>Ga0209417_1000391_pt1 | contig 107933 bp, 91 predicted proteins | sample RifGroF2_FD_184002 | JGI IMG/M metagenome (GOLD analysis project Ga0209417, IMG submission 184002) | Groundwater microbial communities from Rifle, Colorado, USA - Groundwater F2 (SPAdes) (version 2) | ecosystem: Environmental > Aquatic > Deep subsurface > Groundwater | place: Rifle, Colorado... | reverse complement strand
TCAATAATTTTTACGAGATCGCCGGTTCTAAATATCGTTTCAATTCTTTCTTCATTATTGTCTTGAGTAATTCTTCCAACTATTCGCTTTACTTCCTCAGGTTGAAGTGGATTTGGGTTGTTTTGTGGTCCAAGGAACCCCATAACAGACGGAGTATTGAGAATAAAATCTTTCACTTGAGCGTCAAGTTCAGCCTGTAAGAGGATGTAACCAGGAAAGAAGTTTTTTGTTTTGCTTCTTTTCTTTCCGTCTCGAACTTCAAAAACCTTTTCGGTAGGAACTAGGATTTGCTGAATCTTCGTAAGAAGTTTTTCATTATCCTTTAATTCAAGATCGATGAGATTCTTTACTTTGTTCTCATGCCCTGAAAACGTTCTAACAACATACCAACGAGAATCCATGAATGCTACCTAAAATATTCCTTTAAAGGCTTGGGTAATTGCCATATCGATGACATATGTCAACGCGGCAAAAATCAAACAGACGGCAATAACCACGTAAGTTGATTCTTTGAGTTCATCTTTAGTCGGCCAAGTAACTTTTTTCATTTCCTTGACGACGTCATTAAAGAAGGCTTTAATTTTATTAATCATAATGTTGAAACTTTCTGCACGTCAGGAGGGACTCGAACCCCCAACCTGCGGTTTTGGAGACCGCTGCTCTACCAATTGAGCCACTGACGTAGCAAGTACTATTTTGTTTCCTTGTGAATAGTATGCTTTCTATCCCAGCGGCAGTATTTTTTAAATTCTACACGGCTTGGGTGATTACGCTTATTTTTGGTTGTGGTGTAATTTCTTCTTTTACACTCTGTGCACTCTAAGGTGATTATTTCTCTCATAATAACAATGCTTTTTAAATTAATATAAACTAATTGAGCTGACGACCGGGATTGAACCGGTGACCTCATCCTTACCAAGGATGTGCTCTACCAACTGAGCTACGTCAGCGGAGAGGGTACTCTACTAAAATTCTAGAGAGCGGGAGACGGGATTCGAACCCGCGACCAACAGCTTGGAAGGCTGTGACTCTAGCCAACTGAGTTACTCCCGCAGTTGAAAAAATCCAATATTTTAAGAACAAAACTCTAAAGTGGGCGGCGAGGGATTCGAACCCCCAAAGGCGTATGCCAACGGATTTACAGTCCGCCCCGGCTCTCCAACTCCGGCGTCCGCCCAAATTTGACAAAAGAGACACAAAATTACCAGCATTTTCTTTAAAATGCAAATTTATTGGATTTCAAATATAATACTTTCTTTCATAAATGAAAATTTTTTGGGGTTCAAGAAAGAATTTTTATAATATTTTACGAATTCTTCCCCCGCAAGAAGGATAAGAGTTTATTTTGAGACGATTTTGACTTTGCAAATTTACTTAAAACAGTTGGATTTTGCTAAATCTCGGGTTATAAAAAAGTAGTGCAAAAAACCAGTATCCAGAGTTACCCTGTAGTGTAATCACTTTGGAATGACTACCTTTGGTAGTTAAAATTGAATGGCTGCATAGTATCCTTGATTAAATTCTTGTTTTTTTTGTCAAGATTTGAGAACGAGGATTAACGATATTTAATTTTAGAAGATTATAACCGGAATGGGAAAAATTCGTGGCGATCGTTGCGGTTCGTGGCGAACTTGACGAGAAAAAAGAGAAATGGTTTCTCGCAACGTTTGCAAAGAAGTCGCAACGTTCGCAAAGGGAAAATTTGTAGAGATTTATACAAATATGGAGATTGATACTTGAGAAGGCTTTGGTTGGCGGCTTCGCCGCGCTAAGTTTGATTGAAAAACATTCATCTATTCATCCATTGATCTTCATTCGGTCATTTTATCGTTTTATTTGTCTCAATAATATCCTGCCAATCTACCGCGGCGGAGGATTACTCGATCTTTTTTAATTAGTACCTTAACTCAAAAGTTCGTGTAATATTTGGCAGAATATTATTCTTAAATTTGAATATCGAATATTGAACAAGAAATAATGAATGATGAAATTTTACCCTTCTAAATTCGACATTGCTTGTTCGCTATTCATTATTCCCTTTTTGGTTCTGGCTTGTCCAGGTTAGGTACTAAAGCAGTATCGAGATTGAAACGACCCTTTATCGTGATTGTAAGGACTTTGTAAGCCGACTGAACCGCATGCAAGACGCATTCAAAGCGCATTCAAGACGGAATTAGGATTAGGGGATTGAAGAGTGACGGATTGGAGAGCAGCAATTAGTATTTGAGTTTAATTTTTTTGTGAAATTTTCATCTTAAATCAGAAAAAGGGTACAGAATCATAATCCATTTGCGGATGGAAGCAACTCGTTATTCTCAAGAGTAGCTGAAGCGGTGTTAGTCCATTTATACTTTGTGTCTTGTTTTTGGATGATGGTATTGTAAATAACACCGCTTAATGACCTTCGGAGAAGTGCAAACAATTCTTCGGTAACTGGAAATGAGATTTTTTCAGGCAAATCCCCTGCCGAAATTTCTAGGGACATTGAAGAGAAGCCAAATTCGTCTTCTTTTGGTTTCGGATCGTTCTTGATGAAAAAGATAAAGATGAAGGTGACCGATTCTGATGATAAGAAAAGAGTATTTGTAATTCCAGCAATAATATCTGCCTTTATGACTCCATCTTCAAATGAAAAGTTTTTTATTAAACTTATTTGATTATCGGGAACGATGCGGTTCATTGGAGTTAGTGTTTGTTCTTTTGTAAACGCTGCGTTAGCTTTTATAATTTTATTATACGTATAAGATTTGTCTCTTGAATTTTGACTCCATATTTGTTTAAGCGCTTCATTACCTGCGATGAACTTTGCGAATAATGAAGTCAGTCCGAACTTTTTTCTGTTGGCGATGGCTTTATCCGAATTGCTTATGTTATAGGATTCGGGACGGATGGAGACAAAATTTTTGCCGCGGATATTTCTGTAAACGTGCTTCCCTACTCTACCGCTTGCACTTCCGAAGATTCCGTTTGTTACACGTGCCATAAATCTCTCTTTTTGAAATTGCTGTAATAATAATTTTTGAGAAATACTAAATTAAAAATAAGAAAAGAGGTTGAAAAAGACACAAACATGTGATGCAATGTTTTATGGTTGAGGGTTGAGGTAAAAAAATCTCAATCATTTTGACCCAGCTAAAGCAGGCAGGTGAAAAAACTTAACCAGTGATATAGAACTCCTAACGGAGTTCGCTTTGTGGGGTTGGTGGCCATTTCTATAAACATTTAACTCCTATCGGAGTTAGAAATTTTTTTTTATCTCTTCGATTGGTTTTTACCTATCTTTCTGTAAATTACCAATAACAAAATGGAACGGGTTGGTAATTGTTGATTCTGGTAATAACTATATTTAGAAGAAACGATCTGGTTCACACACTTTCTCCTGCTTCTTCTCTGACTCATTTATTCTCTTCGGGGATAAAATGACGGTACTTCAAAAGCCAAGCCGCTTAGTTCAATTATGTTTACAAATGATTTAAACGAAAAACAATGATGTTTAAGTTGGAAAGACATTCATCAAAAAGTTTGATTTAATTAAATGAAAAATCTGATAATAATATTAACGTTAGTTATCCTGGTTTTTTCTGGATGCAAAGATAAAATTACTCAACCTCCGGAATTCACTAATAAAAATCTGCTTCACAAAACCTATTCTGATCCCAATTCAAAAACCTATACCGAATATCTTTACAATTCTTCTTTCAAGCTGGTTACAATTAAAAGTTACAATAATGGTGAATTGGAGCGAACCACAGATTATGAGTACGATAAAAATCAGAACATTATAAAAGAAAACACTTTCCATACTTACTTTGGACAGCCCGAATATGCCTACTTAACAAACGAGTATGACGGACAAGGTTTATTAACAAAGTCCTTTGCATACTTAAGAATGAGCGATGGCACCAATGAACATAGAAGTACAATCACCTATATCTATGATGATAAGAAAAGATTAATAACAGCAAGTATCTTCAATACCGACAGTGTAAAAACAAAGTATACTGAATTATTTTTTAATGATGATGGGAATGTGGTTGAAACAAATTTTTATCAAGACAATAAATTGTCATTTAATGATAAATATGAATATGACAAAATGAACAATCCCTTGAAGTTGAACTCGGCGTATATTTCATGTTATACTCTTAGCAAAAATAACGTAGTAAAGCATACCCAAATAAACTATATGATGGATAGCGATACTTCTGTGCAAGAATGCACGTATGAGTATAATTCAAATCAATATCCAATTAGCTATAGTAACGGTACGCAAAAATTTTATTTTGAATATTATTGAAATCGTTGAAGTGGTTTAACTTCTTGATCCAATTTAGAAGCACTTAAGAATAGTTCTTGTAAATAGAATCTTACAAATCGGTATTCTCGTAATTTTGGGTGATACTGATTAATAATATCGTGATGCACTAACATAAATCATTTTGGAGGAAAAAATGAAGAAAAACGTAATTAGTATCCTGACTGAAACTATTGTACTCATTTTATTGATTGTACATGTAGGTTTCCCGCAAAACAATGTAAAGAAGTGGACACAAACCACAGCTTTAGATTTTGGTGCAAATCAATTAACTGATTTGACTGTTACGAATGTTTCCGGTGGCGAAGTTCAGCTTCCACCTTGCTTAAATAAAAAAGTTGAAGATCATATCGATAATTCAATTTATCGTTTTGTAGCTAAAGATGGAGCAGGAAATTTCGTTAGAACCTGGACACAAGGCAATAACATTTTTGTCAAAAAATATTCTTCGGACGGGAAAGAATTGACGAAATCAATTCAAGTAAATGAAATAAACGGAGTTGCCGGCGAATCTGCTGACAGTAGATCCGCTCTCTTTGATGACGGAACATATTTAGTAGTTTGGACAAATTTCACCTCAAGTTCCGGACAAAATTACGACATGTATGGACAAGTCTATCGGAATGACTCTATAAAAGTAGGAAACAATTTTAAAATCAATGAATTATTTAATGCGAGTGCAAGTACACCGGTACCGCTAGCGAATGATGCGGATGGTAGCTTCTGGATTTTTTATCCCCAAAGAATCTCACAAACCGAGAGCAAAATTTACATCCAAAAACGAAATAAAAATGGAGATAAAATAGGGGAGTCTTTTTTACTAAACCAACCAAGTCTTACTAAGTATGAAAGTGAACCATCCATTATTGAAGAGCAACGAGGATTCTGTGTAACTTGGACGGGTTGTAATATCAATAGCAGTTCGGATGTAGACGTCTACATAAGAAGTTTTTTTTCAGATGGAACACCACGAAATTCTATACAAAAAATCAACGATGATATCGGTTCGAATACTCAGTTCCAACCCTCAGTCTGTTCGGACGACCAGAGTAACATCCTTGTTGTTTGGGGTGATCAAAGAAATTCTGACAGGCCGAGAAATATTTTAATTTTTAACATCTACGGGCAGTTGATAGATAGCACCGGCTTAAAGATAGGGAAGAACATAAGATTAGAAAATTCTTCTTATGGAGATAATCGTGAGCCTGACATTCAATTTAGCGGTAATGATTTTACTCTATCTTGGATGGCATGGGATAATGATAATAGAGTTTACAGAACATTTTCGAATCAATGGGATTTTAAACCTACATTTTATGGTGAGATGACTTCGACCATTTTCGAAACTGGTGAAAACGGGACTCTTTATAAAGGAATCTCCTGGCAGAAGATTTCGTCACCAAATACAGAAATCAAGTTCCAACTACGATCCGGAACGAGTGTTGAAGCATTAGTTAACTCAACGTGGCATGGTCACTCAGATACTTCAGATTATTATAGTAATAACCTGGGCGAAGAAATTAATTCGATCCATAAAGGGGAGAAGTACATTCAATACAAATCGATTTTTACTTCCTTACAAGGCAATACGTCAACTCTTAAATCTGTAAGTGTTGAGTATGTAACATCAGATACCATTCCACCAAGTTCGCCGAGTAACCTTATCGCAACTGCGTCTCACTCAAGCGTTTTGCTAAACTGGGAACCAAGTTTGGACCAGGATATTTTACAGTATATCATCCGCAGAGGCAAAAAGAGTAAAGTATACGATAGTGAGTGGAATGTGATTGTACCAAATGATGCTGTAAGTTTTGTAGATACTACCGCAATTAACGGTACCAGTTATTTTTATGTTGTTACCAGCATGGACTCAAGCCATAATGAAAGTTCTTTTTCAAATGAAGTTGTGGGCATCCCCTTCGGCAAGAATATTTACATTAGTAAGAATGGGGAAGATAATGGTGATGGCACTATCGATAATCCATTTTTAACAATTGAAGCTGGATTTAACCGGGTAAAATATGGAGACACTATCAGCGTTTTACCGGGAGTCTATGATGAAGTTGTAAACATGAAACCAGGGGTGTCATTGATTGGAACCGACGCGAGTGAATGTAAAATAACGGGATTTGTATATGCAGATAGCAACTGCGTTTTGAAAGGATTTACTATTTCAAATACTATTACATGTAATTCAGAGGGAATATTAATAACCGAAAATACGATTCGTGTTCCAGTTATTATTCCTCCCGGAATGCCCGGTATATATATATCTAGAAATGCCTCTGTGGTAATAACGAAGAATTATATTACTGAAAGTTACGTTGGAATTAATTTATCAAATGAGTGTAATGCTACGATAAGGAACAATATTATTACAGCAATGTCAGCAGGTATTCTTATCAATTTATTTTCGAGTGCAACGATAACAAATAACACTATTCTTGTTTCGGATTATTCATGTATTCATGCAGGCATGGAGACGGTTGCTGTAATCGAAAACAATATTCTTATTAGTCTTGATAGTGCAAAAGCTGCAGCCATCGTACAAGTATCTTCAAAATCCCTAAGCCTCAATTATAATGACATGTGGAATACTCATCCCACATATATTACCGGGACGGCGAATAAATTTCTTAATCCTCTATTTGTTAATCAAGATGTTCAAAACTATCGACTTTCGACTAATTCTCCGTGTAAAGATGCCGGGAACCCTTTTGTGGGGTTTAATGACCAGGATGGAACAAGAAATGATATGGGAGCTTTTGGCGGACCGGATCCGATTGAAGAAAGTGTAACAACTCAATTAACAAAATCCATCATGATCTCGAAACTCTCAGCGAATCCAGGAGATACGGTATCCGCATTTCTTAGTTTTGATAACCCAAACGGAATAGTAAAAGCTGAGTTTTCATTGCGATATGATAACTCAATAATAGAATTTATTAAAGCTGAACTTACAGAAGCAACGCAGAGGTTTTTATTACAAGTAAATTCAAACGGATCAGATGAAGTTCATTTTACACTATCATCAGATTCATCGCTCAATTCTGCTCAAAAAGAAATTTTAGCGTTGAAATTCTTAGTTAATCAGAATGCAATATCGAATGATGCTTCACCATTAACTATAAAAAATATTTCCTTGTACGATATGGAGATGAAAGAAATCTTCTTAAGAAGCAAAACCGACGGAGTAATTATTGTAAACGCTTATACGGATAAACCGAATTTTATTTTTGTCGATAGTAAAAATAATAGTCTTGAGGATGGAAGCAGAGCCCACCCTTATAATACTATTATGGAAGGAGTGAATCATGCAATATCGGGGGATACTATTGTTGTTGATGGCGGAGATTATTATGAATCAGTGACCATGAAAGAAGGTATTTATCTCATTGGCAGCGGAGCCTTAGTGACCAATATCATTGTAACGCAAACTAATGCGGCAGTTATTTTCAATAATATCACAAAAGCCGAAATAAGCGGGTTTACTATAAAAAACGACGCAAATTATCTTCCTTTAAGTCCTATATTTATCTGCGAATCATCGTCCCCAGTAATAAAGAACAATTGCATTGAATGTTTATTGCCGCCAGGGGACGCTCTTTTCCCAATTTGGAATAACTCCAATCCGTTACTGGAAAATAATTATATCAAAAATGTGTGGATTGATATTTCTCATTCCAATGCTACTATCAAGAATAATTTTATTGAAAACTCAAATTTCAATAATATCCACTGTTACAATGAGTCTAATTCAACAATCACCGGTAATACACTTATCGGCACTCTGGATGTAAATAATGCCAGCTCAGTAATAAGAAACAATAAATTTATTACTAGACCACCTGGAGAAATAGGAATCAATTTGAATAATGCTTCGAATACTAGTATCAGCAATAATATCGTTGTGGACAGTTCAAGTTTTGGAACTGGAATATCAATGACAAATTCGTCGAATATCATTGCATTGAACAATACGATTTTATCTCATGGAAAAGGAATTACTGAAAAGGGCTCTACAGCGAGTTTTTATAATAATATTGTATCCGGGAATAATGATTTTGGAATACAAATATCAAATACATCTCAATTGAATTACAATGATGTTTGGGGGAATTATTTTAATTATAGTGGAGTTGATCCCGGAGTGAATGATATTTCACAAAATCCAATGTTTGTGGATTCGGCAAAAGGGAACTTTCGATTATCATCATTATCTCCATGTATCAATGCAGGAAATTCCGATGCAAAGTATAATGACCTTGATGGAACAAGGAACGACATCGGCGCATACGGAGGTCCATATGCTGATTCCAGTCATTTAAGTAGTAATGAAAGTTCGCTGAGAATAGATTCACTAACCGCCTCAGTATCCGATACTGTTCAAGTTGTTCTGCAAGCTAAAAACATAAAAGGGATCGCACAATTCAACATCGCACTATCATACGACCCTTCAATGTTAAATATTATTGAGGCAAAGACCATAACTGCGGCTAAATCATTTACATTAGAATTGCGAAACCAAAATCCGGGTTCAATAAATTTAGCTTTACGCAGCAGTAAAGGAGTTGTAGTTGATGAAGGTGAGCTAATAGAATTATCTCTAGTGATAAAGTCAAATCAATCTGCGAGCACTGAATTAAAGTTTGACAGCGTGAACGTTGTGGACGAAAATTCAAGTCAACATAAAATATCTGATTTGAATAATTGTAAAATCAAAGTTTCACCGACAGGTATAAGTGATGAGACAAACTCTCAACCAGTGGATTTTTCACTTTATCAGAATTATCCGAATCCATTTAACCCGTCAACAAAAATTAGGTATGAAATACCGATTGAAAATAAAGTTACAATTAAAGTTTATGATATACTTGGCACCGAAATAGAAACTTTGTTCGATGGACAAAAGCTTCCGGGAGTTTATACCTTAGAATGGAATGCAGGAATACATGCAAGCGGAGTATATTTTTATAGAATAATAGCAGGTAGTTTCATTCAGATGAAGAAGATGATCCTTTTGAAATAAGTAGATAGTTAGCAATCCGCCGGAGGCGGACTGCGCAAGATGCGCAAGAATATTAAAAGATTTAAAAATCTAACCGAATGGATGGATGAAAATGAATGAATGGATGAATGTTTTTCATTCAGCCATACAGCCATTCATCGTATGCTACTTGGTTCTGGTTTACAAATTTATGTATTATTAACAACTTGTTAATTTTTTTTACGGTAAATCTCTCCCAATTTCAGATCAATATTGCTTATTTTTAATTCTCAAAGGGAGATGATTAATGAAAAGTTCGCTTTCAAATTTCTTTTATCCAAAATCGGTTTGCGTTGTTGGAGCTTCTTCAAAAGAAAAAAGTATCGGCTACGAAATTCTACGATCTATAAAAACTTTTAATTTTACCGGGAAAGTTTATCCGGTAAATCCAAAAGCGCCCGAAATACTTGGTTATCAATGCTACTCCACAATAAACCAAATTACTGAAACCATTGATCTGGCATTCGTTGTGGTTCCCAAAAAATTTGTTTTCGATTCTGTAAAGGAATTGATTTCCAAACAAGTAAAATCAATCGTTATTATAACTGCGGGGTATAGAGAAACCGGATCGGAAGGTGAAAAAGAAGAAAATGAATTACTCAAATTAGCACGACAAAATAATGTTCGTTTGGTCGGTCCAAATTGTATGGGGATAATAAATTCAGACAATCAAATAAAACTTAATGCAACATTTGTAGCTGAAAAACCGGAATACGAACCGGTTGGATTTTTATCACAAAGCGGCGCATTGGGCGCTGCGGTAATTAATTCCCTACGCGAAACCAATATAAAGTTTGCGCATTTTATTAGCGTTGGGAACAAAGCCGACATCAACGAGATAGACTTGCTTGAATTCTGGGAAAGAGATAAATCGATCCGTCTTTCAACTTATTATCTCGAAAGTTTTGTAGATGGCTTCAAATTTTTAGAAACGTTTATTTTAGGAAAAATTAAAAAGCCTGTAATAATTTTGAAAGCCGGTAAATCAACAGCCGGGATGAAAGCCGCTTCATCGCATACCGGAGCTTTGGGAAGCGCTGATAGAGTGGTGAACGCTGCGCTGCGGCAATTTGGAATTATTCGCGTTGAAACTATCTCAGAAATGTTTAATACTGTAAAAGGATTTCTTCACTTCCCTATCCCCAAAGGAAGACGAATTGCAGTTGTAACAAATGCCGGCGGTCCCGCAATTCTCGCTGTAGATGCTCTTGAAAAGTTAGGGTTGGAACTTGCGAAGTTTTCTGAATCCACAATTCATAAGTTATCGGAAATCGTTGTGAAGGAAGGTTCAAAATCAAATCCGATTGATCTACTCCCCGGCGGTTCCGCGGAAATGTACAAAGCAGTAAATGAACTTGTTTTAAAAGATAAAAATGTTGATGCGGTAATTTCAATATTTGTTGAACCAATAATGATTGAGCCGCTTGGAGTAGTTGAAGCCGTAAATTCGATCAATTCGAAAAAACCAATTCTTCAAGTTGCGATGCCGCTGCCGGAGTTTTGGGAGAATTACAAGCTGCATTCTTCATTTGCAAAACCGATATTCAGAAATCCGGAAGACCCGGCGGTTGTTCTTTCAAATTTACTTTTTCATTCGGCAAGCAAAAAGAAATTGCTCTTGCGTAAAAAAGAGTATCAATCACAATTAAAAAGTTTCAACTCAAAATCAATTAGCGGAACAAATTTCATCTCACAACAAGAAATCAATAAATTAGCAAGAAGTTATAAGCTGCCGCTCATTAAGGAGCTCTTGGTTCCAAATGATGAAGTTGAACAATTTGAAATTAAAAAATTCCCGATCGTTCTGAAAGGAATAAACGAGAATGCATCTCATAAATCCGATTTTGGCGCTGTAGAATTGGGCATAAAAAGCAGCAAAGAATTTAAAGCGGCAATAAAGAAAATCCGCACGAGAATGAAATTTTTTAATCTTGTACCGGATTATTTTCTCATTCAACCACACATTTTATCGCGATTTGAATTATTGATCGGCGGATTTAGAGATCCTTCTTTCGGTCCGATGATCTCATTTGGTCTTGGCGGGAAATATGTAAATTATTTCGAAGATTTTTCGTTAAGATCAGCCTTTATTACAGAAGATGAAATCAGAGAAATGATTTATGAAACAAAGATCGGAAAAATAATTCAGGGTGTTCGCGGTGAAGTTGGAGTTGATTTAGATTTGCTGATCAAGCTAATCTCAAACTCAGCAAAGATGATTAGGGAAAATAAAAACCTTATTGAGTTTGATATAAATCCATTATTAGTAACCGGGCAGAATGAATTCGTAAGCGTAGACTTCCGCGTAAAATTAAGTTGATTCCATGAGATAATTTTTGATGAATCCGAAGAGGAAGAAATTACATGCATTTTCTTCTTTTATCGAAAGAAATTCTTTATTTTCCGCATGGTCGCAAAAAGAAATTGGGAGCGTTATGAAGGATAGAAATCTTTCTGAAAAAAGAATTTGTTTTTTTGTTGTAAAATTTCCTCGAGCTAATCTGCTTTTAGTTCCAAATTGTTTCCCGGAATCGGTTAAATGAAGTTTTAACCATGAGGGATTTCTCCAATCAATATAGTTTTTTTAGAGTCAAACACCTTCTCATTACTTCGCTCATTTTTCTCTTCCTCTGGATTCTCTCCTCTATTCCCTATAAACTTGGATTAAACGATCCCTTTACCAATGCATTAATTGATTTTGACGCTTATGATATTGTCTTCAGTAAAATGCGTCCTCAAGTTATGCCTGATACCTCAATAGTAATTGTTAATGTTGGATATTTAAATCGTAGGCAGATTGCTAGGCAACTTGAAAGAATTGAAAAAGAAAATCCACGAGTAATCGGATTAGACCTTCTCTTCACGGGAAAAGAAAATCAAGAGGATGATTCACTTTTAATTTCAATTCTCTCAAGTAATAATAACTGTGTGGTTATCAACCAAATGTCGGCGTTTAATGTGGCTACTGAAACATTTGATTCAATATCACTTCCGGCAATTCAGTTAGATGAGAGAATAAAATATGGGTTTGCAAATCTTCCCTCATCGGGAGATGAATCAAGGAGAACAGTTAGAGATTTTATTCCAATTGCCATAGTTGGAAATGATACCGCGTATTCCTTTGCAGCAAAAATTGCCGGATTGTACGACCAAGCTTTGGTTAAAAGAATACAAGAACGGGGAAAATCGCGTGAACCCATAAATTACCGAAGGAATATTTCGGAACTAGGATATTATTTTATCAACTATGATCAAGTGATGGATACAACGGTAGATATTTCTGTATGTAAAGATAAGATCGTTCTATTGGGATTTACAGGAATTGATTTACAGACAAAAACATTTGAAGATATTTTCTTTACTCCGCTTAATAAAAATTATGCGGGAAAATCTTTTCCGGATATGTATGGAGTAGTTATTCATGCCAATATTATTTCAATGGTCTTAGCCGATGATTATATAAATGAAATGCCCTTTGTTGCTAATCTCTTAATTGCGTTTTTCATTTGCTTTAGCATGGTTTTCGTTCTGGAGAAAACAAAGAACCGTTTTACCAAAACGTATGCGGGGATTTCGAAATTAATAGTTCTCTTTGCGGTTATATTTTATTTCTTTATTGCCGTTTATGTCTTCTCCCTTTACAATTTCAAATTGAATCTAACACTCACATTGATCTCAATTTTTCTTGTTCCTACAGCAATTGAGATTTATGAAAATTATTTAAATCCATTGTTCCAAAAAATTAATCCTTTTATAAAAAAAGTGGTGCAGATATGAAAATGATAACTTTATTTTCTGTGATTCTTTTCTCAATATCCGGTCTAAGTCAGAATCAGGAATTTACCGTACTTGCAAGTAAAGGAGATGTGCATGTAAAACGTCTCGCCGGGAGCTGGCAGCCGGTATCCATAGGAGCAAAACTCTTCAAAGGTGAAACAATAAAACTTAACAAAAACAATTATTTAGGATTACTACATGCTACAGGCAAAACAAAGGAATTGAAAACTGAAGGGAGTTTTAACGTTTCCGATCTTGGTGGTGCTTTCGACTCGCAGAAGGCAAGCGTCTCTTCAAAGTTTGCCGGTTATTTGCTACAGGAATTTATGAACAAGAGCGATACGAAGAAAGAAATGGAAAATCTTGGCGCTGTTGTCCGTCAAGGAATAGAGAAAATCGAATTGGATTTCCCGAAAAACACACTCATTATGGATTCGACTATTCAATTTGCATGGTTCCCAAGAGAACATGGCGAAAAATATATCTTCCAAATTATTAACGGCGCAAAGAATACTGTTTTTATGAAAGAGATAAGCGATTCATTCATTGTGATAGATGTAAACGAATTGCAATTTGAAAAGGGTAAACCGTATCAATGGGAACTATTCTCAAGTGTAAATGATGAGATACATTCCGATACCTCCATTTTTGAACTGCTGCCCGGGAACCAGAAACAGACCGTTATGATTGAGTTGAGAGAATTATTAAAAGAATTGGACTATGACGAAACCTCACTCAACTATTTAATTATCGCAAAATATTTTGAACAAAATAAACTTACCGCAAACGCAAATAAATATTATGAAAAATCAGTTGCCGGCGCTCCCGGTGTAGATGATTATTTCTTCGCTTATATAAAGTTTTTGCAGACAAACGGGATGCAGACAAAAGCCGAACTACTGGCAAGAGAAAAAGGTACAATCTATTCCGGAGAAAATAGATGAACAATATTTCAACCCTAAAGACACCATCCCTTAAAGGGATGGTGTCTTTAGCGATACTTTTATCAATTAAAATTTTCTCGCAAGAATTTGGGATGGGGATTCTTCTTGATGACTCGTTATATGCAAGCCGACCTCTTTCCGTAAAACTTATGCGCGGCGATTATTCAAATCTTCCTTCATCTTTTTCTTTAAAAGAATTTGCCCCACAACCCGGTTATCAAGGTACATCAGGAACATGCGCAGCATGGTCTGCTGTATATGGTGGAAAAACTATACTCGAAGCTGTTAAGAATCGATGGACGAGCAAAGAGATTTTTGAAAACCGCTTCTCCCCTTCCTTCGTTTATAACCAGGTAAGAAGATCGAGCGGATGCAGCGAAGGAGTTTCGTTAATAAACGTTTTAGATTTCTTAAAAGAAAATGGAGTTGTAAAGTATTCTGACTTCGGTTTTGAATGCGAGCGCGAAGTAAAACCGCCGGAAAAAGAAAAAGCAAGAGCTTATAAAATATTGGAATACAGAACTATCGCAGATTATAAGTTACCTCACAAATCATCGTTTATTAAGAAAAGTCTCTCTGAAAACAAGCCGGTAATCGCTGCTATAGATTGCCCAAGTTCTTTTAAGTATGCAAAAGAGAATTGGCAACCAGACTCTTCCGACTATAGGAATTGGTTTCAAGGACATGGCATCACGATTGTTGGATATGACGATAAAAAATTCGGCGGAGCATTTGAAATATTAAATAGTTGGGGAACAGCCTGGGGAGAAAAAGGTTTTACCTGGGTACGTTATTCTGATTTCGACTATTTCTGCAAATATGCGTTTGAATTAATTGATCCCGAGCCTGAAAATAAACTGCCGCTTCTTTCCGGTTCGTTACTCTTTAGGGAAGACAACGGTGATGAGATGAGGTTGATTCGATCGGGGAATGTGTTTGAGACTGTTAAGAATTATCCAACCGGAACATTATTTGAGCTCCGTATCTCGAATGACGAACCGGCTTACATATATGCTTTTGCAACCGATATAACTTTTGCGGTTGCCAAAATATTTCCGTCCGAAGAGAATATCTCCGCTTATCTCCCTTACAAGAAAAACAATATTGCCATTCCCGATGAAGATAGCTACGCAATGCTCGATGATACAAAAGGAGTAACATATTATGTCTTTCTATACTCAAAAGAAAAACTGGAGTTCGATAAACTCATAAACGATTTTGAAACAAGTAAGGGTGGATTTACAAAACGATTTGAATCAGTGTTCGGGAAGATGACCATTGATACAGAGAATATTTCATTTGATCAATCAGAGAAACTTAAATTCCGTTCATTGTTCACTACCGAGAAAAAAGTAGTGCCGGTAATTATTAAAATAAATCACAAATAAGTTTAGAAACAGTAAAGAGAACAGTAAACAAATGGTAAAGAAATGAAAAATATTTTAGTCATACTCGTCATTCTTCTTGCAGTTAGGCATGTAAGCGCGCAGGAAAAAATGTCCGCCACATTTGAATCTCTTGATAATAAAATTCAGATAAGCTATGAATTCCAGGGTGAAGCAGATAAAGAATACGAGATCAAAGTAACCTTGAAGAGATCTTCTTTATCGACTTACAACTATATCCCGGCAGCATTATCTGGTGATGTTGGTAAAGGGAAATACGCGAACAAAAAGAATCTGGTCGTATGGAATCTTACGAGTAAAGAAATAGAAACATTAACGGATACCGACTACTTCTTTGAGATTACAGCAATAGAAGTAAAAGGGGGAATCCCCTGGTATTATTACGTTGGTACTGCTGTACTAGGCGGCGGCGCGGCGGCGGTACTGCTAATGAAAAAGAAAACGGAAGAAACTCCGGCGGCAACAACTGCAATGCCTCCGGCTAGACCGTAGAAATTATTTACGAAGACAAGAGATACCATCCCTAAAAAAAATGGTATTTCTATAAAATGAATATGAATTTAAATTTAATCTACGAGAAATATCATCCATCAAAGGGATGGTATCTCTAAACTTAAGGAGATAGTTATGAAAAAGACATTGATACTTTTTGTTTTATCAAGTTTGTGCGTATCACTTCTTGCGCAGATAACCGGCACAACGCAAACCGGAAGATTGGTGGCGAAGAAACAAGCTCCGCCAAAGATCTCGATCATCGAGCCTAAATTCCTTGATGCAAAAGATTATGTTCACCACGAAGGGATGATCACTATTAGAGGAAAAGCAGAAAGCGAAGTTGGGGTTTCAGAGATACTAATCAACTCCCAAAAGGCTACACTCTTGAGCAGCGGAATGTTTTTCGCAAACGTCGTTTTGTCTGACGGCTTAAATGAAATTACGGTTTCTGCAAAAGATGTGAATGGAGCGATCTCAACAACAAATGTGAAGGTAATGTGTAAGACTGACGCCTACCCGCCGGTGCTTGCAATTTTAGAACCCGCTGTTTCTCGCGGACTTAAAATAATCAAAAAGAGCGAAGTAGTTTCAATTAAAGGAAACGCCTACGATGAGAGCGGCATCTATGAAATTACCGTCAATGAAAGAAGAGCAATCGTTCAGCCGAACGGAGATTTTTCGATTAATATGAATTTGGCAATGGGCGATAATATGCTCCTTGTTAAAGCCCTCGATATAAAGTTTAACTCAGTAACAGATACTTTCTTCATTACCCGACAATCAGAAGAACTTGTAACCGTCGGGAAATATTATGCCCTGGTTATTGGAATTGATAATTACAAAGGTGATTGGCCCAAACTTAACAACGCCGTGAACGACGCAAAAACTATTTCTGATGTATTAAGAAGTGATTACCGTTTTGATGAGATCATCACTCTTTACAATGAGGAAGCATCGCGCGATAACATAATCCAAAAGCTCGAAGCTCTTGCAAGTAAAACAGCCAAAGATGATAATGTTCTGGTCTATTATTCGGGACACGGAGAGTTTAATCAGCAGTATAACCGCGGTTATTGGGTTCCGGCAAACGCTACTACAAAATCTACAAGCGGATATATTTCTAATCCCGATTTGCAGACTTATTTAAATGGAATCCGTTCTCGCCATACACTTTTAATTTCCGATGCTTGTTTCAGTGGTGATATTCTGCGTGGTAGAACGGAAGAGGTCCCATTCGAAAATAGTGATAGATACTATAAAGAAGTTTACAGAAGAGCTTCTCGCTGTGCTTTAACCTCCGGCGGGAATGAACCGGTTATGGATGGCGGAAGAGATGGACACTCTGTCTTCACGTATTACCTATTAAAATCTTTGCGGAACAACGAATCACAATATTTAACTGCGGGACAATTATTTAACGAACTGCAAATTCCCGTAGCAAATAACTCAGAACAAACCCCCATCTTCCAACCGATAAAGAATATTGGTGATGAAGGGGGACAATTCATTTTTGTGAAGAGAAAATAATATACGATGGCATCGGATGAATATATTGTAAAATATACGATGGTGTCGTATATTACTTGAAACAACGAAAGACATTTTATGGAAGAATTATATTACCGTTACAATCCCTGGTGGGAAAATGAGTTCCCGTTAGCGGGAGTTATTCCCCGCACCGGACAGTTACAATTGTTGGAGAACTATCTTAAACAAAAAACAGTAGTGTTTATTACCGGTTTACGGCGTGTTGGTAAATCAACTTTGATGAAACTGCTGATAAAGAAAATGATTGAAGAAGATGCTGTTAAACCGGAGCACATTTTTTATATCAGTTTAGACGACTACCGCTTAACGCGCAAAACAATTTTAGAGATTGTAGAAGAATACCGTAAAGTCCATTCCCTCTCTTTCAAACAGAAAGTCTATCTCTTTTTTGATGAAGTAACTTTTCAGAAAGATTACGAACAACAACTCAAAAATTTATTCGATAGTCAAAACGTTAAAATATTTGCTTCTTCCTCCAGCGCATCAATTTTAAAGAATAAGAAACCTTTCCTTACCGGAAGAAGTGTTTTTATGGAAGTAATGCCGTTGAATTTTAGTGAATATTTGCGATTCAAAAACATTATGGTTCCTAAAAGTGATGTGCATCTGCTTGATAACCATTTTGAAAATTACTTGCAAACCGGCGGTATCCCGGAGTTCGTTCTTCATAATGATATTGAATATTTAAAAGAACTTGTTGATGACATTATCCGGAAAGATATTTCTTCGTTTTACAATGTTAAAAACACGCAAGTACTTGAAGACTTTTTCCTATTGCTTATGGAAAGAGCCGGTAAACAAATCAGTATTAACAAAACGGCTAATATTCTTAAAATCTCTCCTGATTCAGCTAAGCGATATTTAGAAATGTTTGCGGATAGCTATTTAATTTATCTGGTACCGCGTTATGGAAAAACCAATGAAAGACTGCTTTCCCAGAAAAAGGTTTATGCACCCGATTTAGGGATTCGTACGCTCTTTACCGGCTTCCGTGATAAAGGAAGTCTTTTTGAAAATCTAGTATTTCTTTCAATCAAACAGTTAGAACCATCGTATGTGCTGCAAGATAAAATTGAAATTGATTTTATGACGAAGAAGAAAGAACTTATTGAGGTGAAATATCACAGCGAATTAACCGAGAAGCAAAAAGCATTGTTTAGTTCAACTCAGGCGAAAAGAAAACACATAATTAAAAACTATAACGACCTTGAAAAGTTTTTATTACAAAAAGAAAATGAATGATTTTTACATGAGGAAGAGAATTTCCATCTTCGCAAGGGATGGTAGCTCTAAGTACTATGAAAAGAATTGATTATCATATTCCGTTTTATCCCGATACCTTCTACCACATTTATAATAGAGGGAACAATTCGGGCTCTATATTTTTTACGGAAAAGCATTACAGCTATTTTCTAAAAAAATGGACAGAATACCTTGATGGCGTCTTGGAAGTTTACGCTTATTGCTTACTCCCAAATCATTTTCATTTTCTTGTTAAAACTAAGGGAAGGGAAAGTGATATTACCTCTCAGCAGAGAGATACCATCCCTCAAAGGGATGGTATCTCTGGTCAAAGGGATGGTATCACTGGTGATTATGAAGTTGTTCTCGAAAACAAATTGAGAAGGATGCTGCAATCATTTTCACAGGCAATAAACAAAGACGTTAAACGAACAGGAAGTCTTTTCCAGAAAAGATATAAACGACTGATAGTAAAAGATGAAAATTATTTACAATGGTTAACGTATTACATCCACAGGAATCCGTTTCACCACGGGTATGTTAAGGATTTAAAGCTTTGGAAATATAGTTCGTTTAATACAATTAGCGATACCATCCCTTCAAGGGATGGTATCGCTGGGTTGGTAAAAGTTGATGAACTAATTTCTTTTTTCGGTAGCAGAAACAATTTTTTAGAGTTTCATAACCAAATTAAAATGAGTACTGATATTGAACATTTAACTTTGGAGTAATGAGTGCAAAGATATTCAAGAGATACCATCCCTCTAAGGGGTGGTATCTCTAAAACTGTGATTGCAGGCACTTTCCGGCGGCGAGCAGAAGCAACTATACGGCGAGCAGTATCGGCAATTGGGCGAGCGGACTTAACTATTTGGCGTGCAGAAGTAGCAATGTGGTTTTTTGATGTAAAAACAAGAGATTATATCTCTTTTGAAAGAAAATAGAGACTAAACAGCATCTTTTAAGATGCTTTGTTTTAGCGTAATGCGTTTATAATTCTTAGTGTCTCCGTTCCGCCGCGGCGGATTGGTGGCAGAAAACAATTGCCACAGAGACGCCAAGACACAAAAAAAGTAAATTGTTTATTTTTTTAGTAATGTGAAAAATTAAAAACAGAGAACAGAGATACCATCCCTTTAAAGAAAGTAAAATGGTAATGCAGCCGCAAGGGATGGTATCTCTAAAAGACATGAAAAAAATTAAAAACGGAAGTTGTTTATGATACAGTATTTAATAATGGAGGAAATGTGAAAGGGAAAAAACGTGTCTTTGTCTTAGGAGCTGGCGTCTCAAGAGCAATAGCAAATTATCCAATTGCGTCTGAGCTATCCGAAAAAATTCATGCTATTGCAATGGAGACTAGTGAAGATAGTTTTCTCAAAGTCTGGGAGGTTTTAGAGAATATTTTTAAGCGTAACATTGACTCGTTGGGAGTTTCCGGTTGCGAACATCCTGAGCCAATAGATATTGAGTTTTTAAGCACCATTATCGAACTAAATATTAAAAAACACTATGAGTATATCGAAAAAAGTACTCGCCCGGCTTATTGTTCAGTTCCATATATCGAAGGAGTAAAATATTCTGAATTAGAACGTGCGCAACGTTTTATTAAAAAATCTCTTATTTATTTACTCTCTCCATTCAATTCAAATATCAAACTTGATGAACAAATCGGGAAATTATTTGTTGACTATTTAAATAAGGGAGACACAATTATAACATTCAATTATGATGTACTCATGGAAAGTTTATTGTGGCAACAAAAACTTTGGTCGCCAAAAGATGGTTATGTGATTGGAAAATTACCGGATAAGTATCTTAAATTAAAAGGTATAAAGCGTAATACAAGTATTGAGTTAATCAAATTGCATGGTTCAATAAATTGGATACAAAGAGAACGAGAAATAGAAATTGTCTTGAACGACTTAAATAATCAACAGTCATTATTTGACGGAGTGCATATAAGCGAGTACTATCATCCTGACATAAACAAAGTTAATTTAGAAACTGTTTTAGTTATCCCATCTTATTTAAAGTTTTTTAATAAAGCATATGAACTTGAACTGTTAAAGAAATCTGTTGATGTAATTAAAGATGCTGATAAAATTTACATTATAGGGTATTCAATTCCGGATGCTGATACAACCGCTAATTTTTTACTTTCTCAAATACCTGGTCAATCAAAAATTGTTATTATAAACAAAGGCGAAGAGGTCGTTTATAAATTGGAAAACAAACTAACAAAAAATTATGGATTGGATATTCAAAACATGTATTGCAACGCAGATGGCGTTGTTGCATGGATTAAAAATCCATCTAAGTTAATAAAGTGTAAAAGTCTTCATAACAGTAAAAAGAGTAATCGATTTCGTGATAGTATATAATTTTTATAGGGTAGCTTTATGAAAAATTCTATTTATAACATATTGCTTAAAATATTCTTTTTGGTTTTTTTCCTCAACATGTCTGTTTATACCCAGATATGGCAATATGTTGGTTCTGCAGGTGGTTACACGCAAATTGTTTTTGCTACTGAAAAGATCGGATGGGCATTTAATACGGATATTCAAAAAACGATAGACGGGGGAAAGACCTTTTATAAAGTTAATATAAGTCCAACCTATTTTAATGGCTATCTCAGACCATTTTTTCTTAATCAGTATAGAGGTTGGCTCGGAGCCAAAAGTGATATTTATTTTACGGATGACGGCGGATCAATATGGACTAAGCAAAATTGTTCTGATAATATTGACCCAATATTTTATGTAAAGTTCTTTGATGATAATAATGGTTATGTTGTTAGGGGCTATGGTTCACCAGCTTCCATCTACCGAAGCAGTATTAATAAAACAACGGATGGAGGTCAAACATGGACTACTACTATAATGGACTCGGTTCATTTAAGCCAAGCATTTTTCTTAGATAACCAAACTGGGTGGGTTGCCGGCGCAACTTATAAAAATGGAAATGTAAATGACGTTATCACAATTGTATTAAGAACAACTAATGGGGGGGCAAGTTGGGAAAAAATTTCAAATGCTTCCGTTGTTAGTACGTACAATAATTTATTTTTTACGTCTAAGGATATTGGATGGGGTCGCGGAAATCCTCTCATAAAAACCACGGACGGCGGTATTACTTGGGTTGAAACTACTAATTCCCTTTTTACAGGGACAGTCAATAAAGTTTTCTTTAGCACTTCTAACATTGGTTATGTATCAACGTCCGGGGGCATTTACAAGACTACAAATGGAGGTGAGAACTGGAAATTACAAAGCGTCCCACAAGGTTATGATAATTTAACAGACTTTTCATTAGTTAATCCAAACAGTATGTGGTTGATTACAACCCTTGGTGCTGTTTGTAAATATTACGGTGAGGTTGCGTTAACTGCACCAAACGGTGGAGAAGTATGGAGTGCCGGTTCACAACAACAAATTACGTGGACAAACACTAACCTTGATACTGTTGCTTTACAATATTCAACCGATAACGGGAATAATTGGATAAGCATTACTACTGGGACTTATGCAAAAAATAATTCCTATACTTGGACAATTCCAATTACCCTATCAACACTGTGCAAGGTTCGAATCGTTGATAACAAGAATAGCGGTGTTGCGGATACAAGCGACAATGTATTTACTATTTCTAACGAGCCAGTACTCACTCTCACTTCTCCCAACGGTTCCGAAACCTGGCAAGTTGGCTCAACCCAAAATATTACATGGACAAGCACCAACGTTACAAACGTAAAACTTGAATACACAACTAACAACGGAACAGATTGGGCGACAATAATTGCAAGTACACCAGCAAGTAGTGGAAGTTATGCATGGACGGTTCCGAATACACCATCAACACAATGCAAAGTAAGAGCAACGGATTTAAACAATACAGCATTGTTTGATGTAAGTGATACTACATTTACAATCTCAGATGGAAATTGGATTGTGTATAATACTACCAATTCAAGTTTACCGCACAACTCAATCAAGTCGATAGCAGTTGATAACGCCGGAATAAAATGGATCGGCACTGAGAACGGACTTGCAAAATATGACGGCACAAATTGGACAATCTACACCACAGCAAATTCGAGTTTACCCTATAATTATGTTAGCGCTATTACGGTAGACACTGCGGGAAATAAATGGATCGGGACTTTTAGCAGATACCTCGCAAAGTTCGATAATGTTAATTGGACTGTTTACAACACAAATGATTGGGGTTTACCTATCGGCGCGATTCAAGCAATCGCAATAGACGCTGCGGGAAATAAGTGGATCGGAACAACTGAAGGACTCGCTAAATTCGACGGTACAACCGGAACAATTTATACACCTTCAAATTCGGGTTTGCCATATAAAGCAGTTCAATCTATTGCTATTGACGAACAAGGAAATAAATGGATCGGAACGTTGGACAGCGGTCTTGTTAAATATGACGGAACCAACTGGACTGTTTACAAAACAACAAACTCCCAAATACCAAATAACCAGGTGCATGCAATCGCAATCAGCAGATATGGAAATAAATGGTTAGGCACAACAGGCGGATTTGCCAGGTATGACGGCTCAAACTGGAATGTTTATGATAGAACTGCTGACTATTTAGATAATTGGGTCTTTGCCGCAGCGATAGATAATTCGGGCAATAAATGGACGGGTTCAATGGGCGGTGTTGGGGTTCTTGACAGTACCAACTGGGTATCTTACCGTACTACCAATTCGGGATTACCCGATAGCCGGATTAACACCATCGCTATTGATGGTTCTGATAATAAGTGGTTCGGAACTAATGCCGGTGGCGTAGCTGTATTAAAAGCCGGAACAATTCTTTCGAAAACACTCACGCTTCTGGCTCCAAACGGAAGTGAAAACTGGCAAGCTGGAACAACACAAAATATAACTTGGAATAGTAGTAACGTTTCAAACATTAAACTTGAATACACAACGAACAGCGGAACAAACTGGAATACATTAATTGCAAGTACTCCAGCAAGCAGCGGAAGTTATGCATGGACGGTTCCTAACACTACAGCAATAACATGCAAAGTAAGAATTTCCGATGTTTCTAATAATGATCTTACTGATAAGAGCGATAACGTATTTACAATTACTAAAATAGTTGCGGCTCCCACAAACTTAACTGCATCTGCGGGCAACAAACAAGTAACATTTAAATGGAATAAAAACTCAGAAACCGATCTTCGTGTTTACCGCATTTACGGCGGTACTTCTGCAAACCCAACAAACAAAGTTGACAGCATTACTTACTTAGATACGACCAAAACAATTTTCAATCTAACTAACGGAACAAAGTATTTTTATAGAATAACCGCAGTTGACAGTTCGGGCAATGAGAGCGGTTTTTCAAATGAAGTGAACGCTACTCCGCAAGGAATCAGCACCAAGTTGGATCAAGCATACGTACCCGTAACTACCAATATGGCAACAGGAAGACTTGATAAGGCTCAGACGTTTACAGTTGGAGAATCGGGTACATTAGTTAAAGTTGATCTCTTGATGGCGCGGCAGCCCGGTGCAACTGCTGATCTTTTATTTGATATTAGAAGAACAACTTCCGGCAAACCGAACACCGACGATGCGGCAACATTAGTAAGTTTAAGAATTCCCGCGCAGCTTGTACCGGAAACCGAAGGGAATTATTATTCAATAGATTTTTCTTCCAAAGCATTTGAAGTAACAGCAGGTGAAGCGCTTGCAATAGTTATCCGAAGTTATCCCGATGTAGAAAGTTATACCTGGTGGGGAAAAACAACTGATAACGGTTACTTGAACGGACACCATTATTTTCGTCATCCGCCCGGCTGGCCCAGACCAACCTGGTATGCCGATGTAGCTGGAACCGATATGGGTTTCCGCACCTACTTGCTTGATACAACTGTGCCTGATATTACCGCTCCTTCTGCTCCAACAGCTTTAACGGCAATTGGTAAAGATAAAGCGATTGATCTAACCTGGAAGAAAAACTCAGAGAGCGATGTAAAAGTTTATCGTATTTACGGCGGGACTTCCGCAAACCCAATTACAAAAATAGATAGCGTTAATTACACGGATACTACATTCACCCATTCATCCATTCAGAATAACATTACTTACTTTTATAGAATAACTGCTGTTGATAGTACCGGAAACCAGAGTGCATATTCTAATGAAGTAAGTGAGACACCAAATGAAACAGTTACATATGGCGGCAAAACATACCACACCGTAAAAATTGGAACCCAAACCTGGTTAAGAGAAAACCTTGATATTGGGACAATGATACAAGGAAATGTAAACACAACTAATAACGTTACGATTGAAAAATATTGTTATGATAATAGTCCGGCAAATTGCGATACTTATGGAGGCTTTTATCAATGGAATGAAGCGATGGCTTACAACACAACACCGGGTACACAAGGTATTTGTCCTACTGGTTGGCATATACCAACTCAAACTGAATTCCAAACATTAGCAACTGCAGTAAGTAATGACGGCAACGCCTTAAAAGCAGTTGGTCAAGGAACGGGAAGTGGAACAGGTACCAATACAAGTGGCTTTTCCGCACTATTGGCTGGAAGCCGTTATCTTGGGAACTTCATCACTTTAGGTAGTAATGCAAATTTATGGAGTTCGACTATACATTCAACTTCAATGTCCAGATATACGTTTTTTTCGGGTGGTGGTAACAGCATAACCGAAGCTTATACTGATGCAAATGATAACGGTTTTAGCGTTCGTTGTGTAAAGGATGAAAGCCCAATAGCATCAATTCAAATAACATCTCCCAACGGTGGAGAAAGTCTTGTTGCCGGAACTGTTGATACGATTATGTGGACGAGCACAAACGTTACAAATGTAAAACTTGAATACACAACGAACAGTGGAACAGATTGGAGTACAATAATTGCAAGCACTCCGGCAAGTGCTGGTAGTTATGCTTGGCTAATTCCAACCTTATCTTCTCCAAATTGTAAAGCACGAATAAGTGATGTTACTAATAGTTTGTTAGTTGATACAAGCGATAATATTTTTTCAATTAATTACGTTAACGGATATGACAGCATTACATATGGCGGCAAAATTTATCACACAGTAAAAATTGGTAACCAAACTTGGTTAAAAGAAAACCTTGATATTGGAACGATGATACAAGGAAATGTTAACGCAACTAATAACGGTACGATAGAAAAATATTGTTATGATAACAATCCCGCAAACTGTGCGACTTATGGTGGCTTGTACCAATGGAACGAAGCGATGGCATATTCTACCACACCAGGCTCAAAAGGCATTTGTCCCGATGGCTGGCATATACCAACCAGTACGGAGTTTGACACATTAGCTACCTTTGTAAAAAATGATGCTAACGCATTAAAAACAGTAGGGCAAGGAACGGGCGTCGGAACAGGAACCAATACAAGTGGTTTCTCTGCCTTACTTGCGGGTTACCGAGACTTTGAAGCGTACTTCAACGGTCTTGGTGATTACGTCGCTTACTTTTGGAGTTCTACGGAACATGATGCTGTGAACGGGGACGGGATAGGTTTGTACTATGATAATAGTAATATCAACATGTATAATGGTAATAAGGGAATGGGTTTCAGTGTTCGCTGTCTTAAGAATGAAAGCCCTACAGCAACCATACAAATTACCACACCAAACGGCGGAGAACGGTGGAAGGGAAACAGTAGTCAGCAGATTACTTGGGGAATGAGTGGAGGAAAGTCGGCAGTCGGCAGTTCTCAGTCGGCAGTCGGCAGTTCTCAGTCGGCAGTTCTCAATCGGCAGTGGGCAGTTGGCAAGGGACAAAAGGTCATTGGTCAGGAGTCAGTGGTCAGTGATGAAGCAAATGGTTTAAGTGGAAAGTTAAAAGTTAAAAGTGGAAAGTTAAATCTGGATAGTGACAACTTAGAACTGACGACTAACAACTCCATAGAAAATGTTCGGATTGATTATTCAACAAATAACGGAACGAACTGGACAACAGTTGTAAGTTCTGTTCCGGCATCTCAAAACAGTTATGCCTGGCTCGTTCCAAAAGTAAATTCACTAAACTGTAAAGTCAGAGTTGTAGATCAGATAGATACAACCATAACAGATACAAGCGATGCGGTGTTTGAGATTTATTCGCCACAAATAACGGTTACATCTCCAAACGGCGGTGAGCAATGGCAAAGCGGTTCAACCCATGCTATTACCTGGACGCAAAGTAATACCGATACGGTGAAAATATCGTATTCCACAAATCAAGGCACCGGTTGGATACCAATTGCGGAAAAACCAGCGAGCGAAGGAATTTATTCATGGGTAGTTCCTTCAACAATTTCATCAACTTGTAAAGTAAAGATTAGCGATAAAACAGATTCCACTTTTGCAGATTCCAGTAATGCTGTTTTTGCAATTACTTCAATTCCCGTTGTACAAGTTTTAGTAACTTCACCAAACGGCGGAGAGAATTGGAAAGTCGGTTCTGCACAAAACATTACATGGACAAGTAGTAACGTCAGCAAGTTCAAGATCGAATACAAAATAGATAACACGGGTAGTTGGACACAAGTTGGTTACGCATCGTCCTCCCCCTATTCTTGGAATATTCCAAACACAATTTCATCCCAGTGTAAAGTTAGGATCAGCGATTCTACAAACACAGCTATAAGTGATTCGTCTGATGCGGTTTTCACAATATTCAAACCGACACTTACTGTGGTTTACCCGAATGGCGGGGAGGAACTGCAAGTCGGGTCAAACATAAACGTAACATGGTTAAGCAGTAATGTTCAAAACGTTGCTATTGAATATTCAACTACGAACAAAAGAACATGGTCAAGTATATCGGCAAGTGTAGCCGCATCAAATCAGTCGATAAGCTGGACTGTGCCTGATACGGTTTCGGATAGCTGCTTTATCAGAATAAAAAATGTTAGCGATAACTCTGTTGCTGATACAAGCGACGCCAAATTCAAAATTATCCCTTCAAGTCCTCCATCATTAACCCTAACTTCTCCGGTAGGGAATGAACAATGGAAGCTTGGAACAAAACATTTTATCACGTGGACGAAGAACAAAGTTACTACTGTTAAAATTGAATTCTCATCGAACGACGGAAACAGTTGGTCGACATTGACAAGCACAGCAGTTGCAGACAGCGGAAAATATGAGTGGACGGTTCCAAACTCCGCTTCAGCAGTATGTAGAATAAAGATTAGCGATGCAGCAAATTCACAGTTGAATAGTGTGAGCACATTACCATTTGAGATTTATTATTCTGAAATTGTTTTGACTGCGCCGAACGGAGGAGAAGAATGGATGGTCAGTGAAACTCATGCGATCACATGGACAAGTCTGCATATTAATAAAGTTAAAGTTGAATTGACAACCGATAACGGTGCAAACTGGATTGTTGAAAAAGATAGTACAACCGCTTCAATAGGTACTGTATCGTGGATAATTCCTAATCATCCTTCTATAAATTGTAAAATAAGAGTTAGAGATGTTTATGATTTAAATGTTGGTGATACAAGCGAACAGGTTTTCACAATCAAAGGGCTTCCTAAGCTGCAAGTTCTTTCTCCGAAAGCGGGAGATGTCTGGGAGGTCGGTACAACAAAGGCGATAACCTGGTATAGAGAAAACATTGAACAAATAAAAATAGAACTCTCTACAAACAGCGGAACTGATTGGATGATCATAACAAGCAGTGTTCAAGCATCGGATCAAAGTTATAGTTGGGAAGTTCAAAATTATCTTTCGCAAAATTGTCTCGTAAGAATTAGCGATGTCGCGAATCCTTCCTTCAGCGATACGAGCGACATATTTTCTATCGTTACGAAAGTAAAACCGATTGTCCTTACTCCAAACGGAGGAGAAAAACTAACACTTGGTCAACTTTACGATGTTATATGGAAATTAGGATCAGGCAAGTTGCTTGCGCCGAAAGTCCCATCACACAAATCCGGGAACACAAAGGGAAAATTTGAGTCTCTTGAAACTGCCGCTACTTCCAACATTAGAATTCTTCTTTCAACCGATGATGGAGTGAGTTGGGCGGAAATCAAAAATCAAATTGCAGTTGATTCGGCAAAATTTACATGGACAGTGAGCGGTGAACCATCTGATAAATGTTTCATCAAGATCGTTGATATAAATGATGCTTCGAACTTTGACTTGAGCGATTCGGCTTTTGTAATTCTTGATAATAAGATCCCAAATATTTTAGTTTCAACAAACAGTTTGGATTTTGAAAATGTTTACCAGGATTCAACAGAAATAAAGCAGATAAATATTAGCAATACAGGCACGGCTGATCTGCAAATACAATCGACATCTTTTTATCAAACAAGTTCCGCTTATAAAATAACCACATTCAATCAAACCATTAAGCCGGATAGTACGAGGAATGTCTCCATCTCGTTCAAGCCAACGGAATTAATAAGTTATTCCGATACGCTTTATGTATATCATAACGCGGCAGGAAGTCCGGCAAAAATTGTTCTTACCGGCTCAGGTATCGAAGTTCCGAAGCCGATAATAGAGATTGCAGCGACAACCGTAACATTCGATACAACGTATATAGGATCTAATAATCAAAAAACGATTGCAATAGATAACGAAGGAACAGCCCCTTTGATTGTCAGCAAAATTTCTTTCGATAAGGTGGTATTCAGTTCTCCGCAATCATCATTTACATTGGGAGCTGGTTTAAGGCACATATTAACGTTGAATTTTGCACCGACATCGGATTCAAGTTACAGCGGAATGTTGTCGATTCAGCATAATGCAGCAGGAAGCCCAAATAGCGTATCGTTAGTAGGACAAGGGAAAAAGCATGTTCCGAATATTGTTCTATCAAGTAAAGAAATAAATTTCGGAGTGATTACAGTCTACACCCATACTGAGGTAACCCTCGATATAAATAATTCCGGAACAGCAGACCTTTTTGTATCGAATATAAGTTCATCTAACAATAGCTTTGCAACAAATCTTACAAACTTTGTGGTACAGCCAAACAGTAGTAGAGCCGTTACGCTTACGTTCTCGCCGATCAATGCAACGCAATATACCGGCACGTTGACAATTGCGCATAATGCAGGCGCTGGAGTATCCACAGTTTCAATGGCTGGAGCCGGTTATCCGGTTGATGTGATAGTAACAAGAACAATTTCATTCGGTGATATAACTCTGAGTGGTAATTACCGGATGGTTGGGCTGCCCGGAGATTCGAGTATATCAATTTCCAAAACAGTTTCGGGAACACAGAAGAATGACTGGAATGCTTTTTATGATAACGGCGTAATCAGCGCCAATCAATCTGATTACTTAAAAGAATATGACGGCAGCGCAAAGTTCACCTTCAAACCGGGAAATGGTTTTTGGGTTGTGAGTAAAAACGGATTAACCGTCTCGGCAAATGTTAAACCTGTTCCGCTTGCCGCAGACAGTACTTACTCAATCCCCTTACAATCAAATTGGAATATCATTTCCAATCCTTTTGAGAAAAGTACGAGTTGGACAAAAATAAAACAGTTGAACAGTCTTACTACGCACCCACTCTATAAATGGAACGGGCAGAACTATGATCAAGTTTCTGAAATGACCACGTATGAAGGATTTTATTTTTATAATACTGCAGGACTTACTTGGCTCAAAATTCCTTATGACGCAAACGGAACATTGAAGAAATTCTTTAAATCAAGAGAAGAATATCAGTTGGGAGAGAAAGGGTTTTCGATTGATTGTAGACAGGAAGGGATCGAAAAATCATCCGTCTATGCAGGCTTCAATTCAATGTCAAGTAATGATGTAGATGATTATGATTACTTTATGCCACCTGCAGATTTTGGTGAGGTCAGTCTTGTTCTGCAAAATGATAGTCTATCAACGAATTATAAAAAACTTCTTGTTGAACAGAGAAAAGAGATCGGCGAAGGAACGCAGTTTGATTTCACAGCAAAAAATAACAGCAAAGGCGAGGTTCAACTGACAATTAACGGAATTGAATTCTTCCCGGAAAGTGAGACCTATCTTTTGGATAAGCAGTATAATAAGTTCACGAGTCTAAAAGAGAAGAATGTATTTACTCTCCCGCAGCAAATGGGAAAACGAAACTATGCTTTATTAGTTGGAAGTCAATCGTTCATCCAGGAGCGGAAAGCGGCAATAATTCCAACAGAATATTTACTGTATCAGAATTTCCCTAATCCGTTCAACCCGGCTACAACCATTGCATTTGGTTTACCCAAAGAAAGCAATGTTACTCTGACGCTTTATAATATGCTCGGAGAAGTGGTTCTGAAAAATGAACTTGGCGAAAAAGCCTCAGGGTATCATGAATTACTTCTGGATTTAAGAAGTAATCCAAGCGGAGTCTATTTCTATGCGATCCATGCGAACGCATTAGATGGCAGTAAAAACTTCCGAGAGGTGAAGAAGATGATGCTTTTAAAATAATTAGAAATTGGGAACTACGAATCAGGAATGAATGTCTCGTTGGCAAAGGGCTACTAAATGTATTTTAACCGTTTTAACATAGCATCATTGCTTTATTGAATGATGCTATGTTTCATAATTATGCTTTTGTTTTATTTCAATTCTTGCTAATTTTGAAACATAAAATTGAGTCATTCTAATAATTGAATTATTCAATCCCCCACAATTATTTCTACCGACCCGAATTAATAATTAACACTTGATTTTTTTATAAGAGTATTTATGAAAAAGATGCTGCTAAAAGTGTGTTTGTTAGTTCTCTACTCGACTTGCATTTCAATCGTAGTGATCGCCCAGAAATTCTTAACCAACAACCAAGCCTTCAATGAGGTAGCAAATAATGCTATTGAATGGGAGGACAAGAATGAAGATGAATATCTCGATATTTTTTTAATGAAGATAAAATAAAGAACCAATTCAAAACTTATTTATGGAGTAAAAAATGAAAACATTAATACTTTTAATAGTTCTTTTTTTAACCCAAACTCTCCGGGCACAAACTGCAACAGCTCCCACAGGGGGCGACGGAACAAGCGGAAGTCCGTACCAGATTGCATCACTTGAAAACCTTTACTGGATCGCTTCGGATGTAACAAGATGGGATAAATATTATATTCAAACGGCAAACATCGACGCATCTTCAACATCAACATGGTTTACGAATGGCTCCGGAGGATATTATGGATGGATACCAATCGGGAACACTGCCACCAAGTTTACCGGAACGTATAATGGAAACGGAAAGACCATTTCAGGAATTTATATCAACCGTCCTTTAATAGATAATGTTGGTCTTTTGGGTTACACCTCAGGTGCTGCAATTAGCAATGTGGGATTAGTGGGTGGCTCAGTAGTTGGGCAAAATTATATAGGCGGATTGGTAGGGTTTAACGATGGTTATAGTACAATAGATAATTCCTACAATAGAGGCACAGTCAGTGGTTATTCCCAAATCGGCGGACTCGTAGGAAATAATTATAATGGTACAATTTCTAAGTCATACAATACTGGCACAATTGGAAACGGAATTATAACAACGTCTGGATCTTACTATGTCGGGGGTTTAGTAGGACACAACCATCTAGGTAACATTAATAATTGCTATAACAGTGGCAATATAGATGGAGGTTATTGGGGAGTTGGAGGACTTGTCGGATATAATAATACCGATGGCGGCATAGTTGATAAATGCTATAGTACCGGTCACATCAGCGCTTATCCAGACCGCGATCCAACGCATGGTCTTTATCGTTTTGGCGGATTGGTAGGTGATTGTTGCAGTGGTCCGGTTTACGATTCCTACTGGGATATCGAGACCTCCGGAACTACATCAAGTCCTTCGGGACAAGGTACAGGTAAAACAACCACTGAAATGAAAACGCAATCCACTTTTAATGGTTGGGATTTTACAACTGTTTGGGAAATAATAGGAACAAACTATCCAAGGCTAAAAAGTAACCCGGATCCAGCTCTAGAAATAGAAGCGGAAGCAAATCTATTGCCGACAGAATTTGCGCTGATACAAAACTACCCGAACCCGTTCAACCCAGCGACAGTGATTAGTTATCAGTTACCAGTTTATAGTTTTATTACACTGAAAGTATATGATGTGCTTGGGAATGAGGTTGCAGTGTTGGTAAATGAAGAAAAGCAGCCTGGAACTTATGAATTGGAATTTCAGTCTGCAATCAGCAGTCGGCAATTGTCAAGCGGAGTTTCCGCCAAAGGCGGATACGCCTCTGGCGTATACTTCTATCAACTCCGAGCAGGTAATTTTGTGCAGATGAAGAAGATGATAGTTCTAAAATAGTGAGAATGGAGTCGGCAAGTAGGATACAGAAAATCCATAGAAATGAAGTATTGATTTTACTTCAGACCTAACGCAATCTGAATGTTAGTTCAAGGAAATTGCGTGTTTCTCCGTTCAGGTATTTGTTTAATTAGTTATTCTATTTTGTTAAAAGAATATGGAATTTACAGTTTACATCGCATCATAACTCTAATGAAGATGCAGTACAATTCAGCTAAAATATATTTTACAATTTTAGGAGTTTAGTCATGCGTTTTAAATTGAGCACATTACCCTTTTTTTTCATTCTCATCGTATCTCCCATTCATTCTCAAATTACTTTTACTGATGACGACCTGACAAACTTTGTCAGTCCGGGAGTAGTTGTTTATGAATATGATGATACCGTAATAACATCGGTCAATATCGGCAGCCTTGGCGCAACATCGTGGGATTTCTCGGGGTTAAAAACACACAAAACGTTATCAGAGGTATCAATTTCACCAAATGGAAAACCTTTCGCATCTCTCTATCCGGACGCGACTCATTGTTTTTACTACGAAGACATCACGATGAACCATTCAAGTCAATTATGGACTTATTATAACAAATCAAATGGATTTAAAGAACTCGGTACTTTCCAGAGTTACGTTACAGCAACAGATACATTCACGTTTAGAGATAAAAAGATTCCATACGATTATCGTCATATGATACCTCTCGCATACAACACCTCATGGGATATAAGTTTTATTGACAGTATCTTTCAAAGCCATAATTCACTGAAGTTGGCACTTTATAAAAATGAGTATATTGAACGCATCGCTGACGCCTATGGCACTATGATTTTACCAGGCGGTAAATCAATTGAAGCTTTGCGAGTTAAAACTGATAGCCGTATAACTACCTTTCAAACAAGTCTGCCAATGAAATATGAGAGAATTATTAAATACACGTTTTGGGCAAAAACAGGTGACATGGTAACTTTTGTTGCTCTTGATACCAGCGCTGCAACGAGTGGTGTTATCGCTATTAAGGGAGCTTCCTGGATCATTTATAATTTTACCGATGTTAATGATTTAGCCTTTTCTCCAACACAATTCAGACTTGAACAGAATTATCCAAACCCTTTCAACCCAACAACAGTAATTAGTTATCAGTTACCGGTGAACAGTTTTGTTAGATTGAAAGTATATGATGTGCTTGGGAATGAAGTGGCAGTGTTGGTAAATGAGGAAAAACAACCGGGAACGCATGAAGTTGAGTTTCGGGCGGCGATAGGAGCCAGACAGTTGGCAAGTGGAGTATATTTTTATCAACTTTGCGCAGGAAAATTTGTGCAGACGAAGAAGTTGATAGTTTTAAGGTAGTTAAAGTGGCAAGTGAAAAGTATAAAAAAAATCCCTCAGTTATGAGGGATTTTTTTTGTTGAAAATTTTTATCAAATAAAAAAGGATTAACTATTCTACCGGAAGTTCAAAAGCGAAAGTAGAACCGAAACCCAATTTACTTTCTACCCAGACTTTGCCGCCATGTTCTTCGATTATTTTTTTTACAATCCATAAACCTAAACCGGAGCTTTGCTCAAGTCCGGTAGGTTTTGCGCTAAGTGTCGCTCCTTTTTGAAACGACCTTCTCAAATCTTCTTCGCTTAATCCTACTCCGGTATCTCTAACAGCAATAACCACCGTTTTCTTATTTTCGTCTTTCAGATAACTTGATAATTCCACTATTGTATCTTGAGGCGCAAATTTTATCGCGTTGTTAAGTAAATTGTCTAACGCTTCTTCAATCTTATCAGCGTCAATATTCAATTCGGGTAATTGAGAGGAAATTTTTTTAACCAGTTTAACTTTCTTGGTTTTTGAATATGAAGCATTTTGATTCAACACGGTTTCAATCACGTTATTGATATCATGTTTCTTAAAACTAAGCGTTGGTTCAGGCATTGCTTTGGCAAGTATCGAACACATATCCTGCGACATTTTAACAATGTCTTCGGAAGTAGAAACAAGTGAAAGCATTATTTCCTGTTGCTCAATCGCATTAAGGTCAAACGAATTCAGCAGATCGATATATCCTCTGATCGCTGAAGCCGGATTTTTAATGTCATGAATTGCCATGGCAAACATTTCTTCTTTTTGAGTGTGAAGCAATTCGAGTTTATACTTCCCTTGTTCCAATTTTTCTTTCTGCTCAATCAAGTGAAGGTTGGCTCTTTCCAAATCCTGAATATCGGTATTCACCTCCTTTAATTGTTGCCGTAGTAGTTCAGTCGTTTGTTTTTGCGCTTGAAGTTCATCTTTTAGCGTTGCCAATTTTCTATTCAGCGCAAGAACCTTTTGCTGAAGTTCATCGTCTCCAGAATTTGATTTTACGCTTACGGTTGTTGGAGTGGTAATACTTTTCTTTTTTCTTGAGATCAAAAACATAATGACGATAAATTGTACAATGATTAAACCGCCAAGAAAATAATCCAAATAAGGAATAGATGGCAAACCGGATTTAACAATCTCAGACTCTTTTGCTCCAATGGGTTTAACTGTAGTTACAGAAAATGAAAGAAGAAGAGGAATACCTTCGCTTCCTGACGATGGTATAGGAGTTATTTTTAGGATATGCGTCCCCACCGCAAGACGGTTGAACAAAAGCTTCTTTTCCGTTTGGTGAATAGAAAAAGGATTACCGTCCAAAAATACCTTATAATAAATCTGATCACTTATTTCACCCGATGGTTCGATGCTGATAGATAACGGTTCGTTTTCAACAATAGAAAGATTTTTCCATTCGGATTGGTCAACAACCAAATTCCCAACTTTAACTTCGGTAATAGAAATGCTCACCGGATCAACTGGCTGAGTAAAGTGGATATCCGTTAAAAGAAGAAAAGATAAAATCAGTGTACTGAATATTTTGCGATTCATATTTTGACTTATAAATATTGAAATAAATTCATTAGGTTGAAATAAATTGGATTGCCAAACCGAAGATCCCGGAGCAATCGCAATTGGGTTTTATACACAAACTGTATAATGCTTTATGCAAATCTAAAAAAATCATACGAGAAGCCATAATATGAGACTAATACTTTGGAAGATAATCGGTTGGTAGCTGCTTTGTCCGAGCTAACTTTGCGGTAATTAAAAAAACGCCGGATTGAGCCCGGCGTTTGTAAAAATTATTTATTTCATCCTGGCTTGGCGTTCAGCTGCTTTTTTGTCCCACTCAGGAATAACTGTGGAAAGAAAAACTTTTTTTTCATCTTTCAACTTTAGCATATCGAGTCCAAGAAATTTTTGTGCTTTTTCTTTAGTTGAAATATCCGGTAAAGTAACTGGAGTTTCGATTCCGAGTTTCGTAAGTACTTTCGTCAGTTCGATACGAGCTTCCGCCGCTTTTTGAATTGATGCTCCAAGCACTCTTGCACATTCTACCGGTGCATGGAAACTTCCACCATGTGAAGCCGCCACATAATCCCAGCGCCATTGCGCTTGACGAATTAATGCTAAGACCGGTTTCATTTGTACTTCTGTTGCTCCTTTGTCCCAAGCAATCTTTGCTTCCAGATGTGCCTTAACAATTGAGTTTTCAGCCATAAGCTGCATCTCAGAAATTTTATCTTGCCTGTCATTCACATTCTTAATTAATGTTGCTTCGCTTTCCCGATGACAGACCTGGCACGAACGCGAAACATTATTCAATGGACTTTGGATGTGGTGATCTGTAAACTTTACGCCTCCTTCACTTTTGTAGGGCATATGGCAATCAGCGCAGGCAACTCCACGCTCTGCATGAATTCCGAATTGTGAAATTTCGAAATCGGGATGTTGTGCTTTTAATATTGGTGTTTTACTTAATGTGTGAACAAAATCTACATGTTTGACTTCATCATAATATTTCTCCATCGCTTCAACGGTAAATCCATTCTGCCACGGGAATGTTAAATACTTTTCTGTTTTCCCTTTAAAGTAATATTCAACATGACATTGAGCGCATACAAGAGAGCGCATCTCCTGATGTGAAGCTTTTGAAATATCTTTCCCTTGATTTTCAAATGCTTCAATCAACGCCGGGCGTGTAATTCTCAAATTCATGTTTTGGGGATCGTGACAATCTTGACAGCCGATCACGTTTACTACCTGTTCACCTAAATCATTCCAACCTTTTTTATAAAAATTTGCGACTCCCATTTCTTTCATCAAGCGCGGAACGTCAGTGGATTTACACGTCCAGCATGTTGCCGGTTGAGGAACGTCTGTTCTTAAAGTTTTGCGAATATCTTTGATCGCCCAGAAATGTCCTCTTCCTTGATTATAATCTTTTGAAAAAGCGTATCCTGCCCAAAGAACAACAAGGTTTGGGTCTTGTTCCAGCATGTCTCTATTTGCGGAACCTCCATATTTACTTGCGAATGTTGTATCCGAAGTTTTATAATAGGATTCAAATTCTCTTGGAAAATTTTCACCCCAAACTTCGTTTCTCGGTTCCCATTCAGCTATTGGTTTAATGATTTGAAATCGCTGCACGGCTTCACTTCGTCTTTCGATTATTGATGCACCAAACAAACCAATGAGAAATACAATTACCACAGTAGCTGCAAAAATTGCATAGGCTGTCCATGGTTTTTCTGAAATGATCTGATTTAATTTTTTCATCGTTTTCCCTTTATTTTAATTTTTTGGATTCAGATTGAATAAATTTGTCAAGCCATTCGGGCATTACCGGGGTTAGTTGTGGAACGCGTGCGAACGGGAACGAGGAAAGAGAATTTACTCTTCCATGCGGAGTTTCACGATGGCATTCCCAACACAATTTTCCATTTCCATGATCCGCTTGTTTTTTTGTTACCGTTACAAGTGTAGAAGTGTTTATGAATTCATAATGGCATCGGATGCAATTCGCTTGGACAACCCCTGCGCCAGCTTCTTTAATGTGAATCACTTCCGGCTCAAGACGTAACGTGAACATTGTCGCGTGCCGTAATCCATCGCTTGCTTTGAAAAAATATTTCCGGACAAAATTGTCATGCGGAACATGGCAATCATTGCAGGTTGCCACGCGTGCGTGACTACTCTTTTGCCACGTAGCAAATTGAGGTGTCATAACGTGGCAGTTTATACAAGCCACAGGATCGTCCGACAAATATGAAACCGCATTTGAGATTCGTAAAACTACCAGAAGTAATCCAAAAAAAACACCAAGAATTATGAAGACATAAATTCTCCATTCCGGCGGCGGTGCAATTACTTTTATAATTTTCTTTATAGGATTCATAAAACTTACAACTCGCTACTTTTTTGTGTAACAATAATCAAGTCTTTTGAAGTTCCAGAGTTGAACTTCTCCAGCATTAAACTGCCGTAAGCTTTAGTTTTTATAAATCCGGTTTGTTTGAGTGAATCTGAAATAAATTTTTGTTTGTGGGGATAAATCCTTGTGCTGTAATGGTTAGATGATGAGATCATTTTTTTGTTCAGTGATAAAAAGTGAAACTTCATTTCATCCTTCATAAATTCATTAAACCGGATGATCAAGGAATCATTGCTCTCGGTAAAGCCAATAACCGCTTCTTTTCTTTTTTCTATTCGGATATAGTTTAATATTTGAAAAACAAAAAGTCCGTTTGGTTTTAAGAGATGATAAACTTTCTGCAATGCAAATCTTGCTCCGGTTTCATCCAAATTTGCTAAGGTATTTCCGAAAGAAACAACTGCATCAAATCTACCGGTAAATTTTTGCGGGATATCTGAAATACTTTTTCTAATAAATTGAATGTCAGCGCCAAACTTCTCACTATTTTGTTTTGCCGAACGGACCATTTCTGCCGACGGATCAAAACCGGAAACTTTTAGTCCCATACTTGCCAACGCCAATGAATCCAATCCCGAACCGCATCCAAGATCAGCAACAACTTTTATATGCTTATTGGTAAAAACAGATTCATAAAAAGTTTTTCTTCTAATAAGTGATTTCTCCATTGAGATCATTGAATCATAAAAAGGAGAAACCGCATTATAAAATTTTTCATTCTTCATTTTCTGCACACAACTTTCATTTAACTTCCGTCAACATCAGAAAAACGGCTCAACAATTCATCCAACTCATTATCGGGAAATATTTCCTGCACTTTTTGAAAATAGACCCGTTCTTCAAATCGAATATGTTTTTCCAACAGCATTCCGATTCTATCAAGCATAGTTTCCACATCCCCGGGTGTTGACAATTTTTGGATCAACCTCTTCAACTTTTTATGTTCGCTAATAAGCTGGACGGTTTGTTCTTTCAATAGATCGCTCTGCTTATTAACAAATGGGAATAAAATTTCTTCTTCAAACTGAAAGTGTTTTGCCAGATCAGTTTTGTAAAAGGAAATTGTGTAATTTCTCTTCCCTTCATCATCGGTGGGAAGGTCTTTGAAATTCGGACCATCTTTCTTTAGAATCTGCGCGAGGATCAAAGCCGCATGATGTTCACGTGATAAGTTTATGAGCGCTGAGTGTCGTTTCATATTATTTTCTGATTTTCACTTTCGCAAATTAAACTTTTGGGGAACAAAATGTTATTCTCCAGATGAACATGTTTGTGCAGATCGTTTTCAAAATTTTCCAACTCAGCGTAATATACTTTAAAGGTATTGCATGCATCTGCCGGTGGATTATAGTTATTCGATAATTTTTTAATTGAATCGAATGCGCCCCCCGCATTTTCATGTTCTGCTTCCATTACACGGATCGGATGAGCGATCGAACCAAAAGGAGGACGAACATATTCTACTTCTCCTCTTTTCACCTCCGCCAACTTTTTGATCTGTGGAAATAAGATCATTTCTTCTTTAATCAAATGTCCTTCAAATTCAACTTTTATTCCGGCAAAAAGTTGAGCGATTTCTAACACTTCCGGATGATTAGCCCCATGAGCGTTCACTACTCTGTTGCCAAGTTCAGTAATGAAAGGAAGTTTTTCCCGAACGAACGAATGATGAGTATTGATAATGTAGTCGACTAATGCATCCAATTCCATATTGTTGAAATCAAGCGAAGAAGAATCGTTCGATTTAAAAAGAATCGATAACTCATCAACAAGGTTCTGTGCCGGAATTTGTTTCTCGCTCGCAGCATCAATCAATGATCTATTGCCGTGACAGCAAAAATCTAATCCGTATTTCTCAAAAACCGCAGCCGATCTGAAATCGTCCGTAACAATTTCAGATAAAGTTTTTTGTTCAATGTTTTCTATTTGTGTCGTGTTCATGTTTTTTCCTTTTTATATTTTTTTAATAATTTCTTTTACGTTTTGATTTAACCCGACAAGTTGAAAACCGATCTCTCCTTTTTCATTCAGAAGCGTGATCATATTAGTATGCGAAAAATCTCCATTCGCTTCTTTGCGGAATTTGAATCCAAGCAAAGCTGCAATTTCAAAGATGTCATCGTTTTTCCCGATTAATAAAGACCATCGGTTCAAATCAAGATTTTTTCTCTTTGCATATTGAAGTAGTTTTTCCGGTGTATCTCTCTCGGGATCAATCGAGAGAAAAATGAATTCTGTTTCAGCCAATTTTTCGTTGGGCAAACTTTTTTCAATCTTCTGCATGTCGTTTAAGATTATCGGGCACGCGTAGGTACAGCTTGCGAAGAACATTGCCAATACAACTTTCTTCCCTTGATATTTTCCAAGATGGACTTGTTTATTATTTTGATCTGTCCAATTTCCGGTTAATTGATAGATTGATTTTTCGCTAAACTCCGCTGCTCCAAAATCTTCACTGCAACAAGATTTTTTTGTTGTATCGGTTTTTGATTCAACAGTTTTCACTTCAACAGTTTTCACTTCAACTTTTTTCTCATCGCTCTTTCCGCATGAAAGAATTCCAATTGCAAAAAAAGTCAGTAAGAATATTTTACTTATTCCGACAATTTCTTTTTTCATTTTTTCTTATCCTTTATTATTAAATCTTTTACACATCTGAATCCCAGATTATGAATGCCATACGTTGCCTGCAGACTGCTGCGAAAACCAAAGCGCATAAACGCTGCGTAATCGGAAAAATCCGAAGAGCTAACCGCGCCGCTTCCGCAGAACAAATTTCTTTCCAGGTTGGTATCGCCGCGTGATTCACCGGTAACCAATGCCGTGTTGAAATCGAGTACCCATTCCCAAATTAATCCGTGCAAATCATAAACGCGATAATAGTTTGGTTTTGCTTTTCCGACGGAATGCAATCCTTTAGAGTTTGGAATAGAGTACCATTGCAAAATTGTTTTTTTATATTCGATGTCTTTTATTCCATCAGCTTTTGTCGCACTTGCCCTGCCGATATATTCCCATTCCGCAACAGTGGGAAGTCTTTTCCCAACTGAACCGGCATAAGCTTTTGCTGCAAACCACGAAATATTTGTAACCGGACTTTTAGGATTAACATTTTCACCTAATTCCAAATCCGATTTCCAGTGACTCAAATAATTTGTATCGGCAAAAATTCTTTTCACTTTGGATTTTCTCCAACGCGGATTCTTAATTACAAATTCAAGAAACTCTTCGTTGGTTACGGGATACTGATCCACATAAAAAGATTTGACGACTACCTTTGCGTTGTTTGAATCGCTAAAAAAAGGCTTATACGAACCGGCTGGAATGAACACCATCTTTTCTTTTCCGTGTTGAATAGTTTTCTTTTGTGCACTTGCTGAGCTTAGCAAAAACTGCAAGAGAATAAAAATAAAGATGGAGTACTTCCAACGTTTCATTTCTATTTCCCTCTTACCTTTGCAACTTCTTCCGGAGTAACGATATCTGTTTTATTTCCAAAAGAATTACGAACGTACGTGAGAACTGCTCCAATCTGAATATCATCAAGCGTTTGCGGCGGCATAACATTGTTATACTTTTTGCCGTTCACAATAACTTCACCTTGCAAACCTTTGATGACGGTTGCAATTGCCCGTTCTTTATTTTTTAATAAATAATCTGATTGCGCCAACGGCGGAAAAACATTCGGCATTCCTTTTCCATCTGCCTGGTGACAAGCTTGACATGAAGAAGAAAAAACTGTCTTGCCAAATGCGAGTAATTCTTCTTTTGACATTTTTTTGTTCGGATCAGGTGCCCCGTTAAGGAGATTCGCTTTTAACATCGCATCGCTCGGGTTGCCGTTGCCAAGATAAACTTCATCTTTTTGTTTGCCGGAATAAATTTCCAATTGTTCACTTCCACTTACCTTTAACATGCCAAGCGCACCTTTGTTGAATGCCCTGAAAATTGAATGATCAACTAAAATAAAAGTTCCGGGAACCTCACATTTAAATTCTACAATTGAAGAACCGCCGGCAGGAATGAGCGTTGTCTGCACATTATTTTGATTTACGTTTGTTCCCCCTTCGCCATAGACTTTGTTAAAAATTTCTCCGATAACGTGAAAGGAAGAAACCAAATTCGGTCCGCCGTTGCCAAGATATAGTCTAACTGTTTCGCCTACGTTTGCCGTTATTGCATTATCACCAACTAATGCACCAACTGAGCCATTAAACACAACATATGGGGGATTTTCATCAACAGCTTTTGCCTGACTAAAAGGCTGCAAACCAGGCACTCCGTAATTTCCTTCCGTATAAAATTCACTTTGCATGATGTAATATTCTTTATCAACTTTCGGCAAACCTTCTTTTGGTTCAACTAAAATTAAACCATACATGCCGTTTGCAATGTGCATTCCAACCGGAGCCGTTGCACAATGATAGACATACAATCCGGCATTCAAAGCTTTAAAAGAAAAAGTTGATGAATGTCCCGGTGCGGTAAATGACGATGCCGCTCCGCCGCCCGGACCGGTAACCGCATGAAGATCAATGTTATGCGGCATCTTGCTTGTTGGATCGTTGTGAAGATGAAATTCAATCAAATCACCTTCTCGTACTCTGATAAATTCTCCAGGAACATTTCCACCGAATGTCCAAAAGACATAATCAACGCCATCCGCCAATCTTTTTACAACTTCCTGGGTTTCGAGATTAATAATAACTTTTGTCGGATGAGTTCGAGTAATTGGAGGCGGAACAAAAGGCGCATTTGTTAAGACAGCTTCTTCCGCTCCTTCAATTTCTTCTTTTCCCAACTGATCGCAGCTTATAAAGTTCAATGAAATTAGCGTCATTAAACTTAAAAGTAGAAAAGTTTTTAGTTTATCTTGAGAGTTATTCATTGTATTCTCATTTCTTTTTATCTATTTATTATTTTGATTTGATGTGGTATCGTTTTCGAGTTCGTCCATACTACTTACATGTCCGATGCGCTCAACGTTTTTATGGAGAAGAAGATATTCTTCTTTTGAAATGCTGTTCTGCCATTTTCCCATAAGCATTGCGGCTGCGGTGATGATCATAAAAATTCCCGCAACACCAATAACAACTAACTTTTTATTAATCACTGTTTTTGATTTTATTGGTTGGAGGTAGAGTGTATCAGCCACCGGACATGCATCGACACAATTCATACACGTGGTGCATTCATCGCTGATTACGATTTTAACTTTATCAACTTTAATAGCAGATGGACAGGCTTTCGCACACAAACCACAATCAACACAGCTTGTTGCGTTACGTTTTATTTTGTTTGGACTGAGCAGCGAGAAAATGCCGAGTAATGCACCATACGGACATAAATAGCGGCACCAGAAATTTCTTATAACTATTGAAAGTAGAAAGAGAACCGAAAGAACGATGATCGAAAATCTTGTGATGTCCACAAAAAAGTAGTACAATTTCAAATCGGCAACAATGTTGTACGGACTATCGAGAAAGAGTTTCAGGGTCAGTGCGTCCATTCCCATAAAAATTGAATAAGCAAAAAAAGCAAGGATCAAATATTTTAAACTGCGAAGCGGATAATCTAATATTTTAGGAACGTGGATCTTTCGTCCGAAAAGTTTTTCTCCAAAATCTCCGATGAGTTCGGAAAGAAATCCAACCGGACAAAACCAACTGCAAAAAGATTTTCCGAAAGCAAATGAAACAACTACGATTCCAACAAAAATAAAAAAGCCTGCCGGATGAACTTGATGCACCGTTCCGGTCAAGAAAAAGTAATAAAAACTCATCAACGAACTGATCGGAAGAAAACCATCAACAGCGGGAGGACGCTGATAAAATGAGGCTGTTCCGTTGCTTTCTAAAAATCTAGTAAAGAGAAAGAATTCAATTCCGATCCATACGCAAAGCAGTGCAAAGATCAACTGAATTGTGAACCGGTACTTCTGTATCGGCTTCTCTGTGTTCTTTATGATATTTATTTTTCTCATTATCGGATATTATAGTCTGATTATAGTATAAATTTTTTATTTGATCGAAATAAACAAAGCAAAAAATATTGAATAGCCCAAGAGAGTCAATCCCACACGTTTAAAGTTAGTGATTACTTTTCCTGATAAATATATTTTGAAGGCATGCACGATCATAGGAGCAAATGCAAGCGCTTTGAAATATTGATTCGGGAAAACGACGATAAACGAAATGAGAAAAAGAGTAAGAGCTATATGGTACACAAAGTGAATATTTTTTGAAGAAATTAATCTTCGGTTCAAGTTCTTCCCTTTTGCGACCGAAAGTTTTTCAATTAAATAATTGACATAGCATGTGCCGGAGAAAAAGAATAAGATATTCAAAATCCAAAGGGTGATCGCTTGATCGGTGATCTGATTTTCCAAGCAGTAAACTGCAATGGGAGCGGTGGAAGTTAAAATGAATACACCGAGAAATTCTCTTAAAAATGAAAATACTCCTGACGATTTTATACTAACACTTAAAACAAAAATAAGAGCAGCGGTAATTCCAAAACCTATAAGCAAATATTTCTGTAAGAAGTAAACTTCATAAACTATAAAACCCGCAGCAAAGAATCCGTAAACTAAAAATGAAGCGACTGCATCATGAAATTTTTGAGTTTTCATTTTACCGGAAGACCACTCGCGATACATAATCTCTGCCGGTTTGTAAAGCATAAATGAAAAAAGAACTAGAAAGAAAAGCGGGATAATCTCAACTGAAAATGTTTTGGTAGAGAGGATTCCCGTAACCATAGGAACAAACAGTACTGCCCACGACCCGTGTTCATTTGTTACAATCAATGTTTGGTTTCCGATTTTCATCTTACTTCAGTGATTTAATTTTCTGCAAAACTTTGTGGGTATAATTGTCAATCGTTTCCTCGTTCAACATCTTAAATGTTTCATCAATAAGCTGTGACCAAGTCTTATGCATGGGACATGGAGTCTCTGATGAACAGTTAGGAAAGCCCAACACACATTTTGAAAACACATCGGAACCGTCAAGAGCTAAAACGATATCAAGCAGATGAATTTTGTTTGGTTTTTTCGCCAAAGAAAAACCACCCATCTTCCCTTTTTTGGAAGAGACAATTCCGCTTGCGGTGAGTTCTTGTAGAATTTTTGAAACAAACTCTTTTGGAATTTTTAGCTCGTGTGCAATTTCGTCTGAAGAGATTACCTCTCGTCCTTCATTAGACGAAAGATAGAGAACAGCTTGGATTCCTAATTCACATTTTCTTGAAAATATTATTGCCATATTAAATCAGATTTTTTTGTCTGATTAAAAATAAGCTATTTTTCCATACAAGTCAAGATTATTTAAAAAAATATTTCTATTTTGCTTCAGAATTTTTTCAAAAACCATACGGAGTTTCTATGAAAAGGGCAATGCGATTTCTGATCCTTTTCTGCATAGTTGGAATCAGTTTGACATTTGGACAAAAAGTAAATGTAACTGATTACCAGGTGCCGGTTAGCCGTGCAACCGTTTTCCGTTTTGACGGTAACTGGAGTTGGTCTCAAAATGGTTCAACCGTAACTTCAAATGATGCGCGCGGGAAAGTACTGTATAAAACTTTTTATTCTTCACTTCCTCTTGCCTGGTTTTTAAATGTCGATGCCGTCGGAGGAAAAAATCTATCTGTTTATAATCACAACCTTAAAGTTGATGTAAGTTTTCTGAAATATTTTTTAGAGAGCGCTGATTTTTTCGGTTCCGCTCAAGTTGTAGCTCAGCATATCGGTTCTTCAAAAAGCACAACGCAGGCAAACGATAATTACCGGCAGATTAAATCCGATATAACCGTAGGATTTGGTTACGGACGATATATAAATGCAACCGCTCTAGCTAAGGCTGTCCGCATCGAAGGACATCTACTTCGCGATAATGTAATAAAGGACAATTTGCCGAAAGAAACAATGATCGCCATTGCTAATATCATTGATCGTCAGCAGGAGTATCAAGAAGTCTATCAAACTACATACGAAACATTTTGGTTTGACGACATTGAAAAGGAAATTCAAATGAGCGGACTCATCGATGAGTTTGGAGGAGTCGGATCAATCGGCTTTCAAAGAATGCGCCAGGTTTTATTCAATATCAATGAAAAAGTAAATGACAGATATTACGGATGGTTAACTTCCGTAGGTATTTCAATTCCTACCTCAACAAGCGACCGCTCGCCGGTTGGTTCTCCCGAAGCAAGTCTTAGCGGCAGGTACTCCTTTCCTATCAGTTGGGATACACAAATCAACTTCAAAATAGATGTTCTCTCTCCGTTGGATAGTTTGTACTTTAAAAAATACACAGTTCGCTCCAATCTTGATTTTATATATGAATTGAGCAACCGTGTAAATTTTGTTTCAGGTTATAAGTTCGATTACGTTAAACAACCGGGAATAGTCGCAGAGCCGGTACATAACCTTGACGCTGCTTTTTTGTACTATATAGAAAATAATATTTATCTAACGATCAACTCAAACCTTACAAAACAAGGCTCAAGTCCAACGGTTTTGGGAACGTCGCTCGGAATAAACTACAATATCTTCTAAGGTTACAAGGGGGATTATTTTGTGAACAAAGAAAGTTGAGAAGCTTCTGCCTCTGCCCCTTCCTTTTTCCTATCGTCATACAATTTTCCCATTTCTGCTCCAACTATAAAAACTACTGCCGAGTAATATATCCAAAACGCAATTACAACAACAATTACGTACGTCCCGTAAATTTTACCCAGCGTAGCAAAATTGTAAATGTAAAAACCGAATATTTGTTTTGCAATCTCCCATAAAATCGCCGCCCAGATAGCGCCAAAACGGACTCCTCTCTTCGAGATTTTTTTGGTCGGAACAAATTTATACAGCCATGAAAAAAGAGCAAAAATTAAAATCACCGCCAACAACGAAGTAAACGCCTTTTGAAAAATACCATACTGAAGAAATTCAAATACACCGTATTGATCCGAAGCTTGACGAAGAATATCTATAAGAGGTAAAAAGATGGTGGCAACAAGAAAGATGAAAATAACAATGATGATCGTTAAAAAATCCCGTAAATATCCAAGTAAAAAATTTATTTCCCCTGATGCTCCGAATACCTTATTGAGCACCGTTCTTAAACTGCTTAAGAATCCGCTTGCGGCAAAGAAAAGTCCGATCACGCCGATAAACCCAACAATATTGCGGTATTCGATAACTTCATTTATTCTTTTGTAAAGAACATTTTTTGCAAAATCGGCATAAACCGTATAGGGGATAATAGTATCAATCAGATGGTTTATCTGAATCTCTACGGTAGAAGATTCTAAAAAATATCCGAGTATCCAAAAAAGGATGAGATTAAAGGGAATGATGCAAACGAATAAAGAGAACGCAAGTCCTCCTGCAAAAAGGAAAAGATGATGCTGATCTGTGTTTTGATACAATCCAACTGCATAGTGCCTAAAAGGATCCACCAACCTTTTAAAATCGGGAGAGATTCTATAAAGAAGTGAGAATTTTTTGAAGTAACCTAACATACGATGCGCGATACCATTATTGCGGATCCATCAACTTACTTATTGTATGGTAATAGATGTTTGAAAGCAAGTGAAGGTTAATCATATGACCATTAATTTGAAAAGATTTTCCTCCAACTTTACCGATCTGCGAAACCGGGAAATTTTTGCTTGATAACAGAGCATCAAATGCTTCTTTCTTTTCCGGGGAAACGGAAACAATCACACGTGACTGCGATTCCGAAAATAATGTGAAATCTTCGCGAGACATAATGTCTAATAAAACTTCTGCGCCGAATTGTTTCGGTTCGTTTATCACGCAGCATTCAGCAAGAGCGGTAATAATTCCGCCATCAGAAACATCATGAGCTGAATTAATTAATTTTTGGGTAATCAATTCTAATACTATTTTGTGTAATTGTTTTTCTTTTATAAGATCGATTTTAGGCGGCTCTCCGGCAACAACTCCGTGAATCACTTTCAGATATTCGCTTCCGCCGATCTCTTCAAAATCATCGCCGAGCACGTAAATCAAATCATCTTCATTCTTGAAGTAGGAAGTCATAATATTGTTACAATCTTCGATCAGCCCAACCATTCCGATAACCGGTGTCGGATAAACCGAAGTATCGGGAGACTCGTTATAGAAACTAACGTTTCCACCGGTGACCGGTGTATCAAAGTAACGGCAGGCTTCACCCATTCCTTCAATCGCCTTACTGAACTGCCAATAGATTTCCGGTTTGTATGGATTACCAAAATTCAAACAATTAGTAATTGCTAAAGGAGTTCCACCACTGCAAACAACATTACGCGCTGATTCAGCAACCGCAATCTTCGTTCCTTCTTTCGGATTAAGATAAACATATCTTCCATTACAATCCGTTTTCATTACTAAGGCTTTGTTCGTTCCTTTTATCCGAACAACAGCCGCATCGCATCCGGGACCGACAACCGTATTTGTCCGCACCATTGAATCGTACTGCTCATACACCCATTTTTTTGAAACGATATTTGGAGAGGAAAAAACTTTTAGAAATGTTTCGGAAATATTTTCCGTTTTAGGAATTTCATTTAAAGGATAATTTCGTGTTTCAAATAGATAGGTTGGTTCTTCCGTCTCGCGGTAATAAACCGGTGCGCCACCGCCGAGCACTAATTCGTACGCAGGCAGTTCCGCTTTTTTTTCATCGAGATATTCGATCTCCAAATTACCGTCACTCGTAACTACACCGATGGTTTCGCAGTGCAAATCCCATTTTTCAAAAATTTCTTTGACTCTATTTTCGCATCCCTTTTTGGCGACAACAAGCATTCGCTCCTGGCTTTCAGAAAGCATAATTTCATAGGCTGACATTCCCGCTTCGCGTAACGGCACTTTTGAAAGGTCTATCTTCATTCCCGATTTCCCTTTTGCGCTCATCTCCGATGTTGAACAGGATATTCCCGCAGCGCCCATATCTTGAATACCGACGATCAAACCTTCTCTAATAATTTCTAATGAAGCTTCAAGTAAAAGTTTTTCCGTAAAAGGATCACCAACTTGAACCGAAGTTCTTTTCGCTTCTGATTCTTCTGAAATTTCAACCGAGGCGAAAGTTGCTCCATGAATTCCATCTCTCCCAGTTGAAGAGCCGATAATCATCACAGGATTGCCATCACCTTCGGCAGTTGCTGAAGCGGTTTGTCCGATTTTTACAATACCAACTGCCATCGCATTGATGAGTGGATTGCCTTGATAACATTCATCGAAATAAACTTCTCCCGCAACAGTAGGTACGCCAAAACTATTTCCATAATCTCCAATTCCTTTCACAACTCCATCAAATAAATAACGAGTCCTTGCGTCTTTAAGCGAACCGAAACGAAGCGAATTGAGCGACGCGATCGGACGAGCGCCCATGGTAAAAATGTCGCGCATAATTCCGCCAACACCGGTTGCAGCGCCTTGATACGGCTCTACCGCTGACGGATGATTGTGGCTTTCGATTTTAAATGCCACAGCTAACCCATCTCCGATATCAACTAAACCGGCATTTTCTTCACCTGCGCCAACGAGTAATTTGCCGCCGCTTCTTGGTAAGGTTTTTAAAAGAGCGATTGAATTTTTATAACTGCAATGTTCGCTCCACATTACACTAAAAATGCCAAGTTCGGTAAAATTGGGAGTTCGTCCGAGGATCTTACAAATTTTTTCGTATTCCTCTTCGTTCAATCCATGTTCTATTGCTAATTCTAAGGTTATATCCGGTTCTGTCATATTCTTTTCGAAGGTTAATTTTTTCTATCTAAAATATAAGGATTTAATTTTAGTTTAAACAGAGAATTACACGAGGTGCAAACGGAACTTTTGTTTGACTTACTCATCTAAATTCTAAAAGAAAGGATCGAATCATGAAAAAACAACTACTATTTACGGCAATTTTAGCACTTGCCATTTCGACATCCGGTTTTGCTCAAGAAAAGGACTTGAAAGAGAAACTAAAAACAGTTGAAGGAAACCCCGAAAGCATTGTTGTAAAAACCGATAAAGGAACGGTAACTTTTAACAAAGCTGAGGCTGAAGAATTGATGAAGATGTTAAAATCAAAAAAACACGCTAAAAAAGTAATCGTTTTTAAAGGCGATGAGGATGCATGTTGTGATGAAGACGGTGACGTTGATTTTGAAGAGTTTTCTTTTCCTCCTCACAAATTTAAATTTCTCCATAATGGTGGATTGGACAGTAACATCAGAATTGATATTTCAGACTTTTTGGATTCATTCGGACCGAATAAAATCAACAAGAAAGTGGTAATCCAAAATAGAGACGGAAATAAAACCGTAACTGTAACCACCAAAGAGAACGGCACAGAACAAGTTGAAATGTTTGAAGGTAAGGATGCGGAAAAATACATCGAAGAACACAAAAGTGAAGAAACCAAGGATGAGTCTTCTTCAAAAGGAATGAAAAAGAAAGTGAAGAAGATTGTTATTGAAGAAAAAGACCAGAAGTAAAGAATAAATGAAGTGAATGAAAATGCCGGTGTTATGCCGGCATTTTTTATCAGAATTTCAAATACTCTTCCCAGATTTTGAAAAGTTTATACGTAGCAACGATATCTTTCCCGCAGTAAACCGCAATATCTTTAATTCTTCCTGCTTGATAAAGATTTTGTACTTCCATTCCGGAAATCTCATGAGATTTTGGTGTTTGAACTCCAAATGCGTGGCAATAAAAATCGAGGTTAAACTTACGAGTGGCGCTATAAAAAGTGAATTGCTCAAGCAGATCAACATGCGTTTTACTATCGAAGCGGTAACCCATAAAATTTTTAGAGGGTTTCACCTGCAGCATTGCGGAACGCATCATTAAAAAGGGAATGTCAAAATTTCTTCCATTAAAAGTAATTACTTGATCCGCTTTTTCCATTACGTGCCAAAATCTTTCGAGCATTATTTTTTCGGGGAAACCTTTATAAACAATTTTCCCGTCTTCAGAATGCCATTCTTCTTCCTTTTCATTTTCGTAATAAACGAAAGATTTTTCATTCTGAACGTCAAACATTCCGATAGCAACTACTTTAGCCGTGTATGGATAAAGACTTAAAAATCTTTCGGCGTCATCCGATTTTTGTTGGCGAATATTTTCGTCGGTTTCTTTCAAAGCTTCGCGAAGCAAATATTCCTGCTGACTTTCCGCGAGATCAGCCAGCTTGCACCCGCTTGTTTCAATATCAAAAACAATTTGTCTCTTCGATTTTGCTGCCATATGATCCTCCTAAATTAATTATTTCCTTCTCTTAAAATTTTTAGATCCGGTTCATAACTTTTTACAACATCAATCATATGTTGTTTTATGTTGATCGGCTTTTTGGTTTTTGCATCAACATGAACGAAAACTCCGGCACCGTCAGCAACTATCTCGCCGGTTCTATCTTTAATGATGATATGTTCAAATCCATAAGAAGAATTTTTAATAAATGAAATGCGGCTGTGGATCACTAATTTTTCGTCATAAAATCCGTGGGTCTTATAATTGATTTCATTCCTCACCATAAAAAAGACGTCGCCGTCGGTAAAGATTCCTGCTTCGGGAAGTAATCCCAAATCTTTTATATATTGAAGACGGGCGTATTCAAAGTAGTTCAGATAAACAGCATTATTACAAACGCCAAGCATATCAACTTCGTGAAATCGTACGGTAACGGAAGTGCGGTGCTTAAAATCTTTAATGTTCATAATTATTACTCAAAAACTTCTCCGATAATTTGTTTTGCCTTTTCGGTTTCTTCAAAACTAACATCAAGATGAGTTACCGCCCGCAATGCTGTTGCTGTTCCCACAGAAAGAAGCAAACCTTTTTCTTTACATTTTGCTTGAGCCTCTTCTACACTCATCGTTAACGGTTCAAAAATAATGATATTGCTTTGAACAGCTTCTAAGTTCACTTTTAAACTTGGATTTGCAGAAATAGCTGTTGCAAGAAGCTGCGCCTTTTCGTGATCTTCTTTTAATCTCTCTCTATTATTTTTTAGAGCGAATAATCCGGCGGCGGCAAGAATTCCAACTTGACGCATTCCCCCGCCCCAAGCTTTTCTTACACGAAATGCTTTATCGATAAAATCCTTTGATCCGGCGATGATCGAACCAACGGGAGCGCCCAATCCTTTAGACAAGCAACATGAAATTGTATCGAAGTGTGAAGCATATTCCGCAACAGAAATTCCGGTTGCAGAGGAAGCGTTCCATATTCTTGCACCATCGAGATGAAAATAGAGACTATGTTTCTTCGCAATTGTTTTTAGAGCGATGATGTTTTCGAGTGGATGAATTGCGCCGCTTGCTCGGTTGTGAGTGTTCTCAACTTCAATAACTTTCGTGTGGGGCATGTAATAAGCACTCACGGGACGGATTGCTTCTTCTGCTTGTTTCGGAGTAAATACTCCGAGTTTTCCTTCAACCGGATAAATTTGTATCCCGCTTAATGCAGAAGGTGAACCCGACTCATAATTAAAAATGTGTGCGTTCTTTTCACAAATCACTTCATCGCCGGGATTTGTTAACACATTTAAACAAATTTGATTTCCCATAACACCGGAAGAAACAAACAGAGCGGCTTCTTTTCCAAGAAGTTCTGCGGCAAAATGTTGAAGTTCATTTACAGTTGGGTCTTCATTGAAAACATCGTCTCCAACTTCAGCTTCATACATTGCTTTGCGCATTTCTGCGGATGGCTTGGTTACGGTATCACTGCGGAGGTCAATTAATTTCTTCACTATTTAAATTCCACTTTATGGTAAACTTCTTTCAGTTCAATTTCGCATCCAATTGAAGTGAACTGCGTTACCGAATCAATTCCATTCACCTCCGAATAAAGCCATTTGCCGTCCTGCTGTTTCAAAAATTGTTCAACTTTTGGTTTTTCCTGGCTGACAAGCACATACTCTTGCAGTGATTCCAAAGTACGGTAATGTTCAAACTTTTTCCCGCGATCGTAATTTTCAGTTGATTCGGAAAGGATTTCAATAATAAGTGTTGGATTCAATAAAGTATCCATTTCTTCAGTTTCAAGTTTAGTCTCCCCGCAAGCAACAATAACATCCGGGTATGTGTACAAACCCGTAGCAGAAATTTTTACTCTCAAATCATTTGAAAAAACCTTGCAAGGTTTATCTTTTAATCTATTACCGAGTTCTCTGTTAAGATTACCATTAATCAGGATGTGATTGACTTTAGCTCCTGCCAACGCAAACATCTCACCGTTAAAATATTCGCTCTTAAATTCAGCTTTTCTTTCTATCGCCAAATATTCTTTTGGAGTAATAAATGCTTTCTTTTTCGGTATCATAAAAACCTCTTCTCATTTTACTTTCAGCAAAAATAACAACATTAAAAAAGGGAAACAACATTACTTTTGCTATCCTTAAATTTTCCTTTCAACTTGAACAAAATAAAAATTCCGAAAATCCATAAAGATATTACACTGCTTGTAACCGGAACTATAAAAGGATGCATCGTATAAAAAGTTTTTTCATTATTCAAACTTACGTTGCCAACTAAAACATCTTTGGTGTACATTTTTGTATCGGCGATCGTGACTCCCAACGGATTAATAATACAACTTATTCCTCCATTAGCCGCACGGACAACACTTCTTCTATTTTCTACTGCGCGCAAAACGGAAATTTCTTTATGTTGATATGGTCCGCTTGTATTGCCGTACCAACTATCGTTTGTAACTACCGCAATCATTTCAGAACCGCGTTGGGCAAAGGCAGCGATGAGTTCGGGAAAAATCGATTCGTAACAAACAACGGCGTTGATGTTGGTTGTTAGTGGTTGGTTGTTAGTTGGTTGAGTATTTCCAAATTCGTAATCCGCCGGCGGCGAACTAATTCGTGATTTGAAGTTGGAAGTATCTCGTCCAATATTCCAACCGCCAAGCCCAACGCCCCATTTAATTAAATCGCCGAGAAAAGGAAGTTGATCGGCAAACGGCGTATGCTCACCAAAGGGAACAAGTTTCATTTTGCCATAAGTTTGTATCCGCGTGCTATCTGGATTGAAAAGGAGAATCGCGTTGTAGTTGGTGTAATAAAATTTTCCGGCTTCGCTATATTTTGCATCGGCGGGAGCTTTATCATTTTCAAAATACGAAACAAAATTCGGCATCCCTGTGAGTAAAGAAGTTTTTGAAGAGCCTACAAAATTTCTAATTGAATCTAAATTCTCTACATATTGATCGGAAAGAAGATAAACCGGTAATGCCGTTTCCGGCCAAATTATTAGTTCAGCTTTTTTCGATACGGCTTCACGCGATAGCGAGAGATACATCCCGGTTATTTCATTTAAATTTCCGCCAGACCATTTTTCATACGGGTCCAAATTCGGTTGAACTAAGCCAACTCTAATTTTCTTTTCACTCTCCTTAAACGAATTTACTTTAATTACTCCATAAATAATCGGGAGAATAAACAGCAGCAGAGCAATCGTAAATGGTGGTTTGTAATTGCTCTCCTTAAGATAATGCCGGTAACTGATGAAGAAAAAAAGATTGATGAAAACAATGATCAATGATAGACCGTAGACTCCGATAACATCAGCTATCTGAATAAAATGCAAAAATTTCGATTGTGAATTCCCCAACGTGAGCCACGGGAATTGGAAATCGGTTAAAGAATAACAATACTCGTAACAAACCCAAAAGAATGGGAAAAGTAACATTGCAACTTTTCTTGAGAAAGCTTTTAAAGCGAAATAAAAAAGCGTTGACCCGATAAGAAAAAGAAGCGGATTAAAAAACAAAAGAACAAATCCGGAAAGCATCAAAAAATAATCTTTGCCCACCGTAAAACCACCAACCCAATAAACAGTGAGTAACGAAAAAACAAACGCCATGAAATAAGTTGCGCGGTTTATTTCCGCCAGCGTTTCTCTTTTTTCAAGTACGATGAAGTAGGGAATCAATCCCACAAAAATTAAAAAATGAAATGAGACTGGTGGAAAAGCTAACGCGAGAAGAAGACCGCTTAAAGAAAGGAGCGCAAGTTCTTTCCGTCTCTTGGATTTTTCTTCGGCAGTGAGTTTTTTTTTTTGAAATAAACGCAAATTAACCCTTCCGTTTTAAAAGATATTTTACTAAAAAAAAGATTGCCATAATAGCAGTGATAACAAGAATTCCCTTTGTGTAACTCGATAGGAAATTATCTATGGCGGATAAATTGTAACCGAAAAGAATTCCGAGCCCTAACAAAATCGCATTCCAAACAATAGATCCGAGCGAAGATAAAAGAATTGTTCGCTTTACATTTAATTCAGATAACCCGGCGAAAAAAGATATAACCGCTCGAATCCCTGAAAAAAATCGGTTGAAGAGAATGAGTGCGTAACCGTATTTGGTAAACCACTGTTCCGCTTTAATTACCGACTCAGTTGAAATGAATTTCATCTTCCCGGTATGAATTAATTTTCGATCTGTTTGGAGTCCAATATAATAGAGCGCCATAAACCCTATTTCACTTCCCAGACTTGAAAGCACAAGAGCCGCAAAAAAATTAATGGTTCCATTTACAATAAGTGATCCGGCAAGAACCACAACAATATCGCTCGGCGAAGGAGGAAAAAGGTTTTCGATAAATGGAATAATAATTATTAAACTATAAATCAGTAACGGATCATACGTTGAAAGTGAAGTAAAGAGATGTTCAAACATTTAAGAATTTCTTTTAGTAAGTAAAACGGAAGCAAATGCGGCAGCGCCTTCTTCTCTTCCCGTGAAACCTAATTTTTCGGTAGTCGTAGCTTTGATCGAAACTTGATTAGTCTCAACCTTTAGGATATTTGAGATCACTTCCGTCATCTTTTCAACAAACGGAAGTATTTTCGGTTTTTCTAACAAAAGAGTTGCGTCCAAATTTGAGATTTCATAATCATGTTGATTTATCAACTCATTTACGTGTTTCAGTAATATCTTAGAATCAATATCTTTAAATTTCACATCATCATTCGGAAAATGTTTTCCGATATCGCCAAGCGCAAGAGCGCCAAGCATCGCATCACAAATGGCGTGAAGGAGAACGTCTGCATCCGAATGCCCAAGCAATCCCTTATTAAATGGAATTTCCACTCCGCCGAGAAAAAGTTTTCTTCCTTCAACGAATTGATGAACATCGAACCCATTTCCAATTCTAATTTGTTGTTTCACTATCTAATCTCAAATGATGAAAATTCTGCGTTATAAGTGGTCCACATGATTGAAAAAGATTTTACGTATGAATGAGACGGACCAAGTTTCATTTGCTCAAAAAGCTCCATAATTTTTATTTTATCTCCTTCAACAACGGCAAGTACTTCGCCGGAATAAAGATTTTTTACGTAACCTTTTACGCTTAACTTCATTGCTGTACGCAACACAAAATAACGGAAGCCGACACCTTGAACGAGTCCGCCAACGATAATTTCAGCGCGTGATAAATCACTTTTTATTTTTTCGGCCATAACTCTGAAATTAGTATTCCAATAAAGATAAATGCAGCGCCTGCTATTCCAAAGTTAGATAATTTTTCATTTATGAAGAAATACGCCGTAAGCGCGGCAAAAATTGGTTCCATGGAAAATATGATGCTCGCTCGTGTTGGAGTTACTGCCTGCTGAAATTTTGTTTGCAGACTTGTTGTCAAAATCGTCGCAAACAATGTTGTGTAAAGAATAGCAGTTACAACTTCACTATTTAAAACGATTTTTATTGGTTCAATTTGTAAAAATGAAAAGACGATAACGGAAAGAATACTTAACAATCCCGTAACCGATATTTGTGCAAATGTCAAAAAACGGTGATTATGGTTTGCGCTAATTTTATCAAGATAAACGATATACACCGCGTAAAATATAGCGCAAATGAGCGTAAGAAAATCACCAAAATTAAATCCTTCACTGAGTTCAGAAAATATGCTGAACAAAGAATTCTCTTTGCTAGAGAGAAAAATAATCCCAACTGTTACTAAAAGAACGCCAAGAATATTTCCAAGTGTTGGAATTCGCTTTTCAATTATCGTTTGGAGGATGGGTGTAAACAGAACAAATGTTCCGGTAATGAATGCTGATTTTGTTGCAGTTGTATATTGCAGTCCAATAGTCTGCACTGCAAATCCGATGTACAAAAAAACTCCCAGAATAAATCCTTCGCTCAACTTTTTTTTAGAAATGGACTTGAACAAAGGATAAACAAACGGCAGCAGCAATATCGAAGCAGCAAAAAAACGAATTGAAACAAACATCATCGGAGAAATGAACGCGAGCGCAGATTTTATCATCACGAACGTTCCGCCCCAAATCAGTGTGTTGCTGAATAATGCTCCTTCTGCAATAATTTGTTTCTTATTCATCATCACTGCTTTAGTGGCTATTCGTCGCCATACCCGAGTGAGCGTAGCATGTTCTCATTCTTCCGCCAATTCTCTTTTACTTTTACACGAAGGTCCAAAAAAACTTCGCGCTCTAAAAACGCTTCAATTTCTTTTCGCGCGGCGGCGCCAATATTCTTTATTCCGGCACCACCTTTTCCTATTAAGATTTTTCTCTGCGATTCCTTCTCGACATAAATTTCCGCTTCGATGTAATCTTTTCTTCCTTCTCTCTCCTTAAAATCCAGAATAACTACGTCAGTGCTGTACGGGATTTCATCTTCATAAAATAAAAATATTTTTTCTCGAATAAATTCCGAAACGAAAAATCGCTCATTTCTGTCGGAGAGTGCATCGTCGGGATAATATTTCGGATGTTCGGGCAGATAATGAAGAATCAGTTTTATCAACACATCGATTTGAAATTTTTCTTGAGCGGATACAGCAATTATTTCATCAAACATTTTCAGTTGATGTAATAATTCAATTTCCTCCGCAACTTTTTCCTGGGAGATAAGATCAACTTTGGTTAGTACTAATATTTTCTTTTTTGAAGTCTGTTGTAAAACTTCACTTACTAAATTTTCTTTGAGAATATCTTTATGAACTCCTTTTGCAGAGCACTCTGCAAGTGCCAAAACCACATCCGAATCCGCCACGGCTGAATGAACCGCTTCAATCATTTTTTGTTGAAGTAAATATTTTGGCTCAAGGATTCCCGGTGTGTCTAAAAAAATGATCTGATATTCATCTTCAGATAAAATGCCAATAATATTTTTGCGTGTGGTTTGCGGTTTGTTTGTAGCTATCGAGAACTTCAACTTCAAAAAAGAATTTAATAAAGTTGATTTCCCGGCATTCGGTTTTCCGATAATGCTGACGTATCCCGATTTTACTTCCATGAATCCATTTCCTTTCAATTACTGCACACGCAAACCAAATACGATTTAAATAGCGATGTTCGCGTCTTCTCATTTTTTTGAATGGAAATATAATCCTTTTTGAAGCTACTTTGAAATGTTCAGAGATGGTTGATGGAAGAGGTTTGATATTTGATGGAGAAAAATCGAGTAAACCTATCAGTGTCCCAACCATCTTATCGTCTCACAGTCACAAAGTCACAAAGTAAAACTAATGCCTAATCGCTTTGTACCTCTCCACTAGGAAATAGATTGATACAATGAAAAACAAAAGCATGGTAACTTCAAATGAACGCAGAGTCTTTTCTCCAAAAGCCAGACTAATGATCGATTTCATTTGCGCGGATGTATGATTGAACCATTGAAGCATTTCATTATCTACAGAAATCTGAAATACTGTTTTTGACATTTTGTATCCGACGAATCCCAAAATTGCAGCGATACCTAAACTAAAAAGTGAAACCACAAATCTGAAAAATGTCTTCTGCGATTTATCACTGCGCATTCTCTTCGCAATTTTCTTCATGATCATATTTTCAATTCCGTCCGGCGCTTTATCTTCTTTCTGTTCAAACAAAAGTGCATTTACCGATTTTAAATTTCTCAATTCATCGGAACAATAAGTGCATACCGCTAAATGTTTTTCCGCTGTCTCTTTTTCTTGCAGTGATAATTCATTATCAATTAGTCGATTAAATTCAAAAGTGCTGAGATGTTTCATAACAATTCCCTTTCCAAATGCTTTTGAGAAATTATTTCTTTTAAAGCTGTGCGCGAACGGTGGAGTAATACTTTCACATTGTTCACGCTGGTATTTATAATTTTACTGATTTCTTCACACGACATACTCTCAAGATAAAAAAGGGTGATAACGACCGAATAATTTTCCGGCAACTCCTGAATTGCAAAGTTGAGCAGTTCGCTCTTCTCTTGAGAAAGTTCTTTTTCGGGAACGGATAATGTCAGAAGATTATCTTCATTATCAATTGAGAGCATCTCTTGTTCAATTTTTCTTTTTTTGCCGGAAAGCTTTGTTACTGCTGAATTGTAAACAATCCGGTAGAACCAAGTTGAAAACTTTGCTTCTCTCTTAAAAGATTTCAAGGCAAAAAACGCTTTTACAAAACAATCTTGTAACACTTCCTCTGCATCCATTTCATTTTTCAATATTCGCTTAAGTAAAGAAAATGCTTTGTGCTTATAACGGCTAATCAAAAGAGAATAATCATTCGCGTTCCCTTGCAGAACCGAATCAATTATTTCGATGTCACTTAAGTGTTTCATACTTCCTTTGACTACCGTTTTTCTAAATAAGTTACAGTAACGGTGTAAAATTCCAAATCTTAAATGACAATTCCCAATGATGCCCCCTTCTTATTTTTGCCGACTACCGACTGCTCCCTGCTGACTGCCTTCTGCCCACTGCCGACTGACTCTGTAACCTTTCCGCAAACTCGCAAGTCATAACGTACAGAAGAAAAAGAAATTTTATAAATCATAAGAAAGGATAAATACCATGGAAGGTGTAATAGCAGTCTCAATTCCAATTTTTATCACGCTAATAGTTGGAATTATCGTTGTAACCGGAATTTATTTTGGTTCGAGAGAAAAACAGATGTTAATAGAAAAAGGGCTTTCACCGGCAGAAATAAAAGAGTTTTTGCAGAAGAAAAAAGATAAAAATCTTTTGTTAAAGATAGGACTCATTATGACATTCTTTGGTCTTGGAATTGGATTTGGAATGTTTCTCGAAGATGCAACATCGAAAGAATTTTATGTTCCTCTTTCAATCTTTGTGTCTACCGGAGTAGGTTTTATTCTCGCCAACAAATACGGAAACAAAAAGGAAGTTGGAGAAGAAGTGAACTGATATAGTCTTCTTGCTATCATGGGGGTAGTGTCGTTCTAAACTAAAAATAAATTTCAAAGAAATCCTCCGCTCAAACGGAGGATTTCTTAACTAAGAACTGATCCGCCGCGGCGGACTGAAAACTGTTCACTACTCTTGCGCTTCCAACCAACGTTCGGCATCAATTGCAGCCATACAGCCTGAACCGGCAGCGGTTACAGCCTGACGATACGTTTTATCAGCCACATCACCGGCGGCAAAAACTCCCGGCACATTTGTATATGTTGAACCTGGCGTTACTTTCAAATAACCAACTTCATCCATATCTAAAACATCTTTGAATAATTTAGTGTTTGGCTGGTGTCCAATTGCAACAAACAAACCATCTGCTTTTACTTCCGTTACTTCTTTTGTTACCGTATCTTCAAGCAAAACGCCGGTCATTTGTTTTCTTCCACCTTCTTCTGTGCCGATAACTTCTTTAACAACTTTGTTAAGCATCATAGAAATTTTAGGATTTTTCTCAGTCCGTTCGGACATAATTTTTGATGATCTAAATGCTTCACGGCGATGGATCAACACAACTTCCGAGGCGTGATGTGTTAAATAATTCGCTTCTTCCATCGCTGTATCTCCACCACCAACGATTAACACTTTTTGATTTTTAAAGAAAAATCCATCGCACGTTGCGCAAGCAGAAACTCCGTGTCCCATATAATTTCCTTCGCTTGGAATACCGAGTAATTTAGCCGAAGCGCCGGTTGCAATAATTACCGTATCGGCAGTAAAAACTTCGTCGTAAGATTTTATTGTAAATGGACGCTTTGAAAAATCAACTTCCGTTGCTTCTTTAAATTGACAATCAGCGCCGACACGAACCGCTTGCTTCCGCATAATATCCATAAGTTCCGGACCTTGAATGCCGTGTTCAAAACCGGGATAGTTTTCTACTTCGGTAGTTATTGTTAATTGTCCGCCGGGCTGCATTCCTTCTAGTACAAGTGGACTCATATTTGCTCTTGCGGTGTATAATGCCGCTGTTAATCCCGCCGGACCGGAGCCGATGATAATTACTTTATGATGATTATTTTCCATTAAATTTTCTCCAATTTATTTTTTCTTTATCGTTTGATTACACATTTAAGAAGAAGATTCATTTTTCTTCTTCAGTAAAAATTCCGCGTTACGTTTTAATCCTTTTAATTTGGCTCTTAAAATAGGACTTTCTGCAAATTTTTCTTTAAAAGATTCCTCACTCATATTTTCAACCGATTTAAGAGCGATTTCCTTATTACCTTCTTTCGGATGAAATTCCTTTTCTTCCGTTTCAGCAGAAAACTTTTTATTCCAAGGGCAAACTTCCTGACAAATATCGCACCCAAATACCCAATTCTCAAATTTGCCGGTAAGAAATTTGTCAATCTCCCCTTTATTTTCAATCGTCAAATACGAAATACATTTGTTCGCATCAACAACAAAATCTTGAACAATGGCTGCTGTTGGACAAGCGTCAATGCAGGCGGAACAACTACCACAAAAATCTGCAACTTTTGCCGAAGCAGCAAAATCGTAATTCGTTATTACGGTGGCGATAAAAAACCAACTTCCCATTTTGCGGTTAATTACATTTGAATGTTTGCCAAGCCAACCAAGCCCTGAACGCACCGCCCAAGCTTTATCCATCACAGGACCAGTATCAACATATGTTTTAGCTTCAAATGCTGGATCAATTTCTTTTAACTTTTTAATAAGTTGATCAAGTTTCTCCCAAATTATCAAATGATAATCTTTTCCCCAGGCATAACGGGAAACTTTTCCAATTTCTTCAGCATTTGAATTTTGATATCCAGTGTAATAATTCATTCCCAAGGAAATAATACTCTTAGCTTCCGGCAGAATCAATCGAACATCTTCCCGCTTTTCTAAGTTTCGCTCCATGTAACTCATACCGGCGTTAAATTTGTTCTTCAGCCACTCATCTAAATATTCAACTTCTTCTTTTAATTCAGTAACCTTTGCAAAACCAACAAGATCGAATCCGAACGACTTTGAAACATCTTCAACAACTTTGTTTGTTAATTTCATTATTACTTTACTGACTTGTGAAATGGATTACCATTTCATTTCTTTTTTAACAACTTTAATCCAAATTTCATCTGCATTAATTATCAACTCATACGACTGCAATCCACTTCTTCCGTCCGGTTGTTTGCCTGTCTCAAGATTGAATTGCCATCCGTGCGCGGGACAAAAAACATATCCGGCATCGAGAAATCCATCATAAATTATAGACGTATGTTGATGCGGACAAACATTCGAAAGTGCGTAAAACTTTCCTTTAACTTTGAAGAGTGCAATTTCTTCCGAGCCGACAATGAACTTTTTCCCTTGATTTTCTTTTACATCGCCTGTCGAACAAATTTTAGTAAATCCTTCTAAATCACTCACAATATTTCATACCTTTCACTCACAGAAAATCCTTTTTCGCTTTTTGCAACAGTTGCGGCAGCAAAAAACGGATCGTGCTCAAAAACTAATTTCCAATTTTCTTCAACTGCTACGGGAAGAATTTGTTTCTTTTCGGAAAGTGTAATTAAAGGCTGCAAATCATATCCCATAATGTACGGAAGCGGGATATGCGAACTCGTTGGAAACAGATCGCCGCAAAACAAAAGGGTGGTTGTTGTATCAAATATTTTGAAAAGCTGCTGTCCGATTGTGTGTCCATTGACTGATAGTAACTCAATCTCGTCATCAAATAATTTTTCTTTCTCCTTGAAAAAATGAAGAACTCCATTTTCAGAAAGGGCTTGAAAGTTTTCTTTCAGATAACTTCCCTTATCACGGTCTGTCGCTTTCATGCCCCATTCAAAATTTTCTTTTGCTACAAAATATTTTGCGTTTGGAAAAGCCGGAATGAGTTTTCCATTTTCTTCTTTTGTTGATCCACCCGTATGATCGAAGTGAAGATGTGTGAGCAAAACATCCGTAATTTCGGAAGGTTCAATTCCTAATTCTTTTAAGGAATGTCCAAGCGTATGCTGCGAAAAATCAATCTCATAGATTTCTTTTGCTTTGTCATTCCACTTATTTCCCATTCCGGTATCGATCAAAATTTTCCGGGAATCTGAAACCAACAAGAGATTTCTTGTTACCAAAGAAATTCGATTTAACTGGTCTGCCGGGTTAGACTTGTTCCAAAGCGGTTTCGGAATTATTCCGAACATAGCTCCGCCGTCTAACTTAAATCCACCCGACAAAAGTGAATGGACGCTATATTTTCCAATTTTCATATACGTTTTTTATCCTTTGGAACAAAGTTAAAGAAGTTTATTTTAAAGAAAAAGATTCACACTTAATTTGAAAGAAATACTACTGAAACCACCAATAAAACTTCTCCTCGTTTTTATATTAGGGTTATTCGCTGCGCACGCTTTCGCACAAGATTCAACAAAAAGTTTAGCAATAAAACCAAAGGAATTGTTCCAAATGCCATTCCCGATATATTATCAGCATGATCTGGCTGAAGTGCCACACAATAATTTTATACTGATGCAAAAAGCAAACGCGGGTGAAGCTAAAGCCGAACACGAGGTGGGACAACGGTATTTGGCTGGAAATGGTTTTGAGGCAGATACGTTAAAAAGTTTTTACTGGATAGAAAGAGCAGCAATGAAAAAGCTTCCAATCGCTTTGTACAATCTTGCAGTTTTTCAAAATAACGGTTGGGGAACTGAGTGGAATCCATATAAAGCGTTTGATAATTTTTTCGCTTCTGCAATGGAAGGATTTCCTCTTGGAAATTACGCCGTGGGAAAGTTTTTTACTGATAATTTAGTTGTCCCAAAAAATTTATCCGTAGCTTATTACTTCATGCTTAAAGCTGCAAATTCTGATGTAGAACAATCCAAAGAGTTGCTGGAGAAATTAAACAAAAGTAATCCTGTTAAACTTGATTCTTCCCAAGTGGCTTTAATTATTGCAAATAACAAAAAGAATAATTTCACTCCTAAAAAAGATGCTGACATTCTTTCTTTCTATTACTTCGCAAAGGATTCGTTAACAAAGACGGATGATTCAACACTGTTGGCGGATGTGCTGAATCAAAATATAAAGTCGAATGACGAAAAATCTGATATTAAAACCATCCGGCAGGATTCTTTTTTTGTAAAGAATCTGTTGGACAAGATTAATTGGGGAAGTCCTGAGGCAATGATTTTATTGGGAAGGTTATACGAAGAGGGAATATATTTCAAAAAAAATATTCTTTCTGCTGCCACCTATTATTGTCGTGCTACGCGGTTGGAATCATCTAAAGCGGAGAAAATTTTACGTGAATTAATTAAAACTCCTGACTTTTTAGTTCAATTAAAAAAGGAAGCTGAAAAGGGAAATGTGGAAGCCCAATATTTAGTAGGCAGTCTGTACGCTCAACACTTGATCACAAATATTGTTGGCACTGATGCACTAAAATTATTACAAAAATCGGCAAACAAGAATTATATACCCGCTGTTATTGAACTCGGTGACTGGACAATTGGAGGAATTGTCGTTTATAAAAACATTGCATTAAGCACTCAACTCTGGCGGCATGCAATGCGCCATGGGAACAAAGAAGCAGAGATAAGGCTTGGAGTATCACAACTTTTAGCTGATGAAATATTTGGCGAGAGAGAAGCACTTTATCAAACATTTGAAAAGGGGGAAGAAGAAGGCTCAATACTCGCCCAGACCGCATTAGGCATTTGCTTCGAAAAAGGAATTCTGGTAAAAAAAGATTTGGCAAAAGCGGTAACTTATTATCGTAAAGCGGCTTTTCGCGGAAGCCAAAACGCGTTTTCAGCCTTAAAAAGAATTTATGATAATCTAAGACCGAATGATCCGAGGTTTATTGTTACAGAATAAAAATTATTTCTTTTTCTTTGCGGAAGAATAATTTGCCAGGTCATATCTAATTTCTGTTTCCGGCATTTCAATTCTGTTAATCGGAATTTTCGCCTTGGCAAAGAAGTCTTCGGCAAGTGTATCGTGATAATCGGAAAAAATAAAAACTTCTTTTATTCCCGCAGCAATTAACGCCTTAGAACAATTTGTACATGGCATGTTGGTAACATAAGCAGTAGAACCTTTTGTATTTACCCCGTGAGAAGAACATTGAAGAATTGCATTCATCTCCGCGTGGATCGTTCTCACACAATGATTATCAACTACCAAACAACCCGCATCATCACAATGATCATCGCCGGGAATTGAGCCGTTATATCCGGTAGAAAGTATCTGCCTGTCCTTTACAAGAACACAACCACAATGCATACGGGGACAAGTTGATCTTTCGGAAACCAGCATGGCAACTTTTAAAAAATAATTATCCCACGAGGGTCTGTTTCGTTTCGTTGTATTCATTATAAGAAAGTGATAAAGGAATAGAAAGGGCGCCAGTGGCGCCCAGTAATTTGTTTGAACCGGGATTATCTTCCCAACTGATCTAATTTTTCTTTACGTGCTAATAAAGTAGCCTCGTCTTCAACACGATCGGTGTCAGGAACGCAGCAGTCAACCGGACAAACCGCGGCACATTGCGGCTCATCGTGGAAGCCTTTACATTCGGTACATTTATCGGGAACGATGTAGAAAAAATCGTTTGAAAAGAAACCGGAGTTTCCATCCGGGGATGCATCATCAGCGCCAAAAGATTGGTCGCCTAATTTCCAGTTTGCGCCGCCTTCGTAGATAGCGGTGTTTGGGCATTCCGGCTCGCATGCGCCGCAGTTGATACATTCTTCAGTTATCTTTATTGCCATATCGGTTCTCCTTTTGATACTTAATAGGAAAAATAAAATGAGTAATTAATTTTTGTAAACTCTTAGTGTCATCACTTTTTTGAAAATCTTCTATTTCAAAAATAAGATTTTTAGACTTTGAAACAACATAAAAAACGTCAATCTCTGAAAATTCCGGGCTAAATTTATCAAGTTTTTCGATGGATTTGCGCAATTGGCTCCCCGCCCCCTTAAGATTACCGGAAATAAGATGAAACATTCCAACCGAAAGTTGCACTAATCCTTGTAAAAAATCTCTTTCATCCGTTCTGCAATCGATCCAAAGTTCTTCAAATGAATCGTGGGCAGAGAAGAAGTCAGCGTCGTTGAATTGTTCAATCGCGGTCAAAAATTTATTTGAAACTATGATCAAAAACTTGGTAAGTTACCAACTTCCGCTCGCGCCGCCGCCGCCAAAACTTCCGCCGCCACCGCTGAATCCACCAAAACCACCACCGCTTCCACCACCGCCAAATCCACGTGAACCGCCAAAGCCGCCAAGTGCCATTCCGGTTCCAAGATAGATTCCACGGCTTCTTCTTCCGCGGAAGAGAAAAGAAAAAACAATTATCAAGAATGGAATTATCCACCCTCCGATAGATTTTCCTCTTTTCCTGGTTTTCGGTGAATCATTTTTATATTCGCCAACCGTAGCTTTTACAATTGCGCCAAGACCGGCTAAGACGCCTGCGGTGTAGTTATCTTCTCTGAATAACGGGAGGATTTCATTTCTAATAATTGAATTGCATGTTGCATCCGGCAATGCGCCTTCAAGTCCGTAACCAACTTCAATTCTAACTTTATGGTCATTTTTTACAACGAGAAAGAGGATACCGTTATCGTTTTTCTTCGTTCCGATCTTATTTTTTTGCGCAACCTGGTTGGTGTATTCTTCTATCGGATAATCATTAAGCGTTGGGATCATCAAAAAGACAATCTGGTTTGAAGTTGAATCCTCATAAGCACTTAATATCCGGTTCAGATTTAGAATATCATCTGCGGAAAGTGTATTTGTTAAGTCTGTAGCCAGATATTTTAAAGTCGGTAATTCACCTTGAGCTTTAATCGAAAAGCAAAAGGAAACAGAAATGAAAAGGATAAAAAGTAGTTTTTTCATTTAGATTAAAATTCTACCTTTGGGGCGTTTTCAGCGCCGGTAATCGCTTCAAAATATTGTTTGTCTTTAAAATTAAATATCCCGGCAAAAATCGCGGTCGGGAATTTCTTAATTGCGGTATTATATGTTTGTACCGACTCATTAAATCTTCTTCTTTCAACAGCGATGCGGTTTTCTGTTCCTTCCAATTGGGCCTGAAGTTGGAGGAAATTTTCGTTCGCTTTTAATTCCGGATAATTTTCAACCGTCACTAATAATCTGGAGAGGGCTCCGCTTAACTGTCCCTGCATTTGCTGGAATTTTTGGAAGGCTTGAGGATCGTTCAAAACTTCGGGAGTAACTTTCACTGAACTTGCGCTTGCTCTGGCGTTCGTAACATCGGTTAGAACTTGTTTTTCAAAGTTAGCATAACCCTTTACCGTATTTACTAAATTAGGAATAAGGTCCATTCTTCGCTGATACTGATTTTCTACCAGACTCCAACTTTTATTTACTTCCTCATTCATCGTTACAAGATTGTTATAAGAACGGGTACCCCACATAAATAATAAGATTATTCCTAATAAGATGGCGCCTCCAATTGAAAGCCCGATAAGTAAACCTTTTTTCATTTAATCCTCTTTTTTAGTTAGGGTTTAGAACTTGTTTCTGCATTGTGAATTATTTTACGTCTAAAATATAAACTTTCTTAGATAATTAACAACCATCCAATAAAAAATTTAATTTGTTAGACTTCTGATCGGAGCGGGAATCTTCCCTCCTCTTAAGACGAACGCTTTGGAGGAAAGTTCTCTTACCGGCATAATTGGCGCTCTGCCAAGAAGTCCTCCGTAATCAACATAATCGCCGACACCTTTACCAACTGCGGGAATAATTCTTACGGCTGTGGTTTTATCGTTTATCATCCCGATCGCAAATTCGTCCGCCATAATCCCGGCAAGAGTTTCTGCGGAAGTTGAACCGGGAACCGCAACCATATCAAGTCCTACCGAACAAACGGCTGTCATCGCCTCTAATTTTTCCAATGATAAATGTCCCTTTTCAACCGCACGGATCATTCCGGCGTCTTCGCTAACCGGAATAAAAGCACCGCTCATTCCGCCGACAGACGAACTTGCCATCAATCCGGCTTTTTTTACAGCATCATTCAGCATTGCAAGCGCCGCAGTTGTACCGGGAGCGCCAACATCTTCAACTCCCATCGCGATTAAAATATCGGCGATGCTGTCTCCTTCAGCCGGGGTCGGCGCCAGTGAAATATCAACTATTCCAAAAGGAATATTATTTTTCTCGGCAACTTTTCTGCCGATTAATTCTCCTGCGCGTGTAATTTTGAACATCGTTTTTTTGATCAACTCAGATAACTTTTGAAAATCGATTCCCCCCGCGTTTTTGATCGCATCCAAAACTACTCCCGGTCCGCTAATACCAACGTTAAGTGTAACTTCCGGTTCCGAGATTCCGTGGAAAGCTCCTGCAACAAACGGATTATCTTCAACCGCGTTACAAAAAACTACAAGCTTTGCACAACCGACCGAATCTCTATTCTTTGTTTTTTCTGCGGTTTCTTTGATGATGTTCGACATCAAATTCACCGCGTCCATATTTATTCCGGCTTTTGTGGAAGCAACATTTACGCTTGAACAAACTTTTTGTGTTTGCGAGAGGGCGTTTGGAATTGATTTTATGAGTTCCAACTCACCTTTTGTAAATCCTTTTTGAACTAATGCAGAATAACCGGCGATGTAATCAATCCCGATTTCCGATGCAACTTTATCGAGTGTTTCGGCAATTTTTAAAAATTCATCTTGACCGAACGCATCGCCAATAATAGAGATTGGCGTTACGGAAACTCTTTTGTTTGCAATTGAAATTCCGTAGCGCCTTTCTATTTCCTGTGCGTTCTTTACATGATTCCCGGCGTAGCGGAGGATTTTTTCATAGATTTTTTGTGTGGTGATTGAGATGTTCCGATCTGCACAATCGCGGAGACTAATTCCCATGGTTACTGTGCGGATATCGAAGTGCTCAATCTCCGTCATTTTTATCGTTTCAAGAATTTCATCAAATTCGTAGGGCATAGTTTTGGTTGTCCGTTGTTGGTAGTTAGTTGTTTGTTGAATATTATTTAATCGAATTTATATAAGCGCTTAATCCTAAAGAGTTTATCAAAAATTCATAAGATGCCAAAAGCGAATATAGCTTATCACTTTTTTCCGGGGATTAGGTTTCGAACCGCTGTTATCCTTTTACCTTTACTCTTTTTAATAATTTCCTTTGTTGTTCGCGTAAATCAAGTGCTTGAAGCCTCCAGTATTCTAATTCTTCTTCTCTGGACAATCTTGCTATTTTTTTTTGAATTATACTGGCTGCTCTATGTTTCATCTCAACACAATCGAATTTCTTATTCATAACTAATCACCTCCAATGGAGAATATATTGATATTTGTTGATAACCTTCCGAAATATTTATTGCATTGTATAAGGCTATTTTATCAAAGTGAACGATATGTTTGAAATTCCAACTCACAATGAGTGAACATCCGGAGACAGTCGCCAGAGCAACATGCAATGCATCATTTGAATATTTTTTTGAAATAATCTTAGCGCTCAAATATGAATCTCTTAATTTAAGCGCTTCATCCGAAATATCTATTATTTTTGCAGATGGAAGAAGTTCGGCATAATAATTTTGAACTTGTTGTGGAGCCAAAGATATTTCATTTTGAACTGTTGGAGAAATGACTACTTCAAAACTATTTAATTTAACTTGTGCAAAGAAAATTGAACTTGCCTTTCTAAATACTTCGTCAAAGACACCGCCAAATACCGATGTATCAACATAAACTCTAATTTTCTTCATAATATTTTCTCTCGTTTACAATTTCAACTTAAGCAAATGAAAACACATTAATTATAGTCCACACTAAAATATTATTAGTAAATATTTAATTTTTCAAAATGTGTCTTTTCCATTCAACCAACAACAAGCTACTAACAACCATCAAATACGATGCATAAATCTAAACACATCTTCATGCTGGAGATAGATTTTCACTTTCAGTCGTTCGGCAATGCTTTTCATTATTTCCTGCAGGTCTTTTATATCTTTTGGCGAATTGGTAATATCGATCATCATGATCATGGTAAAAAATTCCTGCATTATTTTTTGAGAGATGTCGAGAATATCGCATTGCGCTTCACTCAAAGCCGCTGAGATTGAACTGACAATGCCGGTGGTATTCAAACCAAACGAGGTGAGAATTACTCTGCCGGAGCTTACATTCATTTCTCCTTCGGGGAAATCATTTGAACTTCGGATTTTTTCTTCAACTAAATTTTTAACTGCGTCCGGGGAAGCGTTTGGACCAAGTTCAGAGATAGCTTGAATTGATAATTCTCTAATTTTGTCTTCTGTTAATTTCACGGTTTAAGTCCTTGATAATTTTTTTGTAAATAGTCTAAAGTTTCATTTTTAATAAGTTCATTTTTTTCGACGGCAAATTTTTCTGCATTGGAAAGATTACCATTGTAAAACCTGAGCCAAAGCAGAGTCCCGACCGCCATTCCGTCGAAAACCCTATCAGCAGAAAAAGCCTGAACGGTTAAATATCCAAGAAGAACATTCCAACCGAGCGATAAAAATCCACTGACGTATTCGTCGGTATAAAATTGTCCGGCTCCGGGTAAAACAACCGAAAGTCCCTTGGCAAAACTAACTGAATATTTTTTCTTTTGCACTTCTTCACAAATATTTTTTAAAGTTGCAGCGGAATCGATTTTGCCGAATACCTCGGCGGCTTTCTCCCAATCATCGTGGAAAAGGTAATTCCACCCGCGCCAATATTGAAGAGAAGATGAATCGGCGGCAAATCTTGCGTCTTTTTCGATCTCATTTAATTGATGATTAACCAATGAAAAAGCCCTGCGAAGAATGTTAATTTTAATTATTTCAATTTTGGTAGAGAACAATTCCATCTTATCGTGCGAACTTATTTCTGCTCTTGTAAAATAGTGGACGGCTTCGGAAAGTTTGCCTCCTTGCCTATAAGATTCCGCAATCAAGTTGTTTGCTTTAAATGAATATTGATGGGTCGTATCAAAAAAAGCTAACCGTTTCGCTTCTGTTATTGCATCATAATATTTCTCTTGTACAAAAAGAGTTTCTGCGTAGGCAAACTGCTTTTCAAGTTGGAGTTGTGCTAATCCAACTTCGGTGAAAATTATAAAAACGAAAAAAAGTCGTGCGTATTTCACTTACAACTTCCTTCAATTACTTTCGGAACAAAATAATTTTTTGAACTCATGTAAGAATCGAATTCATTATTCAGTTCTTCTTCTTTTTCCAAATTATAATTGCGTGCAGAAATATAGGAACCATAAATATTCCCGACGTTAAAGAAGGCTGCGGTTCCGGTAAATATCCATGCTCGCGTATTATGATGCGCGCGAAAATTATCATACGCAAGAAAAGCAAAAAGTCCGGTTACGATGAACGAAGTAATTCCATCTCCATAATTTTTTGTATAAATTTTTCCCGCACCGGGAACCATTGCCGAAAATAAAGCAGCCGCAAATGGACTCTTTCGTTGCCATCGCTCTTGATTCAAAAAAATATTGTTAAAATCCACTTTGTCGTTTTCATCAAGAATATTTCCAAGCGAGATAAGATTTGTTTGAGTGATTCTCTCCTTAATTTTTATTGCCATAGTTAAACGAAGTGATGCAGTTTTGTATGCTTCGTTTTTGAATGAAGGTTCAGTTGATCCATTGTTCCCCTCGCTTTGCAAGAAAGCAATTTTCAACATAAGCAATCTGCTTTCTTCCTTGAAAGATGAATTATTTAATTGAAAAAAATAATTCTTTGCTTTTCCGTAGTCGTTCATTCTTAAATGACATAAACCGATTTGGTATGTAAGCGAATCGTTATTATTTATTCTATTGATCGCTTCATATTCTTCTGAAGCGCGGAAGTAATCTTTTTCGCAAAACAAATAATCTGCAAAAGCTTTTCTTCTTTCGGTAGTTAATAATGAACTATCCTGAGGGAGTAAAAATGTTGGGAATAGAAAAAGTAGAATCAAAAAGTAAAATGTTCGCATCACTTTTCTTTTAAACGAGCGGTGGTAAGCAAATATTTTTCGGGAGGATCTGCAAGTCTTCCTTTTCGTGTTATGCGGTAATCACTCCGGTTAAAGACGTTAAAGTCGCGTGTAAAACGGTCGGCAAACATTAATGTTCCTTCAATAATGTTTGAAGCTTTTACCGATTCTAAAAAAAAAGAGGAACATGAAGGATCAAAGGGACAGTTATCGCCATCAACGTCTGAAATAAAAAACCAGTAAGTTACCGCCGCAGTTTTTAAAAGAAACTCAAACGGATTTTCAGCGCGTAACGAATAGCTTCGCTCGGGATCATCAATCTTTTCAGCATAATTGATTTCCGATTTCTGCCAACGCTGCCAATCCGTCTGAGCAAAAAGTGAAAAAGAAAAAACAAGAATCAACCAGACAATTTTCAATGTTCACTCAATAAACTTCTTGCAATTACGATCCGCTGAATTTCATTTGTCCCTTCGTAAATCTCTGTAATTTTTGCATCGCGTAAATAGCGTTCAACTAAATATTCGCGAACGTAACCGTAGCCGCCATGAATTTGAATCGCCTCCAACGCACATTCAACAGAAATTTTAGAAGCATAATATTTAGCCATTGCAGATTCTTTTACGTACGGTTTGTGCGCGTCTTTTAAAGCAGCGGCTTGCAACGTTAGCAATTTTGCTGCTTCAACTTTTGTAGCCATCTCCGCAATTTTAAATTGAATAGCCTGATGATTTGAAATTTCGGTTCCAAACGCTTTTCTCTGTTTTGCATAATTAATGGAAGCTTCAAGCGAAGCGACGGCAATTCCCAACGCTTGCGAAGCAATTCCAATTCTTCCGCCGTTCAGCGTGTTCATCGCAAAGTTAAATCCTTTCCCTTCTTCCCAAACAATATTTTCGGCAGGTACTTTGCAATTGGTAAAAGTTAGCGAGCAAGTATCAGAACTTCTTATTCCGAGTTTATCTTCTTTCTTTGCCTGCTCAAAACCTTCAGTTCCTTTTTCAACAAGAAAAGTTGTAATCCCTTTATGTTTTTTTTCGACATCGGTCTGCGCCATTACCAAATAATAATCGGCATTCTGTCCATTTGTGATCCAATTTTTTATTCCATCCAAAACAAAAAAATCGCCATCGCGGTGAGCGAGCGTTCGTTGATTTGTCGCATCGCTTCCGGCTTCGGGTTCTGATAAAGCAAACGCTCCAAGTTTTTCTCCTTTTGCAAGCGGCACTAAATATTTTTGTTTTATAAATTCCGAGCCGTAAGTTTCAAGTCCCCAGGTAACAAGCGAATTGTTTACCGACATGATAACGCCGCAGCTTGCGTCAACTTTTGAAATTTCCATCATCGCCAAAACATAACTGACGGTATCCATTCCGGCGCCGCCGTAATCGGGGGAAACCATCATTCCGAGGAAACCAAGTTCTCCAAGTTTTTTAATTATTTCGTGTGGAAATTCTGCATTAATATCGCGGTGAATAGATGAAGGGGCTATTTCGGCTTCGGCAAACTCTTTTGCAGTCTGCTGAATCATCAATTGTTCCTCAGTGAAATCGAAATTCATAATTTTATCCTTTTGTGATTTGAAAGAAAAATTTTCTAACCGCTTGTGGCGATTACGAAAAATTATTTTTGTTGATGCATCTTAAACCATAATAAAGTTTGGTTCAAAATTCTGTATCACATCCCGACATGTCGGGACGTGCTACGATTTTGTAATATTTTTTAAATGTCCTCCAGTAGCATTTCAATCACTTCACTTAAATTTGTTCGTAGTTCTTCAAGAGTTTCAGCCTGAGAATGGGCGCCCGGGAATCCAGGTATATAACCTACGTACAAACCGGGGTCTTGGTCTTTTTCAATTATTGCAGTGTAAGATTTCATTTTGTAACCTTTTAAATTCACTTGTTAAAATATAAAAAATATTATTGTTTTGATAGTCTTTATAAACTGTTTAATCCTTGTTTTTTTACCCATTTCTTAAATCGGTATATTGCACTTCAAATTTTATAGAGAAGCATGAACAAAAATAAAACACAACTAAAAGGATTAACGCTCGAAGAACTCCAATCGCTCTTTCTTGAAATGGGAGAAGCGAAGTTCCGCGCATTGCAGGTTTTTAACTGGATGTACAATTACCGCGTAACGAGTTTTGATAAGATGGAAAATCTCTCAAAACCGCTTCGCACTAAACTAAAAGAAAATTACTCTCTCATAACTTTAAACTTCGCTGCATCGGAAACCTCAACGAGCGGAACTAAAAAATTAATTTTTGAAACTGCCGAAGGAAACAAAATTGAATCGGTAATTATTCCCGATGAAAAACGGAATACTCTCTGCATTTCAACTCAAGTCGGCTGCCCGCTTGATTGCAAATTTTGTGCAACGGGATTGATGGGTTACAAAAAAAATCTTTCCGCCGGGGAAATTTTCGACCAGTATCTATTAGCGCAGCAGCACTCCGAAAGAGATATTTCAAATATCGTTTATATGGGAATGGGCGAACCGCTGTTGAATTACAACGCCACATTAAATTCACTTAAAATATTTTCAGAGGAATTAACCAAAGGGATCAGTCTAAAAAAAATTACGGTTTCAACTGCAGGAATAGCTCCCAAAATAGTTGAGCTTGCCGATTCCGGTTTAAAAGCGAAGTTAGCTTTGTCACTTCATTCATGTTTTGAAAAAACTCGCTCGAAGATCATGCCGATAAACGAAAAATATCCGCTTAAAGATAATTTAGAAGCGGTTTCCCATTACGCCAAGAAAACCAAAACGCGCATCACGTTTGAATATATTATGTTGAAGGGTCTGAATGATAGAGATGAAGATATTAAAGCATTAATAAAATTAACAAGTCAAATTCCTTCTAAGATAAATGTAATTCCTTTTAACTCGTTGCAGCACATGCATCCAACCGGATTTTCAGCATCGCTTTTCTCAACCGATAAAAAACGGATTGACGACTTCGTTCAAATTTTACGGGATAATAATGTTACCGTTATGGTTCGAGAAACGCAAGGCGATGACATTGCCGCCGCTTGCGGACAACTTGCCGTGAAGTTCAAATAAGAAAAAATCAAAATGAAAAAACTTACCCACGACGAAATTTCTCAGAATCGAAGTACGCTTGATACTCTCCATGAAGTTAAAAAGCTTCCGGTAGTTGCACTGCTTGATAATATCAGAAGTACATATAATGTCGGTTCAGTCTTCCGCACTTCAGACGGTGCGCAGATCGACAAACTTATTTTAACCGGTTACACTCCCCATCCGCCGAATAAAGAAATTTTGAAAACAGCGCTTGGTTCAACAAACAGTGTTAAGTGGGAGTTTCATAAAGATGCGTTAGCGGTTATTCATCAACTTAAAAAAGAGGGATATAAAATTTGCGCTCTTGAATTAACCGAAGCGCCTAAAATGTATTACGATGTTTCTACGCAGCAGTTCCCCCTTTGTTTAATTGTTGGGAATGAAATTACGGGTGTATCTCAAAAACTTTTAGATGAATGCGATTTTGCAATTGAGATTCCCCAGTACGGAATTAAACAATCGCTTAACGTTGCCGTAGCTTACGGCATTGCAATTTTTGAGTTGAGGAAGATTTTTGATTTGACTAATCGAGAAAAGTAATTTACCCATCGTTAATTCCTATCCACAAACTGCTCAAAAAATTTCGTCTCTGCATCAAAGTTGCCGATGAGAATGATCGATTGTCCTTCTTCTATAAGTGTGGACGGATTTGGATTAATCTTAATAGAATCATCCGAAGCAAGCGCTACTATGCTGCAACCGCTCTTCTCTCTAACGGATGATTCGCGAATGGTTAAACCGGCGAGCGTTCGCGGCACATCAACTTTAAATACATCAACTCCTTCCGCGATCATTAAAATGTTTCCCTTTTTAAGAAGATTAAAAATGCTGTTCGCTCCCATTGAAGCATAAGACATAACAAAGTCGCAGCCGGCCCGGTACAGCAATTCTACCGTTCTATCCAATTTCCCCCGGCTAATGATTTGAATGTCGGGTCTAAATTTTCTTATCAACGTTGTAAGAAAAATATTCATGTTATCGTCTTCTGTTGTAATAGCTACTGCCGGGGATGTCATTAAACCCGAATGCAGCAATAAGTTTTTATCGGAAGCATCTCCTAAAATATATTTATCGGAAACAACAAGCCGTTCATTCATTTCAATTAGCTTATAATCGATCTCCCTTTCATCAAGAGTTTTTCCAACCGCTGTTCCAACTTTTCCCCCGCCGATAACCAGCACCGGACCAGTTGCAACGTTGTAAATACAGAACATTTCATTATACATATCAATTTGTTCGGGTGAACCGGCAAGAACAAGAACGGAGCGCTCGGATATTTTTGTATCAGCTTTAGCGAGAGAAAATTTTCCTTCGTTCCAGATGCCAACTACCGACACGCCGGCGAGTTCTCTTAATTTTGATTCTCTCAACGTTTTGTTTGCAAGGGGAGTTCCTTTTACGGTTGCTTCGGCAATTTTAAGTTTGTCAAAAAATTCAATGTCGTGGGCAAGCGCATCACCGGCGGTTATTCTTCTTGCCAACGATTTTCCCATCATCTCGCCGAGTTTTATTACATTGGTTGCACCGGAGGAAAGAAGCACTTCCTCTGCGCTATCGGAATCGGCTGTTGATACTACCGGAATTTCTTTTGTAACTTGACGAATTGCGTATGTAGCCGAAGTGTTCACGAAATGATTTCCCGTCAGCACAACTCCGGCTGATTGGTTGATCTGCACTTTTCTATACGTCTCGCCGTCATCCAAATCAGCTGAAACAACATTTAGCCCTTTGTCCGTCAACTCACCCGCTTCTTTTAGATCGGGAATAAGCAGAACGTAAGGAACCTTAAACTGTTTTAATTTTCTGATGAGCGTTTGCGAAACGTGATCGTAGTTAGTAAGAATTACATGATCCTTTATCGTGCGTGGAAGTTCGCGGTGAATTCTTTCAGTGGATTGGAATAATTTAATAAAGGTGAAAGGAACAAGGATAAGAATAAACGCTAAACCTGAAACCGCAACGTAAACATTGAACAGTCTTCCCGGATCACTCTGAAAAGTAATATCTCCCAAACCGAGAGTTGACATGTTCGTTGCCGTCCAATAGAAACAAGTTATCCAACTGTAATCTCTGTTTTCAAGATTCATAAGATATCTGAACAGAAGGGAATTTCCGGCGACTAAAAGAAAGAGAACAAGAACTAATCTTGAGATTAGTATCGCATTTCTTCTGCTTGTTCTTTTACCAAGAGAAAATGTAGGTCGTTCAAATATTTTCACTTTTACTCAGCCATATTTTCTTGAACATACAAATAAGATTGAATTAGCTGGTGAAAGATAAAAAATAAAAGGTAAAAATACTCGGTGGGAGAAATGATGTGATGCAAATAAGTGGTCACCCCAGAACAGCGATGCTGCTTAAATTACAACTGTCAATAATTTTAAAACAGTTGTTTAACAGACCACCGTGACAGATACTTTACAAAGCAACAACACATGGAATAATAAAGCCAATAATTACACAAATGCTTAATGCGAAAACGGTGTCCGCTTATTGGCTTGTTATACAAAAATCTATTTAATATTTAATTCAAAGAATGTACGGTTAATTTGCCCTTCTATTAGATAATTTTTACCGTCTGGATAAATCAATATGTTAGTAGGATATCCACTTATTTTTAATCTATTTTCTATTTCAGAAGTCATTAAGAATTGGGGCCATTCTATTTTTTCTTGTGATATTAATTTTCTTGCTTTATTAATATCTTGTGTTTTGATGATGCTTAAGAAAACTACTTTCTCCTTCCAAAGATCAAAACCTTTTTTTAATTCAGGTATTTCTTTAATGCAAGGCAGACACCACTCACCCCATATATTTAAGAAAATATATTTTCCTTTATAATCGGAAATCGCAACTTGCTTGCCCTCAATTGAGGTAAATACGGTTTCCCAAAAGTTATCGTTAATAATATTTTTTTCTTGTAATTGGGACGTCTGTTTCTGAATATATTGTAAGAAATAGTTTGTAGGACTTTTTGAAGTTTTTACAAGAGAAAGTTTCTTCCCATACGTATCAACATACATTAATTCGTGATTTGACTCTCCAATTATAAACACATCATTAAGTTTGAAAACTTCATTTTGGTTAGAATATTTTAATTTACCATCTCTATTGAGATCAATTATTAACAAATCGTCATCATCGTTATATAATCCATTATTTGAGTAATCAAATAAACCAATGTCATAAATGATTTTATTTAATGCAATTTTACCTCTGCGCAAAGTATTTCTATCATCACAATAGAAGGTTCCCTTCGCTCCCGTGTAATTAAAATCACCTTTCATTCCACCCCAATTCTTAGCAAAAGAAGGATTTAGATTCCCATCATTATCAAAATACAGTGGTTTCAATGTATCTGCGATTTCTGGAATTCTATATATTACTATACGAACTACTTGTTGAATATCTGGTTCAGAATGAATGTCTATATACTGCTTATTTTGAGAATGGAGAAAGATAATAGGTTCACCATCATTAGAAAGATTTTCATCATTGTTTCTATCAACATATAGCAAATCCCTATCTTGTCTCTGATCAACGAGAACAGAAACATCTTGATCATTTGAAGTCTTCCAACTATAAAATAGTGTGAAATATTTTATGCCATTCGTATCTATTTGGGGAAGAATTAATTTTTCTTTTGCAACATCTGTTAATAATTCTAGATGAAACTCACCATCATCTAATGTTGAAAGGCTATCCAAAGAAACCTCAATAGCTTGACCTAATATAACAGTTGATAAAAACAAAAAAATAATGATTGAATATTTCATTCTTTCGACCTTGTTTTGTTGAAGAAAAGGTAAATGTCTATCATACGACATCTCATTGAATACAAAGGGAAATTGTTAAGAGTTTACACTTATATATAAAAGTTAAAACCAGCAAGTACCATTAGATATGTTCCTTTGGCACTTAGCAATCCATATTTATCAGAGTTTAGAAAACTATTCAATTTTGCAGCAAGAAGTAAACTTGAATTATTTGTTATTTGTCTTGATAAACCGACACCAACACCAACTCCAAATAAATTTTCCCGTTCTTCTTTTTGAAAGGATTGGGCAACCGAATATCCAACAATTTCCTCGGTTGTTGGGTCAACCAATTTCATATTTGTATAACTCTTATATGTCAAATGAGAATAACCTAATTCGAAATTCAGATATGAAGTAAATAACTTGTTCGTATGTATATTAATTCTGGTTCCGATATAGAGAGGAATTAATTTATGATCACTGGAAGAATAAGATTGAATTTCCAAAGATTTTTGAGTTTGTGAACCATCAACCCGAATGTTAATCCTATATTTATCCCACACTGAATAACCAGAGTATAGATAAATAACGTATTTTTCGTTTAGCGAACAATTATACTGGATTAAGCCAGCTAAGCCTTTTGAAGAATTTATGGGAGTAATCATTCCCCCTGTAACTTGAAATGAATTAGACTTTTGTGAAAGTATCACTTCAGTAAAAACTAATGCGAAAACCATGATTGAAAAGAAAAATGACCTAAACATATAACTACCCTTTCATTATTAGTGATTGATTGAAAAGAAAGGTATCAAGTGATCATTAATTCTTCCTTGGCTGAAAATAGTGAGAACATTTTGCTAACCGATACATTAACAATGTCTATCCCTTTAATTGTTTTTTTGATGTGAAAAAATATAACCGGTTTAGGTATTTGTCAAGCGAATAAAAAGTACCTTCTATAGAAATCTTTTCTACTTCACGACATGATAAAAATTGAAATTACATATCAAATTTAATATTTTTTTACACCGCCGAAGTAAAATAGTCTTCTCCGTTTTCCTTGGTGTGGATAAACAGCAGCTGCGCGCGAACCATCTTTACAAGCGTTCGCGAGGCTCTTCGCTCGGATATGTTTAACAGTTCGCTTAATTGTTTTACGGAAATTGTTTCTTCTTTTTCAAGAAAAGAGAAAACGGCTTTTTCAAAATTCCCAACGGCGTACTTTGTTAATTTTGTATTGCCGGAAGTTGCACGCAATACGCGGATCATTTCCTTGCTTGCAAGAACGCTCTTATCGTTCACACGAACGTACACTTCCGCCGAGCTTGTTTCCAATTCACTTTTATAATCTTGTAACCGGTGAGGTTTTTGCAACGATTCGGGAACTTCGACCACAACAATTTCTTTATGATCAACTGAAAAATAAGATAGAGAAAAGTTTATCGGCGGCTCACAGAATTTTTCGGCGGTTTCTTTTATTAATTCCGCTTCCCCCTTTTCGCTTGCTACTCCGTAAATTGATTTATCATCATCAACGCCAATGAGCATGGCTCCGCCTTTGGTATTGGCAAATGCTATTAACTCTTTTGCAATTTTTTCGTGAGATGAGAATTGACGTTTAAATTCGGTGTAAAGATTTTCTCCCTCCTCAATTAATTGAAGTAATTCTCTTTTTTTCATTTTTCAGGAAAGAGGATTACATCACCAAGTCTTCCGCGGATAATTCCCGAACGGCGCCGCACGTAACCAGAATTAACATTCGGCTGATGAACTAACGGAGAAGGAATTACCGCCGCAAGTTTTGCGCACTCGTTTGTTGAAATTGTTTCCGGTTCTTTGCCAAAATATTTTTCAGCCGCTTCTTCAATTCCAAACACTCCGTCACCCCATTCAATAATGTTAACGTACTGATGGAGAATTCCTTGTTTGCTTACTTCCTTTTCGATACGGAAAGTTGTGAGCAATTCTTTCGCTTTTCTAAAAACACTTTTGTTCGTGGTGTAATAAAGATTTTTTGAGAGCTGCATGGTGATGGTACTTCCGCCGCGAGCAGCGCGTCTCCTTCTCTTATTCAGGCGCAATGATTTTTCCAACTCTTCCCAATCAACTCCTTTGTGATTGAAAAAATTTCCATCTTCCATCGATACTATCGCGCGGAAAAGATTTTGATTTATCGAACCGAAGGATGCCCAGCTTTGGTGCGGGTAAAAGATCATCAGATGTTCAATTGCACGCTGTTCCATCAAGGATGAAACGTATGTCCGCTGATATTCGAGCAAAGGAATTTGAAACGTTGGAATGCTGAAATAGAAAAGAAAGGCGATATAAAAAAAGATTGAAATGATTTTTCTTCTTTTCAGAAAGGGAAGAATTTTTTCAAGAAGAATTCCTAATTCCATAACTTTATTTACCTAACAGTTGAATCAGACGGAAAAAGATAATGATCGTCGAGCGATCAAATTATGCTTCACAAAAAACCGTAAAGCATAATTTTCTCTAATTTTTTTTTGAGGAAGAAACAACTCCGCTTGAGGAGGTATCTCTTCATCATCTTTGTTTAAAGAGTCTGGAACCGCCGGAACGATTTGTTTTTGGGGTTCAATTGTTTTTGTTGAATCAGTTACCTCTCCCACTTCTTCTTTCACTTTAGTGTTTAGGGAGTCAACCGTATTCAGTTTTAATTTATCGGCTTCAATTTTTATAGAGTCTTCCGTTTTTCTCTTTAATTGTTCAGCAACAATTTTGAGAGAATCTTCTGTTCTCTTTTTCAACTTCTCAACTTCAATTTTCTTAAGCGAATCTTCAATCGCAACTCTAATTCGCTCTTTTTCCTTTTTATATGTTTGAAGTTTTGGAGAAACTTTCTGAGCGAAAGAAGTCTTTGGATATTTTGTTACAAGGCTGTCGTAAACCACTGCGGCAGAATCCATCAGTTTTAATTTTTCTTCTAAAAGATATCCTCCCGCAAGTAAGGACTTTGCCGCATATTCCGATACCGGATACTTCTCGTAAATCGCCAGAAATTTTTTCAAAGAAGATTTGATCTCATCTTTTTGCATGAGCACTTCTGCTTCCCGGTACAAGTCTTTCGCGGGGTCATACTTGAAATCAATTTTCGGTTTTTTCAAAATCTCAGCCGCCGCATTAACAATACTTTCAGAACGGTAATTGTCATAAATATAGTTTAGGAGGCTATCGGCTTTAACGGAATCTCTCGACAAATAATAATTTGCCAGAGCATACAACACCTGCGGTTTTTGAGCCTGCAAGTCGTAATGTTCAACTAAATCATTGTAGTAATAAAATGCAGAGTCGGGGCGGTCAAGTTCAGTATAGAACAAATTCCCAAGGTCTATTTTCGTTTTTACTAATAAAGCTTTAACTGAATCTTCGCTGATGTTCGGTCTTACCGGGGCTATTAGCTTTGGAGCTTTTTTACCATCAGCCGCTGCGGTTTCCGTGGTTCTTGTGGTTCCAAAATCCCTTGTTCTTCCCTGGGCAGGCGTTTGCTGCTGGGAATTTTGCTCTAGATTTTCTTGCAAGGCAATTTTAGCAAGTGAATCGGCGATAGCAAATTCAAGAGAGTCTTTTGCAAACAACGTAGAATCTGTTACGTATAATAATTTCTGATTGTTTTCGGTTTGTTCGGTATTAAGCTTCTGATATTTCGTAAAAACAGACGCTTTGTTTTTGATGAATGGCGAATATTCTTCAGTTGAAGGAGCGGTTTGAGCCTTTAGATAATAGATAGAAGCGCTGTCGTAATTGAAATAAACTTTTTCATAAATGTAGCCTATCTCAAACCGCGCCTGCCCGGCTGAAGTAGAATTTGTGTAACCGGTATCGACTATTCCAAAATAAGTTAGTGCGTCGTCATACTTTTTCTGCAAAAGATAAGTATATCCGGTTTCAAAATTCAGCAGATCGAATGAGGTTGAATTTTTATCTTTAGAAAGCAAATTCAAGAAGAGTTCCAACGCTTCATCTTCCTTACCCAATGAACGGATTATCTTTCCGTAATTAATTCTGGCGTCCAATTCAACTTCAAATGTAGGAGAATAATTTCCAACCTCATTAAATGCCAACGCCGCATCTTCCTTTTCACCAAGCTTTACAAGCAATTCACCTTCTTGATATTTAGCTTGCGCGTTAATTTCTCCATCGTCTGAAACTTTCACTAAGCTCCGTAAAGATTTTACTGCTTCAGAAATTTTTTCGGCGCCAATCTCAAATTTAATTTTAACAATAATGGCTTGCGTTAAAAGATCATCGTTTTCATCTTGGGTAGCTCTCTCAATCACCTGCGCCAAAAGCTTATCCGCGGCGGAATAATTTTTCAACTGAAAATAAGTTTTTGTGATCCACAATTCGGTTTCCGGAACATAATCGCTTTCAGCTTGTTTTGCTATGAGTTCCTGAAATTTTCTCAAAGCTTTTAAATAATTCTTTTGATAGTAGAACGACTTTCCAAGCATAAACAGCGCGTCATCAACAAAAGCGCTTTCCGAATTGAACTGAAGTATCTTGGAACATTTCTCAATTACTTTGGTGAGAGACGCCGCAGCCGTTGAAGGAACATTCGATTCGGTTAAGGCGAAGATATCTTTCTTATCTTTTTGTATCGCGGTTTCGGCTTCGTTAAAAAGTGAACTGGTGTTGTAATATAGATTGAAATAAGTCGTGAAATCGTTCCATACTCCACAACCGTTAAATGATGAAAGTAAAACTACACCAAAGAGAATGGTAAATATTTTATTTGATTTTTTCTTCATGCTTAAAGCGCTTCTTCACCTGATTCTTCAGTGCGAATGCGTATAACATCGGAAATATCGGAAATGAAAATTTTCCCATCACCAACCTGTCCCGTTTTTGCCGTACGTACAATTGCTTCGATAACTTTTTCAAGCTTACCCGCCGGAATAACTATTTCAATTTTGATTTTCGGAACAAACTCAATCCGGTACTCGCTTCCACGGTAAGTTTCTTTGTGCCCTTTTTGTCTTCCATAACCACGAACTTCAGAAATCGTTAGTCCTTTTATTCCTTCTTCAAGCAGCGCTTCTTTAACGTCATCAAGCTTGAACGGACGAATAATTGCTTCAATTTTTTTCATAACATTTTCCTTAACTGATTAACCGTGACAATGTTTATATTTTTTTCCGCTGCCGCAAGGACATGGATCATTTCTTCCCACCCTTTCCTCAACGCGGATCGGCTGCATTTTACCGGCTTGTGCCGGCTGTCCGTCTCCGCCGGAACCTTTAAGACCGATTCCATCTGTGTTTTGTTTTGTTTCGATAATTCGCCCGCGAGCCGGTTTTCTTTTGCCTTGAAGTTCTTCCGGAGCTTGGGGAAAGAATTTGAAACAGAAAGAAACAATTTCATTTCTAATTTGATTGAGCAGTTCAACAAAAAGATTAAACGCTTCGCTCTTGTATTCCAACAGAGGGTCTTTTTGACCGTATGCGCGCAAACCGATTCCTTCTTTGAGGTCATCCATTTCGCGGAGATGTTCTTTCCATCGGTTATCAATAACAGAAAGAACGGAATATCTTTCGATCCGGGCTAACATTTCTGCGCCGAGCATTTCTTCTTTATAGGAGTAAAAATCTTTTACAGCGGTAATAATTCTGTCGGTTATTCCGTTATCGTTAAGAGATTCAAATTCTTCGGGTTCAAGTTTAATTTCAACAAGAAAATGCTGAAGCACTTCTTCCTTAATTTTTTCCGCGTTAACGTCCTCAAAATATTTTTTAACAATTTCATCAACGGTTTCGTGGAGGAATTCAATTATCTCATTCTTTAATCGATCGCCTTGCAGAGCGCGGTTCCTTCTTGTATAAATAATTTCACGCTGCTGGTTCATCACGTTGTCATATTCCAACAAACGTTTACGAATAGAGAAGTTGTTCTCTTCAACTTTCTTTTGCGCGCGTTCAACCGATCTTGTAATTAACGAATGCTCAATTACTTCACCTTCCTGAATTCCCATCCGTTCCATAACGGAAGCAATTCTATCGCTTCCGAAAAGGCGCATAAGATCATCTTCGAGCGAAAGGAAAAATTTCGTTGTTCCCGGATCACCTTGACGACCGGAACGACCGCGCAACTGTCTATCAATTCTGCGCGATTCATGCCGCTCGGTACCAAGAATAAACAAACCGCCGCGATCAACAACGCCTGCGCCAAGTTTAATATCGGTTCCGCGTCCCGCCATATTTGTTGCGATAGTTACCGCTCCCATTTCACCAGCGTGTTCAACAACTTCCGCTTCACTCTTATGTTGTTTAGCATTCAAAACATTGTGGGGAACGCCTTTTCGTTTCAACATTCTGCTGATAGTTTCGGATACATCAACCGAAGTTGTACCTACAAGAACCGGTCGCCCGATCTTACGGAGCTCTTCAATTTTATCGATGACTGCATTCAATTTTTCACGTTTGGTTTTGAAGATAGAATCTTCTTGATCATCGCGAACATTTGGTTTGTTGGTGGGAATAACGACGACTGCCAATTTATAGATTTCGTGAAACTCGCTTTCTTCGGTCTCTGCGGTTCCGGTCATACCGGCGAGTTTGTTATACATTCTAAAATAATTTTGAAGAGTGATCGTAGCAAGCGTTTGAGTATCGCGTTCAACTTTAACACTTTCTTTAGCTTCAATAGCCTGATGCAATCCGTCCGAATATCTTCTTCCCGGCAAAACACGTCCGGTAAACTCATCAACGATAGCAATTTTACCTTCTTCGGTAATAACGTACTCAACATCTTTTTCAAAAAGTGTAAAAGCTTTTAATAATTGGTGCAGCGTGTGGATGCGCTCGCTTTGTTCTGCATACAAATGATAAAGCGCATCTTTTCTTCTAACTTTTTCTTCAAGCGAAAGTGAAGCATCATGCTCAAACTTACTGATCTCTGTTCCAAGATCAGGAAGTACAAAATAATTTTTATCTCCTTTGCCGAAACGGGCGAGCTCTTCTCTTCCCTTTTCCGTTAGGTCGATGGTGTTGTTTTTTTCATCAATCACAAAATAAAGTTCGTCATCGATAATGTGCATGTTGCGGGCTTTTTCACGGAGATATTCCATCTCGGTCTGCTGCATCAATTTTTTGTTTGACGGATCGGAAAGCATCTTTTCGATTTTTTTATTTTTAGGTAAACCGCGGTAAGCGCGCAATAAATTTATTCCGGCTTGAGTTTGCGCCTCTTTATCATCAGCTTTAGCTATTAAATCTTCAGCTTCCGCCGCAATTTTAGAAACAAAATTTGATTGCAACCGGTGCAGCTTTTCAATTAAGATTTTCATGTCGTCAAATTTCTGCTGGTCATCTACTTCAACCGGACCGGAAATAATTAACGGTGTTCTTGCCTCATCAATTAAAACCGAATCGACTTCATCGACGATCGCATAATTGTGTCCCCGTTGAACTTGAAGTTCTTTATCGCTTGCCATGTTATCACGGAGATAATCGAAACCGAACTCATTGTTTGTACCATACGTAATATCGCAATTGTAGTGGTTCTTCCTCTGATCCGGAGTCATCGTATTAAGAATTACACCGATCGTTAACCCGTGGAATCTGAAAATTTCTCCCATCCATTCGGAATCGCGCTGCGCCAGATAATCGTTAACCGTAATAAGATGAACGCCGCGTCCCGTAAGAGCATTAAGATACATCGGCAGTGTTGCAACCAAAGTTTTTCCTTCACCGGTCGCCATTTCTGAAATTTTCCCTTGATGCAAAACAACGCCGCCCATCAACTGTACATCGTAAGGAACCATGTCCCATCTTGTATTTTTCCCCATAACCGTCCATGATTTACCAACGAGCCGCTTGCAAGTTTCTTTTACAACTGCATATGCTTGCGGAAGAAGTTCATCGAGAACTTCTTCATATTTTTCGTGTAAGTTGTCCTCCAAAATGTCCACCTGATCGTATGCGGCTTGGCGGTCGAAATCATCATCTTTTTGTAATTGAAGGTGCAGTTCCTCCAATTTTTGGCGGATTTCAGCGGTGTCTTCCTGCAGTTTTAGTTTAAATTCCGCAGTTTTGTTGCGGAGTTCATCGTCAGTTAGGTTTTGTAATTTTGCAAATTCTTCATTTATTTCTGCAACAATGGGAAGTAATTCATTAACGTCTTTAGTATTTTTATCGCCAAAAATTTTCTTGAACAAACTTAGCATCAAAAGTCTCCGTATGAGTAAAAAAATTAACCGTAAGATTACGGTCTGCAATTTAAGAAGATTTCGCTTGGAGAAAAAAGGTAGATTTTGGTAGAGAAAGGATTTTAGTACAAAGAATGAAGGATTAACAAAATTGAAAGATTGCAAGATTTACCGAAAACAGAGAACCTACCCAAGATATTCTAATTATTTCTTAAGATTCCAAATTAACTTGAAGGGAGAGATTCTGCTGAAAATGAGAATGCTTGATTTTATAATATTTTTTACGATGTTTGTGTTAAAGAAAAGAAAGTTTTTATCTGAAATCATATTTTCATAGTTTGACATTTGATTATTGAGCTATATTATTAATATTTCTATTATTCTTATTATTTTACTACATGGGAAAAACATACAACTATATTGATCTCTTTGCGGGTGCCGGTGGGTTATCCTTAGGACTCATGAACGCAGGATGGCAAGGATTATTTGCAATCGAAAAAAATGAAGATGCATTTCTCACTTTAAAACACAACCTCCTTGACAATAAAAATCATTTCGAGTGGCCTTCTTGGTTGCCAAAGAAAAATTACGATATCGATTATGTAATAAAAAAGTATAAAACTGAGTTAGAAGAATTGGAAGGGAAAGTAAGCTTGGTTGTTGGAGGACCTCCTTGCCAAGGATTCTCAACTGCCGGGGCAAGAAATGAAAAGGATAAGAGAAATAAACTTGTCCATGCTTACATAGCCTTTATAAAACTTGTCAAACCAAAACTTATTTTTTTTGAAAACGTTAAAGGTTTTACATTCGAATTCAAGAAAAAAAATAAAAAAGGGAAAACCTATTCTGATGAAGTTATTGAAGGATTGCGAGCCCTTAACTATGAACTTGATTATGATATTGTGAATTTTTCTGAATATGGTATTCCTCAATCAAGGAATAGATTTATCTTAGTTGGAAAATTGGGAGACGTACCCATATCTTTTTTTAATGAATTAAAATTGCTGAAAGAAAAACTACTAACTGAAAAGGGAATAAACAAAACGGTATCATTAAAAGAGGCTATTGGAGACTTGTTAGAGAAAAATGGGAAATCTACTTGCCCGGATTCAAAAAATTTCTTTTCTGGTTTATATGCTATACCAACCTCTAAATACCAAAGTTTAATGAGGAAAGAAATTTCTATAAGTAAAAGAATCCCGGATAGTCATCGTTTTGTAAATCATAGCGAAGAAATAATTCAGCAATTCCAGGCTCTATTAAAACACGGGGAACGAAATAAAAGAATTAATAAAGAACTGAAAGAAAAGTACAATATTAAAAAGCGTTCTATTTCCCCCCTTGCAAAAGACCTTCCATGCCCGGTATTGATGTCAATACCTGACGAGTATATTCATTACCAGGAACCAAGGGTTTTAACTGTTCGTGAATATGCAAGGATACAATCTTTTCCAGATTGGTACGAGATTAAAGGGAAATATACAACCGGTGGACAACTTAGAAAAAGAGATGTACCCAGATATACTCAACTGGCAAACGCCATTCCTCCTTTATTTGCAGAACAAGTTGGAATAACTCTTAAACAATTCTCTAACTAATATGTCAGATAATAAACTTCAGTTTCGAATTAGCTCTGCACTAAAAAACCTTATCGGTAAAGAATTAATCACTAATGAATATGTTGCAGTATTTGAACTTGTAAAAAATGCATTTGATGCTTATGCAAAAAATGTTGAAATAATTTTTGAGAATATTTATGATGAAATTATAGACAATAGAAAGTTGATTATTAAAGATAACGGGAAGGGAATGAACTTTAATGATCTTAATAATAAATGGTTATTCGTGGCTTATTCGGCGAAAACAGATGGGACGGAAGATATAAGTGAAGAAGATGTCAAGGATTATAGAAACAAAATTAAGACAAACCGAGTATTTGCAGGGGCAAAAGGCGTTGGAAGATTTTCTTGTGATAGACTTGGGACTAAACTTAATTTAAAAACTATTAAAGATGAACCTAAGCCCAAAATTGAGAATTTAATTGTCCATTGGGAAGATTTCGAGAAGGATGCTAAAGAAGATTTTATCAATATTAATGTTACACATAACATTTTAAGTAAAAATCCTTACCCCGAATTACAACATGGAACTATTTTAGAAATAACACGGCTTAGAGATGCTTGGGACAGAGAAAAATTACTTTCATTAAAACATTCACTTGAGAGACTTATTAACCCAAACCAAGAAAACGATACAAGAAATTTCAAAATTAAAATAATTGCAAAAGATGAAATTGTAAATGATAAAGAAGCTGAAAATGAGAGAGATAAAGTAAACGGTTCCATTAAAAATTTCCTGCTCGAAACGTTAGATTTAAAAACAACTCAAATTGTTAGTGGAATCATAAGTGGGGGTGAAGAAATTGTAACAAAATTAGTGGATCGTGGTAAACTCATTTATGAAATAAAGGAGAAGAACCCATATTATCCTTTCCTAAAATCAAACATAGTTATTCATCTTTTTCACCTTAATAGATCGGCCAAGTACTCATTTACAAGATTGATGGGTATTGCACCAGTTCAATATGGCTCTGTGTTTTTATACAAAAATGGATTTAGAATATATCCATTTGGAGAAATTCACTCTGATGTACTCGGAATAGATAGAAGAAAACAACAAGGTTACGCACGTTTCATGGGTACAAGAGAATTATTGGGTAGAATTGAAATAAATGATTATTTAAATATTGACGATCTTAAAGAAACAACGAGTCGAGATGGTGGATTAATAAAAAATGTCCACTACGTAAAATTGGTTGATTTCTTTTTTGAGAAAGCATTGAAAAGATTAGAAAAATATGTTGTTGATTTGATAAAATGGGGAGAACCGTCGGAAGATTATGATAATAAAGAAATCAAACCCACTGACATTACGAAAGATATTCTTTTATTAATATCTAACATTGCAAAAGAAGACGATGTAATTGATGTAAAATATGATGCTAAAAATCTTGCAAAAATTCTCAATGATAGAAGTGATGAAAATTTACCCAAAACTCTTAAAAGTGTTGAAGTATTAGCAGATAAAACAAACAATCCAGAATTACAGAAAAAAGTACAAAAATTAGTTGCCCAATTTCGAGAGCATCAAATAGCCAAAAAAGAGACTGAGGCTGAACTTGAGAAAGAACGAGTTGAGAAAAATTTAGCATTAAAAGACGTCGAACAGAGAGTTGGGGAAAATATATTCTTACGTTCTATCACAAGTACTGAAATTAAAGAAGTCGCCAGTCTACAACATCACATTGAAAGAGGGACCGATAGAATTGAACGCAATCTAAAATCCTTAAAATCCGCGGTGGATGAAAATAGTGACATAACGATACTGCATGATTATATAGATAGGATAAGTTTTGAGATAAAAAAAATATCAACGATTTCCAGATTTATTACTCGGGCCAATTTTAATACCGAAGCAAAAAGCATAACCAAGGATATCGTTGAATATATAAATGAATATGTCAATAATGTCTACAGTAATTATAAAGACATTAAAATTAACAACAAACTGTTGAAATTCAGTCTTGTAAATGATGATAATCTTGATTTCATAACTAAATTTAAACCACTTGAAATAGTTGTTGTTGTTGATAATCTCATAGACAATTCGCAAAAAGCAAATGCAAAATCTTTCATTATAAAATATGATTTAGATTCTAAAAAAAATCTGAATATTCATTTTATAGATGATGGCGATGGAATTACTAATACTAATCTTAATAGAATTTTTGACTTTGGATTTACTACGAGAAATGGGGGTTCTGGAATTGGTCTTTACCATGTAAAAAAGATAGTTGAGGACTCTGGAGGTAATATAACTGTTAATAATAAAATGAAAAAAGGTGTTGAATTTATCATTAGGCTAACAAAATGAACTTAAAGTACAATATTCTATGGTTTGAGGATGACCCGCTTGTTGTAAATGAAGAAATTGGACCTGAAATTAGAGCGTTTCTTGATGAACTTGGCTTCGAGTATGTATGTAATCATAAAGAAGATGGAACCGATTTAAGTAATGTTACGAATGATAAAAAATATGATCTTATAATAACCGATCTGAATCTGGGAGAAACTTTTGGCAATGAAATTATTGATCACATTCGGGATTCCAATATATTTACAGAAATACTTCTTTATTCGGCTAACGAAGCAAAACTAAGTAAGATTATTGATGAATCAGATAAATTAATTGAAAGAGTTTCGTTTGCTGTTGGATTAAGAAACCTACCTGATAAAATTAAAAAAATTATAGAACTTTCGATAAAAAAAGTTCAAGATGTAACAAATATGCGTGGATTAGTTATAGCTTCTGCAATTGATTTAGAAATTATGATGGAAGAATTAATTAAAGACTTTTTTAGATTAGTAGGTAACCAAGCCGAAGACCAAAAGCGGGAAGAAGTATTAAAAAGTATTTATGATAATAAAATCAAGAGAGACAAAGAATATCTTGAAGAAATTATGAAATTGGACCATTCTAATATTGATTCATTATTAGAAAAAGGAATTTTAACTTCATCAAATATTTATGATGCCATTATGACAGCATTAAAAATTGTTGATCAAGGATTAAGCTCACAACTACATAGGTTAAAAGATAAAGAAGAAAAGGAAAATGTTGGAATTAAAAGGAGAAACATAAAGAATTTGAAAGATCAACTGCAACTTTATCACAGTGATATTATTTATCTGAGGAATACACTTGCTCATGTTAAGGAAGAAATAAATGATCAGGGTATTCCTTTTTTAAAAAATCAAAGGGTAAATGGGGATATTATTTTGTTCGATGATAACAAATACATTGAGATTAGAAAAAATTTCCTTAATTACTCAAAAATAATGACTGAAATTAAAGCAATCTTAAACTGAATGTGATTGTAAATAAGTGCACCTATTTCTTAAGAAACATCCTTCACATTTGGGCGTTTGACTCATACAAGTTAATGCTGCAAAATCTAAAATACCCCAATTTATTTTTTTCGCTTCTTTGTGTTTTACAACTTCCCAAGCTACTTCTTGCAAATAAGGATCATACCTAATATCTGCAAGCTTACGCGGACCAAAAAATCTTTCTAAAACTCTTGCCATGTTAACATCAAGTAATGGAGCTGGTTGTTTTTTTACCAATAATAAAATTGCGTTAGTAATGTATTGCCCCGCAAAAGGAAGTTTTTCAATTTCTTCTTTTGTTTTTGGCAATCTTCCATTCAACTTAACCATTTCTTTCGCAAGCTTTTTTAACAAACCTGATCTCTGCCTATACAAGCCAATTGGAATTAATATCTTTTCTAATGTACTTAGCCGCGACTTATTTATGCTTACCCATGAAGGATATTTCTCAAGAAAGCTTGGGTAAAACTTGGCAATGGTTTCAGCTTTTGTCCTTTGTAAAAGAATTTCGGCAATTACTTTTTTGTAATTTGATATCCCCACGTTACGCCATGGGAATTTACGCCCACATTGTTTATACCATCTTAATATCAATTTTCTAAAAAGAATTATTTTATCAACATTCATTTGTTTGTAATTGCTATCCATATATAGTAAATCCAATCTTTATTTCTGTATTAATTTAATACTTTCTTTCTCTCTCTTCAAAATTTAAAATCTTCTTAACCATCCTTATAAACTCTTCTTTTGTGAATGATTCTTTCTCTTAACTTCACTTCTCAACTCATGCAAATATCAAAACGTAATTTTGTATTTTTCATTTACAGTTACTAACAAAGATTGAAAACTACTTCTTGACTAAAACACATTATCATATTTCCGATACCATTGTAAAAACCATCGCCGGGTTTGCAGTAGGGTATTTATCAAAAGATGAATTAGACAAACTTCTTTCCGATTGGGAAACCGAAGCAGAACAAATCTGTTTTACGTCAAGTTCCGAAAATAATCTTCTTCGTATGCTTGATTCGTTGTTTGATAAAGTCTATTTTCTAAAAGATTGTCTCGCCCATCCCCATTATTCGAAAGCTTTTTTACGTGTCGCTTCGTTCAGCAATTACTTAACGGATATTGTAGTGCGTAATCCCGAATTTTTATATTGGGCGCTCAGCAGCGAATCGCTTGAAAGAAATTTAGATGGACAAAAATTCAAGTTGGAAGCGGAAAAAGCTGTAAAACTTTTCAACTCATTTACCGGAAAAGTTAATGCCATTAAATCCATAAAACGGAAGTATATGCTGCGCATCGGGTTGCGTGATAATCTTGGACTTGCCTCGGTTCTGGAAATAACCAACGACCTTTCGATTGTCGCAAAATCTCTGTCGGCGCTCCTTTTTTCAATCTGTTACGATGAGGTAAGAACTAAAAATCAAATTGAAGAACTAAAGAGGAAATATTGCATTATCGCGCTCGGCAAACTTGGCGGGAATGAATTAAACTATAGTTCCGATATCGATTTGATGATTTTCTACGACAAAAATACCGTTTTGAAAAACGGGAAAGAATATCACGAACTGCTCACACAAACCATCCAACTTTTTGTGGAACAGGCTTCACAAGCGACCGACAAAGGATTTCTTTTTCGCGTTGATTTTCGTTTAAGACCGGATGGGAAAAATTCGCCGTTAGCAAGAACACTAACCGATACACTCCGTTATTACGAAAGCCGCGGCGAAGATTGGGAACGGCAGATGCTGTTGAAAACAAGTTATCTCGGCGGCGATGAAAAGTTATACGCAAATTTTGCCGACTACATTTCGAATTTTATTTTCCCAAAGAATTTTTCATTCTCCCCGATCGAACAAATAAAAAAATTGCGGAAAAATATTCTTGATAAAATTAAATCGGAACAGAACATTAAACTTTCCCGCGGCGGCATCCGTGATATTGAGTTTCCCCTGCAAGCGTTGCAATTGCTAAACGGAGGCAAATATTCGTCACTTCAAACCGGTAATTCTTTAACTGCAATAGATGAATTATTAAAATGTGAACTTTTAGAGAAGAAAGAAGCGGAATTTCTTTCACGCGCTTACATTTTTTTTAGAAGGATCGAACATTTTCTTCAACTGATGAACGACGCGCAGACACATACGATTCCTGAGTCGGGGGAAATTTTGGACAAACTTTCTGCTTTCCTTGAATTCAAAGATAAAAATGAATTCGACCGGGAGTTAACTGAAACAAAAAACAGAGTTCATACTTTTTATCGTTCCGTTATGCAGGAAGAAAAACCCGAAATAGATTTTTCCAATTTGTCGTTTAAAGATGTTCAAGCGGCAAAAAGAAATTACCAGTTCTTAAAAACCGGTGTAGGGATTTTCAATCAGAAAACTTTTGACTCACAAACCATTTCTTTATTTGGAAAAATCGAACCTTCTCTGATGGAGTATTTGTCGCGCGCAAAGCATCCGGATACAATTCTACAAACGTTCGCACGGATTATCCGGCATGAAAATTTCCAATTTATGTGGTATGAGACTTTTCAGAACAAAAAAGTTTTTGAAGCTTTTCTTACTATCTGTGAGTATGGGAAGTTTCCCGTTTCTCTTTTCGCTGAAGATAATTTCTTAAAGGAATTATTTTTAACCGGAAAAGTATTTGAGGAACTTTCAACTGCGAATTTAGAAACTTATCCGATTAAAGCGATTCAATTTCTTCTTTCAGTTCAAGCGCTTTTGAAAATTATTACTGTAGAAACAGCTTCCAAACTTCTTTCGGATGCAGCATTATTTAAATTGCGAAATGCAGTTGATATTTTTATTGCAAAAGAAAAAATCGACATGAGTTATTTTGTTGCTGTACAAGGAAGTCTGGCGGCTTCTCAATTTACATTTACATCCGATCTTGATCTCATTTTCATGTCCGGTAATGAAAAGGACAATTTTCAACTTGAAAAAACATTTACAAAACTTTTCCACTCACTGCAAAAAGAATTTTCACCTCTTGAAGTTGATTGTAGATTGAGACCTGAAGGAAAGTCCAGCCAAATGGTGTGGGACTTAAAAGGTTACGATAATTATTTTGCAAACAGAATCCGTACCTGGGAAATGCAGGCCTTGTGCAAATTGGAATTTGTGTACGGAGACGAAAATCTTTTCAGCCAATTTGAAAAGTTGATAACGAAGAAAATAAAATCGTTAGACGAAAACGTTTTGCGAAACGATATTTATAGCATGCACAAGCAAGTTATCGCTTCTTCAAAACTGAGTGATACTTCTGTCAACTTGAAAAAAGGAATTGGCAGTCTGCTCGAAACAGATTTTCTCTTGCAATTCCTTTTGCTGAAACATGTTTCCCTTTACAAATCATTACGAAACAAATCGGCAAAATTTCTTTTGCAAAAATTCGTTAAGCAAAATATCCTATCAAAAGAAGATTGTGATATTCTTTTATCTTCAAGGGAATTTCTGCGTAAACTTGATACTTATTCCCACATCTTATTTGAAGACAAAAAACATCAACTAAATTTTCAGTCGGAAGAATTTCTCATCCTTTCGGAATTTCTTAATTTTGCAGAGAGGAAAGAATTGCAAACAAAGATCAAAGAAGTACAAAACAACATCCACATAATTTTTTCAAAATACTTACACAAGACATGATGATAAATTTTCTTAAAAAAGTTTACGGACTACTTGCCGGGATAATCGTATTTATTCTTTATCTCTTTACGATGGCGCCAACAGTTACACAACTTGATTCCGGTGAACTGGCAACTGCGCAAACATTGTTGGGCATCGCGCATCCAACAGGTTACCCGCTGTTTACAATGCTGGGACATCTTTTCCTCTTAATACCGCTTCCTTTTTCAATTATTTATCGTGCGAATTTAGTTGCCGCTCTTTGGACCGCCGGATCAGTTACGATATTTATTTATACTATTAAAATGGTAATCGACAACGTTGCGCTTTTCAAATCAAAAAAGAATGATGAAGAAAAGAAAAAGTCAAATAAGAAGAAGGCAAAAAAATCTTCGCAAGTTTTACTACTAACGCGGATCATTATTCCCGAACTTACGAAATACTTGTCCGCACTTTTCGGTGGTTTGTTTTTGGCTGTCTCAAAAACATTTTGGATGCAGAGCACCTCGGTTGAAGTTTATTCGCTTCACTTGTTTTTAATTTCAATAATCATTTACACTCTAATCCTGGCATTCACAAAATCAAACAATATTGAAGCGCCGAAACATTACTTCTGGTATTTTCTTGCGATTACTCTGGCATTTGGGTTTTCTAACCACATGACGACATTGTTGATCTTGCCCGCGGTTGCGTATCTCTACTTTGTGACCTTCGGATTTAATTTGGCTTCTTTCAAACGCATTGCATTAATGTTACTGATTTTCTTTCCACTGCTTATTTCGATCTATGCGTACTTGCCAATTAGCGCAGGACAAAATCCAATTCTCAATTGGGGCAACCCGCTTGATCTTGAAAGAATACTCCGCCACATTTCCGGTAAGCAATATCAAGTGTGGCTTTTCTCTTCTACTGATGCGGCTAAAAAGCAGCTTGCTTACTTTGTTGAAAATTTTCCTCTTGAGTTCAACATCGGATTGATTCTTACATTCATCGGATTCTTCGCGGCATTCGTTCATAGTAAAAAATTCTTTTACTTTACGTTAATTACTTTTCTTTCAACGGTTTTGTATTCTATCAATTATGACATTAACGACATTGATTCATATTTTCTGCTGGCATACATCGCTGTTGCATTTCTGATTTCGTTTGGAGTTCTTCAAATTTTTATTTTACTGAAAGATAGACATCTCGGTTACTCCCTTCCCATTCCGTTGCTGATCATTTTCTTATTGATACAATCGTACATTACTTTTGGCAAAGTTGATCAGCATGATGTTTATTTATTTGAAGATTATCCAAAAGCAGCATTGCAATCGTGCAAAAAGGATGCGTTGATAATTTCGTATCAATGGGATTTTCTCATTTCACCTGCCTATTATATTCAGAAGATAGAAAAGTTTAGACCGGACGTTCACATTATTGATAAAGAACTTCTACGCAGAAGCTGGTACTTTAATCAATTAAATAGAAATGACAGCCTAATTATTTCCGGTGTAATGCCAACGATCAATCAATTCAAAGAAGCGCTGGTTCCGTTTGAGCGCGAAGGACAATTTGATCCGGTGCTGCTTGAAAAACTTTATCAAGCTCTCTTAAAGGGATTAATTGAAACCAATATTGATAGGCGTGAAGTGTATCTTGGCGCAGAGTTGGTAATGAATGAAATGCAGAAAGGTGAATTTAAACTTCCGGAAGGTTATACTCTAGTTCCCGATATTTTCTTTTTCCAAGTAGTTAAGACAAATAAATACGTTCCCGCAGATGATCCGGTTTTTCATTTAAGATTTCCTAAACAACAAAATTATTACGTTAATTTTGTTGCGGATATGACCGGCTCGATGCTTGTAAGGCGCGCGTTGTACGAAATGCAATTTGATAACCGCGCACGCGCAAAAATTTATATCAAAAAATTAAAAGAGGAACTCCCCGATTTTGCTATTCCGGCAGGGTTAGCAGAGGTGATTGAAAAATAAATTCTCTTTGTAGAGCCATGTCATGACATGGCTCTACATTGTTTTTAATTGTTAAAAAGAATAAAATTGTTATGTCTAATAAATATCTTTTCACACGTAAGTGGAGTACAAAAATGAAATCTTCTTTCTTTCTTAGTGCGTTGTCCTTTTGCCTTTTAACTCTAATAACCAACGGACAAAACCTTTTACCACAACAGGCATTTGAGAATTTTAAAAAGAATAAAGGGTTAATACTAAATCCCGAAGAAGAGATGCTCATGCACGAAAAATCCATGCATAGAGACTTGCCATGGCAAGTCTCTGCCGGGCAAAGACAAGACCCGACAGTTAATCCACGTGTAAATAATAGGAAGAAAAAAGATATTCCAAAATTAAATGACAATAAGTATGTTCCGGTAACCGCAATGGTTGATGATACCCTTCGTTATAACTACACCTATGACAACAACGGGAATATGCTTTCACAGTTAAGAGAAACAAGGACAAATAATGTTTGGGGAAATGTTATGAGATTAACTTATACTTATAACAAGAATAAGAATGAGCTTACACGACTTATTGAAACATTTACAAATAATACTTGGATGAATTATGAGAGATATTCTTCTACTTATGATAACAATGGGAATGAACTAATATGGTTATCCGAAATATGGGCAAATAATGTTTGGGTGAATTATTCAAGATATACCTCTATCTATGACAACAATGGAAATAACATTTCATACTTACTTGAGAGATGGATGAACAATACTTGGGTATATCGTCAAAGAAGTACTTCTACATTTGATGATATTGGAAATAACCTTACTTGGCTTTTCGAGATATGGACAAATAATGCTTGGGCGAATTATGAGAGATATACTTATACCTATGACAAGAATGGCAATAAGCTTACTTGGTTATTCCAAAAATTGGTAAATAATGACTTCGTTAATATTGAGAGACATACTTATACCAGTGACAACAATGGGAATTTGCTTACCGATCTCCAAGAATCTTGGACAAATAATGCTTGGGCGAATTATGAGAGATATACTTATACCTATGACAACAATGGAAATAAGCTTACCTATCTATCCGAACACTGGACAAATAATACTTGGACGAATCATAAGAGAGAAACTTATACCTATGACAACAATGGGAATATGCTTACCTATCTATCCGAATCTTGGCTAACTAATACTTGGGTGAATTTCAGTAGATATACTAATACCTATGACAACAATGGGATTATTCTTATCGAGCTCGGCGAAAATTGGATAAATAATGCTTGGATGAATTTTTGGAAACATACTTATACTTATGACAGCAATGGGAATTTGCTTATACGGTTATACGAAACATGGACAAATGACGCTTGGGTAAATTATAATCACATTGCTTATACCTATGACAACAATGGGAATGCAATAAAAGGAGAATATTTTAGCTGGGTGAATAATGCTTGGGTAGCAACGCCCACTTACTTAAGCCTATTCTATAACTCCGGCGCAGATTATATCTTACTTTATGGTGCTGTAGTAAATGTTACCTACACACTAATTACAACAGATATTACGGATAACGAATTAATAGCAGATACATATAGCTTACAGCAGAACTACCCCAACCCGTTTAATCCTTCAACGGTTATACAATATGCTTTGCCGTATGAAAGTAATGTAAGCATAACCGTTTTCAATACACTCGGGCAAGTTGTAAAAACATTTAACGAAGGGACAAAACAAACTGGCTCTTACAATGTTAACTTCAACGGAGAAGGACTTTCCTCCGGTATTTATCTATACAACATTAACGCCGTTTCCATCGATGGAAAACAAAACTTTCAAGCAACGAAGAAGATGATTTTAATCAAATAAATCTTAGTGTTCCGTTGCCTAAGGCAGACAGATTCGCGAAAGAATTTGTACATTGAGTGCCGTAAAGAAATCTCTTAGGACAAGCAACTAAGATGAAAACTCTTCTTCACGTACGGTAATTAGCTTTAACATTTTTCTATTTACTTCAACTCCAATTCCGGGTTTGGATGGAACATCCATTGTTCCATCTTTATTTACAAAGAATTCCGGTTGAACAATGTCGTTTTTAAAATATCTTTTGCTTGCAGAAATATCTCCCGGCAAAGTAAAGTTGGAAAGTGAAGCAAGTGCGACATTTCCCGCGCGACCTATTCCCGATTCTAACATACCGCCGTGCCACACGGGAATATTTTTAGAAGCACAGTAATCGTGAATTAATTTTGCCTCCGTAAATCCTCCCACTCGTCCGGGTTTGATGTTAATTATTTTACAGCTTTCCAACTCAATAGCCGCGCGTGTGTCATCAAGGGAGCGAATACTTTCATCAAGACAAATTGGAGTTTTGATCTCTCGTTGAAGTTTTGAATGTTCATAAATATCTTCATAACCAAGCGGTTGCTCGATCAGCAAAAGATTGAACTCATCCATCGCTTTGAAGATGTTTACATCGTTTAAAGTATATGCGGAGTTAGCATCAACTTGTAAAAGAATATTCGGAAATTCTTTTCTCAATGCTTTGATTGGTTGAATATCATTCCCCGGCTGAATTTTTATTTTTATTCTTTTGTAACCTTCCTCCAAATAAGCTTCGACCTTTTTGATAAGTTCATTAATAGAAAATTGAATCCCAATGCTCACACCGACATCAATTTTTTCTTTAACACCGCCAAGCATTTTGGAAAGAGCAATGCTTTTTGATTTTGCAAACAAATCCCACAACGCCGCTTCCAAACCGGCTTTAGCCATGTTGTGTCCGCGAACTTTTTGCCATGATGAAATTGCTTTATCAACAGTATTAAAATTCTTTCCAATAATTTCGGGGATCAAAAAATCAGAGAGGATGTGCCACGCAGTCTGAACGGTTTCGTAAGTATAAAAAGGATTTGCAGATGCGACACATTCTCCCCAGCCGGAAATACCTTCACCATCAACTTTAATGATGATATGTTCTATGTTAGTTTCCGCCCCCATGGACGTGACAAAGGGAGAAACCAATTCCATATTGATATGATATAACGTTATTCGATCAAGCAACATATAAACCGGGAGAAGAATGTTTGAGTGATTGAACGATTGAATGACGGGGAAAAGTTTTTAACAACAAAACAAATAGAATGTCTTTAACGATCCAAGTTGAAATTCAATCCATTCATACATGCATCCATTCAACCTTTCTTATTTACTTTTCAAACTTTTTACACTTGTTTTTACTGCGGAACGTGTGAGAGAATTAAGGGAACGTTGGGGTAAAAAATCAAATAACAAATCCATATTACACCCCCAACCGTTAAAGGAATCGTCATGTTATCATCAGCCCAACCATATGAAATATTTTCTGCGATGGCTCCAAGTGCTACAGCTAAAATTCCAAAATAATATTCCGCCGGAACGTAGAGAATTTTCGGTGTTACTAAAACCACTATAACTGCGCTTACAAAAAATGCGAGAGTTCCTTCCAAACTTTTTGCCAAGAATTGATGCTTGCCGAAACGTCTTCCTATCAACGCGGCAGATGTGTCGCTTATAATTAAGACGGTAAAAGCAGTTAGAAAAATCACTTTCGGAAAGATTAAAACACTTATTAGCGCTGAAAGGAAAACATACGTTGCGCCGCTAAGATTCTTCTTCTTTTTGTCCATCTCATGTTCGCGCATTAAAAAACCAAAAATGCGGATGAACATATCTCCGACTTTTGGAGAAAGATACCTCAATAATTCAATCGACAAAGAGAAAAGCGTAAGTCCCGAAAGGATTACAATCGCATCGTAACGGGAAATGAAATAATAAATAATTGGAAAGGAAAGTGAGCAGAGATGAATCATCTTTCTGATGAGTTCATCTCTGTATTGAATTGTACCATGATCAATTTGCGTCATTTTCAGTCGGAGGAGGAGTTGGTTGACGTTGTTCCATTAATTTTTTTACATGATCGGGAACCTCGTCACCGTTGGTTCCGTTTTTCTTTTGCGGAGGGAGGATTTCTCCACGCATGATCTTATCGATCTCTTCGGAGTCAAGAATTTCTCTTTCGAGTAATTCTGCAGAAAGACGATGAAGTAATTCCACATCTTCGTCTAAGATTTCCGTTGCGCGAACCATACATGCTGTTATAATTGCACGAACTTCAACATCAATTTCTACCGCAGTGCTTTCGCTATAATCTTTATGCCGTTGAATTTCTCTACCAAGGAATATTTCTTCTTCTTTTGCGCCGTAACTTAAAGGACCGAGTTTTTCACTCATTCCCCATTCACAAACCATTTTGCGCGCAATTGAGGTTGCTTTTTCAATATCGTTCCCCGCACCGGTGGTGTAGTGATTGAAGATCAATTTTTCCGCTGCTCTTCCGCCTAAAGCGTACGTGATTACCGCTTCAAGATATTCTCTTGAGTAAGTATGTTTTTCATCAACCGGAAGATAACTTGTAACACCCAATGCTCTTCCGCGAGGAATAATCGTTACTTTATGAACAGGATCAGCTTCCGGCATCCTTTTAGCAACAAGTACGTGACCAATTTCGTGGTACGCGGTCGTCTTCTTTTCTTGTTCTGAAATGATCAGACTTTTTCTTTCCATTCCCATCATCACTTTATCTTTTGCTTCTTCAAAGTCTTCCATATCGACTTTTGTTTTATCTTTACGCGCAGCAAGTAAAGCGGCTTCATTCACAAGATTAGCAATTTCAGCGCCAGCTAAACCGGGTGTTCCTTTGGCAAGCACCTGCAGATCAACATCACTCTTCAAAGGAATTTTTCTTGTATGAACTTTTAGAATTCCTTCTCTTCCTTTTACATCAGGTCTATCAACAACAATTTGTCTATCAAATCTTCCCGGACGAAGCAACGCCGGGTCTAAAACATCCGGCCGGTTTGTAGCCGCAATAATGATAACACCGCTGTTCTGTTCAAATCCATCCATTTCAACTAAAAGTTGATTTAAGGTCTGCTCGCGTTCATCGTGTCCGCCGCCAAGCCCGGCGCCGCGTTGTCTTCCTACGGCATCAATTTCATCAATAAAAATAATACATGGGGCGTTTTTCTTTCCTTGTTCAAAAAGATCGCGCACACGGCTTGCGCCAACGCCAACGAACATTTCAACAAAGTCGGCTCCGCTGATTGAGAAGAAAGGAACTCCGGCTTCACCGGCAACTGCTCGTGCAAGTAAAGTTTTTCCGGTTCCGGGAGGGCCTAATAAAAGAACTCCGCGCGGAATTTTTCCGCCAAGCTTTTGAAACTTTGCAGGTTCTTTAAGAAATTCAATAATTTCAAGTAATTCAACTTTGGCTTCATCGGCACCTGCTACATCTTTGAATGTAACGCTGTTTTGCGATTGTCCGATTAATTTAGCTTTGCTTTTTCCGAAGCTAAAAATTCCTTTTCCGCCTCCCATTCCACCGCCGCCTTGCATTCTCTTCATAAAGAAAATCCAGACAACGATGATCAAAATCCAGGGGATCATTCCAACCAGCATATTAAGCCATTCGCTTGATTGCTTTTCGAATGAGTAATCAACGCCCTTAGCTTTCCACACTACTTCTTGATCCTTAACAATGGGTTCAGGAAGATAAACAGAGAAGTTTCTAACTTTCACTTCCTTTGCACCGATCTTAACCATTTCTTCGGCTTTTAATTCACCTTTGAAGTAGTAATCGTTAATATCTACTTTGGTAATAGAAGCGCGGAGAATCTTTTCATTGTTTAGGAGCTCCACATATTGGTTATAAGGAATATCTACATAGTTGGTAGAACTGGTTTTTAAAAGCTGCATAACGATAACTGCCGCAACAATTACAGCTCCCCATCCGAAAACCATACGGATAATTTTTGACCAATCAAAATTATCATCGGGTTTATTTGGTCCGGTACTTTTAGGGATTTTCAAATTTTTATTGTCTTTATTTTCGTCCATTGTTAAACTTTTTTTGTTACTGATTTTCTTCTTTTAATACATAAATAGAGCGTAAATTTCGATATTTTTGAGCGTAATCCAAACCATATCCAATCACAAATTTGGAAGGAATTTCGAAGCCAATATAATCAATTTTGACATTATATTTTAGGCTGTTCGGCTTCAACAGGAGCGTTACCACTTTCATGGAAGACGGGTGATGTTCTTCGATGAGATGTTCCATAAATTTTATTGAAAGACCGGAATCGACGATATCTTCAACAATAATCAAATCGCGTCCATTTACATCGCAGGCTAAATCCTTCAACATTTTTACTTTGCCGGAGGAGATTTTTTCATCGCCATAGCTTGAAAGACGCATGAAATCAACTTCACACGAATTTTCGTAATGTTTTAGCAAATCTCCCATAAACATGAACGCGCCGTTAAGAATTCCGAGAAAAATTGGAGTTTTCCCCTCGTAATCTTTCATCAATTCTTCAGCAACTTCTTTAACACGCTGCTGGATTTGCTCTTCCGTTAAATAAGGGATGAATGTTTCATTTCCGATCCGGATATTTTCCATTTTCTATTTACACCTTGCTTTAATAATTTTTTTTGTATTGTTCGTAACTGCGTAACGATTGTCTATTCTTCTCTTTATCACCCAAACGATTTCCGATTTGTTCAAAAGCAGAAGCTGGTTCTCTTTTTCTTCAGTCGTTAATTTCAAATCAGTTAGGAACTTTGAAATTCGTTTCGGTTTTGAATGCCCGAACGGATAAAAGGAATCTGCATTTTTCCATTTTCGGATTGAAAGAGGAAAATTTAAATTCTCTGCCGAAAGATATTCAACTTCCGAGTCGGAAGAAAAAACTAAACTTTTTTTAGAAACTTCTTTTAAGGTGATTGCTGTTCCCGAAACTGATTTCGTTTCATCTTTTCCGATAAAAATTTCTTTGTCAATTTCTTTTTGCTCTTTTTTTATGCTGATAAAAGACCTATCACGCAAAGCAATGAGATTTCCACCTAATTGAAATTTTGCACCGATATTTTTGTTAAGAAGTCCAAGAACCCCTTCTATCGAATGAGCATTAACCTCAACTACTTTTCCAAGTGCGTTTGCGATAATGACTTTCTGCAAAAAGAGATGCTTCGCTTCAAAAAGAAAAAGCGGGATTTTACATTCCCTTTTTTTATCAAATTGAATGAGTTTTAGATTTTCTTCTAAAATTGAATCCAGAAAATTCAGAACATCTTTTACCGCCGAAGAAAAATTGAAGATTTTTTCATCTAATTTGGGATTGATCTCTTCTTTCAGATTTTTAACAATTTTGTTCCGCAAATAATTCCGTTGAAAATCGTTCTGCTCGTTAGACGAATCAATTCGAAAAAGGATTTTTTTATTTTTTAGATAGGAAACAATTTCATCTTTTGTAATCCCAAGCAACGGGCGAATAATGTTTCCCCGTTTTGCCGGAATGCCGGCAGCGCCTTTCAATCCGCTCCCTTTGATCAAATTCAAAAGCACGGTTTCGGTGTTATCCGATTGATGATGCGCTGTGGCAATTTTTGTGCAATTTTCTTTTTTAGCGACTTCAGCAAAAAGTTTGTAACGGATTTCTCTCCCTGCTTCTTCAAGCGAAAGTTTGTTTTTCTTTGCGAAGGCTTTAACGTTTTTCTTTTTGATGATAATCGGAATGTTCAAATCAGCGCAGAATTTTCGGCAAAAGGATTCATCTTCATCAGCTTCTTTACCGCGTAAATTGTGGTTAAGATGAACTGCAACTAACGAGAGATTAAATTTCTTTTGGAATTTTTTCAAAAACGAAAGAAGAAAAACAGAATCGGCGCCGCCGCTAAATCCCACCAAAATTTTATCGTTCTGATCTATTAATTTTTCTTCGGCAATAAACAAAAGAACTTTTTCTTCAACGGATTTCATCTAATAACCAAGTTCTTTTAACCATTCTTCGGTCAGCTTCGATTCGTTCTCGATTCCTAAAAATTTGGCGACGTATTTGCCAAGAATATCAAACTCAAGATTTACAAGATCACCGACTTTTTTCCCGGAAAAATTTGTCTCCTTCCATGTGTGGGGGATTATCGCGACCACGAAGGTATTTTCTTTCACCTCGGCAAGTGTTAAGCTAATTCCTTCAACTGCAATTGAACCAACGCGAACAATATATTTAGAAAATTTTTCCGGGATTTTAATTCTTACTTCATGGCTTGCGGAAAGAGGAACGATCTCGATAATTTCTCCCGGCACATCTACATGTCCCAACACAAAATGCCCGCCAAGTCTTGCGTTGGCTTTTAGAGAACGTTCGAGATTAACTCGCTCACCGTTCCGTAAAAAACCGAGTGTTGTTTTCTTCACTGTTTCTTCAATCGTTTCAACAGTAAAACTATTTTTGGTGGTGTGCGTTACGGTTTGGCAAGCGCCGTTAATGTTCACGCTTTCGCCGATACTTAATTCAGGAGAAATTTTTTCTGCTTCAATCGTCAATCTGAAACCATTGCCAAACTGAGTTTTCTGTTTTAAGATGCCAACTTCTTCAACTAAACCGGTAAACATATTATTTCCTTAAATTGAGTAAAAGATCGTCATCATATTTTTCAAACGAATGGAGCGACAATTTTCTTGCTTTGCTCATTTCTTTTATTCCAAAATCCGAAAGGAATTGAATACCGCTCCCGAGCAACTTTGGCGCAATAAATATCTGCATTTCGTCGAACAAATTTTCTTTTATGAAAGAATTATAAACTTTGGCTCCCCCTTCAACAAGAATTGAAGTGATGGTTTCGTCCCCAATTTTTTTCAGGACCGTTTTTAGATGGAATCGCTTCTGTTCATCAGTTCTTAAGAACAAAAGTTTTACTCCAAGTTCTTGCAAAACTTTTGCTTTCGGCGAGTTCTTTTTTTCTGCCGAAGTAACAAGCAGTACATTCTTTTCCGAATGAAAAATTTTCCGTTCTATACATGATTTCAATTGCGGGTCAAGAATAATTCTTTTGGGATTTCTTCCCTCCACCAGTCGAACCGTTAATTGCGGATCGTCTTTATTTACGGTATTCGCACCGACCAAAACCGAATCGTATTCCGCACGGAGCTTGTGTACTTGTTTTCTTGACGCTGTTGAAGTTATCCATTTAGATTGATAGGATTCATCGGCAATTTTCCCGTCAAGTGTAATCGCTGACTTTAACGTAACGTAAGGAGTTTTTTTAGTAACATTTTTGAAAAAGAACTTATTTAATTCTACACATTCGTTTTCAAGAATGCCAACTTTCACTTCAACTCCGTTCGCCTTTAATTTCTGAATTCCACTTCCGCAAACAATGGGATTCATATCAAGCGTACCGATTACAACTTTTTTAATTTTACTTTCAAGAAGTGCATCAACACAAGGAGGTGTTTTTCCGAAATGCGAGCAGGGTTCCAAATTCACAAAAAGTGTTGCCCCTTCAACATTCTCCGAAGCGCTATTTATCGCATTTATCTCAGCGTGCGCTTCCCCATATTTTTGATGATACCCCGCTCCGATAATTTTTCCATCTTTCACTAAAACGGCTCCAACTAAAGGATTGGGACTCACCGAACCAATTCCTTTTTTAGCAATCTCCAGCGTTAATTTTATGTAGGATTCATCGGTCACAAATTTGCTTTATTTAACTGAAAGAATTTGAAACTCCATTAATCCGGCAGGAGCATTTACTTTAACCACTTCACCAACTTTCTTTCCCATCAATCCTTGACCAACCGGGGAAACAACGGCAATCTTTCCCGCTTGAAAATCAGCTTCCTCTGCTGAAACCAGATGGTAGGCAAAAATTTTATTTGTTTTTAAATTTTTAACTTCAACATGAGACAGAAT
>Ga0209417_1000388_pt1 | contig 108763 bp, 92 predicted proteins | sample RifGroF2_FD_184002 | JGI IMG/M metagenome (GOLD analysis project Ga0209417, IMG submission 184002) | Groundwater microbial communities from Rifle, Colorado, USA - Groundwater F2 (SPAdes) (version 2) | ecosystem: Environmental > Aquatic > Deep subsurface > Groundwater | place: Rifle, Colorado... | reverse complement strand
GCCAGGCTGGTTTTTTCGCGTTGGCGGTTGGATTTCTGGCATTGGCAACAAGGCTTATGCGGCCATTTCTTCAGGCGTTTTTGCTACAAAAAACTTTTTTTATAGTGTTGGTCGTAAAATCGCTGAATTGAGTACGAATGTTACTGAAATGTTTAGAAGCCAGAAGCCTCCTGTAGCTGAGCCTTTGGAGTTGCCTGCTGCGACTAAGCCCGTGGATGTGCCTGCTACTGTGCATGGGCACGGGTTGTTTAAGAATGTTTTACATGCTATGCAGTCTGTGAAGCCTGTAGCTAATACCGTGGATGTGACTAAGCCTGCTTTGACACCTGGCAATCATCCTGAGTCTGCCACTAATCTCGTGGATATGCCTGCTACTGTGCCTGTGACTAAGCGTGTTGTGCCTGCGCCGGCTCCTGCACCTGCCCCTGATCCTACACATGCTGTGAATGTGGCTGCGAATCCTGATCCTTATCCTGATCCTGCTCCTGAGACTAAGCCTGCTCCGGTGCCTGTGCCTGCTCCTGTTCCTGTGCCTGTGCCTGTGATCCATGCGGCTGCGGCTGAGGCTGCAGCAGGTCCGACGTTTACTGATCCTCGCCTGATAGCATTAAACCACAAACCGCCACGACAAGATGAAGACTTTACAGGAAGGTGGTATGAGGATCCAAAGATTCCTGGCAGACTTGTTTATGAATATTTGGTCGATTGCAGGTGCGTTGTGCAGGCAATTACTGGAGTAGATGAAATGACGCTGCGGCAGATGTTTGTGGGTAATGAACCGCTGCCTTTTGAAATTTATAATCGAGATAAATGTTTTTTTATAAACAAAATCAATAAAAAAGGATATGAATGCAGCAACCCAGAGTATGTTTCTGTTGGAAATATTCGAATACTTGCTACTGAAAAATTAGAAAAACAACAACAATCAGAAGTAAAGCAACGTCCAGCCTTTAAAATTATTTCAAGTGATAAACAATGTTTACCTGGTTGTAAAGGCAATTTAATGGTAGATATTGGGAATATGCAGGCAGATCCAGCATATCGCAAAGCAACGTTTATGGTGCCAACCAACTTTAATGCTTTGTGTGCAATGCATAAAGATGATACTTATAATGATAAAGAGAAGATGTTTGATGGTATGCCAAAACCATTAAGTGGGTATGCAGTCAGATGTATACCAGCATCATCTGCGTATTTATCAGCAGCTGCAGCAACAATTAAAAGGTTGTATTACTGTTTTGCACAACCTGATATTGATTATAAAAATTGGCCACAAAAACTTTGTGATGAAAAAACTGAAGGACAAGAGTTAAATTTTTTACGTGATATTGGAATTAAAACAATAAATGGATTTATAGTTTCTGAAAACGATGAATTAATTAAATGCTTACAAAATTTAATTAAAAATCAAAATGATATTAAATTTTGCAGTCAGATGAGCGTTCAGGTGTCTGCGTACGACTTTATTGATTATGGCGATATGCAAAGAAAGTGCCACAAAATATTTCATGATGAAAACCAAATAATAGATCAGGTCTTTTGTGCAATGTTAAATGGTACTGTGGTTGAATTTTGTAATGATGAAAATAACGCAGAACTAGCGTTAAATGTTTTGAAGGTTTGGTTATTATTAAATTACGATGTAATGATAAAACAGGCTTACGCTTTTGGCCGTAGTAAGGTTGTGTTAACCAAATTTGACTTAACTCCATTCGTTAAATTTTCTAGTCGGGCAGCTGAATTGATCAATGAAGCGATTGCGTTAGCTGTAAATGAAAATATTAAATTAATTCAAGCTGGCCGTATCAGTATTATTTTAAATAGCGGTAAGTATGTTGATGATGAAGATTTTGAAAAGGACAAAATTCTTATCAGTAAAATTACACAATATTTTGCAGGCGGTGTTTGTATCGATGTGTATGGCGCGAATGGTGATGTTGTAATTACTTATAATCCGTCAGAGATTCCGGAAGCAGCAGGCGCAAGTAGCTCAAGTTCAACATACCCTCAATAACTTCTGTGGAGCGGTTGTTTGATGATGTTGACACCAAACAACCGCTCCAGTTCATTGTTTTAAAACGCAAGTGGCGTTTGTGCACTATTTCTCAAACTCGCTTGCCAGCTGGCATCCAGTCAGTGCTGGTAGCTCGCATCTAAAAACTTGTCAATTGTTTGGCAGACCTGATCCCGCCGCTCGTCCTGAGCTTGTCGAAGGATGTATGGCTGTATAAATCATTAGATTGTCGCGAGCGTGTTTTTAGATTTTTGGCAAGAATATTGCTTTGTGGTGGGTTTTTGTTTTACACTTTAATTGTCGATAAAGCATCTGTGGTGATAACGATAGATGTAAAAGACGTAAAGGTGTTGGGGGGATTTTATGGATAGGTATTTACAATATTTATGTTTAACTGCATTCATGATGTTGGGTGTGGTTGAAGTCAATGGAATTAGCGATGGTGAGCGTGAACTGATCTATGCCGTTAAAAACAACGATACTTACAAAGTAAATGAATTATTGAGCGATGGCGTAAGTGCAAATGCAACGTCTGACGACAAAAGATCGGCTTTGTGCTACGCAATAACAAATAAGAATATTGAAATATTAAGGGCATTGCTTGAATATAATGCTGATCCAAACGCAGAAATTTCAGCTGTGGAGTGTGATTTTACTAAAATGAATGCTGAACGTAGCGGCATTCAGATGGTAAAGTATGATAGCCTTAAACGAGCGCGTCGGAGAGATTTGTTTTTTGGTGTAGATTTTCACAGTATAAAAAATTTAAATTTTCATGCTTTGATAGCGGCTATTTTGTTGAAATTTGATGAAGGAGCGAATCTTCTTATTCAATACGGTGCCGATCCAAACACAAGTTACAGTTGCATTATTAAACTGTTTAACGATACACAACCAGTCCTAACGTACATGGGGCGAAACATCGATGAACGACGTATTTATGGAAGGACTGCTTTGCATGATGCTGTTGAGAATGGTAGCGTATCTGTGGTGGAAAAATTGCTAGAATATGGCGCAAATCCATTGAAATGTGAGTGGATTTGTCCTGCTGATGATTCGGCCAAACTACAATCAGAAAAGCCTTCCGAAAAGTGGGAACCAATCGAATATGGTCAGTCAACAGAAATGGGGAATGTGTTGGCGAGTGGTGTGAATATTATTGCAAATGGGTTGGCCAACATTAAGGGTGGCTTGGCAGACGCTAAATCGTGGCTATACACAAGCGTGAGTGTGTTTGAATTGGCTCAGTTAAAGGCTAACAGCCTCACGGAAGGCCCCGCTTTCGATATTCTTAACAAGTTGAACACGCATAAAATGTCGCGGCTAAGCAGTACAAGGCTAAATTTATGGCGCAAAGGACAAGCCTTAAAAAGGGCTGGTGCTAATTCTATAAAAAGATTAATGAATACGACTGTCGCAAAAAAATTACAGCAAACAAGGGATTCGCTTGTTGATAAGTTTTCTATTCATGTTGCTAATCCTGTCTTGAATGATTAACTTTTTCATTTAATATTTTTATAAAACTTGGAATAAAAAGCGAGACATAATCGGTCTCGCTTTTTATTTTTAATTCCGGCATACAAATTTTCTAGTAACCTGATATAATTTTTACAATATTTTTGTAACACAAATTTAAAAATCTGGAAGGATTATTCATGAAAGTATTTATGCTCAAGGATGTGGAAAAAGTAGGAATGGCAGGCACGATTGTTAATGTATCTGACGGATTTGCCTCGAATTTTCTTTTTCCAAGAAAGCTGGCTCTTGAAGTTACCGCAGGCAATGAAAAGAAGTTTGTTGTCAAAGTTTTGAAAAAAGAAGCCCAAACTCAGGCTGTCAGCAGCAAAATTGGAATGCTTGCAGAACGGCTCAAGGACATGGTTTTGACTGTCAAAGAAAAAACTCACGATGACGGCAAACTTTACGGCTCAGTCGGTGCAGAAGAGGTTGTTGCTCTGCTTAAAGAAAAAGATATTTCAGTCGACAGAAAACAGATTGAATTTGCAAAATCGATTAAGTCTGTTGGTGAACACAAGGTCACAGTCAAGCTTTCATCCAAGCTAAAGCCACAATTCACACTGAAGGTTGTTGCCCTCGCATCAAAGTAATTAAACTTATAACAAACGAATTTAAAGATAGATAAATTAATGGCAACGCAGCAAGCTAGAGACGATTATTCGAATGCAAGGGATTTTCATCGATCACCGGAGGCGGTTTTAGGCAAAAAATTACCTTCAAGTCATGAAGCTGAGAAATCAGTTTTGGCGGCTATACTTTTGAACGATGAGAATCTTACGCTTGTTTCAGATGTCCTTAAATCGAGCGATTTTTCGAATAAACAGCACTCAACTATTTATCAAGCAATTATTGATATCGCTCAATCAAACAAAAAAATAGATTTGCTCGTGTTGCAGGACTATTTGACTTCAAAAAAATTGCTGGATGGGGTTGGAGGTCTTTCGTATTTGATTGAGCTTCAAGAAGACATTCCGTCGATTGGGCTTGTAGTTCAACACGCCAAAATTGTTAAAGACAAATCCATCCTGCGTGATTTGATCAGTTCTGCTGCTGATATCATTTCTACGTGTTATGATCAAGACCTTGATCAGATCGAGGGCGTACTTGATAACGCTGAAAAGAAAATTTTTCAGATTTCAAATAAACTTTCTCCAACAACATTCATACAGCTCGATATTTTATTGAAAAAAACGTTTCAAAATTTGGCTCAGGTCAAAAATTCTCGCGAAGGCGTAACTGGCATTCCGTCGGGCTTTGCCAAGTTTGATGAAATTACTTCTGGCATGCAAAAAGGTGATTTGCTGATTTTAGCAGCTCGTCCGTCAATGGGTAAAACCGCTCTAGCTCTTAATATTGCCATGAACGCCTGGCACAGCGGCGCCAACATCGGTGTGTTTTCGCTTGAAATGTCGTCAGAACAGCTAGTGCTTCGCATGCTTTCTGCCGAATCGCAGATTCCGTATCAAAAAATCAGAAATGCTGCGGTCACGTCAGATGAGTGGATGGATCTTACAAATACTGCGGCGGTTCTTTCGGATGCAAAGATTTTTATTGATGATTCGCCAGGTCTTTCTATTCTTGAATTACGTGCCAAGGCAAGAAAGTTGAAGGCTAAGGAAAATATTCAGTTGCTTGTTATCGATTATCTTCAGCTGATAAACTCGACCAGTCGGTACGAAAACCGAACGCAGGAAATTTCTGCAATTTCAAGATCGTTAAAGGCGCTGGCCAAGGAGTTGAATATCCCTGTTTTGGCGTTGTCGCAGCTTTCGCGTTCGCTTGAAGGTCGAATGGACAAAAGACCTATGCTTTCAGATCTTCGTGAATCTGGAGCAATCGAACAGGACGGCGACGTTATATTCTTTATTTACCGCGATGTTGTTTATAATCCTGATACTGAAAATCCAGATCTGGCCGAGGTTATTATCGGCAAACAACGTAACGGCCCGACCGGTACATTAAATGTTAAGTTTAGGGGCGATATAACAAGATTTTATGACGTTTCTGACGGGTATTAAGATTTGATAGCCGCTAAACATAATAGAGATTGAGTGTTTGTTGACTTACGATAGTCGTATCCGTCGTCATCGCGAACGCGGGGACCCAGGCTAAGTTTCATCTTGTTATCTGAGTTGAAGTTTGATGTGAACTGGATCCCCGCGTTCGCGAGGATGACAATGAAAGGGGAGAGTGAATAAAGATTCTGTAATTTTGGGTGTGGATCCTGGTTTTAGCGTAACCGGTTACTCAATTTTAAAGCAGGACAGCAGCAAGGTTTATCTTATCGATTGTGGATATTTAAAAATGAAATCGACCGATTCGTTATCAAAGCGGGTCGGTATTTTTTTTAACTTTTTTCAGGCCAAGATCAATACACTGTCTGTAACGCAAGTTTCGCTTGAGACCTCGTTTTTGGGCAGGAATGCACAAACATTTTTAAAATTGGGTTTTTTGCGTGGAATTCTTTATTTGTTGGCCGATCAACATAATCTTGAACTGCGTGAGTTTGCGCCACGAGAGATCAAGTCAGCCGTGACAGGTTTTGGCGGTGCCAGCAAAGATCAGGTCGCAAACATGGTTTTGCGCATGTTCCCAAAACTTGCGCAAATCGGAAAAATAGAAAGATCCGATGTTTCCGATGCGTTGGCCATCGGTATCTGCGGAATCTGGCAATCAAACAATATTTTGCATAAGCTTAATAATAAGTAGATCATTAATTTTGATTGGAAATTTTTTTAGGGAGAGGGTGATGAAAACTTGTTGGCTAAAGCAATCGATTTTATTAGTTGTTTTAATTTTTTGTTTTTGTTCGATTATTAATGCGGCTGATGAACAACCTATGCAACCACCTGCGCAACCACCTGAACAGCCGCAAGCTTTGACTTGGCGTTCAAAGGTGAAACAATTTCGTGAATGGGCTGGCCCGAAGATTATACAGTTTTTTAGAGCGGCAAAAACTCGATTTGGTGATGGTTGGCATTGGACGCGTGAAAAAGCTAGCAGGTTTAAGGCTTTGTTGAAGCGTAAATTTTGGGCGAGACCTGTTCAAGAATTGCCTTCCGAATGCTCGATTTGCCAAGACCGCTTGATTTGCGCACAAGATAAACATAATTTAGTTGTCGATCTCGGCTGTTTGTTTTCATTGATTTCAAGACCTGGGCCAATCGATTCGGAAGAGGATCGGATTATTGTTCCGCTGCACTGGTCGCCAGAGGCCAGACCCGAGCAGCTTCACTGGGTTCATCTGTCGTGCCTGGCGCAGCAATATTTTAATCGTGAAAATATTGAGATGGAGGTGTTGCAAACACCGATAACTCATGCAGATAGAGTAGCGCAAGCGATTGAAACTTATCGACAAAACCCTGAAATGCATGATATAGAGGTGGCAGATTTGCAGCTGATGGCAGAAGATGATGTTGCTGGTCAAGAGTTGCAGGAAGGTTTTGCAGAACAAAATATTGAGGAGATTAATATTAAAAGTGGTGCGCTGCCAAGTTACGATCAATGCCCAACTTGTCGTGTAAAATTTACCGATGCTGAGCGACTTATCGTTGAACATTTTTTAGATGTTACAGGTCCGCGTTGGATGAGGGAGGCATATTCTCCGAACTGGCTTCAGGCGTATGAGTGTCATGTAACGCAAGGTTTGATCAATAGCATACTACCTTGTGCACAAGCCAGCCTTCAAGCCCGCCTTCAAGCCCGCCGTGATCCGTATCAAGATTTTTGCAGGAATCATCAGATTCGGGACATCTATCATTATGCCTCTGTTGCCAATCAGCTCTTAACAAATGAAATTCAGCTGGCGGCAAGACCAGCGCTTGTAAGGCGAGCATTTAATCTTGCCGAAGAACTAAATAATCAACAGCGCCGATGTGTAGAGCGTTTTAACAGTTTTAACAGAAACTGGAATTACCCGTATCCGTTTTATTATTTATTTATGAAAGAACTGGGGCCAATTTTTAAGGGTGATGCCGAAAACATGGTTCGGTACTGCGATAATATGAATAAAATACGTAATTCAGAATTAGAAGAGCATCAACTTGATCGACAGCCTCCAATTTTTCAGATTCCTGTGCTTTATAAATTTGATCCAGATTTGATTGGAGGAGCTGGACTTAATCCAAATTATGCGGCTAAAAAGGATAATTTGGATAAATACTATAATCTATTTTTTTGTAACATATTTGTAGCGAATAACCAATTTTCATTAGCTGATTTGACTGCAGTTTTAAATAATAGATCTGTATTTGAGAAATGGGCGTTTGTGGTTAGAACGCCAGTTGTGCTTGGCACAGACAATTTAATTGCCGATGAAACTAATGATGAAACTAATGATGATAAAAAGCAGCAGCTAATTCAACAATTCAATCAAGGCAACAAAACATTCATAATCTGGATTGTGCCAACGCATGATGAGGAAGATCCTGGTCACAATATTTGCATACTCATTCGCAAAAATGTGCAGCAGCAGGTTGAATTTATAATTGCAGATTCGCTGGCCAAAAATCGGCTCAAAGATAAGATTCTGTTGGATTATCTTAATGCGTTTTACTAAACTTTTTAGTGCGCCAACTCAATGATTTTTAGGCATATACATCCACTATCATGTCTTAAACCATGCTGTGCGAAGGCTCTACGGAGAAAATGGTAAATTTTTAGATGCGGCCTGCTAGAACTGATTGGATCGGTTCTAGCGAAGAAGTTTGGTAAAAAGTGCAAAAACTTGATTTACAAATTTTATCTAGCAACCAGACCAGCAAGATTAGTTGGATAGCTTCCTACGCCGCCCGAACGAATTTCATAAGAAATTGTGACATTTGTGTCGTAAGTTGGTTGATAGAAGCCAAAAATATAACTCGGGGCAGTATACGTTAATTCAATGGTATTTGCGTCAGGAGTTAGCGCAGTGGCATCAGCTCTGGCGTATTGACTAAGCATTGTAGGTGTTGCCATTTGTCCGTTTTCATTAAAATAATTTTCAGAAATGCGTATAACAATTGGAGTATCGCTATAATTTAGCCGAGATATAAAATATTTTGCTATAAAACATTCAAGGTGAACTTCATCAGGCAATTCAGCCCACTTGGTGTTATTTATGCCCATGTAAGTGATATCAGCTGTTCCGATGTAATTATTCACGCCTGCAGGAAGAATTATTCGCAGCATGCTGACTGTTGCTCCTTCCTGGCCGCCCAATCCAATGTTTCTTGTTCCAATAATTAGGTTGTTTTGCAGAACAACTGTGCCTTCCAGGGATGTTGTGCCTTTTACATCGAGCAAGCTGCTTGTTGTGGCGCCAGCTACGTTTACATTGCCGTGAGCATAAAGTCCACAAAAAGCTGCAGTACATGTTGCATGTAAATCTGTGAATCTGCCTGCTGTTCCAGTTACGTTACCGGTTACTATCAAGTCTCCGACAATGGTATCGCTCGTGTATTTTGTAAAATTGGCTAAACATAATGAATAAATAAGCACAGAAGAACAAGATAATAAAAACAAAATCAGATTTTTACTAAGGCACAACATTGTTTAATCCACATCCATTTAATTTTCTTAATCTACAATCCCACTTTCCGGTATAATATTAATCTTTATTGCCAAAACCGGGCAGGAGAGTCCCTGCCCGGTAAGCTAAAATAAATCCTAATTCATAATTATAAGATTTATTGTACTATTTATCTAGCCCATAGACCTTGAAGATTAACTGGATAGTTACCTACGCCACCAGAACGAATTTCATAAAGAATTGTGACATTTTTATCTTTAAAGCCACTTGGGTCACTTGATGGGGTTCTGTATCGTAGTCTAATGGTGTTTGCATCTGGTGTCCATGTAGAGCCAGTTTCGCAGTCAAGTGATGTAGCATAAACTGCATTATTCGAAGGTGTCGCAATACCTCCTCCATTATTCATATATTCATCTGACAGGCGCTTTATTGTTGCTGTATTTGTGAATGACATGCGAGAAATAAGATATCTAGTTTTGAATATTTCAACATCTTGCAAGACTTCGCCAGCGTTAACTATATTTCCAATGTATATAACATCTACTGTGCCGATGTAGCTATTTATGCCAGTTGGAAGCGAAATTTCTAATAAATCCTTTGTTTGATCTTGGCCTGTGCCTGATATTGACCGTGTTCCAAACATTACGTCGTCTTGCAGAACAACTATGCCATCCAGTGATGTTGAGCCTGTTACGTCGAGAACTCCGCCTGCATCAATATCTGTAACTGTGATTGAAGGAGAACCTGTTAAACCAGCTGCAGTTGTTGCAGTAGTGGCAGTTGTTGCTCTACCAGCGGTAGATGCATAATTAGCCCAGGTTGTAGTTGCGGATGTAGAAGCATATGTTGCAGTACCAGCAGTAGATGCATAATTAGCCCAGGTTGTAGTAGCAGATGTATCGGCATTTGTAGCAATTGTTGCTCTACCAGCAGTAGATGCATAATTAGCCCAGGTTGTAGTAGCGGATGTATCGGCATTTGTAGCAATTGTTGCTCTACCAGCAGTAGATGCATAATTAGCCCAGGTTGTAGTAGCAGATGTATCGGCATTTGTGGCAATTGTTGCTCTTCCAGAAGTAGATGCATAATTAGCCCAGGTTGTAGTAGCGGATGTAGAAGCATATGTTGCAGTACCAGCAGTAGATGCGTAATTAGCCCAGGTTGTAGTCGCAGCTGTATCGGCATTTGTAGCAATTGTTGCTCTGCCAGAAGTAGATGCATAATTAGCCCAGGTTGTAGTAGCGGATGTATCGGCATTTGTAGCAATTGTTGCTCTGCCAGAAGTAGATGCATAATTAGCCCAGGTTGTAGTAGCGGATGTATCGGCATTTGTGGCAATTGTTGCTCTACCAGCAGTAGATGCATAATTAGCCCAGGTTGTAGTAGCAGATGTATCGGCATTTGTGGCAGTACCAGTTACGTTACCAGTTACGTTACCAGTTAAGTTACCAGTTACGTTACCAGTTACGTTTGCATTGATCGGACGTGAGAAGAAAGCCTCTTTCTCGATTGTTAAAGTTTGGTGGAAAGATGCAGTACTTGTAACATCCAATACTCCTGAAACCGTTGTATCGCCAGAACTCGTAACTATGTTAAATAAATTAGTACCACTTTCATTTTTAAGTGAAAAAGAGTCAGTGCTGGCTGGCGATATCGTTATATATGCGCCAGAGGTAGGATCTTTGAAGACTTGACTTGTATACTCAGTACCTCCAACCAGTGTTGCGGATGAAAAAAGCACTAAAAAAAACGCTAATAAAAATAACATTAACCATCTCCCTTGCTTTAAAATAATTCACTTCTATCTACTATTTTTAATCCTCCAAATTTTAATTTAAGCCTTTCCCTCCTTTCATTTATATAAAATGGTAATAAATTTTAACTGTTAAATATAAGTAATAACATCAAGGTTTAATTAATTTCTAGAGAATAAAAAAAAACTCATTTTTTGCCTTAATTAAACAATTTCACCAGAATAATCAATTATGCCTGATCTAAGGTCTATTGAGCCGCCTGGTAAAATATCCACGCTGCCAAGGATTATTGCTTGAGATAAACTTGATGCGCCATCATTATAAAATGGGCACTTATTTTTGATCATGATTGTGCCGTTTGCCAGGTTGAGTCCAGTTGTTGTTACACTCAACGATGCGCCGGATAATTTTAGTGAAGCGCTGTCACTGGTCATGTTTAAAAGTGAGTTGCTAGCAATGGATGGGGCGTAATAAAAAGAGCTGTTGCGTTCAAGGCTCAGGCAGCTGCTGTTGTTGATAACGCTTGTCTGATTGGTAAAATAATTAAATGAGTTGCCGCCGGTGATGGCGCATTGGTCAAGGATGCTAAAGCTTCCTGTGTTAAAATTAAAATCATCACTTAAAACAATTTTGGCCAGTCGAAAAGATAATTCACCGGCGTTGTTGACGCATCGAATGTTTGTGCCAGAAACGCCTTTGAGTATCACATTGTTAAATGTAAGCGAGGAAAAGGGATGTTCAAGAATGATATTTCCCAAATCGCCCAATGTAAGGGCATATCCGTTGCCGTCAATTTTGCAATTTCCAGAAAATGTCCAGGTATAATTAAGTTCCTGATTATCGTTGAGTTCGATGGTGGTTTGATCGCCAAAAATTAGCTCCGAACCTGCACCAAGCTCGATGTAATCAGGTGAAAAGTCTTTCAGAATAATATTTTCCGTCACTGCGGTTATATCAATATCAGTGATCATGAGCGGTAGGTCGGTTTTGACGAACTGATATGTCAAAAATTGGCCATCAAGCGTTGGATTACCGCTGTTAAAAATAATTGGATTTTCAAAAGTTATTAATGTATTTATTTCATGAATGTCATTGATAGGGCCATTGTGGCCTACGCTGATGTATGCGTATTGATTTTTGAGGGTTCCGATGGCTGTAAATGTTTTGTTACTAAAAGCATCAAGGCCTGTGTTGTTTTGTATTTTAACTGAAATTATGTTTGTGGACGTATCAATCTCAGGTTCGATGAATCGCATAAGACTTTCATTTGTGTATTCATGAGTTAGGTTTGTAAATGTTGACTGAGCATTGTATAGCATGGAGCAGTAGAAATCATCATCTTTTACATAAAATAAAAGCGTCATTGTCGACTGGCCTGTTTGGAGTACGGCATTGGATACGTCGTGTACATCGGCGATGTATAAAAGATTAACCCAGCAAGTGAAAGGTTGTGTAGAGTCACCCGTTCTTGCTGTGTCTGGAACTTCAATCGAAAAAAGTGTGATGGGATCGCTGTCGACCGGAAGGTCTACGTAAGATTTACGCTCTGAATAATAACTTGATACCGTGTAACTCTCTGGTGGTATACGTAGGGCTAAGTCGCTGGATATAATTTTGCATTGAGCATTTGATATGCAGAAAATAATTGATAAAAACAAACACCTGATAGATTCAGTCTTTTTGAATAATTTCAACATCTCTCTCCTTTTTGTTATCGGCTTTCCGACAAACCTTACTCTCATGTTTACGATAACCTAATATTTAACTTGTTTCAAGTTGTAACGTGGAGTTGGTTTAGGTCTAATTATTTTGAATGTAATAACGTTGTCATTTTAGACTTAAATATTTTGGTTTGGATAGTTTTTTAATAAATTTTATATAAACGCGCAAAAAAGGCATTTTCAGGGGCATACATTAACTATCAATTCTAAAAAGCAAGCCGACATCGGTGTTTAAGCAAGAATAATATTTTTTTAAACCCCACGGGCGCCGTAGTTTCAGATGAGTAGTGAAGGCTGAACGATTTGAGTCAAAATGGCGAATTCATGGTATAGAAGCGGTTATTAGCTATGACATAATATTTAACGTCTGATAATGATGATTATGTTAAGCTTTAACGACTATAATTATTTTAAAACTAATTATAATGTGTTATGCGGGTAAAAACCCGCATAACTTTTATTAATACTAATAATTAAATAACTATTATTACCTATGCATATAAATTTCTCACCAATCGCACGATAAGTAATAATTCTAACCCAACAACCAATACAACGAAAAACAACATTAGCAATACCAATTAAGATAGGGTGTCATTAATTTCCAGCACAACAACTAAAACACATAATTAAATTTGACCTAAAAAGAAAAATCGGCCGCTGGAGCCTGAGCTGAGAAGGGCGGATGTTTGGACAAAAAACAACCGCCATGTAAAAGACTTTACATGGCGGAAAAAGGAGAAAGGAGAGTAGTAATGAAGTCTATAAAAATTTCATATCTTATTTAAACAGGGTAAGTTAACCACTTTACTCACCAACACAAGAATCAGTCTAAAGCTTTCTAAGGGAAAATCAAGTACTATTTTAAATTCTAGTACTTAAGTTGAAAATCGTTAAATAATTTCAAGCTGCAATAATTGCGCAATGCGTATTTCTTAAAATAAATCAAATACATTAACCATTCGGGAATATGATGTTAAACCAAACAACAGCAAAGTCAATGCGCAATACGCATAATTAACGAATTAGTTGAATCAAAAATACAGTCTGAATTAGGATTTGTTAAGAAAACTTGAAAATCTTTATATTTAAGTAATTCAAGCCCAAATTTTGAATTCTGTTTATCAAAGTCAGTTAAAAAATCATCCAACAAAAGAACTCCAGGTTTACCGCAAGATTTCATAAAATCCAACTGCGAAACCTTCATTAAAAAAATGATAAGTTTTTGTTGTCCGCGCGAAGCATAAATTTTTGCCTTTTTACCAAAAAAATCAATCGCAAAATCATCGATATGAGCACCAAAAAAACTACGTCCCTGCTCTACTTCACTCGAATAATGCTTTTCATAAAAAGTCGGCCAAAATTCGTTAAATTGATCCTGAAAATCAATATTTTTGGAAATATATCTGAATTTAATTTGTAATTCAGGCTCAGTTACGCAAAAATACTCTGCCAAAAGCCGATTTACATTTTGCTCCAAAGACTCAAGATATTCTATCCTCATTTTTTTTATTTCAACAGCCAACTCCCACATTGTTTTTGACCAAACCGTAATTTGATCAAAAACTTGACCACCCCGCCCTCCAGTATGCCTAATCTGCTGCAATAAAATTTTACGTTGCTCAACAATCTGTTTATATTTTTTAAACATCGAATAACGAGCAGGATCAAGCAAAAGTACCGATTGATTCAAAAAATCTCGGCGATAATCCGGCTCACCACTAACAGCAACAATGTCGTCAGCACATAAAGAAACGGCTCTGTACTGCAAAATTAGATCTCTGTATGTTAGGATTGGTTTTTGATTAAATTTGACAACCTTGCCCTGAACACTATCAAACCCAACAGCAATCTGATCGCTAACTGAATCACTGTAAATATCTATCTCAATAAAAAAGTAATCCTTATCAAGCTTGATTAAATCTCGATTTGAATGAGTGCGGAATGAGCGCAAATAACAGGCGTAATGCAAGGCCTCCAGGATACTGCTTTTGCCGGCCCCATTTTTGCCCTCTAACACAATAAACCGCTCCGAAAAGCTATACTCTTGCTCCTCAAAACATCTAAAATTTTGCAATTTTAACCTTTTAATAAACACGTAAAATACCTCTGAAACGAAAGGTTTGAGCAATAAACCTACAAACCTTTCGCTCGTTCTAATCTAGTTTTGAGAAATTGATACAGGCATTACGAGATATGTTTGAACGATATCACCTTCCTGCGATTCAAATATAATTGGCTTAGCGCCATTTTTGATAAAAAACTGTAAATTTTTTTCTGAAAATGCTTGTAATCCATTTAAAAGATACGGAGCGTAAAATCGGCTTTCGACATCTTGTGCTGCATAATTTTCTAACAACAACTCTTCATCAAGCTTACCAACTTCTTTGTTATGCATACTTACTTTTAATAGACCTGGCGTAAATCGAAATGTTGATGAAACAAATTGCCCTGCCAGCAAGCAGCTAGTGCGTTTCAATGTTTTTAAGAAGGCATCTTTAGACATCGCTGCAGGCATAAAGCCTTCTTTATCCATCACAGGCTTGTATTGAGGAAATGGATCTGAAATAAGCTTTGTAAAAAAGTTAAAATTTTTACCTGAAAATACTAATTGATTTCCACAAGTGCCCAAAAAAATATCCTCTTCCTGGCTACTGCTCTCAAATAACTTTTTAAGCTCAAGAACCGCCCTTTTTGGCATCAACCATCTTTTTTCTTCAGCCAGAGTATACTTCTTTGTCACAACCTGAGCAAGGCTGTGACCATCTGTTACGACCATATTCATTTGTTCATTATTAATCTCAAGCAACATCCCGTTTAATGCGATATTTGCATTGTTTTGCGGAATCAAAAAAGCAACTTTGTTTAACATTTGCAAAATAAATGCTGCTTTAAAATTCATTAAATTTTCAATTCGTTCTGGGAATGGTGGAAACTCCTCAGCTCCCTTAATGTTAAGAGCTAAATCTACCCCTCCAGACTTCAATGCGAGCTGATTTTCATGAACGAAAAATTCGATATTTCCATCCATTTCTTTGATTATTTCAAAAATGCGCTTACCTGATATCAAAAAGCTCATGGTTTCAGTTAAATTGCTATCAATAAGCATACTTGACTGCAGGCTAATTTCCAAATCTGTCGCTTTAAGCGTAAGTTCGCGTGGCGCCACCTGAAAAAAAATGGACTCAGTTACATCAAGCGTTGTTTTTTTATTACAGATCGGTTGCATAGCAGACAAAAGCCCTAGTAACTCTTTTTGCGTGACAATAAATTTGCCATCCATAATTTTGCATCCCTCAATTTAGTCTTAATTTATTAAATTTATCGTTTATATCACACTCTTACAAACTTTAATTAGTATACAAAATAGCAAGGTATCAGCCAAGCCATAAAATATACTAAGAAACTCGCAACTCAAATAAATTAAAATATTTGACACGAGTTATACACAATTATTAATCTGGCAACAGTTAGGATTTGGTTGTGTTTTGGAAAAAGGAGATCTTATGAATAATTATTCAAAATTTTTTATTGTTTTAGCAGTTGTTTTTGCAACGTCAACAGCAAATGCTGTAAAAACCTATGTAGTAACCAACAATTCATCACTAATAACTGGCATAGATTTTTATTACTATACCGATTTATTATCTTCCAATTTAGTTGCGTCCAATTCAGTTGCATCCAATTCAACAAAAACAATTAATGCTTCAGACATTTCAAACTACGTTAATATACGCCCATACCCAATTGGTTCGTGGTCAGGGAATGTAATCAGAATTGATTTGACAAACATCAAAGATTTTAAGTTTATAATTAGATCTTCAGTCCCTTCCAATAACCCTAACAGCATAAAACTTGATGTACAAAGCATTGATGGCAAACTTATTGATTCCGGAGTATTTATAAAAAGATTAGGGGAAAAAAAAACAAATTTCAAAAAGGCTATAGATGATATATCTAATTAGCTGAAACTTTTCAACAATATATTCTGTTGATCGGACAAATCAAGCTCTTGGATGTTTTTTGTCATAAATTTTTCTGACCTGAGGATCTTCAAGATGAGTATAAATTTGAACAGTCGACAAATTTTCATGCCCCAAAATAAGCTGCAATGACCTAACATCCGCTCCATTTTTTAAAAGATGTGTTGCCAACGAATGCCGCAAGCTGTGCGGAGATATATTTTTAAAAATTGAGGCTTTAACAAGCACTTTTTTTAAAGCCATCCAAAACATCTGTCGAGATATCGGCTTGACGGCATTATTCTGCGTTGAAACAAACACATAATTAATTAATTTATGGCTAATCAACATTTCTTTGGATAACAATTTTGGATATATATTTTCTTGATAATGCCTTAGCAATTTAAATATATTTTTTGGCAGCGGAATCGAACGTTCTTTATTGCCTTTGCCAATCAAATTAATGAATCCTGTATCAAAGTGGATCTGATCAAATGTTAGATTAACCAACTCAGAAACTCGCATGCCAGTTGCATATAATAAATAAATCATAACCTTATTTCGCTGTCCTTTTAGCGAAATATCTTTGTCAGCGGTCAAAAGAAGCTGCTGTATCTCTTGCTCAGAAAGATAATTTGGCAAAGTCTGTTCGACTTTAGGAAAAATTAATGAGTCGGCAAAATTTTCTACGTTATGTCGCTTATTTAAGAAGGAATAAAACAGCTTCAGTGATGTTATTTTGCGAGAAAGACTCTTTGCGGCTAAGCCATTGGTTTTTAACCATTTTAGAAAATTTTTTAGATGCTCAAGCTTACAATTTTGAACACTCAGCCGTTTATTTTTCAAAAACTGATAAAACTGCTCGATATCGCGTTTGTAAGCCAAATATGTATTTTGTAAAACCCTTTTTTCAGTTAAAAGATATGAACAAAAACTCGACGCATAATCGGTTACATCGCCACTTTTTTGCATAAGATTTTCCGTTTAATATTTTTAGTAAGCTTTAGCAACTACAACGTCAACGTTACTTAATTTGGAGCAACAAAAACAAGTTTCATGTTTTTGTTCATTTAGAAGGCATCTAATCGTGGCTTTGTAGGCCTTAAGTTCGGCTTCACATTTTGCATCACCACACCACCCAACTTGGTACATTCCATTTTCTGAATCCATTTTAGGACCAAAGTCAGTCATTTTTTCAGCTTCAAAATATTTGGCCTGCAACCGTTTTTTTGCTGATTCAAACAAGTTTATTTGTATGTCGAATAACAATTTTTCAAGTGATGCATTTATCCCATCAATTGCAACAAACTGCTTTTTCTTTGTTTTATCCTGTTCAACTCTGTTAACTAGGACGGCCTGATTCTTTTCAACATCTTTTGGCCCAATTTCTATGCGAACTGGCACACCTTTTAGCTCCCAGTCATAAAATTTGGCACCAGGCGTTTTGGTTTCATCCAAATCAGCAACAACACGCATGCCTGCCTGAGTAAGCATTTGCTTGACGTATTCAACTTTTTGCAACACTAATGCTTTGTCTGCATCAGCCTTTAAGATAGGAATAATAACGGCCTGAATTGGAGCGATTTTAGGCGGCATTACAAGCCCGGCCTGGTCGCCATGCGTCATAACCAAAGCGCCAATCGTACGTGTAGTAAAGCCCCACGATGAGCAGATTGGTGTTTTTACTTGTCCATCAACATCCTGAAATTTGATATCAAACGAGCTTGAAAAGCTTTGATTGAGCACGTGAGAAGTACACATTTGCAGCGCCTTGCCGTCAGGCATCAAGCCTTCATTGGTGTAGGTGCAATGCGCTCCTGCGAACTTTTCGCTATCAGATTTTATGCCGCTAATCACGGGAATAGCCAAATATTCTTCTAAAATAAATTTATAAATATCTAACGCCTGCTTGGCCATATCATCGGCCTCAGCGTGTGTAGCATGTGCGGTGTGGCCTTCCTGCCACAAAAACTCTGTTGTCCTCAAAAAGGCCCGTGGACGCATTTCCCAACGTACAACGTTTGCCCATTGATTAACCTTGTAAGGCAGATCGCGCCAAGATTTTATCCAACGCGAAAACATGTAATAGATCATTGTTTCAGAGGTTGGCCGCACAACAAGAGGCTCTTCAAGTTTTTGACCACCCGCATGAGTAACTACAGCTAATTCAGGCGCAAAGCCTTCAACGTGCTTTGCCTCTTTTTTCAAAAATGATTCTGGAATAAAGAGCGGAAAATAGGCATTCTGCGTACCAGTTTCCTTGATTTTTTTATCAAGCACCGCTTGTAGATTCTCCCAAATAGCGTATCCATACGGCATAATCACAAAAGTCCCCTTGACCGGGCTTTGATCAATCATGCCTGCCTGATAAATAACCTCTTGGTACCATTCAGCAAAATTTTGATTTATATCGGGTAATTTTTCCATGCTTTCAACTCAATTTTTCAGATCAATAATAAAAAATTTAAACGCATGTAAAGTATAACACGTTTTTAAAAAGACGCGGGCACTTTTTGCAATTTTTCTAAAACTCATTCGTAAATCAGCTCTCAATCGCTGCTTGTAGGCCGCATCTAAAAAATTGTTATTTTCTTTGTAAGACTGATGCAGTCGGCTATTTAAACAAGCAAGATCAATGTATGGCCCTGTAAATCGGTATTTTGACATGACTATTTATTTTCTATTAAACTACTATGCCAAATTATATTGATTTTGATTATAAAAAAGATACAATCAAAACATGTCTAAATAATAAAAAACAAAACTAATCGAAAATTATAATATTATGAAAAGCATAAAAAAATCATTGTTTTTATTAAGTTTTTTAACTTCGTTGTTTTCTAATCAACTGCCAGCAATGAATACAATTGCTCCACAAATTATCAAAGCACATTATCAAGGAATGGAATACTCCGATGATTTGATAACTATAATATCTCCATGTAAAAGATTTAAATTTGTATTAGATTACAAGTACGAAAGAGTTTCAGTATTGTATGAAAAATTAAATCTAGATGAAAGCACAACAGACGTAAAACTTTGTTGGATTTCTCTAGATATTGGAGCAGCAGCACAAATACACGCTAATCCATGTGGACATAGTGATAATTTTGTTTTTATAACTGTATGGAACAAGTCCACAGACATCGTTGCTACTGATACAAATGATGATCGACGACTTCAGATTTTGCTTTTTGACGCAGTCAATGGCACGCTTTCTGAAGTGCTAACTCTTGGCTACCCAATCTTACCAGATGAAGAAATATTAGGCGCCGACATTGTGTACCCTGTCTTAGCACTAAAGACATCCAAACGAGAATTCGAGTTAATGTTTGAACTACCTAACCTGCTTTTTGCGTAGTAAAATTACCGCATCGCCAGCCATTCATCCATGCTGTTTGCCATAAAATAATTATATAAAAACTCAGCGCCCCATTGACTTCTTTGATCGAGATGAAGAGAGTCTTCGCTGCAAATGTGAAACCACGCAGAACCACCTCCAGATCGTGTAATTTCGTAGTGCAAAAAGTGAGCCCCACCGTCAGGCTTAGTCGTTCGCCTAATCGGCCCCACAACTACATTAATTTGTGGAATTGCACCACTGAATAATTTAGTTTTTTCGCCATCCATGGATAAGGCGAAACGCTTTCTTACAATGTCCAATAACATGTGTGAATAATCAACAAATACAATGTTTGATTGATTATTTGTGCTTAATTTAATATTTTCTAGATTAATTAAATCTTCCACATCATTGTTATCAATCCAGTTAAAAATTTGGAACGAGCCAACAGGTATTTTTGCTAAATCAGTTTCAGATTTTCTTGCGCGCATCCAAGCATCCCACTCTTTAAATTTTTGATTACGAAACGCTACGGTCTGACCTTCAGGAATCTTTAATATTCGCTGCAAAGCCCTTGCAACTGCAACACCGCCGCAAGAAGCCCCTTCTTGCCTTGCAATATATTTCTGTTCAAAAACATCCGCAGGAATATTAGCTTTCATGAAGTCAGAAACTATTATATCGTCAGATGTATCTGATACATTTATAATTTTATAAATGCCACCCAGAGTCAGCGGCAACAGTGCAGCCGTTACAAGGATTTCAGGATTTTTTTTACCCCACTCAAAAGGCCTTACAAATGCAGTATCTATAAAATTATCAATGAAATCTATGCCGAAAACATCATCTTTTAATAATTGTTCCTGTAAAAATGTGATTAGGTGCGTAATGTCTTCAAGCAACACCGCTTCGTCAGATGACGACGAATTCTTGTATTGCTTTGAATAATTTTTTAGAACTTTATCAAAATTTTCCAGCCTAGATCTCAAAAACCTCAGGTCGCTAGCTCCAATTTCGCTGCATTTTTTAGCTTTAAATGCATTACTTGTCGCCACGAACTTTTGGTGCATAAAAATAAATTTGCCGTGATTAAACCAGTCCACTATCTTGTCTAACCTGATTAATTCGGCCTCAATCGCATTCAAAACTGTTAAATTTGGCATTGATTCGAAATATTGCTTGGCATCGCACAAAAAGACACGCAATGCCAAATTTTCTATTTTTATACGGTAAGGATTGGCCGATGTCACAATGCTAGGCGCCACTACTGCCGATGCGCCTATAACTAAAGCCAAGGTCAAAAATAAGGAACTTAAAACCTTTTTTAACATCTTTTTTCACGCTTAATAAAACTTAAAATTATCTCGTTTTAAAAAAATCATACAAAGCTCTAGTGACCCAAGTATTATCATGATTGTCGTTAAAAGAATCGGCATAAGCAAGCTTTATTTTATCACCTTCTTTATAAGCTCTGTAATAAATCCAATGCAAAAATCCACCTTGGGCCCCTACACCTCCCATGCCAATACGGCCTAGATTAACGATAAAATGAATAGGTGTTCCATTCTCCCACAAACTTTGGCGAGCATCAATTAGGCCAACCCTATTACGTAAAAATACATCCTCACCATCGGCTGAACGCACTCTTACACTTGCATCTCCACCAATAGTCAAATTCATTTTTAAAATAGCATCTTCGATCAATTGCGGCGTAATACTTCCATCAACAATCTTTCCTCTATCACGTAACAATGGCCTAACAAAATACGTCCAAACCCCAGAGTCAAAAGGGTCAGGCTTCGCTGCACCATCAAACTCAAAGTCTTCAACTTCTTTGCATGATTCCAAATAGTTTTTCGCCAAAGCCATTTGTGATGCTACCTCTTCCGGTTTTACTCGAAATCGACTTAATTGCGTTGTTTCGCTAATTAAATACGTATTTTGCCAGTGTTGATCACTAACTTTCTTTGCTTCAATATCTAATAAACGTTCTACATAATCACCAGGAATATTATTAAATACCCCCTTTCGTATTTCTGGGTTAGGGCTCTGGGCACAAGCTAGCAATTGAGCTGCATAACGTATATCACGCTCACTACGATCAAGTCGGCTTTGTAAATCTGCTACTCTAGCACGCTTTTCATAAACATGATCCAAGCACTCTTGCCGTTGACGTGATATATCAGGGCTTTCTTTACCAGTAAGCCAATCCACAAAACTACGTGTTGGAAATTGCGAATATTTAGCTTCTAATGCAGCAATTTCGGCTTTAGCATCGACTATTTGTTTGCGCTGATAATCTAAATTTGCACGCCTAGATTCAATCACATGTTCAGAATTTTCAGCTTTTATCATTTCGGCAACTTGATCGGCCCATTGCTCCTCGGCCGCAGTCCTTTGCTCTTCAGTTAATACTCCATTTTTTCCATCCAATGCGGCCTTAAGATTCATCAGTGCATGCTTGGCACACCAAGCTGCATGCTGTTTTTCCACAGATTTTTGCGCCACAATTGCATCTGCAGAAATAGCAGTTCCACCAATATCACCACTCTGACGTTGCGACCGTTTATACAAATAAATAGAAATGATTGTAACGATTGTAATAACAACCGCGGCCGTAATATACGGATGAGCCTTCATGGCTTCAACTGGTCTATGAACGGTCCAGTCGACAACTCTGTCAAAAACATCGATATCAAAATATTCATAATTCAAACAACAAGAGACCAAAATTTCATTGAACTGAAAAATCTTTTCGCATAACGCTATTTCATCATTTGATAGTACAGCGCGACGCTCTGCAACATATTTTTGAATACAATCATCGAATTTATACACTTTATTTTCAAAAATTCTTAGATGGCGCGGCTCAACCGCTTCACGATTTTTAAAATAGTTGCACAAAGCCATAAATTTAAGCTGTATGAGTGGATTTTTGCCTTTATTAAATCCATCAACAATCTCTGTAAATAAGGCTATTTCTTTATTTATAAGCGACAAGGCTTCTCGCAGATCCTGGCCATCGCCAATTTCGACTATTTCAAGATAATTGTTTGATATAATTTTTTTAGCATTCAATAAAACGTTATACAATGCCAATTTTTCTATGTTTATACGGTAAACACTGGCAGTTTGTATAATGCTAGGCACCGATGCTGCCGATGCACCTACAACCAACATCAAGCTTAAAAATATGAAACTTAAAATTTTTTTTAACATCTTTTTTCACGCTTAATTAGAGTTTAACAAACATCAAGTTTTTAATATTTACAAATGCACAAATGATTGCTGAAATACCATATCCTACGCAATTTCAACCAACCATTAATTTATATCATAAAAATAAGATAAAATAAAATGCGATGAGTGTTTAGGTTTTCATGCTGAAAAGGATTTTATGTTGAAAAATGCCAAATTAAAGGGCAAGTTATTTATCATAGCGGCTCCGTCAGGAGCCGGAAAAACGTCTGTGACAGCGGGCGTCGTTAAATTTTTGCAAAATTTAATTTCTATCGAAAAAGTGATAACATTTACAACCAGAAAACCTAGGACATGTGAAGTTTTTGGCAAAGATTATAATTTTATTTCAACAAGCGAATTTTTAGCTTTAAAAAACGAACATTATTTTCTTGAAACAACGGAATACGACGGCAATTATTACGGCTCGCCAGCCACAATTATTTCAAAGCTAAAATCCGGAAAATCACTAATCATGATCTCTGACCGTGCCGGGGCAAAAAATTTTAAAAACAATATTTTGCCAGATTCTGTAACAATTTGGTTGACTGTTCCAAGTATTGAGGCTTTGCGTCAACGGCTTGAACAAAGAAACACCGAAGATAAAACAACATTATATAAAAGGGTGCAAATTGCAGAAAATGAAATAGCTCAAGAAGCTGATGAGCCTTTTTTTCAGTATCACGTACTAAACGACGATCTTGAAAAATCAATTCGATCTGTGGCCAAGATAATTCAACAAGAAATTTCATCAAAATCAAAATGAGTCAATCCTATGATATTCAGACACATACATCGACTATAACTACTGAAAAACATCTGCAAATCGCACCTGCCAAGAAAATAACAATTTTTTAGATGCGGCCTGCAAACACCGACTGGTAAATAGATATGGAATGACTTTTCCGAAAGTTGCAAAAAGTGCCATCTCTTTAAAAAAGCTCGATCAACAGAAGCCGTCATATCAAGAAGCATCGAACGGCGGCAGCTGAGGCTTCTTTTTGAGTTCGTCTCGATAAAAAATAAATAAACCCGAGGCAACAAAAATAAGTGATGTAATATGCTGCCAGCCAATTTTACCGCCAAAAAATAACCACTCATAAATCGTTCCAAAGCTTGGCGAAAGAATGCCCGAAAATGTCAAAAATGTGATTGTATAACGGTTTAGCAACCATCCAAACATATTATAAAAAATAATATTTGCGGCCAAAATTAATAAAAATAGCCACACCAAAAAAACAGGCCAGTTTGATACCGGATGCGATAAATCTTCAAACGCAATGGCCGTACACATGCTTAAAATGCCACCGACAAGCATCGCCATTCCATTGATCATGCCAAGGCCATAACCTCGTTCCATCAAACGCATAACCAAGAACCAAGCATACGCACCAGAAATTACAGCTAAGAACAAAACAGCGTCTGGCAAGGCAAAACAGGCAATGGCTTTAAACTCTGCCCCAGTTTGTACGTGTAAAGATATTATCGGCACCAACCCACCAATTCCAACTATAATCCCAATAACCTTTTTAGTTGATAGTTTTTGGCTTAATAAAAAGTAGGCCAAAATTGCCGAAACAAATGGCGTTGCTGTAAAAATCAAAGTTGATTTGATGGCTGATACATATTGAAGCGCCCAGAACTCAAGGTTAAACGCGAAATAAATATGGAATAACGCTGTTTTGAAAAAAAGAATATAATCTTTTTTTTCAATTTTGAATGGTTTATTCGAAAAAAATCGTTGATATAGAAGCAAGATAGAACCCGCAATAATCATTCTAAAACCGATTAAAAAAAATGGAGAAGTATAATTTAAAGCCTTTTTTGCAAAAACAAATGTCAGGGCTAAAATTGAGTACATCAAAACTACTAAAAACATGGCTACTCCGACATAAAAAATTTAATACATAAAAATAAACATAAAATTAATGGAAGATATAGAAACAATATCAAAAAAATAAGGCTTTTGCTAACAACTTGAGCAAGCGCAATCGAAATGTATGACGTCAAAAAAATTACGCCACTCGTTATTACGGCAACAAGCATGTTACTTTTTTTTCTACCAAAAATAAATATTGAATACAGTGCCAAAAACGGGAATAATAGTAGCCACATAAGTTGTGCCAACCGTTTAAGAATCTCAAACAGCACATCATCGTTATCTTTTAACATTGATAAAAGCTTTTTTATATTCCAAAACTTCAGTACGTCCATTGTTTTGTCGTTTTTTTCTAAATTTAAAATTTTATCCAAATTTATTGTTGTTTCCTTAAAAACAGCTGTATATCGCTTATCAGTACATATTGTGTGAACCGAGCCATCAATCATTAATATTTTGTTTTGCTGAAAATATCCCTGATTTGCGGTAAAAATATAACGCTCGTCTTTGCTATGAAACGCAAGAAAAATGTTATTAAACCTAGGTTCACCACGTTCATGTTGTTTTTCTTTGAAAAAAAATGTAAGTCCTGGGTATGGACTATGAAATTTTTGAGGCTCAAGGTGCGAAAATTGGCGTTTAGCAAGATTCAGAAGAATGCGTTTTCCTCGCAAATAGCTTTGCGGTGCAAAATCAAAAACTAGTGGAGCATAAACGATAGTTAGCATCAAAGAAAATGTAGCTGTCGCCAGGATTAATGCTTTGCGAGCAGATCTAAAAAAATCGATAACCAGCAATTCATCATTGACTAACAAATCGCCAACAACCTTTTGCACAGCCACTCCGGCGGCAAGTGGCGTTGCGTAAATTGCCATCAGCGGAAGCATTACAAAAAAAACTTGTATCATGCCACAAAATCCAGAAAAAAATTCAGCCCGCAAAACCAGATTACTTGCGCCAAGAATCAAAATAATAATAAAGAATACGGTTAAAAATTGGACTAGGAAACGCTTTAGAAAAAATAAAAAAAGCATCTTAATATCACTCGATTGAAGCTGATCTCAAATTTTTGTATAATTCGTCATCTATAACCCTAATTGCTTCGATGCTCAGAGCTTTGCCACTTGCTGTATCAACTGATATAACAGCACCGTTTAGTTCAAAAGGGCCTGATAATTCTACATCGAATTTGCCCATTTTTTGAAAATATAAAAACTTTTTCAAAACGCCCTCGGTCTGCATGCCTATAACCGAGTTTAAAGCGCCACAACAGCCTAAATCTGTCTGATATCCTGTGCCCTTTGGTAAAATTTGAGCATCTGATGTTTGTACATGAGTATGCGTCCCCAAAATACCAGATACCTTACCATCAAGATATAGGCCTAGAGCCTTTTTTTCAGATGTAGCCTCTGCATGAAAATCAACAAAAATAATGTTTGTTCTAGGTTTTATAAATGATAACAATGATTCGACTGTTCTGAATGGACAATCTAATAAATCCCTTACAAATACACGACCATGAAGGTTAATGATCGCCACAGAATGCCCCTCTAATTCAAAAAATGTATAACCCTTGCCTGGACATCCTGGAGGAAAATTTGCGGGACGAATAATATCGTCCCGCTGATTCAATGTATTATAAAATTCACGATTCTCCCAAACATGGTTTCCTGTCGTTACTACAGCAACACCATTGTGCTTGAAAAAATCAACTATTTTAGATGTTATCCCACGACCATTTTTGGCCCCGTTTTCGCCATTAACTATAACCGCATCAATTTGATGTTTTTCTTTTAGTTTTGGTACCCATTTCTGGAATACAGTCAAACCAGGCAAACCTACGACATCACCTATAAATAAAAACTTTAAAATACTTTTCATTGTTTACCAAACTTATCTTGCTGCAGTTATAAATCGTTTTTCTCGGATAACATTAACTTTAATTTCTCCAGGGAATGCTAAATCGGTTTCGATCTTTTTAGCTAAATCTCTGGCTAGAATAGCTGCTTTATCATCATCTAATCGGTCTTCATCAACTATTACGCGTATTTCACGTCCAGCTTGTAAAGCATACGCTTTTTTGACACCTTCAAAGCTATTTGCCAGTTCTTCAAGATTTTCCAAACGCTTAACATACGTAGAAAGAGTTTCTTTTCTAGCTCCAGGACGAGAAGCCGAAATGGCATCCGCCAAGTGAATTATTATGCCGTAAGGGCTCGTAGGGGCAACCTCTTCATGGTGACTTGCAATGGCATTGATAATAATTGGATCTTCGCCATACTCCTTAACAAAATTAGCACCCACAACAGCATGCGGTCCTTCAACTTCGGCAGAGATAGCCTTTCCTATATCATGCAACAGACCTGCTCTAGCAGCTATATCTGGATCAAGTCCCAATTCTGCAGCAATCATTCGTGAAAAGTAAGCTACCTCTTTACTGTGTGAAAGATTATTTTGAGTATAACTAGTTCTGAAATGAAGCCTGCCAAGCATCTTAATAATTTCAAGATTCATACCACGAAATCCAAACTCAAGAACTGTGCTCTGCCCTATCTCTTCAACTGTTTGTTCAAGTTCTTCTTCGCACTTTACAACAGTTTCTTCAATTCTGCTTGGATTAATTCTGCCATCTAAAATAAGCTTATTTAAAGCACGTTTTGCAACTTCTCTTCTTATCGGATTAAAACCTGAAATTGTAATAACTTCTGGGGTATCGCCTATAACAAACTCCATTCCTGTAGCCATCTCAAGAGCTTTAATATTTCGGCCTTCTTTACCAATTATTCTACCCTTCATTTCATCGTTTGGAAGGTTTACAACGCTGGATGAGTGAAGAGTAACTGTATCAGCAAGATAACGTTGCATTGAAGCTGTCAAAATCTCAATTGATTTGTCTTTAGCTGTTTCTCTAACATTATCTTCTATTGTTGATATCCATTTTTGATTAGCAAGCTTTACTTCGCGCTCCAATGATTCAAATAAAATTTTTTTGGCTTCGTCTTGCTTCATTCCACTGATTTTTTCAAGTTTCTGAACAAGCTCTTCATACAAGCGTTTAATTTTCATTTCATCGACAGAAAAGGCGTCTAAGCGCCTAGATAGATCTCGTTCCTTTTGTTGCAATTCACGACGTAAATCATCTAGCGCAGACTCACGTAAATCTAAAGCATCTTCTTTTTTTTGGCACTTTGATTGAAGTTGCTGCAATTCAATCTTGTTTTTTTTAACCTCTATTTCAAATTCTGTACGTTTTTTGTGGAGTTCACTTTTTAGATCAACCGCAGCATCTCGACGATCTTTTTCGATCTGATCACGGGACGCTTGCAACATATGTTGAACACTTTGTTTTGTTTGCAAAACTTTATTTTTTTGTAGAAAAAAATATATAAAAACAGTTATGACACCAAGCAAAAGCCCGGTGCATAAAATTAAAAATTCGAACATTCCGATCATTTTAATCCCTTAATCTCAAAAGTAATAAATACAATAAACGCTTAATTACCTTGTGAGACAGAGACCTTTCAAGAGGACAATCCTAAAAACACAAAGATGCAAAGATAACAAGAATTGTCATAATTGACACAACTTATGATAAGGAAATTTGTATTAAAATCACTTTAACGCAAATTCCAATAACTCATTTAACTTGAAAACTCTATCTTCAAAAGAATTACTTGATCTTTTGAATTTTCCAAGATCCGTGGCTAATTCCAAAGCCGTAACCACAGCAACCTTTGTTTCATTAGTTATCGGAAAATTTTTTATTTTTTCCCTCATCATGTTGTCAACCAATTCAGACGCTTCTAAAACATATTCCTGAACCTCATCTGTTGTTACCAGATATGGCTTTCCAAGAATTGATATTTTTAAATTATTTGCCTTTTCCATGCTCATTTACTTTTCATTGAGAGCTCTCTAACGAATTAATAGTACTCAGCAAACCTTCTACAACGTTAATTATAGCTAATTTTTCGTCTTCAAATGATTTCGCCGTTCCTTGTTCTTTCATCAGAGCATCTTCAAACCGGTGAGCTTGTCCTCTCAAAACTTCATTTTCCTGAACAAGTTCACCAATCTTAATTTTTAACTCTGTATTTTTTTGGATAAGACGAAGAACCTTACTTTCTAGCTCTTCAAGGCACTTCATTTCCTCTTCCTCTTTTCTCACAAAATAAATTCAATACAACCAACTCTAAATATAATAGCCCGTTGGTAACAAAAATTTCAATATATTTTTATTTTTTTGCCATTGCGACTAATTCAGCAAACGCTTTTGGCTCAAAAATAGCTAATTGGCTGAGCATTTTTCTATTCAAACCAATTTGCAATGTTTTCATTTTATTTACAAAACCACTGTAATTAATTCCAGACGACTTACATGCTGCACTTATTCTAGAAATAAACAACCCACGATACTCTCTTTTTTTCAGTTTGCGACCTACATAAGAAAAACGCATCGCACGAAGCAATGTTTCATTTGCACGACGAAAAACATTCTTACGTTGACCCCAAAAACCCTTGGCTTTTTTTATAATTCTTTTATGTCTTTTTCTGGAGACAATACCACGTTTAACTCTACTCATTTTAAAACCTCAAAATATCAAATGTTATTAATAATCTTATATGAAATAATTAATAAGGCATTGCAGATGCTATTTTTTTAGCAAATGTACCTTCCATGTACATACCAGCTCTTAACTCACGCTTTTGCTTTTTAGACTTTGCCCAAGCATGATGTCTTTTAAATGCACGAGATGTTTTTACTTTCCCTGCGCTATTTTTTCTAAACCTCTTCTTGCATGACGAGTTTGTTTTCATTTTACACATTTTAAACCTTTAAAATTTAATTAATTTCAGAAAATTCTATGCTCATTTATCCCTTGAGGAAATAAATTTTAGACCAAATAACTCCGCCCCTGCTCTCTTTTTCTTCTAGCAAGTTCGTAAAACCCTTGGCAACGAGGTCTTTTGATATTCGTTCAAACAATTTGGTTCCAAAATCTTCCATCTTGGGAACCTCTCGACCTTTGAATTGAACTGTAAATTTAACCTTCATGCCATCTTTAAAAAATTCTTCGGCCTTATTTAGCTTTGTTTTATAATCCTGCTCTTCAATACTTGGCCTAATTTTAATCTCTTTTATTTGGATTGCTTTTTGATGTTTTTTTGCTTCGCCGAGCTGTTTTTTCTTTTCGTATATGAATTTTCCAAAATTCATAATCTTAGCAATTGGAGTTCCATCTTTTTCACCAACTTGAACCAAGTCAAGATTTGACTCACGAGCTAACGTTAAAGCCTGACGCTTTGATATAACACCATGATTTTCGCCTTTTCCACCGATTACCAGTACATTTTCTCCACGAATCTCTTCGTTTATCATGTACTTATCTTGCATGCCTGTGTTCACTGTATCTCTAGACATCTTATTATTCACAAACAAATCCCTGATTATTTAACTTATCAGTAACCACCTTAACTATATTATCAAAAAAAATCGGATCTTCCTTGAATTTTTTCAAACAGTTTTCACGGCCTTGCCCAATTTTTTCATTTTCATAGGCAAACCATGCTCCAGCTTGTTTAATTACACCCAATGACAAAGCTGCATCAAGAACTTCCAATTCTGGGCTAATACCCTCACCAAAAATAAGATCGACTTCAACTTTTCTAAACGGCGGAGCAACTTTATTTTTTACTATCTTAACAGACACTCTGTTTCCAAAGGCTTTGTCGCCTTTTTTTAATGTAGCAATTCTGCGAATATCAATTCTTATCGAAGAATAAAATTTCAAAGCATTCCCACCAGTTGTTGTTTCTGTTGGCCCAAAATTCATTCCGCCTTGATTAATTTTACTTCTAATTTGGTTGATAAAAATTAAAACCGTTTTTGATTTGTGCACAACAGCTGTTAATTTTCTAAGAGCTTGCGACATCAATCTTGCTTGTAAACCCATGTGTGAATCACCCATATCGCCTTCTAGCTCGGCCTTGGGAACCAACGCTGCAACAGAGTCTACAACAATCAAATCCACCGCATTGGAACGAACAAGCATCTCTGTAATTTCAAGAGCCTGTTCGCCAAAATCTGGCTGTGAAACTATTAATTCATGCACATTTATTCCAACACTAGCAGCGTAGGAAGGATCCATTGCATGTTCTGCATCAATAAATGCACAAACACCACCCTTTTTTTGAGACTGCGCAATGGCATGTAAAGCCAATGTGGTTTTACCTGATGATTCAGGTCCAAAAATTTCAATAATTCGACCCTTTGGCAAACCACCAACTCCAAGCGCAGAATCAATTAATATTGAACCTGTTGAAATTGTTTCGAGTTTATCGGGCTTTTGGCCAAGCATCATCACTGATCCCTTACCGAACTCTTTATCAATCTGCTCAAATGTCGACTCTAAAGCTCTATATTTTTCTGGAATATCTTTTAACGCTGTATTCTGTAAATCTTTTACTGAACTCATTAATCTTCTTTCGTGTAATTGTTTTTATGTCCACTTAGCACTTTTTTATCCATATCTATCTTAGCATTTCTTTGTAATGATGCAATAAAAGCCGAAACTTGCTTTCTTGATGCATTATATTTCTCTTTGTTAATAATTGAGTGCAAGTTTTGTGTATCTTTAACAGCCCCAGCCTGTTCTTCAATCAATTGAACCAAATAATAGGTCCCACCGTTGTTATCTTGCAACACCTGAGACTTATCGTCCAACACAAACATCTTCTTTAATAAAGGCAAATCTTTTTCTAGACCGGCTACAGGATCACCGTTTTTAATCAGCCCAGTGGTGTTGGTTTGCAGAATTCCAATTTTACCAGCACCCTGCTTAAGCGTTGCTGTACCACATAAAATGTCGGCTTTAATTTTTGCAATATTTTTCTTAGCCATCAAATCTGCCTGATAATTATAGTAATCTTCAATAACAGTGTTTTTGACCAACTTTAATTCTGGAAGGTAGCTCTTTTCTTTTTGTAACAGCTTATAGATGACGTATTTACCGGATGTTTTTAGATAGCCATAATTGCTTTCTCGTCCAGATCCAAGCACTTTTTGTGCAAGTTGGCCAACTACATCAGAGCCGGCCGCCTCTTTTTCAGAGATCCAACCTGTCTCTTTTTCAGCTAATCCTTTTTCTGCTGCAAATTTTTCGATGGATTCATTTTCGGATCTAACATCGTGCATCAACGTTCCCAACTCGCCCTGCAACGTAGCAATTGCACGCTTATTTTTCAACGTAGCAGCTATTTCGTTTTTTACGCTTTCAAAAGGTTTTTCCACAGCTTTCATTCGCTCAACCAGCTGTACCATCTCAAAACCGTCTTTTGTTGTGATTATGTCAGAAATTTCACCTAAATCTTTAAGTTTGAATGCGGCTTTCTCAAAATCTGGATCATATTTACCCCTGCTGAAAAAGTCCACCAACCCACCGCTTTGAGCTGTTAATTTGTCATCTGAATATTGTTTTGCTAAAGCGGCAAACTGAGCTGGGCTTTGTTTAACTTTTTGGTGAACATCCTGTGCAAGCTTGAATCCATCTTTCACTTTGCCTGACTTGATTAAAATTTTTCTTACCTTGACCTTTGGAGCAATTCTGTAGAGCTGAGCTTTATTTTTATCATAAAAGTTTTTGATTGACTGCTCATCGAGTTCTATCTTTTTTTCATACTCATCAACGCCAATTTCCCAGTATTTAGCTTTGGCTTTATCGGCAACCCTGTATTTTTCTTTATCTTTATTAAAGAAAGACTCCAGCTCTTTGTCGTCCGGTGCAGACTTTTTTGCATCATTCAAAAAATATTTTTGAGGGATCGCCAAAATCTCAAAACTCTTCTTTGAATTTTGTTTTGCAATCTCCGCTTGAACCTCTTTTGCAGATATATAGCTTGAGTTCGCAATAAAACGCATTGCCAACTCTCTTTTAAACTCACCCTCTTTATGTTTTTCAAAATCGGCAGGAGTCGTCGAAAGCATCTTCATGTATTGTTGATACATTTCCATGTTTACCTTGCCATCCTGGCCAATAATTGTAGGAGGCATCATTTCAACAAGCCTGCCATTAAATGTGTCGTTATCAATCTTTATGTCAAAACTTTTTTGTACACGGTCCACAAGTTTTTCTTCAACACACATATTAAAAGCCATCTCGTCGATATTGCCCATCTGGCTGAGCAAAGACATAACTTTATCTTCAGACATGCCATACAACTGAACATACGGAGCTATTATATTTTTTAATGTTTTCTTATACGCCTTAAATGTAATCCCTTGACCATCCACACGGCCAACGATAGCCTCTTCGGGCCCTCTTCGTTTATAAAATAGCCCAAAACCACTTCCAAGAGCCATCGCTGCAAAAACAAACCACAAAACGGTGTGCCATTTTTTCATTTCTTTTCTAAACATATAAATCATTGATAAACCTTTCAATTTAATAACATTTTCCAAGTTCTCCATAAAAAATACACGTGTTCAGTTTACAAGAGATTGCGCTTTTTTCCAACATTGATTTACACAGAAGACATATTAAATCAAAACCATGATATTTAGGCTTATACATTGATAGCTGTATTTAAAACACAGCTATCAATGAGTGCTACCAAACTTTTGATAATTTTTTAAATGCGGCCTACCAGAAAAGACTAGATGCTGACTTTCGAATAAGTTTTTCCAAAACTGCAAAAAGTGGCATCACATTTTGCGCTACTGACTGAATCGTTGTTTTGACTACGCCTTTTCCAAAACATTTTTTAAAATTACCAGCTTTTCTTGAACTTTTTTGATTGAATCTTTTACCCGATCTACGCTATTTTTTAAGTCGCCAAGTTTTTTATGAAGTAGGTCATCGTGCGGTTGGATTGACTTTTTGGAAGCGGCTTCAAGCAGCGCAATAATTTCGCTAAAATTTTTATAGCGTGCATCAATATCATCTTTAGTTAATACTGATGTAACGCTATCGCTGCTTAACCTTAGATTAATTGCCAACGTTAAAGGGCTATTGTTATTCTTATCAGCTTTATTAACATCGGCGCCACTCTTTATAAGCAGCTCTACTTCATCTTTACGACGCTCGAGTACTGCTTTGTGCAATGGTGTTTCGCCTTGATTGTTAGCTTGGTTAACATCGGCACCATTTTTTATAAGCAGCTCTGCCACCTCTAAGCCCTTATTGCCCATAGCGTTAAATAATGCGGAATTGCCGTCATTATCAACAGCGTTAACATCAACTTTTCCTAAAATCAGCTTTACTATTTCAATATTTTTATATATCGCTTTGTGCAGAGGTGTGCCAAAATCATTGCTGTCACATTTCGCGCCATGTTCCAACAATAACTTAACCATATCGACTTTATCAAGTAATATAGCATCAGCCAGCAAGTAATTGCCGCGTGTATCAACTTGGTTAACGTCGGCACCAGCATCCAAAAGCAGCTTGGCGATATCTTTTTTGTCATTGGTAACTGCCAAATACAATGGTGTATAGCCATCATTGTTGGCTTTCTTCACATTAATGCCTAGTTGAGCTAAAATTTTTTTTACATTCTCAATATCACCTTCATCAATGGCACTAAATAATTGCTGAATTGTGACTGGTTCCACTGCCACAATTTTAGGATCTTCAGTTTTTGGCGGGAGAGGCTCTTCCTTTTTTTCTTGCGGTTTATCCAGCAAAGCTTTAATCTCGTCACTTAAACACAGTGCTGCAGGCGTCATCCCTGCTTTTTTATCGATTTGATTATGATTAGCTCCATGCTTCAAAAGTAGAATTACCAGATCTTTATCTTTATTAATAACAGCCGAAGTCAATGGGAGATAGCTGAAGTTATCGGTTTGATTAGGATTAGCTCCAGCTTCCAAAAGTAGCTTTATGATAGTAACATTACCACGCGAAATAGCCAAATACAATGGTAAATTGCCATACTCATCGGCTAAATTAGGATTAGCCTTGTACTCTAAAAGTAATTTTACAATATCTAAACGCCAACACCGAACAGCTTCAGTCAAAAGTGTTTTGCTCTTAATACCGGCATCAACTCCGCCTCCTTGTTTTAAAAAATTTTCTACCACTTCGCGACTAATAATTGATTGATTAGACATATCCTCAATTAATTCGTTTGCAGTTTTAATTTTCATCGCAAGAACATTTACAACTAACAACGGTATTAACAATAATCCAATTTTTTTCATATCTCAAACTTTCAAAAATAGAATAACATTTATATCTATGACCGAATCGTTGTTTTGACTACGCCTTTTCCAAAACATTTTTTAAAATTACCAGCTTTTCTTGAACTTTTTTGATTGAATCTTTTACCCGATCTACGCTATTTTTTAAGTCGCCAAGTTTTTTATGAAGTAGGTCATCGTGCGGTTGGATTGACTTTTTGGAAGCGGCTTCAAGCAGCGCAATAATTTCGCTAAAATTTTTATAGCGTGCATCAATATCATCTTTAGTTAATACTGATGTAACGCTATCGCTGCTTAACCTTAGATTAATTGCCAACGTTAAAGGGCTATTGTTATTCTTATCAGCTTTATTAACATCGGCGCCACTCTTTATAAGCAGCTCTACTTCATCTTTACGACGCTCGAGTACTGCTTTGTGCAATGGTGTTTCGCCTTGATTGTTAGCTTGGTTAACATCGGCACCATTTTTTATAAGCAGCTCTGCCACCTCTAAGCCCTTATTGCCCATAGCGTTAAATAATGCGGAATTGCCGTCATTATCAACAGCGTTAACATCAACTTTTCCTAAAATCAGCTTTACTATTTCAATATTTTTATATATCGCTTTGTGCAGAGGTGTGCCAAAATCATTGCTGTCACATTTCGCGCCATGTTCCAACAATAACTTAACCATATCGACTTTATCAAGTAATATAGCATCAGCCAGCAAGTAATTGCCGCGTGTATCAACTTGGTTAACGTCGGCACCAGCATCCAAAAGCAGCTTGGCGATATCTTTTTTGTCATTGGTAACTGCCAAATACAATGGTGTATAGCCATCATTGTTGGCTTTCTTCACATTAATGCCTAGTTGAGCTAAAATTTTTTTTACATTCTCAATATCACCTTCATCAATGGCACTAAATAATTGCTGAATTGTGACTGGTTCCACTGCCACAATTTTAGGATCTTCAGTTTTTGGCGGGAGAGGCTCTTCCTTTTTTTCTTGCGGTTTATCCAGCAAAGCTTTAATCTCGTCACTTAAACACAGTGCTGCAGGCGTCATCCCTGCTTTTTTATCGATTTGATTATGATTAGCTCCATGCTTCAAAAGTAGAATTACCAGATCTTTATCTTTATTAATAACAGCCGAAGTCAATGGGAGATAGCTGAAGTTATCGGTTTGATTAGGATTAGCTCCAGCTTCCAAAAGTAGCTTTATGATAGTAACATTACCACGCGAAATAGCCAAATACAATGGTAAATTGCCATACTCATCGGCTAAATTAGGATTAGCCTTGTACTCTAAAAGTAATTTTACAATATCTAAACGCCAACACCGAACAGCTTCAGTCAAAAGTGTTTTGCTCTTAATACCGGCATCAACTCCGCCTCCTTGTTTTAAAAAATTTTCTACCACTTCGCGACTAATAATTGATTGATTAGACATATCCTCAATTAATTCGTTTGCAGTTTTAATTTTCATCGCAAGAACATTTACAACTAACAACGGTATTAACAATAATCCAATTTTTTTCATATCTCAAACTTTCAAAAATAGAATAACATTTATATCTATGACCGAATCGCTGTTTTGACTACGCCTTTTCCAAAACATTTTTTAAAATTACCAGCTTTTCTTGAACTTTTTTGATTGAATCTTTTACCAGATTTACGCTCTTTTTTAAGTCGCCAAGTTTTTGATGAAGTAGGTCATCGTGCGGTTGGATTGACTTTTTGGAAGCAGCTTCAAGCAGCGCAATAATTTCTTTATGTCCATTTTGAGTAGCAATTTGCAAAGGAGTTTCGCTGAAGCCTTCTTCCGCAATACCCTTGCTAACATCAATGCCATTTGACTTTAAAAGTAATTTCACCACATCTTTATGTCCATTTTGCGCAGCCACATATAACGGGGTCATCGTTCCCATGTTTACATCAGCATTGCGAGCCAAAAGCAATGTTACAATATCTTCATATCCGCTATCAGCCGCAAAATACAATGGTGTTTTTCCGTAGTTGTTAGTTTTATTAACATCAGCGCCAGCCTTCAAAAGCAGCTCAGCTATGCGTGTATTTTCTTTTTTATTACTGCAAATAGCCGCAATTAAAGGGGCTTCTCCGTATTGTTCAGCTTTATTAAAATCAGCGTTATTATCCAAAAGCAACTGAACTAAATCAACGTATCCCTTCTCAGCTGCCAAATACAATGGAGTTTTGCCGTTGTTGTTAGCTTGGTTAATATCTGCACCTTTTTTCAAAATAGACTTAATTGCGTTTTTTTTATCAGAAATAACAGCATGAATTAAAGGAGTTTGCCCTTCATTGTCAGCTTTATTAACATTAGATCCTGCGTTTAAAAGCTTATCTAAAATTTGTTCATTTGAATTAATGGCTGAAATCAATGGAGTTATACCATCATCGTTAGCCTTATTAACATCGGCCTTTTTATCCAAGAGCAACGATACAATATCACCACGCATATTCGATATAGCCCAAATTAACGGAGTTTTGTCGGTTTGAAAAATCACATCAACTGGAAAACCTTGTTCTAATAATGTTTTTACTTTTTGAATATCACCTATGGCGATGGAATCAAAAAAAACTTGATTGTCAATATTCATTGCAACAACATTTACAACTAACAACGGTATAAAGAATAATCCAATTTTTTTCATAATTTTTTCGATTTTGTTAGTACTTCATTCAGGCACTACATTAAAAATTATAAAAATTACAATTTAAAGTTGCAAGCAAATTAAAAAAAACAAAACCATTGCGTTAACTAACTGATTTTTAGAGCTATACATCAACCACACTCATCAAAACCTACGACCAGGTGGTGCCTGCCAAACAATTGACAATTTTTTAGATTCGACCTGCAAGTATCGATCTGGAGCTGTATACAGAATAAATTTTTATAAAATTGCAAAAACTTACATCTTTGAAAATCGTGAATTTATCGAATGATAAATAATGTTCAATAAATTGCATGCTGTTAATCGTTTTACACATTCCGTGAATAAAACATCAAATATTCACATTCGATGAGTAGCGGTCAAATTTGAAAGAATATTCGCGCAGAAAAATTTTACACCTCAAAGCTTGAGGTTATTTCATATTACTAAATTCATTGATGATGCGATAAAGCGCATCATCATCACAAACAAAAATTTCTAGTATTTTTATAAAATTACATTTTTTATCTAATTTTTGATCAATTTGATTAGCAAAGCTACGCCAAAAAGTTCGTTGACGCTTGGCGTACTGCATTGTTTTAATTTGAATTTTATTTATCAGATCAGGCAAAAAACTAGCCTCTTTATTATTTTTTAAGTATTCGAATATTTCGGAATAGCCTATAAAGCCTTTAAATTCTACAAACTCTTGCCAATCCGTACCCATCAAAGCTTTGGCTTCATCTATCCAACCGCAATGAACCATCTGTTCGGTTCTTTGCTTTATTCTCTGATTTAATATATCCGTCGGAGGACACACATAAATAATCATAGCATTAAAGATAGGTGAATAGATCGGTTTATAAATAGATGGTTTTTGCCCAGTCTGTATCCAAATATCAAGGGCACGGCGAATACGGTATAAATCATTTTGATGAATTTGTTTGGCTCGAACTGGATCAATGCTTTTCAACAGCTCCCACAATTCTAGTTCTGATAATTTATTCAAATCAATTTCTGGAGCAGGATTTTCACCAAAATTTAATAAAGCTGGTGGAAAAAATAAAGATTTAATATAAAAAAGTGATCCACCAACAATAATTGGTGTTTTGCCGTTGGAGCAAATTAAATTTACTTTATCGTAAACAAGCTGACGATACTTAGCCACACTTAAATCTTGCGGTATATCAATTAGATCGAATAAATGATGATTATATTTTAATAAATTAAGATTAGGTTTTGCTGTACCTATCGACAACGGCTTGTAGAACTGGCCCATATCTGCATTAATTATTTCACCACAAAGAGCTGGCTGTATCCACTCAGATAGCTGAGTTTTGCCTGAGGCCGTTGGACCTGTGATAATAAGAGCTGTATTTACCGCCATAGTGCCTAGACTTGAGCTACTTTACCGGGAGTAAATAAAGACATCTGCGTAATCTCTGTTATATGCTTGAATGGCGATCTTATATCCTCTATAACACTTTCACGGGTCGTATTTTTTACAACCTGGAGTTCCTGGGCAAGCAAATCTTCAATATTTTGTAGCAAAGTTCGCTCTCCAAACGACAAATCTTTTTGTAAAGAGATATACATCAAATCTCTGTATATCTTAGCTATCTCAATTAGCTTACCGCTCAAGATTCTCATTTGATACTCTTTATTACGCCTATTCCAACCGCTTGGTGTAAAATCGATGCTTTCAAGTTTTTTGTCAGGCTTTTTACAAAGCTCGTCCAAGGCCTCTTTAAGAACATCCGATGAACTTGGATATCGCAATCCAATTAAAGTTTCATTATAAAGTGGAACCAAAATGGTCATATCCTTAAACAAAAAGCTAAGCTTCAAAAATTTTACAGTCGTTCCTGCAACATTTTTTTCAGTAACGCTTTCAATATTTGCAACCCCGTGTCCAGGATAAATAACTTTATCATTTATTTGAAACATAAGATTCCTTGCGCAAACGACGGTATGATACTTGGTATATTTCCCACAGCAGCCCTTTCGTTTAGGCTATTTTAAAATCCCATCACCAAAATAATTTTTTGGTATACGTATTATAACAGAAAAATGACCATTCACACAAGCGGCCCTATGGTAAATGATTGCATACAATTAATAATTCTCAAACAATAAATAATACGCAAAAATACATGGAGAAAATTTCAACTATGAAAATTATAAAGGACCAAGCAAGTGTTAAGCGCCTGTTTGGTCCTTTAACCTTTCCCCCTCACAACCCCTCTATCTATTAATAACTTACTAAAAACATGGCCTCAATTTTAAGTTTTTAATTTTTTAGTTAAAAAAAGTCTAATTTCATGCACAAATCTATGGTATAGTGAAGAGCTAAAAATGAGGTATTTTTATGAATGAAGCTGTTGTATCAAAATTATCAAATGAATTTCAAGCTAAATATCACAAAAGCTTTCGATGGGCTTTTATTGGAAGCCTGATTTATGAAATTACCAAAACTTTGCATAATTTTTTTCTGGTAAAACTAATGATTCCGCAAGACTATGGAATCATTTCCAGCTGCTTGGCTTTTACTTATTTTTTGACAAAACTTGCCGATCTTGGCGCAAGCACCTCATTATTACCTTTTTTTGGTTTAATTGTTCAAAGTAAGCAAAATTTTAAGAATTTAATTTTTAATCACTATTTACTACCACATCTTCCATTAACTTTTTTTATTGTACTTGCAACAACATTTTTACTACGTCAAACCAATATTCCACAAGCAATTTCATGGAATATGCTTTGTTTAATCGCATTGATAGTCATCATTGAAACTGTTCGTTCATTTCTCAGGCTTTTTATGTACACCGCATTGCAAACCAAAGCTGTAGCATGCCTTGAGGTCTCTACTTATCTAGGATTCGTGCTATCAGTCTGGACACCGTATTTAATACTTAAGATGCCTCTATCGTTCAAATCAGTGCTGATGCCACATCTTATAGAATCCACAGCCTCTGTAATTATCTTGACTATATTTTTAATACAATTTTACCGCAAATTGCCGAGCAAACACCAAAGCGTCCCTTCAAACATCTCTACCAGAATGTTTAAAACAAAGGCCTTAAACTATATTTTACGGCTTAGCCGAGAATTCTTCTCAACACACTTTTTGACCCCATTCTTTGCATTCAGATTTGGCCTAGAATACGCAGGAATCTTTTACTTTTCCTCTGTCATCGCACACTCGATACAATCAATATTTAAAGTTTCGGTTGGGTATATGGGAAACGCCTTGTTTGCAACACTTAAAAATGAAAGTAGCAGCGATAAACAACTTGCATTTTCTATATTATGCCACAAAATGTCTCGCATCATCATTCCAATAACTATATTTTTGCTTATTAATTTAAATAAACTACTAAAGCTTGCACGAGTAAAGGATATAAGCAAAATAGCCCTCATTTTGCCACTACTTTTTTTATTTATTCTAATTATTGACTTTACCATGTCGCTTTATGAGCAGCTTTATGTAGCTGAAGAAAAAACAGAAAATTTTTTAGGATTTAAGATATTTGAATTTTTACTTTTCATAGCCTTAATCAAATTCACCTCTGCACAAACACCAATCTCAATTTTTTTAGTTGGAATTATCCTTATAAAGACTTTGTGTTTTATGCTAATATCATTAAATGCTTTTAAAATTTGGAAAGTAACACCTAAATTTAATGCTAGCATACGGCAAATAACTATTTATGTAGTAATTTCGTTATTTTTATCTCTGGCTTTATAAAATGAATAAATCAAATCAAAAATTTAATCAAAATTTTCGCTGGACGCTGACTGGAAGCCTTTTTTACGAAATATTTAAAAGTTTACATAATTTTTTACTTCTAAATATTTTACAATCAGCTCTTTACGGCATGCTTGGAGGGTTTATATCATCTATCTTCATGATAGTCCGAATAACAGACATTGGGCTAACAAATTCCATCGCCCCGTTTATCAAAGAAGCGACTGATAGCAGACAAGCATTCAAAGACATTATTTTAAAATACTACTTACTACTACACATTCCCGTCCAAATTATTGCCTTGTGCTGCTTACCGATGTTTACATCGAAATTCCTACACATCAACTTAAGCCTAAACCTCTTTATTTTGGTATCATTAATCATCATCACAGAAACCCTAAGATCTTTCGCTAGGCTGGTACTACATACAACATTTAAAAGCAGAATTACTGTCGCAATAGAGCTAACCAGCTTTACTATCTATCTTCTTGGAATATGGGTCCCAATCATCATTTTTCATAGCAAGCCTACTATCACATCATTACTTTTACCGCTTTTAGCTGACTCATTATTCAGTCTTATTTTTTTAACCATCATTATCATCAAACAAATTTATCTTCCGCTAAAAAAATCTTTATCTTATCCTTTTGCCAAAATTAGAAATAGAATCATCAAAACAAGACTGATCAACAGCATCCTTCGACTTAGTCGTGAATTATTCAACAGCAATTTTTTAACCCCATTTTTTATAGCAAAATTTGGACTGCAACAAGCTGGAATTTTTTTCTTTGCTGGCTCTCTCAGCAACTCAATGCTTGCAATATTTCGCAGCACCATGAATTATCCAGGAGCAGCACTGCTAGCCAACCTTAAAGATGCACCACAGCATGAAAAAAAAGCTGCGTTTCAACTTCTCTGTCAAAAACTAACACTATTCATTGCACCACCAATAATATTTTGTGCCATCAACTTTCAACTGCTTTTAAAAATGAGTAAAAGCCTTAACCTAACACAAAATGTTCTTGCATTAATCGGCCTATTCCTAACTATCACATTTTCAGAATTTTTCTTTATACTCTATGAACAGTTTTACATCGTAGAAGAAGCATCTGCACGCTTTTTAGGCTTCAAGTTCATTGAATTTGTTTTATTTTATATTTTCGTTATCAAACCAACGCAAACATCAATACCAATGGCACTTGCAAGTATAATAGCAATAAAATTAGTTACATTTATTTTAATCGCCACCGATGCATACATCACATGGAAAATAGCTCCAGTTCTCAAGTCTACCAAAAAAGAGCTCCTCATTTTTTTTATAATATCTTTTGCAACCTACTTTCTATTTCTAAAATTAACGTAGGTCGGCCCATTTCTTCTTTTTTGGTCTTTAATTATAAAATTTTCAATGCCATAAAATATCGTTTAAACGCTGTAAATCTAGATACTGTTAGCGATTTGTTTATTTATTTTAAATAACTTATTTTACTCAATTTTGATTATCGTCGATTGGTTTTAATACACTAGTCGAAAGTCTCATTAATTCGTACGATTGGTAATATATAAGTATACACTCGCACAACGAATGACTTAATTGACTAAACACACATACATGCCCATTTAAGACTTAAACCAATTCCAGTTACTAATCTATTAATACATAGACTAAGAAATGAATAAGTACCAAAATAAAATAATAAAATACATGGCCTCAAACCAAAACATCAAACCAATACCATTAACACTTATATAACACCTCAACATCTCTAACATCTCTATCTCTATACATTTAATTATCTAACCGCTATACAATTATACAATTCTAATCCCTATCTCATCCCCAATTCTCACGGAGATGAGCCCACCTGCCCACTTAATTCTTCCCCCAGAGCTGGCCATACCCCAGAGGCCTACCCACAAGCCCACGAACCCCAACGTCAGGGGCACGGTGGGCGAGGCGGAGTAAAAACGAGGCAGAATCAAGCAGTGGGAAGCCCGGTGGATAAGTTTTACATAAGATTATTTACGCGACAAGCTAAAAATGGGGTCTTCAAAACTTTAGCGTTTCGCACTAAGATTTTCTTACATAACACTTGACATGTCTTCATTGGAACACTAAAATAACCTTAGTTAAAAATTATAAGCTGTAAGTTCAGGTTTGTTATGCAATGTAAATGCAAACACTCACTTGGCACATAAAAAAAGAGGAATATATCATGGCAAAAATTATAGGCATAGACTTGGGTACAACGAATTCCGTTGTGTCAGTCATGGAAGCAGGCTCATGCAAAGTCATTCCAAACCAAGAAGGCGCAAACACGACCCCATCGGTTGTCGCTTTCGCCAAAGATGGACAAAGATTGGTCGGTTCAATAGCCAAACGTCAGGCTGTTACAAACCCTGAAAACACTATCTATTCGGCAAAAAGATTTATCGGTCGAAAATTTTCAAATCTGACAGCTGAAGAAAAACATCTGGTTCCATACAAATTAGTAGAAACTAAAAATGGAGATGTCGCCATCGAAATTAACGGCAAAGAGCACACTGCACAAGAAATTTCTGCAGCCGTTCTACAAAAGCTAAAACAAGCCGCAGAAGACTACTTGGGCGAAAAAGTAATCGACGCTGTTATCACGGTACCTGCCTACTTCAATGATGCACAACGCCAAGCAACCAAAGATGCTGGCAAAATCGCAGGACTTGAAGTCAAGCGTATCATCAATGAACCAACAGCAGCCGCACTTGCATACGGCATGGATAAAAAATCAAGCGAAACCATCGCAGTTTTCGACTTCGGTGGCGGAACTTTTGATATTTCAATTCTAGAAGTTGGCGACGGCGTTGTCGAAGTTAAATCAACAAACGGCGACACAATGCTCGGTGGTGATAATATCGATGAACACGTAATAAATTATTTAGTCGAAGAATTTAAAAGAGACAATGGCATCGATCTTCGCAAAGATAAACTTGCGCTCCAACGCTTAAAAGAGGCCGCAGAAAAAGCAAAAATTGAACTTTCATCAATGTCAGAAACAGAAATCAATCTTCCATACATAACAGCCGATGCTTCAGGCCCAAAACATTTGACAACCAAGCTCAGCCGCGCCAAATTTGAAAGCTTGTGCCAAAATCTTTTTAATAAACTGTTCGAACCATGCAAAAAAGCGCTGTCAGACGCAGGTCTTGGCGCAGACAAAATCGACGAAGTAATACTTGTCGGTGGTTCAACCCGCATCCCTAAAGTTCAAAACATGATCAAAGAATTCTTTGGCAAAGAATCAAACAAATCAGTAAATCCTGACGAAGTTGTATCAGTCGGAGCAGCAATTCAAGGCGGCGTTCTGGGCGGCGAAGTCACCGATGTACTGCTGTTAGACGTAACACCTCTTTCACTCGGCATAGAAACACTCGGAGGCATTGCGACAAAACTCATCGACCGCAACACAACCATTCCAACTCGTAAATCTCAAACATTCTCAACTGCCGATGACAACCAACCATCCGTAGAAATTCACATCGTACAAGGCGAAAGAGAATTTGCACGAGACAACAAAACACTCGGCAAATTCAGACTAGACGGCATACCTGCAGCACCTCGTGGTGTACCACAAATAGAAGTCACTTTTGACATCGATGCCAACGGCATAGTTCACGTCTCAGCCAAAGACCTAGGAACAGGCAAAGAACAAAAGATTGCAATCACCTCATCATCAGGACTTTCCAAAGAAGAAGTCGAAAACCTTGTCAAAGAGGCACAAATTCACTCCGCTGACGACAAGAAAAAACGTGAAACAATCGATAAACGCAACAGCTTAGACAGCGCAATTTTGCAAATCGAAAAAACACTCAAAGAGAACAAAAACACACTTCCAATCGCTGAAGTAAGCAAGATGGAAGCTGCAATCGAAGAAGCAAAAAAGACTCTCAAAGAAAAAGAAGACGATAGCGAAGCGTTGCAAAAAGCTCATGACGAGCTCATGCAAGCATCGTATAAGATTGCTGAAATTTTGTACAAAGACAAACAACCAAACGCATCATCAGAAGGCAATCCTGACGCTTCAAAATCTAGCGATGATGAGTCAAAGAAATCCGGCAACGGACCTATCGATACCGATATCGAACAAAAGTAGTCAAGCTAAAAAGGTGGACGGATATCCGTCCACCTTTTTTCAAAACACACAGCCAGTTTTCGCAATTTCAATTTTTTTCACTTCGTAGCCCGCTCCCAATCAATGCCAGCAGCCCGCACCTAAAAACTTATCATTTCATCGGCAAGCCCGACCCATTCACGCATTTCACTTCATACAATCGATGTATAACCCTAAAAATCGTGCTTTATACCAAACCACATAAAATGTAAATACTCTAAACTGCCATCAAGAATAACCAGCTTGCCCTACGCAGCAATAATAAACGCACTCACATCACGTCATCCTCGCAAAAGCTGGGATCCAGTTTTTATTTTTAATCGTTGTTTAGAATACCTTGCAATTCTAAACAACGATTTTTTATAATTAAAACAAGGCTTAAAAAAGGAGACTATGAATGTTTAAGTTTAAATATATTTTATTATTATTAATTTTAATGCAGCATTGCGAAATTGAAGCAATGGAACAAGTCGCTACCGTTGAACAAGTTGCTGCAAATGATAAATTTGTTTATATTTTTGCGCATGGCCTTGGTGCTTCGAATGAACAAGTTGAAATGTATCAAGGATTAGTTATTCCCATTAATGCTACAACTGCTGTAGTTTCTGGCGCTGAGCATTACGGTCGCACTGTTTTAGCTCAGAGTGGCGACATCGCTAATTTAGAACAAGAAATTATAACGCAATGCACCACAAAAACCGATTGCAAGATCGTATTGGTTGGGGTTTCAAAGGGAGCGGCAACAATAATTAACACAGTTGGCAAGCTTGCTCAGGATAACTCACAGTTTCTAAAAAATATTAAAGCCTTGGTACTTGAATCTTCCCCAGCCGATTTTAACGATGTTGCCTTTGAAGCTTATTGTCCATACCCCGTAAAATGGGTTTTGGGTCGAACGATTTCACAATTTTTTATTAAAATTGCAATGCAAAAATTCATGTATCCAAATTACGATCCCAACGGCATTCAACCAATAAAATCAGTAAATGAGCAATGGCAAAATGTTCCAAAAGATCTCGTTATTATCCTGGTTCACTCAAAGCAAGATAAATTTGTAACCATCAGTCACTCGCGAAAACTTTATGACGCGCTTAAAAAGCAAGAGTTCGTTAATTTATATTATATTCAAGCAGAACAAGGTAACCATAATCATTTACTTCAAAATTATACATTTTATGGAAGTAAATTTATCCAAGATCTTGACCCAAATGCTCTCAGAAAATTATATACGATTTATTTAAAACATGGGCTTCCGCTTTTATTGAACGATGCAACAAAAGAAGATTTTTCAGCAAAATTGCAAGCACGGATTGATAGCGGTATAGAGCCATCTTGTGATTCGTTGCAACCTGCACCAAATCAATGGCATGAATTTGATAAAAATCAGACAGAAGAATCGGTATATCAAAAACTAAAACGTGTTGTGCAAAACATGCGTCACAAATTTGGTGATAGCAAAGCTGCTGCATGGTTGCGAAATAAATGGAAGTCAATCACAACTACAGATCGAGTGATTGGCGATACTAAATCATCGCCTGCGCCAATCAACCAAACGCCCACTACTCAAAAAATTTTTCAAGAATTTTGTGAAAATACTGCAGATCCAAGCTCTCAATGTTTCAGATTTTGTAACTTAAAGCAGTTACTGGAATATGTTGGGATAAATAATGAAGCTCAACTAAAGGTTAATCCAAGGCCAACCCCTGTATTTAATATCATCGTTTCAGACTCCAGCGATTTGTCTTCTGAGCAAATCGCTGCAAACAATCAATTCGTTGACATTTCCGAAATTATGAAAAAGCCACAAAATAGCGGTGCTGTATTTCAGTTTGCTTCAAATGATGACCCAACATTGACTTCTGGTGGTGGACAAGCTGCAGCTTTTTTAGCTGCTACTAAGCAAGCCGCCATATTTAGAGAAACCAATTCAACCGTTAAATCTCTCAATACAACAGGTAATTCTCCTGCTGATATCGATAATATTTTAATAGGGCTGCATAAAAATGTATCGGTTGATGGTTGTTCTTCTGAACAAAAAATTCACTTATCAATTGTTGCCGCCAGATCAGATCCTGGCAAAGTAGAATATTCAATAAATTGTTTAAATGCGGCATACCAAGGAACGTTATTGTCTGCCGCCAGTTTGATACATCAAAATGGTGCTCCAAAAGTGTTTTTGACAATGATGGGTGTGGGTATTTTTTGGGATGCAAATCCAATGAATATTGTTGTAGATGCAATTGAATTGGCTGTTGGAAAATATGTTCCATTGTTTGGCTTGAATGTAACCTTGATTTATTGGCGAAATCATTACCGTGATAGCAAATATGATACAAATCGAGACGCTCTGATCGCCATTCGAAATCAGCAAGAACTGCGTTTATTTGCGTTAGCCAAGGATTACAATGGTTACATCTGTACGATTGACAAAAATCCGAAATTTGAAAAAAATGGCGAAGTAAAAAATTTAGAAAATCTTTCTGAGGATGTTATTAATACCAAATCGACAAAATAATACATAAAACTCAATTTACTAAATCGCTGATTACATGATTGGTTTAGAAACTCTTAAAAAACTATTTAATTCTGCAAATTGGTATAATTCCATTTTATTCAATCAACCACAAGAAATTGGCCAACCGTAATACGTACATCAAGTTTTTGCACTTTTCAAAAAAAGTATTCGCTAGCCAACATCCAATCAATGCTGGCAGGGCGCATCTAAAAACTTATCAATTTCTCGGCAGACCCGATTCACTAATGGTTTTATGAGCACATAGTTAATGTATAAGCGCAAACACTGGCGATTTGATCAAATGCTAAAACGTCTATTTTTTAGTAACTTTCTACAAAGCCTTCGGGCATGAGAATGTTGCGCCTATCATCCTTAACCTGGACCAGCACGTTATACGCATCTTTAACAACCTGCTTGCTAAACCCATGTTTTTGCATCAACAACAATGCCATGCTTTGGTCTGATATTCCTGGAACAAGCTTGAACGTTGGTCTAAACGAACGATCTGCAAACACCTCAACATAAACTTTGTAATTTTTAAAGAACCCACCTGTTTGAGCTTCAAGCTCTGTCAATTTTTTAAAGTGAGTAGCCAAAATACTCATGCACTGCGGATGGTCTGCCAAGCTCTTAACAATGCCATAAGCACCAGACATGCCTTCTTCCGGGTTTGTGCTTGAAAAAAGCTCATCTAGTATGGTAAACATAAATTCGCCCTTACCCAGCTTATTGACCTCTCCCAAAAACGTCAAAGCCCTATTCATCTCGGCCTGGAACAATGACGCCTGCCCCTGAGCATCCGAAACGTTTAAGTGGCTACTAATCTTTGCAAACCAAGTAAGCTCAATACTTGAAGCAGGGCACATTCCAATAATATGAGCCAAAGTAACAGCAATATGAATACCCTTTAGCGATGAAGACTTACCAGCTGCGTTTGGACCAGTCACAATACCACCACGTCCAGCCTCTGGTGTACCCAATTCAATGCTGTTTACTTTTGCATCGTCGGGATGAATTAGTGGATGCCAAAAATCTTTAATATTAATGTAAGGCAAATCAGCATTGACAAACTTAGCAAAACAATACTTTGCTGTTGGATGTTTTGCATTAGCTTTGTAAAGCTTTGCAAGCGACATCAACATATCTATTTCACCAACAAGCAACAGTGATGAAACAAGGTTCGATTTTAAATCTAAAAATCTTTTGAAATCAGCAAGGATTTTACCTTTGCCACTAAAAAATGAAGGATTTTTGTACTCGCTTGATGTCACCAAATCATTGAATAGAGACTCAAACGCGAGACGCTGTTTTTCAGGAGCAAATCGTTTTTTATTTTTATCGTAGCAACCTAAAAGATCTGTAAATACATCAACCCCCTTCAATGATTCTTCAAAAGAGGACATGTTACTGTAGAACAAAGATAACTGTTTCATTTTTTGACGAACGGCTTTAAAAACATCCTTAAAGTATCTATCGCTCCTAAAGCTTGAATAAATGTGCATTATCAATGCACAAAACGCAGCAAACGCATAAACGTTATATTTAGCTAGGTAAAAAGAACCGCGCTCTTTCAAATACATTGCGTAATGCCAACTTGCAGGAATAGGCCCCTTACGGCAGCCATTAAAAAATGCATTATCTTTTAACGCCTCAAAATCGCCTCCAGGAATATCTTCCAAGTTAAAATCGTAATCTTCTCTAATCTTTGCCGTTAATGTGCTGGATTTACTACCCCCAAGAGTGCCAAGTGCATTCAGATGCAAAGCCCACTCGTGCTTTGCATCTCTTGCGGACATTTCTTCTTCATTGCGGGTATCTTTAAAAAGCCTGTAGATATAATAAAAGGAAAACCCAAACAATGACCCCCATGTAAAAAATGCGAACAATGAAGAAAGCATAAATGGTTTTTTGTTCCATCCACGCATATCTATTTCAAATTTTTTATCACCCAAATCAATGTCTATCTTAGAATAATAGGCCTGATCAATAAAATTCATACTAGCATCACTCAAAGGCTTCCACATCCAAAGCAGATCACCAAAAACATTTTTTAATTCAAGCAATCTAGCATCTATTCTGTTGAACAGCTCTTCATTTTCAACTAACACCTTAACTTTACGCTGCAAATCAAGAACATGATCAACATTTTCACCGAGAACATCATATTTTTGCATAAAAAGACTTTGCAGCTTGGCCTTACCAAACGGAGTCACTGTAAAATCTATTTTTGAAAACAAGCTTGGTGAACCATCTTTTCCACAAAAAATTTCTAAATCTGAAAAAACACAGTCATCAAGCAACTGTTTTTTTTTGAACTCTCCAAATCCTTCCCTTAAATACGGAGCTGAAAGTATTTCGTAGGCCAATTTCAAAGACTCCACACCGCCAACAGTCATTGGAATGGCGCGTGAAGCCAGCTTTTCATTTTCTTGCAGCACTTCCTCTTTTTCAGTACCAACAAGTGATGGCATGTAAAGTCTTGATATTCTTTCAAAAATACCCAAGTCAGAGGATGATTTAGTATCGTCTGCAACCGCAGCAAAAATACCTGGCGCAAAACCCAAAGCCAAAGCCGTAAGCAACACCTTACTTAAACAAACTTTATATTTTCGAAAAAAATCTAACATTTCACCTCCGCATGCTACCTAAAAAATTACCCCCCCACACAACCCTGACAATAAATGGCCGACTTAAGCCGGCCATTTATTGTTATCCCAGGTGTTATTCCATAATTTGCTGCATAAAATGCCGCTATCTCAAAACCCCGTTTCCATCAAGGCATTTAAATACAATGGCACTTTTCGCAATTTTTTAAAATTTCATTTCAAACTCAGCTCTAGATAATGCCTGGCAGCCCGCGTCTAAAAACTTATCAATCTGCTGCAAAGCACTATGCCTAACTGAACTCAAATAATTATATCAAATGTATAGGCCTAAAAATCACGCATTTGCTGCAATCTCTTCAAACGCTGCTTCCATTTTCGGTCTATCCGTCTTGTTTTGTTCAAATCCAACTATATCGCTGGTATCTTCCTTAATTTGAGACAATACATCGTAAGCCTCATCAACGATATCCGCATCAAACTCATGTTGCATCATCGCAATCGCAATATTTTGATTTGAAATACCAGGAACAATCTTGTATGGACACTTAAACGTTCCATCCGGCTGCATATCAACATAAACTTTATAGTTTTTGTAATGTCCGTTTGTATCCGCTTCAAGCTCTGTTAATTTCTTGAAATGCGTTGCTAACATACACATGCAGTTAGGCACTTTGACCAAACTCTTTGCGATTGCGTAAGCTGCAGACTGCCCTTCTTCAGGGTTTGTGCTCGAGAACATTTCGTCCAGGATCGCAAATTCAAACTCACCCTCGCCAAGCTGTTTTAGCTCGCTCAAGAAGCTCTTAACACGATTTTTCTCTGCTTGATACAAAGATTCGCGACCTTCATCATCAGCAACATTCATATGAGTGTTAAGTTTTGCGAACAGCGTAAAATCCATTTTGGATGCCGGAGCAATTCCAATGGTTTGAGCTAAAATCAATGCACTAATAATCGATCTCAAAGCAGTAGACTTACCTGCCGCATTTGGACCAGTTAAAATAACGCTTTGCCCTGCTAATTTAATATTGTTTGTAACAACCCATCTTGGATCAAGCTTTGTAAGCCAAACATTCTCAATGTCTATCTTAGGCCTCTCAGCCTTTACAAACATTGGAAAACAGTATTGTGCAGGATGCCCCACGTGTTCCTTGTAAAGTCTTGCAATCGACATGTAAGCATCAAGACGGCCAATCGTCTTTAACGATTTAATAAAACTATGGTTAAGTCGTTGCATTTTTTTAAATGCCGCAAAAATGCGTTCCTTGGTTAAAGAAAAATAAGTTGAAGGGGATATAATACTAGTTTCAGGAACAGGAAGCTTAGAATCCTGCAAAATTTGACCCAAATCATCTAATTCAGCAAATATATTACCATCATTGCGCAAACAAGCATCCAAAGCATCAACCTTAATACTTTTGCCCAGCAATGGGTCTTTTGCACAAAGAACACCAATATCTGACATTGATTTTGTAAAGGCTGCAATATCCTTAACTTTGTTATCGATAAACAAAGAGGATAACCTCGTGGCGTCACGGGCAGATTCCCCTGATTTATAGCTAAAATAAACAGAACCGCCTAGAATTGCAACATAAAATAATATGAGTGCCATACTCTGGGGATTCGCTACGATCCAATCTTTTATGACAGGAAAACGCTGTGCAAACTGTAAAATAAACAATGCTGTAACCATTACATTGAAAAAGGATAACTTATTACCAGAAAGAAGATTGTGTCCAGCAAACATCGCGGAGCCAGCAATAAAACCTAGTAATAAATTTGATAACTTTCCTACATTTTCATATGTTAACCCACGTCCGGCAATGCCGGACACGCGCTGAAATAGCACATTCAGAAAATTCGCCTGTTGGCCAAAGCCAACACCATTAATTTTGAACCCCACTGATGCGGCAACGCAGGAAATCATAGCAAGGGCAGGCAAAATACCCTCCGATCCAGCAAGTTTGTATGCAAGCGGATTTTCGTTTAAAAATGTATTAATTTTATCACCAAAAGGTGTGAAATAAAATTGATTCAAAGAGTTTTGTGCTGTTTCGTCCAACCCCTTAAATAAAAACATGAATTGCGAAATATTTTTAGACATTTCTTTTAATTTTTGGTCTAGTTCATTAAATAAAGACTCATTTTCGACCAAATGCTTAACGATGTTTTGTCTGTTTTGCAATTTTTTTGTCATCTGTTCGATTGTATCATATTTTTCTGTAAAAAAAGTTTGCAATTGAGCCTTACCAAAAGGGGTAGTAGTTCTGTCAATTTGTGAAAATAGATTTTTTTCTGGAAAATCGACAGATGCCCCGCAAAACAACTCTAAATCACAAAATGTATTATCCCCAAGTAACGTTTTCTTAAATTTGTCTGGACTAGCAGATTTTGAAAATTCTTGATAAACCAATTTCTGTGTTTCTACACTGCCCAAATCTGCAATTTTAACAGAAGCGCTATACTTCGCGCCAAAAAGTTTCCCAATAGTGCTGTTATTCTTTGCCTGAGCCTCTTTTAAACGATTATCGTTTTCTTCTTTTATTTTTTTAGCAACTTCAAGCTCTAGTTGCTCTTGCTTAACTAACGATGGCAAGTAATATTTTGCAGCTCTGGAGTAGGAATTTTCTGGATCTACTGCAGCTACCTGTGCATTAGCACCATTGGCAGCAATAATTGACTGCGCAAAACTCAGGCCAAAAAATAAAAATAATATTTTCGCTAAAGATCTTCTATTCTTACGCATAAAACACAACATATAAACTCCTTGGATAAAAAAGGGAAGATAAAAAATCTTCCCTTAAACCTAACTTCCACTTAACAATTCAACTCAAAACTTACTTAAAATGGCAAATCGTCCTCGAATGGCGCCTCATCTTTGAGCACCACTTCACCAGACCCAGCTGTAGTCTGACCTGTTGCGGGTTTTGCTCTGCGATGTTCTTTCATTTCTGCTGCTTCTGTCTTTGCAGGCATTACCGTCTCAGAAGACATATCTGACACATCTACATCGTCTTGTGATGCGGCGCCAGCCAAAAATGTCACTCTGTCAGCAACGATGGAATGCTTGCTTTTTTTTGTTCCATCTTGATCCTGCCAGCTGTCCAGCTTTAATCTGCCTTCAACCAAGACTCCACGGCCTTTTTGCAAATACTGCTTGCAGATTTCAGCCTGAGGCCCCCAAACATCAATGTCGACAAAACAAACTTCCTGAACCATTGTTCCTGTCTGCCTGTTCTTGAATTGACGATTGGATGCAAGCCCAAAACGGCAAACTGATTGCCCCGAATTTAGCTGCTTTACCTCTGGATCCCTAGTCAAATTCCCCATCATAATTATACGATTGTAACTAGCCATTGTTGTGAACCTTTCAAAAATAATTTCAAACTACACTTACAAACTATAACATAAACCATAGCCACTCACAAGCGGCTAGAGCCAAACAAAGTCTTAATAAAATTCAGCCTGTCAACATTGTCTTTATATTCACGGCCGCATTCAATAAAGCTTTGATATATATTTCTTGCGTGATCGAAAACAACTTTAGGCTTACAATCATCCTGAATACACTCCTTGCAAACCTCGTTACCAAGCAATAAATTTGGCAATGCCATGAAGCGAACGCGTACAAGCAGCCTTCCGATAATGTAAGTCAACCATGAAATCTTAAAAAAGACGACCGCCGGCACACCAAGCAACGCCAACTCCAAAGTTACTGTACCAGGCTTTGTTATTGCCAGGCAGCATTTTTTAATAATTTCAAATTTTTCATTGTCTGATTGTAAAATTTGTATTTTATCTAAACCCAACCCTGCCTTTGCTATCTCAGACTTTAAAAAATCACCTGACAACGATTCTGCAACTGGGATAACAAATTTTGCGTCCGGATAATGCTTGCCAAATAGATTTACGACCTCGGCCAAAATAGGTATAAACCGCTTTATTTCTGAAACTCTGGAGCCAGGGATCAATGCAATCAAATTTTCCTGTTTTGTCGCTTGCTCAAAATAAGGCCGCATCTCATCATACGACGGATTGCCAATCCATTCAGCATTTACCCCTCGTTGAGCATACCACTGAACCTCAAACGGATACAAAACAACGACTCGGTCTGAATATTTTTTAAGTTTTTTTACACGCCAAGCACCCCAACACCAAAGCTGCGGCGGGGCAAGATATGTAATTTTAATCCCAGGGATCTGTCTTTTTAGTTGTTTAGCCAACCTTAAATTAAAGCCGGGAAAATCAACTAAAATAACCTCTTCAAATCCGTTAGCCTTGATGTGGTCGATTAATTTGCTCATGAACCGTAAAATAGTCACCAAGTGCCGCACTATCTCAACAATTCCAACAACATTCAATTTTTCGAATCGCTCGTAAAGCTTAACTCCGCAGTTAGCCAAAAAATCACCACCCACAGCCTCGAAGTAGATATCATCACCCTGCCACTTTTTTACAAACCAGGCCGCAGTCTTGTCTCCAGAAAGTTCTCCGGCAACAATAAAGACCTTTTTGCGGTCATTTAACTCTTTTTCAGACACTTCAATCCCTTAACTTTTTCTTGAATGCACATCATATCCTTTGCGCTTGCGTCAAACTGAGCAATCACCTGCGCTGTTGGCTCTTTTGATTGATCAGTCATCTCGGCCGAAATATTAAGTTGTTCAAACTTGGAAACCTGACATTGTAACAACTTACAAATATCATTCATTTGTACTACTAAAGCTGACAAATCGCCGCGTGAAGCACGCTTGAAAAAGCCTTTATTATCTATCAAAAGCTCAACTAAATCAGCAAAAGATCCCTGAATTGACGAAAGATTTATTTGTATATTTCCATCGTTTTTTTGCATCTGACTAATTTGGCCTATTTTACACATTTTTTCGGCCTTGTCAGCAAAACCAACTTTGGCCCTTCCCATCAACTTTCCCAGTTCGGTCGTAAAATTGATGGCCTGCTTTGCGCTTTGGCCCAATTTTTCTTTTAATGTGTTTTTTGAACCAGCAACGCTAACTTTTTTATTTGGCATTATAATAAATTCAGATGAGGCAAACGAGCGAGCTGACGCAGATAACAATATCGATAACATTATATTTTTTATAAACAATTTCATATAAACCCTTTCGTTGCAAATTTTTACCCAGCTCAGCATTAAGTTTACGCATAAAAATTTTTATAAAAAGGATTTTTTGTTCTCAAAAAAAGGGGCACCTTTCGATGCCCCTTTTTTTGCTTAAATTTTAAAAGCAAAAACTACTTAGAATCCTCAGCAGCTTCTTCTTTTACTTCAACATTCATTGCTTCAGCCAATGCCTTAACAGCTTCTTGAGCTGCAACCATAGCTTCTTGCATATCTTTTTCAGTGATAACAACTTCTTCTTGAGTTGCAGGAGCTTTTACTGCGACTTCTTCTGCAGCATAAACATTACCTGCCAACAACAAAACTGCCAATGATAGATACTTTTTCATAGTATTCTCCAAATAAAAATACAAACTTACCACAACAATTACTTCTACTTTTACAAACTCGAGGACTAATTATGTTAAAAATTAAACAAAAAATCAATCGATATTGTAACACTTGTCCAAAATATTGCGACAAATAGAATTTAATACCCATTTGCTTTTTTATTTACAATATTCTAAATTAGCAGTCCACTCATCCAAATTGTATAAAAAAATGTGAGGTGTTCTCATGATAGTTTGTGTAAAGATTAACTGAAAGGTATCTAGAATGATGGATTTACAAAAAAAGATGCGAAGATCTTCTGTCAAAAAAATTGCTAAGCTCTTGTTATTGGGCTTATCGCTAAACATTGCAGGCTCCGCATTTGCAATAGCCGCCCAATCTGATGGCGGATCTTTCAACAAAGAAATGCTTGAACAACAAAAAACTGAAAAAGAGGCTGTCAATCAATTTTATGACGCCTTCCTTAAAAATCAAGTCGAGCAAGAAAGACTTGAAGAGAAAGAAAGGCAAGAGCTAAGGCATGCTGAAGGTTATGATGCAGCTCATCCTGTATTGCCAAAAATATTTGAAGTTGAGAGCATGAAGCTTTTGATGCGTTATTTTGATGACAGCCGCTCCGATAAAGAAGTCACTTCGGGCGCTTACTTTTCTGAAAACGTTTATACCGATTTGAACGTTTTTCCTGATCAAACAGGCAAACACGTAACAGTCTTCTCTGACTTCGCAAACCTGACCAACACCGGGGCTGGCAAGCTTGGATTGCTTGAAATGTTAAGCAATCCTCTCTGCAATCTCGATAAATTGCGTGAAAGACAAAAAGTTATTGAGCTCCTTTCCAAAGACACCCCTCTCTTCAATGAAATAAACGCAGCTCTTACTAAATTTGGTAAAGCAGAAAAATCTTTGCTTTATTTCATCAAAACCAAAGACGATGGCAATAATCGCGATGATTTCAGAAGATATTTTGATGAAAATATCCCATCAAACGGTGGCCGTTTTGTCAACAACGCTCTCTGGTACGGTGGGCTTACAGGAAGAATGGTTCCTTCAGCACTTTGCGCAGCATACATGCTTTTCAGCACCTATCAACTAGCAAAATTTCCAGGCAATTTTATTCCATTCGCTGCAGACGCTGCAGAAAATCAAGGTCTAAATTTATCCTTAAATAAACTACTAACATTTCGGCGCTGCGATGGCACAGAACGCTATTGCGCAACCAGTCAAAATTACGCTGGATGTAACCGGACACAACACAATTTTTACGTAAACCAATACATGCGACTAGCATTGATTCTAGCCTCATTTTATGGCATGAAAAAATCATGGGATTCCTTCGTAACTCCAAGAGCAGAAATGGGCAAACGCTTCCAAGCTTGCATGATAGACTTAACCGACATCATAGACGCAACAAAAGAAATAGCTGAAGCTATAAGCAAAAATGATACGCTTGCCACCGCGATACCTGGTTGCAAAGGCATTTTGTCCTCTATTGAAGGACGAGACGGCGGCGAGCTCAAATCAATTCTAGATATGTTTGATGGATCTGCGTTCAATGGTAAAATTAGCGCCACAGGACCAAAGGGCCAAATTTTCAAGGCTTTCGGTGTAATGTGCGAAAAAGCCGACAAGTTTACAGAAATTATGCGCTTTGTAAGTCGTCTTGACGCTACAATGGCAGTTGTAAAAGCTTTAAGAGCTTCTGCCAAAAACCCTGCTAGATACTGCATTCCTAAGTTCTTGAAGGCTGAAGATGGCAAACCATATCTTCGTGCTACAAAATTTTGGCATCCAACTCTTGATCCAAGAAAAGTAGTTACAAACGATATTGAACTTGGCAACACATTTCGCAACATCATCTTAACCGGTGCCAACGCTGGTGGTAAGACAACATGGATGCAAGCCTTGGCTTTGCTAGCAGTATTAGCACAAACCTTTGGTATTGTTCCTGCAGAGTCTGCTGCAATAACGCCTTTCGCTCTTGTCATTGCCGACACAAAGGTTGTAACCACCATCGGTAAAGAGTCTATGTATGAAAACGAAGTCAGAAAGCTCATCGATGCTACAGAAAAAATGCAATCTCTTGGCGCTGACAAATTTGCTCTGTACATCGTTGACGAACCACTTAAAGGTAGTAACGCTGTACAATGCGCAACAGAGGCTTATAAGGCTATCAGACGTTTCGGGTTGCAAAAAAATGCTTTAGTTGTTGTTGCCACACACTTTGAAAAACTCACAGAACTTGGCGACCAAGACAAAGCAGACGCTGCAATTAAAGGCATTTTTGCCAACTACAAAGTCGACTCCAGACTTTATGAGTGCGCTAAATACAAAGACAGCAAATTCTTGCAACAAACATATAAGGTCATTCCTGGTGTGATAACCGAAATTGTTACCGGTTACATGCTCGACGAAGCATACAAAAAACACAACTTGATCAGCATGGATGCAACAGAACACTTACCTGGTATGCAAGAAGTTAACTAAGATTTGTAAATAACATATAAATCTAAAAAGAGATGGTCGGCAAAATTGCCGACCATCTCTTTTTTTTGTTTGATTTGTTTAAATTTATGAAGGCGCTTGCGCCCTTCACCAGCACCAAAGACTTTTGTTGAAAAGTCTTTGGAATCTAAGCAATCAAAGGAGGGCCTTTGAAATCCCTGGCTTGGTGGGCTGCTCCGGCCGCAGACCCAACAAGCCAATGAGGAGATGCCGTCCTTACCTTACAAATCTTCCTCACTCAAGCTAACGCTTTCGCTCGTCAGCGTAAAACAAATAGCCGTTCGTCCTGAGCTTGTCGAAGGATTCGAGCGCTCGTATGGTTCGACAGGCTCACCACGAGCTGGTTACACGAAATTACTCCGACGAGTGAAAACGAAGTTTGAAAAAACTGAGTTTGAACGAGAAGGAATTTATGATGTAGGGACGACACCACCTTGTCGGCGAGTTAGCGAGCGGTCGGAGCGAGCTATCGAGTCGTGGGTTCCAAGGGCTTGCCCTGGTGCTGGGATGCAAGGGTAACAGCATGGTTACCCTTGCCGCTGGTGTGGAGTGCGTAACTCCACAATTTAATAAAATAATTCAGTCAAATTAAAAAACACATAGCACCAACCATATGATTTATAGCCTTATACATCAACCATCACACCTTAAACCACTTCACCCATCAGCCCCACAATAAAATCGATAAATTTTTCAGTGCGGCCAGCAGGTCACGATCTGGTCAATGATTTCAAAAGAGTTTTTCAAAAACAACAAAAAACGCCATCACCTCTGCAAAACATCATCTGATCAACTTTACGGACAACAAAAAAACATTGTTCTTCTGCATAAAAAATATTAATTTAAATAAATAAACTCAAAAAAGATTTAAAGGATTTTTATGGAAACAAAAAAAATTATTTTAACTGGAGACCGACCAACCGGCCCACTACATCTTGGTCATTTCGTTGGTTCACTGCAAAACCGCGTAAAGCTGCAATACGACTACGACCAACACATCATGATTGCCGATGTACAGGCTCTTACTGATAACTTTGAAAATCCGGATAAAGTTCGCAAAAACATTTTAGAAGTAGCCTATGATTATCTTGCGGTCGGCATAGATCCAAAAACTTCAACAATATTCATTCAATCAATGATTCCAGAAATTGCGGATTTGACGGTATTTTATTTAAATTTAGTCACAGTCGCTCGCCTGGAACGCAATCCAACCGTCAAAGATGAAATCAGACAAAAAGGTTTTGGCTCCAACGTCACCGCCGGATTTTTATGTTATCCAGTCAGCCAGGCAGCTGATATAACAGTGTTTAACGCAGACCTTGTGCCAGTCGGCGCCGACCAGCTACCAATGATTGAACAGACTGTTGAAATTGTGCGCAAATTCAACAACATTTACGAACCAATTTTTGTCGAACCTCAGGCCATGGTGCCAGAAACTGGCGGCCGCTTGTCAGGTATTGACGGCCAGGCAAAAATGAGTAAATCGCTAAACAACGCAATTTATTTGTCTGACTCAGCAGAGGATCTCAAGAAAAAAATTATGAGCATGTTCACTGATCCAAGCCACATTCGAGTTGAAGATCCAGGAACAATCGAAGGCAACACTGTTTTTGCATACATTGACGTGTTTGATACAGACAAAGATCGCGTGGCGGAATTAAAAGCACATTATCAACGCGGCGGACTTGGCGATGTCAAAGTAAAAAAACATTTGAATGATATCTTGCAAGCAATACTTGAACCGATTCGCGAACAACGCAAAACATTTTCAAGCGATCCAGCTCAAGTAACACAAATTTTGCGGGAAGGAACACAACAAGCTCGTCAAAAAGCCGCACAAACAATGAACAAAGTTCGCAAAGCAATGAAAATAGATTATTTCTAAGCCAAAAACTTAATTTTAACTTTACATCTCAAAAATAATTTTGTAGATTTTCCTTCTGAAGTGTTTACGGTAAATAAAGTATAATCTTATTTTTGGGAGCAAAAGATGAAAAGATTTTTTCGTGCAATGTTATTAGTTATTTTTGTTGGGCTGTGTGGCAACGCTAATTGTATGCAGATCGAATCACAGGAAGGCACAATTATTAGAGCCGTAGATGAAATATTGATGGAACAGAAAGCAATATCTGCTGTAAGACAAGCAATGCAGCTCTCATGTTCAAATTATGAGAACGTTGACGAAAAAGATTCCAGAGATCTTTTGGTAGCACAAAGGATTCAATTATTTCAAAAAATTGATGCTTTAAAAAGATTAATACTCAACATACCATTGGAAGAAATGAAAAAAATTTCTATGGAAATGCAAGCAAAATTAGAAGAAGTTTTTCCAGAGTTATTCTAAAACATAGAATCTTTGTCTAAATAATTTTAGCGATATTTTTTAACTCCAATTTTTAAGCAATAGCTAAAAGCCGCACACAAAGAACATTTTGGTGACGTTGGAGTGCAAATATTTTGTCCCAACGTCACCAGTAACTTGTTCCACCTTATCCAGTATTTTTTATCAAGAATCTTTTTTAATGCCATTTCGGTCTGCTCTGGAGTTTTTGTATTAATCAGCCCAAGTCGGTTTGATATGCGATGGACATGGGTATCCACGCAGATTGCTGGCTGGTCAAAAGCCAAACCCAGTACAAGATTTGCAGTTTTAGGCCCGATGCCGTTAATTCCAATCAATTGGTCATAGGTTCGAGGAACCTCTCCTCCAAATTTTTTTAAAAGCTCATCTGAAATTGAACGAATAATTTTTGCCTTATTTTTATAAAAACCAGATTTAAAAATTATTTTTTCAAGCTCTGGTTGAGAAATTTTAAGCATCTGATCAGGAGTTTGTGCTTTGGCAAAAAGCGCTCTGCAAACATGAACCGTTGAGATGTCCTTGACACGAAGGCTCAAAATGCATGCCATCAAAATTAAATATGATTTTTTACCGTACTCATCAATTATTTGATCTATCAACGGTGGCGTAAATTTATTTATATTTTTTTCGAGTAATTTTATTATATTAATAATTTGCACAATTTACCTTAGCCAAATTTTGCTGCCGCTAGAACAACTTTTCAAATTTTTTCCAAAATCTATTGCGATGTTATCAAATCTCTTGTAAAAATATCAAACACCAGTCAAACGCTTAAAACTTTTAGGAGATATTTACGTGAATTTAAATTTATTTGAGGAAAAAACCAAGGATTTTTTAACATTCCTTGAAGTCGAGCGTAACGTATCCCTACACACTCTCCGTGCTTATTCCGGAGACCTGCGACAGCTATCCAAGTTTTGGCAAAAAATTTTGAGCAAGGAACCTGAGCTATCAGAGTCATTTGAAGCTGTAATGAGAAGATTTGTGGTATCGATGTTTTATCAAAAGCTTTCAAAGCCTTCTTTGGCTCGCAAAATATCAGCAATGCGATCGTTTAAAGAATTTTTAAAGGACCAGGGAATCAAGCTAAATCTAGATATTCAATCACCACGAATCGATAAAAAGCTGCCGATAACATTATCTGTAGATGAAATTTTTTATCTTCTCGACAATCTAAAACCTAAAGAATTGCCAACGCGACTACCTCACCGAGATAGAGCCATTTTTGAAATAATATACGCCACGGGCATCCGATGCTCAGAGGTTGTTAACATTAAAATGAATGATGTCAATTTTGATGGCAAAGTAATCAAAGTGTTGGGCAAAGGCCGCAAAGAACGTTTGGTTTTATTTGGTAGCAAGGCCAAACAGAGCCTTTTGACGTATCTTGAAAAAGAAAGACCTCATCTTTTGACCGAAGAATTAAGTGATTTTGTCTTCTTAAATAAAGCTGGAGGAATATTGACAACTCGCTCAGTTCAACGCATATTTGAGATGTTTCGAAAATTATTAAAAGTTAATCGCAAACTTACGCCACACAAAATACGACACTCATTTGCAACGCATCTTTTGATCGAGGGAGTGGACTTAAGAATAATTCAAGAACTGCTTGGGCACAAAACAATTGCTACAACCGAAATTTACACGCACATCACCAGTCAACACCTGGCAAAACTGTGCGACGAAAAGCACCCACTAAATAATTTTGCTACTTCAATTCTGAAAGATACGAAATGATCGATGTTTTACCGACTAATAAGATTAATATTTTAACCCAAAATTTCGTCGACGATTATGAATTGATAGACTCAGGCAACGGCCAAAAGCTCGAACGATTCGGGAATAATATCACCTGCAGGCCCGACACAAATTGCGTCTGGAAAACAAAAAATACGATCAAAGATTGGTCGTCGGCAGATGCAACATTTAAAAGCTCGGGTTGGGCATTTGCCCCGAATTTTAAAGACTCTTGGATTACCAGCTATAAAACATTGAAAAATGAAGGAATCTGCAAACAAGAGATTAAAATGCAACTGCGAGCAACAATCTCAAAAAATATAGGCATATTCCCCGAACAGTCTGCAAACTGGTTGTGGATGAGCAAAATTATCGCAGCACAAAAAAAGCAGCCCACCGTTTTAAACCTTTTTGCTTATACCGGAGGCGCATCGCTTTGTGCTGCTGCGGCCGGAGCACAAGTCTGTCACGTAGATGCTTCTAAATCAGTTGTTAACTGGGCAAGCCAAAATCAAAAATTAAGTGGCCTTGATAACGCAAAAATTAGATGGATTGTTGATGACTGCGGCAAGTTTGTATCACGCGAAATCAAACGTGACATAAAATACGATGGAATAATACTTGACCCGCCTGCATTCGGCCGCGACAACACCGGCAAAGTCTTTGAGTTCGAAAAACAGATTTATCACCTGCTCGAGATGTGCAAACAGGCCTTGAGCCCAAAACCATTATTTTTTATATTTAACGGCTATTCGATGGGATACTCGGCAACTGTGCTCAAAAACCTGCTGTCCGACTTTTTTCCCGATAAAAAAATTGAATTTGGCGAGCTGCACCTGCAAGAAAAATCAGGAACTAGAACACTGCCCTGCAGCCTGTACGCCAGGTTTTAAAAAAACTATTTCTTCTGCTCACTAAAAAACAATTTTTGTATGTATTCCACAAAATAATCTTTGGGCTGTAGGCCGCTTAAAAAAGGCATCCTGAGCTGGCCTTTTTCGTAAAACAAAAATAGCGGCAATTCAACATTTTTTAAGTTACAAAAATTATTAATTCGCATGTACAGCTGCTTATTTTTTGATATATTTAAACCTGCAAAAATAATTTTATTGTTAAAACCTTGCGCCACGTCCTGAAAAATTTCATTAATTTGGGCTATACCTTTGTAATTAGGCAAGTACAGCTTTAATACAACTGGCCTGTAATAAGAATTTTTAACGATTAATCTTTCAAACTGTTCCAGCCCATGTATATCAAAAACATTGGTATCACCGCTATCATCTCTTTGTTCAAATATGGCACTAGGAAGCCGCTTTTGCTCGGCACCCCTCCCCTGCTGCAAGCTCTGCAGGCCATGAAATATTCCATCGCTTGACTGCGGAACATTGCCACACATCGAACAAAAATTTGATACGAACGAAACACATAGTATGAACACAGCAAAGATCTTCATTCCCTTTCCCCCTCAAGTTAAAATTCCCCTACGTTTATAATAAGAAACTGAGGGCAGCAAATGCAATGATCTTTGAAAATAATGGGACTAGGCTGGCAAAAAAGCAGACAAACTTAAACGTCAAAACATTAAATTATATGTCAGCCAAAACCTCGATATTCAGGGCTATACATCACCCACAACAATTCAAACACATACACACATCGGCCTTGCCAAGAAATTGACAATTTTTTAGATCCCGCCTGCAAGCACTGATCCAGAACTGTATCACAGATAAAATTTTTAAAAAGTGCGAAAAGTCTATTCGCTTTTGAAATAATTCAATTAAAGCAGCCTAGCAAGAAACGTCCTCACCTAACCCATTATCAATCGAAAGATCGGCGTCTATTTTATTTTTAAGCCACGTTGCACCTTCGTGCCCCGGCTCCAAAAACAAAATTGTTTTTACCTCATTTTTGGCCAAGGCGAGGTCATTCATGCGAAAGGCCGACATTGCCAGATAATAACGGGCATCCAAAAAATCTGGTGATTTTTGAATAGCTTTTAAAAATTCTTGAACAGCGGCGTTATAATCAGCCTGCTCAAACATTATTTTGCCCCTGTTAAAAAGAGCTGCCTGAGGGGTGAGGTAGGCATTGTTAGTCTCCAGGCCTTTAAAAATATCCAATGCTTTTTCATGTTTGCCAATCTGAGCAAGCAGGCATGCGTAATTATTCATGATGCAGGCTTTAATTTGCGGCTCACAATCCAGCTTTAAAGACTCTTCAAACACTTTGCAGCTTGATGCAACATCGTTCAGCCTAAAAAGGAGCGTGGCCTTGACCGCCAGGTATTCCGAGCATGCGTAGGAATCTATGGCTTGCTGAATATACTGCAAAGCCTTTTTGTAAGGCTCTTCCGACGAAACACTGGTCTGCGATTTATCCGAAAATTCAAGCATGCATAATTTGTAATAATTTTGTGCCAGCTTTTTATTTTTTTGATCCGTTGAATCTTTTGCACAAGAACAAATAAGTAATAAGAATGGAAATATAAAAAAAAGCTTTATTAAACTAGAACCGTGTTTCATAATAAGATCCTTTTAAAGTAATTTTAGTAAAGATTCACCATTTCTCTAAGTATGATATAATTTTTGCTATCTTAAGAATAAAAATCAAATTACAAAATTTTGCGCTGCAAACGGGATTAGTTGTGCTTGATATCTGGAAAGAGTTTTTAAAAATCATAAACCAAGAAGCTGGAAGCCAAGTTGTTGAGACCTGGTTTAAGGCTGTTAGCTTACAAAACTGGGATTCAGCAACAAATACCGTTACTTTGAGTGTGCCAAATCAGTTTGTTAAAAAATGGATACAAGAAAATTACGTAAACTTGCTGCAAACACACCTTGGTAGATTGCTGCTTTCCAACAATCTAAACTTTATTTTTTTGAGCAGCGGCAATGAAAATCCGCCCCGCAATATTATTCCTGCATCGTCCATTCAAATCGTAGAAACCTTGACAGATTCAGATAAAAATAGGCAACAAGAAACCGGATCTCAACTCACAACAACCGTTTACACAAATAAACCGCGAGTGCAAAGGCAAAATACTGGCAAAAATTTTAATGAAAATTATACATTCAACACATTTATTGTTGGCCCTAGCAATTCGCTTGCTTACGCAGCAGCCCAAGCGGTTTCCGAAAATGTGGGCAAAGTCTATAATCCACTTTTTATTTATGGAGGGACGGGACTTGGCAAAACTCATTTGCTGCACGCCATCGGCAATGCCGTACAAAAAAATGACACCAATATTCAAATAAGCTACGAAACAACCGATCATTTCATTAACGAATTTATTAGCTGCATTCGGTTTGACAAAGCTGACAGCTTCAGAAACAAGTACCAAAAGCTAGATTTGTTATTGATTGACGATGTACAGTTTTTATCAAACAAAGAACAAACCCAAGAGATTTTCTTTCATATTTTTAACACGTTACATCAAAGCCAAAAACAAATAATCATGTCAAGCGACACATTCCCCAAAGAGATTTCTGGGCTTCAAAACAGGTTAAAATCAAGACTTGAATGGGGACTGGTTGCAGATATTCAAATACCAGATTTAGAGACAAAAATAGCAATTTTGAAAAAAAAGGCTGACCAAAATTGTATAGATTTGCCAGAAAATGTGGCCTATTTTATATCTTCCTGCGTAATATCAAATATCAGAGAACTAGAGGGCGCATTAATACGGGTCAGTGCATTTGCAAGATTAATCAACAAGCCAATAACACTGGATATTGCAAAAAAGGTTTTATTAAATTTAAATCAAAAGCACAACGAAAGTACCTCACTAGAAAAAGTTTTAAGGCTATGCTCAAGACATTTAAATATTGCAATTAACGAGCTAAAATCCAAAAAACGCAGTAAAGAGATTGCAGAGGCCAGGCAAATAGTTTTTTATTTAATGAAAAAACTATCTACAAGCTCTTTGCAAATAATTGGAAGCTTTGTCGGAGGACGAGACCATTCAACGGTTATCCATGCAATAAACAAAGTTGACGGTATGGTTAAGCAAGATACAGAATTCGCGCAAAAACTAAAAATGATTGAACAAGAAATAATGATGGATTAGCATAGGGGATAGTACAATTTTTGAATAAATTTTTAGGAGCAAATAATGCAAAATAAGAAAGCTATATCAATTTTTATCTTCCTGCCGATACTTTCGGTTATTATATGTCTAAATTTGTTTGGACAAACAGAAGCGTTAAATAACACAGACAAATCGATATTTTTCAAAAAAAATAAACCTCCAGTTTTAACACCGGAAAAAAAATATGTGTCTGACGATCAAATTCCCAAAATGGAACTATTAACTGAACAAATACAAGTAAGCACTAAAGACGAACAACAGGTTTCAATCTTGCCAGAAATGCCGTTAATTGAAGCAGAAATACAAAAAAACATTCCACAACCGTCCGATAACAAGCAAAAAAAAGCTAAATTTTCTCGTAAAAAAATAGAATCTGATGACGATGATGAAGACGACGAAGATTGTATAGATAAGAAGGCTGATGAGAATGTTTATGAAAATGAAGAATATGTTAAGACGAATAAACAAAGCAAAACAGAATTTACCACAGAAGCTATAAACACAAAACAATGCAATGAAAAACAACTTAGCTTTGGTGTTGAAAATACGACTGGGCAAACTATTTATGTAGCATGTTTTGCATACATCAAAAAAAGAGCTGCCGGGAAGTGGCGCTGGCACAAATCACCAGTACAAAAATTAGAAGATAATAAAAAAATTGAAATATGTACCGACGAGATAGAAGATGCCGAAGATCGTGCAGATGTTTTTGGATATCTTGGTGTATTTGAAGATTTGAATGACGCAGAAGAATCGACGTATGAAATGCTTTCTGATAAGAAAAAAATTGATCTTGATTTAATAGCGCAATTAAAAGATAAAACGGTCAAGATAGAAATTGAAAAGTATGGATTCCGTGGTAGTTTTTATGATTATGATTTTGTGAAAACAAGCAACCAAAAAAATGATACACCTGAGCTTGATTTTGTAGTCGAAAATAAAACTGGAAAAGCAATTTGGACAACATGCTTTGTTTATGAAAAAAAGGCCAAAAGTTCTTGGCTTGCAAAAAAAACAACCGAATCATGGACCGATATTGATGAATCTAGAGACGACATGAGTATTTGGCGCTTTGATAAGACACCTGTCATCAAAATTAAGTCTACAGAATCCGGCATAATCGACGTAGATACAATCATTGAACCACGCGATAGGACATATGTTCGAGGTTACCTGGTCATATTTGATGAGGATGAGCGACAGCTAGCAGAAAATGCCACTTATGAATTACTACCCGAAAACACAAAAAAACTAGATCTTGGACGCTTAGTCAATATTAAAAATAAAAAAATTGAAATTTATGCAGAAAAATACGGGACTTCTGATTTTATTGATTATACTGTACAACCAGCAAAACGAATTAATTTAGATAAAATTACTAATAAAATCGGATAAATCATGATAAATAAGCACAAAAGCGTCTTAGTTAATGAGGTTATTGAATATCTTGATCCAAAACCAGGTCACGTTTATGTAGATGTAACTTTTGGTTGTGGAGGACATACAAAAGCGATTCTTGAAAAAGAACCGAATTGCAAGGTAATTGGCATCGACTGGGACCTTGAGTCAATCAAGGAAAATCAAGAATCGTTCAAAAATGAATACGGCGATCGTTTAAATATTTTGTGGGGAAATTTTGCAAATATTTATAAACTTTTAAAAAAAGAAAAAATTAAATCTGTTGACGGATTCTTAGCCGATTTTGGAACATCACAATTACAAATTCGTGAACGGGCTGGATTATCTTTCAGAACAAACACTCCATTAGATATGAGAATGTCCAAGGCGCATTACATAACGACCGCAGCCGATATACTGAATAATTATACTGAAAAAGAACTTCTTAAAATTCTGCATGAATATGGCGAGGAATCCAATGCTAAAAAAATCGTTAAGGCTATAATAAATTTCAGAGCCAAGACAAGATTTAAAACTACAGGTCAATTGGTTGACGTTATTGAATCTGCGATACCTTTTTTTCACAGTAAAATACATCCCGCCACAAAAACTTTCCAAGCCATAAGAATAGCGGTAAATGATGAACTAGGCAACATAAATTCATTTTTGAGCTCTGCCCTACCGCTTCTAAATCAATGTGGACGGCTGGTTTGCATTAGTTTTCATTCATTGGAAGATCGATTAGTTAAAACTTTTTTAATAGAGCGCAACACCGAATTGAATATTTTAACACGAAAGCCAATTATTGCTTCAGCAGAAGAAGTAGGCATTAATCCGTCATCAAGATCCGCTAAATTAAGAGCTGCTGAAAAACTTTAAACTGGGCAAAAATTTGTTGACAAACGTGCTAGTCCAAAGTAAATTTAAGTCGTAATAAATTTACTGTTATATATGAGAGTTTCAAGGTGTAGCGGGACAAATTGCATAAGACGTCACGCGCAACCTGGGCGTAACTGAGGAAGCTTATGGAAATAACAGAAGTAAAAGTTTTTCCTGCTAATGAAGGTAAGTTAAAGGGTTATGCAACAATAATTTTTGATGCTTGCTTTATCGTCAGGGACATGAAAATAATCAAGAGCGACAAAGGATTGTTCGTCTCTATGCCTTCTAGAAGGAAAAAGGATGGGTCTTTCAAAGACATAGTTCATCCTTTGAACTCCGAGACACGTAAATTGATAGAAGATCGCGTGATCGAAGAGTACAACAAAACAGTCGGCCCGGATGGAGTTGGAGTAGTTGATCACTCCGAAGAATAATTTGGCATTATAGTTTAACAATTCGTTTTGGGGTGTAGCCAAGTGGTAAGGCAGCGGGTTTTGGTCCCGCCACCGGAGGTTCGAATCCTTCCACCCCAACCATTTTAGTGAGTTTTCCTGTGATTGATTTTAAAGATGATAAAAAGGGGAAGGCTTCCGATTTCGAGGAAGCTTTTTTTAGTTTTAACGAAACATTTATTCATCCAACGGCAATCGTTGGAAAGAATGTTGCACTTGAAGAGGGCGTCAAAATTGGGCCGTTTTGCATAGTCGTTGGAAACGTAAAAATTGGTTCCGGAACCCGACTTTACTCAAACGTTACAGTCGGGTATCCAGCACAAGTTGTTGGAGCCAAGGAAAGTTTGGGCACGATCGAGATTGGCAAAAACTGCGAGCTGCGTGAGTTTGTTACGATTCATGCATCACGATACCCTGACGGGCAGACCAAAATGGGCGACAACTGCTATGTTATGAACTTTTCGCATGTCGGCCATGATTGCATACTTGAAAATAATGTAACTTTGATAAACAACGTTAATCTTGGTGGCCACACCTACGTAGAAAAAAATGTAATAATAATGGCCAATTCTGCCACTCATCAGTTCTGCAGAATCGGTAAATTTTCAGCCATTGCACCGTACAGTGGCACACGTCAAGACTTGCCGCCATTCAGTCTTTTCAACGAACAACCGGCAAAATTCGCAGGATTGAACATCATCGGGCTACGTCGAGCAGGAGTTAAGCGTGAAAGCATCAATGCTATCAAACATTTGACAAAATTGTTTTATAAAGACAAACTTTTGATGGATAAAATCAAGGAATTGGCAGCAGAAGAGCCAACTTGGGGGCAGGACGAACACGTACAATATTTTATTGAGTTTGTTGAAAATAGTACTCGCGGTGTTTCCAGGCGTTGCGTTTCAGATGCTGCAAACGACGCTGAACAAGATTTAGCTTAACAATCGGAGTTTTATGATAAATGTTGGTATAATTGGACTAGGAAAAATGGGCGGATATCACGCTAATGTTTGTTTGCAGCTTCACAGCTTGCAAGCGATAAAATTGGTCGGGGTATCAGATTTGAACGAAAAAAATCTTTCAAAAATCACAGCACCTTTCGTAATCAAATCGAATGATTACAAAACATGGCTATATCAAGTTGATGCTGTTATTGTCGCCGTACCTACCGATTATCACTATCCGGTTGCCAAAGAGTGTTTGCTCGCAGGCAAGCACGTTTTGCTTGAAAAGCCAATTACCAAGAACATTGCCGAGGCTGAAGAGCTTTTAGCTCTAGCAGCAAAACTCAATTTGACGCTGCACGTTGGACACGTTGAACGTTTTAACGGCGCCGTCCAAGAGCTTAAAAAAATTATTGATAATCCACTGTTTATAGAAACCCATCGAATGGGGCCTTTTGCTCCGCGCGTTGAAAAAGACAGCGTGGTCCTAGACTTGATGATTCACGATCTAGACCTACTTTTGATGCTAGTCGATTCAAAAGTAAAAAGTATTTCAGCACAAGGCCAAAAAGTTCACACCGATTCGTGCGACATCGTTTCGGTTCAGCTTCTTTTTGAAAATGGCGTAATCGCCAATTTGGTTGCAAGCAGAGCTTCACAAGTTAAAGAAAGAACCATGACGGTTCATCAAAAGAACGAGTACATCAAGCTTGACTTTACAACTCAAGATATCGCCATTCACAGACAGATGAACACAAGCGTCCAGATCGGATCTGACGAAATGAAGTACAGACAAGAATCCCTCACAGAGCGACTTTTTGTTTATAAAGACAATCCTCTGAAGCAAGAAATTGAACACTTCATTAAAACCGTCAAAACTGGTAACGACACAATTGATCCAGAGCAGAATTTGACAGCCATCAAGCTAACGTTTGAAATAGAAAAACTACTTGGAATTCGCTAGGATTTTGTGATGATTGCCGTAGTCGCTGGAACAGGAACACTTCCCATCGAAGCATGCAAAAGTCTACTCAATCGTGGCTCACAGTTCTTCGTACTATGTTTATTTCCCGAAGACAACTTAAAAGCGTTGCAAGAAACGGTTCAAGGCCAAGCCGAAGTCGTTTTTCATGACTTTTTTAAAGCCGGGCAGGTTTTAAACTTGCTCAAAACCAAACAAACCAAACAAGTCCTATTTATCGGCAAAGTGGACAAAAGCCATCTTTTAAAAAATCTTAAGTTAGACTGGCTAGCAATCAAAATATTAGCTTCACTGCTTTACAAAAGCGATGCAGCGATCATGGAACGGCTTGTTCAGGAGCTTGAAAATAACGGTATTGAGGTTTTGCATCAAAGCGTTGTTTTGTACTCACTGTTCGTGCCAGCCGGCGTTTTGACCGGTAAACTTACCGATGCACTACAAAAAGATATCGAGCTTGGTATCAGCACGGCAATAAAAATATCAGCGCTTGATATCGGCCAAACAGTCGTGGTCAAAAACCAAATGATTTTGGCAATTGAGGCAATTGAAGGCACGGATCAATGCATTCAGCGCGGCATCGAGCTTGGGCACGGCGACGTTGTGGTCTGCAAAGCCGCCTGGCAAAATCAGAACAAAAAGTTTGATCTTCCAACGCTTGGCCCAAAGTCACTGAGCGGCATTTTACCCGGACAAATCAAGGTGCTGGCCTGGCTTTGCGATAAAACGATGATTGCACAAAAAAAAGAGTTCATAAAACTGGCCCAAGAATTGGGAATCACGCTGGTTTCTTATAAAAATAATTCAGAATCTAAGTAGACGCCAGCTCGATAACTTAAACTTGGCGTAATGATAATTTAATTAACGTTCGAATGCTGAGTTGTCATCCCGGACTTGATCCGGGATCAACAAAATTAATAAATAATCCAAAGATCCTGAAACGAGTTCAGGATGACAAGCAGACGTCAAAACTATTATTTTTAGGCTCATACATCAACCACCGCCATTCGCAACCCGCGCCTAATCGCACCTGGCGAGAAATTGATAAAATTTTGAATACGGCCTACTGGCCATGATTGGATGCGGAGTTTCGGGGGCAAATTTTGAAAATAGCGAAAAGTGGCATCACACGCGAAACGCTAAACTTTGCCGTACATAAACCCGCAGTTTTGCATAATAATAATAATCTTCCAAAATGCGTTGCTTATCATGTATCTTTAAATTAGCGTAAGTCGATTTCAGATTTTATCAAGTGGAATTGGCAATGAAAAAAATTGTTTTATTATTTATTGTTTTTTGTGTCAGTAGCGGTTTTGTTGATATGTATCCAACCTCAGAATCGAATACGACACAACAACGCAAAAGCATTGACTGGACGAAATTTACAGCCAAACTTCAAGCAGCACCTCATGCGATAAAGCAAAAAATCTGGGAAATGCTTACAGGCGCAAAAAATCGTTCTATTCAAGGATATCATTACGTGCGCGAACATTGGATTAGTCAATCAGTCAAAAATTTGTTTACAGCTATGATAGCCAAAGGCAACTCGTTGTGGCGTAGTAAAAATGCGTTGCCAACAAATCCATCAACATTGATGACCAACGCGCCAGTACCAGCAACAGCAGCCCAACCAGCAGCAGCAGCCCAACCAGCAGCAGCAGCCGCTGCCAGCGCCACCAAACCACAAGATGTTCCGCTACAGGGGTTGGCCGAATTGCCAAACCCATCCCCAACAACAATTCAAGATATGTTTCCAATAATAATTCACATTATGAAACCGCTCTTATTACAAGGTCAAATTTCGCAACTAATAAACAATGCAGACCCAAATAATAAATTTAGTGAACCTGACGTAATATATCGCACACGCCTACTCACACAAATTGAATCTATTGTTCAAAACCCAGCCATGGATGCAAAGTCTAAGCTTTTAGAATTTCATAAGAAAAATTTAGCAGGGACCGTACATTTAAATATAGACGCACAGACACTTTCGCAAATGTCTGTGGCAGACTTTGGTGAGGTGCTTGATGCGGAAGTTGAAAAAATAAAAGAGGGCCTCGAGTTAATTTCTAGGGCTTATGCTTATTTTGGCGCCCAAAAAATTGTTCAACTGTTTGAGCAAGGTCAGGGAGGTTGTTTCAACGCAACTATAACGTATCTTCAGGATCAATACGGTTTGACAGCACATCCAGAACAGGCTCTTTTTATCCCAGATTTATCAGTCAAAGATACCGAAGCGCAACGGTTTTATAAACTGTTCCCTGTTTATCTTAACAAAATGGCCAAAGCAGAGTTGCAAGCGGCTAACCAACCAGTTAATGCAGAGACGATTGAGCAAATAACAGGTGGTGGTAACAATAAAATTGACAAGCATCTCAATATAAAATGTTTTTTGGAGTGGGGCATAAAAAACGGGTACATAAGTTATACCCTGATCAAGGCAGATGGTCATACATTCGCAGAACAGTTTAAGCCTATGATTAACAACAAAACTGCGTTTTTTTGCGTTAAAAACGCAACTGTCCAAGCAATAGCATATTTTAATGATTCTGGCTATGGTCTAGATCCTGTGCTTAACGGTAAGAATATATCTAAAATGAGCGACTTAGATATCACAAATCTTTTAGGCATAGATGTTAAAGAAAAGTAGTATAGACAAAATATTCCAAACGGCCACTAAAAATGGTTGGTATTAAGTTGTTATTAACTCACAATATTATATATACGTCATTCCCGGCTTGACCGGGAATCCAGGCTGAAACATTGGTATGGATCCCCGCTTTCGCGAGGATGACGTGATGTGAAAGCGTTTATTATTGCTGAGCAATTCAAGCCTGTTATTCTTGATGGTCGTTTAAAATATTTGCACTTTAAATTTAACAACCTAAAAAGCTGCCTGTATACTCAAATAATTATAGAGGTGTAGCAGACGCATCAAAACCCGGGCAGTGGTTCAAACGTGCTGGCACTTGGTTTGCCGACACCTAAAACCTTGGCCAAAGTCACCGGCAGCTGAGGAATCCAAACCTTTAAAGTTATATTTTTACGCTCGAATTGGCCTTTTTGATATATCATCAAAGGCACGTGCGTATCGTAATCATACGGCGTCATATGCGACGTGCCCGTCGGATATTTGGTAATTTGGCAGTAAGGCTCTGGCTGGCAGATGATATCGCCGCTGCGATTTTTGTAGATCTGATTTTTATAAAAATTTTCAAGCTCAAACGGTTCAAATGTTGAATTTCTGAGATCTTCGCAAATCCATGCATTTTTTATTCCTGGCTGGTATTTCAAAAAGTGCGTCAAATGCAACATAATATCTCTTTGTTTAGTTTTACCCAAGCCTTGCATAACTTCGCGATTCAATCGGAACGATGTTGGCTCATAATCAAGCACAACTTTTTCTAGTCCGAAATTTTGCTTGATAAAATCATTCATTTTTTTAACGAGAGATTCGGCCATGATCCTGCAAGCAAGTTTATGCCCTTTTTTGCGAGCTATTTCAGGAATTGGTCCAACACCATGGTCTGCTGTAAGCACTACCAAAAGATCTTTTGAATTCACAATCTTTTTCAAAAATTTTGTAAAATCGCCAATTTGTTTATCAATGTGATAAATTAAATCGAGAGGCTCCATGCAGTCTGGACCATAAAAATGTGTTAATAAATCTAAATTACTTAAAGATACCCACAACAGCATTCGTTCATTTCCATCTTTGTTAAAATTGGCTTTGATGCACTGTTTTGCCAAGTCAAGCAATAATTGACTTGATTGAGGGTTTTTGACAAAACACTCACCTTTATCGGTATTGCTAGAACGTTTTATGCAATTATCGCAAAAATCATCGATACTTCGACCGATCATCGATTCCTTGTAAGCTGTAAATTCATAGTTATCACAAAACAAAAAATCATAGGCTGAACTGTCTTTTGGATAAGCTGTTTGCCAAACATTAGAATACATGTTTTGAATTGGATGTTTTTCATTAAATTTTATTAGCCACTCTGGCAATTTATCAAAATACGCCGTACTTGAAACAAATTGTCCAGCTGATGAATCAAGCCAAACAGCCTTACCCATGCGGCATGCGGTTGCAATTGCAGGGTGTGATTTGAGTGAAAGAGCAAATACTTTATTATGACTTTTGTTTGTCGATTTTAAAACAAATTGATCCGAAAGCCCGTCTACACGAGTTTTTTTGTTTGATTTACCAATTTTATCTTCGGTTTGACCTGCGCCTATCATTGGACATTCAGGATCATCAACGTATTGTTCTATTGTGCCATCAGTTTTTACCCAATCGTTTGCCACGGCTCCATGATCTTTTGCGCACGTTCCAACACACAACCCGTGGTGGCCAGGAGTTGTTTCGGGTATACCGTGCGGATGGTAGGCGTTTTCGAACACTACACCATTATCCAAAAAGTCTTTTAGTCCATATTTTAAAAACGGTTTAACTTTGGAAATGTAATGATAAGCAAATTGGTCAACAATTAGCACTACAGCCAATTTTGGCGTTCTGATGCAATGTTTTTTATCGTTTTCATCACAACTAAAAAGATTAAATACAAAACAACACAAAAACGCTGAAATCAACGGTATTTTTTTTAATAACATTTTTTCTCCTTTTAAAAACATTTTTGTATTCGCAAATTTATTTGTGTAGAATTTACATAAAATAAAAAAATAATATCAAGTAAATTGAAGAAATTGTTGCCATGACTAAAAAAACTTTAATTATTCTTTGCTCATTTATACTGTTTTTATCAGAAGTTTGTGCCATGAATATTGCGGTAACAAATGATATTAAAGACATTGCTTCTACAAATAAAATTGGTGTGCGGTTAACATTTGATTCCAAAACTCAGGCAGTTCTTTGTAGCACAATAAAATTTTCTGTTGATCATCCACAGATCGATGTGGTGGACTGGTCGTGTGCACAGCGTCATATTTCACAGTTTTTATCAAATTTTAAACGCAGCAAAAAGGTCTTTCCAGAGTCATTCAACTGCGAACTAAAAATCAAAACACTTTTGCAAAAAAACGATACCAATGTTTTAATTGATACACTGAAGGCATCAAATCTTCACGCATCCTGCATAGCTATCGAAAAAAATGGCCGAACAAGACCCATAAACATATGCTGCCCAATCGATATTGAATCAGGAACACCCAATCCAGGCTTACTTGACAACACGATTGACTCAACAAAAATTCAAAACATATCTTCGTTAAACGAGATAGGCGATAGCGTAAAAAATCCTTCAAATTACAAAAAAATCGAAGCGGAACAAGGCAATGTTATCGTAGATAAGTTTAAAGATTTATGGACGTTTTTGTTAAATCGAATCGACAAAATTGGCGACAAAATTGATTTTTTTCTGCTTTATCTAATTATCATTGTACTGACCATTTTATTCTTGCTTCTGGTTACCCGCTTCTCGCTTATGAGGGCCATGCTGGGCGGATTGCTGAGATTTCTTATTTTTGCATGCATCACAATGTCATATTTTTTTATAAAACCGTTTTTGGTACCGTACAAATTTTACGTTGGACTCGCTGCTTTACTAATTTTAATATCTTTTTATTACATATTTTCGGCCAAATCCGAATCGGCCAAAGATAAGCTAAAATCGCTGCTGGGCTTTATTCTTGCCTCAACAGCGATTCCATTGATATTAAAAGCATTTTTATTGTTTAAACATTTGGGGTAAGCAAAGCGAAATTTTATAAAATTTCGGCAGCAATCTTGGCCAACTCACTTCGCTCACTTGTCTCTAAAAACACTCCGCCAAAAATATCATTCGATTTAAATCTATCGGTCGTTACCGTCAAGCCGTTGCTGGTAAAATCAAGGTACGGCGAGTCGATTTGGTATGGGTCACCGGCCAAAATCACCTTGGTCCCTTCACCCGCGCGACTGACAATGGTTTTGACTTCGTGTGGCGTCAAATTTTGCACCTCGTCAATCAAAACGAACTGATACGGAATGGAGCGACCTCGCATGTAAGTTATAGCTTCAAGGCTCAAAACTCCCTTCCGTTGGAGCTGTTCAACAATCGAATGCGTCTGAACATGCCAATCTTGATGATGGTGCTGATCCTGAAATTTTGATTTTTTTCTTGGTCTGACTGAATCAAATTCTTCATCTTCGTGAATCGGAGTTTTTTGTAGGTGGCTGTAGATAAATTCAATATTATCGTTAACTGGTTGCATCCAAAAATGCAATTTTTCTTGCAAATCTCCAGGCAGATACCCAACATCGGCTCCCAGCGCAATAACTGGACGGGCAACAAGTAGCTTGCGATAGGCTCTTGCATGCATAACCTTGTAAAGTCCGGCAAGTAAGGCCAAAAAGGTTTTTCCTGTTCCGGCAGGGCCAAGCAATGTAACAAGTTTTATGTTGTCATCCATCAAAAGATCTAAAGCCATCAACTGCTGAACGTTTTTAGCTTCAAAAGTATTCATTAATCTAATGTTTTGAACCTCTTTAAATTTCTTTTCACCAAGATATCTAAAAAGTCTGTAATTATTTGGATTATCAACATTTTCGGCAATTATAAATTCATTGGAATAAATTTCATAATTTGCATCAACTATACTGAAAACATCCTTTAAACTGAGTAGCTTTAAATCGACTGCAGGCATTTGAATGCGGCTCCAGCCCTTGTAGTAATCATCATAGCTGACTTTGCCTTTCGTATAATCTTCTGCATCAATTTTTAGGGCATCGGCTTTTACTCGTACATTAATATCTTTGGTAACAAGAGTCACTTCCATACCTTGATTCATCAAGTCGTGGACAGTTTGGAGAATCAGATTATCCTTAACTTCGTGAATATCGGTTGTTACACAAGAAAAAAGAATTTTTTGTGGATTAGGTATTACCCTCAAAATCGTGTTTATATCGCTATTAACCTTAACGCCTTCGCTCAAATGCCCTTTTTTACGCAAGTCATCAAGAAGCCTGATGGCTTCACGCGCATTGCGACCCTTTTCGTTATTTTCTTTTTTAAACTTATCCAACTCTTCAAGGACAATAAATGGAATGGCAACAACTACGCCTTTAAATGACAATATCGCGTTGGGATCGTGCAAAATCACGTTTGTATCTAGCACAAAAACACGCGATGTTCTGATTTCTGTTGGTTTTAGGTTTTTATCTTCCATTTCGAAATCCTTTTTTTGTGTTAAAAAATACCTCTGTTTGAGATTGTACCAATGTTGAACATGATCAAGCAATAATGTTTAATAAATATTTCAAAAACTTGTCGCACAAATATAATCTGGACTTTTTCACGTATCCATGCAAGAATTTACTCGAGTAAAAAGTAGGATGGGTCGGCATTCACAGAGGATTGATCATGGAAAACAATGAACGTTTGCATAACCTGCGCCATTCGGCTGCGCACTTACTTTGTCAGGCAGTGTTGGAGTTATTTCCCAAAACAATCATAACAATCGGGCCAGTCACAGAAACTGGTTTTTTTTACGACTTCTTACCTGAAAAAAATTTTAAGGAAGAAGACCTGACGTTAATCGAAAATAAAATGCATGAAATTGCCGGCTGCAAATATAAAATTGAAGGTCGACAGGTCAGCAAAGACGAAGCTCGCAAGCTCTTTAAAGATAATAAGTTTAAACTGGAACTCATAGATCAAATACCTGATGAAACCGTTGGCATTTATTCTCAGGGCGACTTTTACGATCTTTGTAAGGGCGGACATGTCGATTCAGTCGATAAAATTAAGCATTTCAAACTTACATCAATCTCCGGAGCGTACTGGCGCGCCGACCGCAACGGTATAGCGCTGCAAAGAATCACCGGCATCGCTTTCTTGACCGAACAAGACATGCAGGACTACTTCAAAAAAATCGAAGATGCCGAACAAAACGATCATCGAAAGATTGGCAAACAGCTTGATTTATTCACATTTAACGATGCCGCCGTCGGCTTTCCAATATTTTTGCCCAAAGGTTGGACTATATTTAATAAATTAATTGAATTTGAGCGCAAAATTCAACAAGGCATTTATCAGGAAATCAAAACGCCTTTGATCATGAATGAAGATCTGTGGAAAACATCTGGTCACTACTCTCATTATCGCGAAAACATGTACTACACAAAAATTGACGAAAACGCGCACTGCATCAAACCGATGAACTGTCCGGGCGGAATTTTGGCATACAAAGACAAGCCTCACTCATACAAAGAGTTGCCGATCCGAATGGCAGAGTTTGGGTTTGTGCACAGACACGAGCTATCTGGCGTACTGCACGGCCTTTTCAGGGTTCGCGCATTCACTCAAGACGATGCACACATTTATTGTACACCAGAACAGCTTGAAAGCGAGATCTGGGGCGTAGTTGCACTAGCTCTCAAAACATACAAAACTTTCGGGTTTGAAAACGTTCGCATGGGCGTTGCTACAAAACCAGAAAAAGCTATCGGCTCAGATGAGCTTTGGGAAAAGGCTATCGCTGCGCTCAAATCTGCCCTTGAAAAAAATGGAATTGATTACTTCATCAAAGAAGGCGACGGTGCGTTTTATGGTCCTAAAATCGATATGATGATCCAGGACGCCATGGGCCGAGAATGGCAGTGTGGCACAGTTCAGGTCGACTTCTTCTTGCCACAAAACTTTGATTTAAAATATATCGCAGCAGATCAATCCAAACAAACACCAATCATGGTTCACAGAGTCTTGTACGGTTCACTTGAACGGTTTATGGGTATTTTAATTGAACATTACAAAGGACACTTCCCTTTCTGGATGGCACCGATACAAGCACGAATACTTACAATCACTGACCAGCAGATGGAATATGCTAAATCAATTTACACCGAATTACTTAAACACGATATACGCATTGAAATTGATGAATCCAACGATCAAATTTCTGCAAAAATCCGTCAGTCTCAGCTAGACAAGATTCCTTGGATGCTTGTACTTGGCAAAAAAGAGGTCGAGGCCGGGACAATCACCTTGCGCCACGTTGATGGAAAACAGGAATTTGGATTAAAAATCGACAATCTTTTGAATAAGGCAAAAGAATTGAGCTGGGTTTAGTGCTTTGCTACTATTTTTGCAAATCTTAACTTACAAGGCGTATGTTTACAATGACATGCGCCTTGTTTTTGTTTAAATATTGTATTTTATCTTTAATTAATTTTATTTTTATCTACGCAGGCACTTTTTGAAATTTTTTAAAAAATCATTTGAAAGTCCGCTCTGGCAGATAGCTGGCAGGCCGGAGCTAAAAACTTATCATTATCTTGAAACAGCCGACCTACACGACGCTTTAGCAAATTATACCCAATGTATGTGCCTGAATATATCGCTTTTGACCAGTACGGTTTTAAAAAAAAGGGAGAGAGTATGTCAATTGTAACAAACCCGATAAAGAGTGATTTGCGTAAATTTTTGTTGTCTGCACTTGCGCTAACATTTATAGGCCTAGTTTTTATATATTCATCAAGCTCAATTTTTGCGATGGAAAAATTTGGAAGCGCAAGCTATTTTTTAAAAAAACAATTCTTTTATTTAATTTTATCAATCGGTTGTTTCTTTGTTTTTACCGCCACCCCGATTAAATTTTGGAAAAAAAATGCGCCGCTTTTTTTCTTTGGCGCGATATGCTTGACATTGCTTACATTTGTGCCGTTTTTGGGCCTAAAATGCCACGGATCAAATCGATGGCTACGAATTGGCGGGTTTGGCTTTCAGCCAAGCGAGCTTTTAAAATTGTTTTTACTGATTTACCTAGGCTTTTTCCTTGAAAAGAAACAGCTTGTCAGCGGGTCATTCATTAACAGCTATCTTCCATTTTTGTCAATTCTTGGCGTAACTTCGCTTGTTCTTCTAAAGCAGCCTGATTTTGGTTCAGTAATAACACTTTTTTCAACAGCTATAATACTGCTTTTTATCGCTGAGTTTAACCTGTTTTATCTGGGCATGACAGTGCTGGCCATGATTCCAGCGGTTGTTTACTTGGTTTTGGCCAAATCTTACAGGTTAAACCGAATTTTAATATTTTTAAATCCCTGGTCAGACCCGCAGGGTAAAGGTTTTCAAATCATTCAATCATTGATAGCAGTTGGATCAGGCAGTTTTTGGGGGCTTGGTCTTTCAAACTCAAAGCAAAAATTCTTCTATCTTCCAATGCAACACACAGATTTCATTTTTTCGATTTTAGCCGAAGAAACAGGCTTTATTGGATGCGCTCTAGTAATATTGCTTTATTTTGGGCTTTGTTACTGGGGATTTAAACTAGCATTGAAATTTCAAGATCCATTCGCCTTTTTTACGACCCTGGGCTTCGTTATTTTTATAAGTTTACAGGCTGTAATCAATTTAATGGTCACTACCGGACTTTTGCCTACCAAAGGCCTGGGACTACCGTTTATAAGCTATGGCGGAACCGCCCTGCTCTCGCTTTTTTGCATGTTAGGACTTATATCCAATTTTGCACGAAATGCTGAGCAGGCATAGCTCTCCATATTCAGCCTGAAACACTCACATCCGGCAGGCGCGACGCATTATTCACGTAGAAACAAATCTTTACTTTTGAATAAAAACCATCTTTTTTATTCAAAATCAGTATCTTTTTAAAAATTTTCAATACAAAACGCAATTAAAATATTTCAAATATAAAACATTGGCAGAATGTTGGTGTAATTTATTATAAAAAATGAATTTAATATCATTGCATCATTGACACTTTTTGTATAAATGGCATATTTGAAAATATGAATAATTGTGGGGGTTTAACTTATTGAATCTTAAAACTTAAAGGATTATGAAATGTTGAGTTTCATCTACAACTCTAAACTAGTCAAGACTTGCCTTTTGTTTTTGCAGCTGGCCATTTTTGTGCCAGTTTTGGGAGCAACACAAACACCTGTCCAGGCACAAGCACCTGCTCAAAGCCAAGAACCTCAAGCGCAAGCTCAAGAAATGCCATCTTTTGACCAACTGCTTTCGCCAGAAATGTTCTCCGGCCTAGGCCAAGATATGGAAAAGGAGCAGGCAAGAGAGCTTGAAATCAAACAAGCAAATTTCGAAAATCTTCCTCAACATATTAAAGACGCATACAATGCAGCCAATCAAAAATATGTAACGTTCTTAAAACATATAGATATCAAAAATGGCTTAAAAGATCTTTGCGACAAAATAAGAAAAAAACTCGATTCACTCGCTGAAAAAAATCAAAATCCTGAATGCAGCAGTCATGTTAAGGTGGTCAAGGAAGGCCTTGATAAATTTGAAGAAGCACTTTTTGCAGGCGCATTTAAACAAATTCCAGCAATTCCTAAAACTGCTCAAAAAAACTTTTTAGCCGAATTAATTGAACGCATGAAAGCTGGAGCAAACCCCAAAACTAACGCCAAAGATGGAGCAACCGGTGAACTAGCAGGATTGGCAGATTTTCAATTAAATTTTGATGAAAAAGACAAGAAAAACGAAGAATCAGAGCTTAAGTGTAAATTTATAGAAAAAGATTTCATCGACCTTTTCGATTCATTTGGCCAAATTCTTCAAGATATCAAAGAGGCTGAGGATGCTGAACTTCTATCCGACATTTTAAGTTTTAGAAATATTGTCATAACGGTACAACAAGATAATCAACCTGAATTGGTGAAAAGATATCTCAAGTTAGTGTTCCCTCTTCAAAAAGAGGCCTCACGCGGTTTGAGGGGATTAAAAAAATTACTTAATCAGGAGCTGATTCCGCTCAAAAAAGCACGTATTGAAAATTTTGAGCTTGGTGAAAACGATCCTAAAGTATTAGCTCAAGTCTATTTATATAGCTATTGGATTGAAGATGTCACAAAATCAATTGACAATATACGCAAATTCGAAAGTTTAAAATCATCCGTAAACTCTGTTTTAGGTCAAAGTGGCTGGCTTTTTGATAAAGCTGGATTCATCTACGACCTTGTCAGACCTATTTATTCTTTCTGGTTAAAAGAAAAGCTTGAAAAACACACCACTTGGGGTGGTTTTGAGCAGTGGTGGTGCGAGTTTGGAGTAGACGTGGCATTTACTTGGTGGATGCGCACAATTCAAGATTTCAACAAATCAAAGCCTCAACTCGATGCTCACGTTTTGAATGGGGAACAGCTTGGCAAACCAGCATCTCCGATGGATATGATAGGCAAAATGCTTTCGTCCATTAGCTCTGGCGGCGTAGATCCAATGGTAATGATGGAAAGCATGGTGCTTGGAATGATGGGCGGATCTGGATTACAAGCTCGATTTATGAAAGCCGGGTTATTCTTTTTCAATGCTGTAAATGTTACGAATACACCAAGAGGTTTAAGTCGATCATTAATAAATTTATTTGGCAATTACCCACGCATTGCAGCTCTTTCGCTAGATCTAAAAGGACTTGCAACAGAGTACGTTTGGCAATTCGGAAGAGAATATTGTCGTAGCGGACAACTGTCAGCATACCCATCTTACGACATGAGAAACGATATAAGAATATACGGTAAAGATAAAGTTGCTGGGATAACCAATTGGACAACCAACGCCATTGATCAATTGCTTCCATCGTTTTGGACGCACTGTGACAGATTCACGGCGGGAATTGTAAATCCTGGTATATTTTCAAGCTTAACTCCAAAAATATTTGACCTTTGGATCCGTTCATCGGGCTTCATGGATCGCGATCCTGGATTTAATAATGAAAAACTGACTGAATGGAAAAACGACATAGCAGGCGATAATGAGGATAAACTTCCAAGAACTAAACGTCAAAGAGCCGTGTATTACCTTGAAAAGTACCTGGATCATGAATATTATTCAACATTATTTGCCAAAGCAGCTGAAGGTAATGTCGAAGCAATTGCTAACATAAAAGCGCTTCCGTTTTACGCCGACAAAAATGACGGCATTTTAAGAAGGACATTGGTAGCCGTTGGCGTTAGATCCGCAGTTAATCATGAAAAAATTAAAACTGACTCTGAACAAGACGCGGGCCTGCTAAAAAACTTAGTAGAGAATCCAAAAAATAAGACGGCTACGATAAAAGATTTAGATAAGGATCACCCTCTAAGGCAGGCGTTTGACGATGAAGCCGATGTTGCAAAAATACGAACAAAAGCGGCAAACTTGCTTAAAGAAAAGTTTGATGATACGGTAGCTACGCTGTTTGCACAAGCCGAAACAGACGACAGCACAATCGAAACAATTAAAACACTTCGATACAATAATAAAGGGTTATTATTCAGTAGATGGATGGCAGACGTCAATGCAGAAAATCTAGATGGAAACACCGAATCAAGCATCGTCCAACTTATCAAAAATGGCGTAATAGACAGAGAAACAGCTGTCCGTTATATGAAGCTTAAGCAAGACGGCCACCACGTTGGAAGCATTCAGTGGTACATCATAGAGTCAATGCTGGTATCGCATATCATATCATGCTTTGGTACAAAATTAGCCCAAGTCACAGTAAAATGGTTCCAAAAGCCGTTGTTTGGAACAGCATTTAAATTATTTGATTATACAACAGAAAAGATATTGAGTCTGGGACAAGCTCTTAATATCCTCAGCGAAGAAGACAGAGACGACCTAAGCAGTCTTAAATCTGATTTTGAAGGGATGTTTGACGAGATACCACAAATGATAAACCAGTTGATATCGGCGTGCTCCAGCAATGCACAGGGTCCAGACATGCTTGCAGCAATGCAAGGCGGTGATGTGGGAACAATGATGATTAGCATGATGTTGAAGCAGCAGTTTTTGCGCATTCTACCTACCGATACCCCAGAAATAGCTCAAAAGAAAACAGTTACTTGCATCATCAGAATTTTAACTCAGTTCGGAGTGCTCAGTTACTCCGATGGGTATTCATTAATGAAAACATATGATGCAAAAATGCGACTGGCCCCAATTATTGCTTCAATGAAAAATGCAGAGATTAGCGAAGAGTTTATCGTTGATTTCACCGGTAAACTTGGCAAATTTAGTATTGTACTTGCAAAAGATTTTTCAAAAATGGTTAACAGTAAAGAGTTTGCTCCTAAAATTGCGTTGCTAAGAATATCAAGAAGGCTGGATGTGGAGTTTGCAAAGGCTCTTGCAGACAAAATTAAAATTGGCATCTTTGCTGGCGTTCTTAGCAAAACAGTCTTCGTACCGCTGCTTAATCAGACGATTGGCAATCAAATAAGAGATAAGGGAACTCTTACCGATGGCGCTTATTGGGTTGGAGGCAAGGCAATAGAAGGCCGTGATTGGCTTGGTAGAAAGATTGCAAGCGCAATAATGTAAATTTTAAGCTGTCAAATATATTATCAAAATATTAAAAAAGGCGGGTCGGTTAATTAACTGACCCGCCTTTTTTTGTATGATTATACAAACGATTATCAATTAAAGTTTGAATATTTGTAGATTTACAGTACGCTTTACATGATTCATAACTTTAAAATTTGAGTGATTTTTAATGAAAAATTTTAGTAAAATATTTCAAGACAAACACTGGCTTACCATCTCAAACATCATTACCACGCTTCGTATTTTTTTGGCACCTGTAGTGATTGTTGGAATGTACTACAGTTGCTGGGTATTTTCGTTCTTTATTTTTGTTTTGGCTGCCGCAACAGACTTATTAGACGGTTATTTAGCTCGATTATTAAATCAGCAAACCCACTTTGGCCGCATGCTAGACCCTGTAGCCGACAAAATATTTTTAATCTCTTCGTTTTATTCGCTTTCTTTTATCAACACACCATCGTTTTTAGTACCTGCCTGGTTTGTTTGGTTGATAATTGTCCGCGAGATCTTGATCCTGCTTGGCAGTTTGATCTTAATCATCGCTTGTTCAAACTTCGAAGTAAAACCAATTTTATGGGGTAAGCTAACAACATTCTTTCAACTCGCTTTTATTGCATGGATCTTCGCTTGCTACTTTTTTAGTTGGATTCCAGTCAAAACATACAACATATCATTGATACTGTTAACCATCTACTCGGTTATCTCATTTCTTGTCTACGCAAAAATTGGCTTGAGTAAATTTTTTCAAAAAACTAGACCCTGCCAAAAGCATTATATTTAGGGCTATACATTGATTATAATCGCACAAAACCCATAGCTCGTCGGCGCTAGAAATAAATCAATAAATTTTATAAAGATTCCGTGCGAATATTATGATTGAAATACAACTGTCCATGGCTCAATCGACTTATTTTCTTTAGCAAGCTTATCAGTATAAGCAATAATTATTCCATTTTCTAAACATACTGCAATTTGCGTATCATCTGGACCAATTGCTACATGACATGGCAGACTTCCAACGTTGAACTCATGGATACACGTTTTTGATTCTACATCCCAGAAACTGATAACCTTTTCACTTTCAGCCGGAGTTTTGTTTGGTTGTTGTCGATACCCTGCCGTAATTATTCGTTTACCATCCGCAGTTATTGCTATTGATGTTATAGTTTGATTGGTACCAATTATGCAAATCCACTCTTTGGTTATAGGATTGTAAATCCTAATTTCATCAAGGCTAGGGCTGTTGCTGCTGATTTGTGTAGGATTTGCACAAGCAATTAAACCATCTCGGTTTATTGTTTGAGTTGATACGCAATAAAAAGGATAATCAAACGAGCCAATTGTTGCCTCTAACCTGTCAACCGATTTAGCATATTCTGGATTTTCAAGATCTGATTTTATAAATGTAATATTTGTTTTATAACCTCTTTTGCTCTTGCTACGTAGGCTTTGGTGTTGCACTAATATTTGTTTGCTATCTGGAGTGAATGTTGCTGCATTTACGACAAGATTTGATCCATAAAACCATAGCGTTTTTAGTAAAGTATTCCAGATTGCAACATGCATACCTCCGTCAAATATGGCTGCTACGTGGTTTCCATCAGGGCTTATTGCCACATTTTGTATAATCGACTTATGTCCAGGGAATCTTTCTTGTAAAATTGAAGCATTTTGTATCAACATTGTTTGTCTGAGTGGGTTTGTATTTTGTAACAACCATGATCTAATCGTTATATCAAATTTTTCATTGCGTGCGATTGTCGCAAATACACATGTACCATCATCACTGAATACGATTGTTGGTACTATTCTTTGATAATATTCTGTATTGATCATTACACCAATGTTTTGATTTAACCCGCTAGGGGCCGTTGCTGCCGGATGTAAATTTGTTACATAAAATAATGCGCTTACAGATAATACATTTATTGCTACCTTTTTTATATTCATGACTTCTCCTTTTTTATTTTTATTACAGCACTGATCGATTTTTTGCCTGCAAAAAATACATTCTCTCTTCGTCCGTCAGATGTTCAATTGCGTATCTTAACATTGTGCGAGGTATTGTTGAAGCATGTTTTTCAAGGAAAGTTATTAAAATGTTTTGTGAGCAGCGCATTCCAATCTCTCGTAACATCCATCCTACAGCCTTGTGTATTAAATCATGCTTGTCATTCATGAGAACTTGTGCAAGCTTTAGCGTATGCTCGGATTGTCCTTGTTTGATAAACGCGTATGTTGAAACCATCGCAATCCGCCGCTCCCACAAAACATTTGACTCTGCCAACTTATAAAGAATAGAACAGTCTTTATTTCGCAAGAAATTGCCAACAATGATTGGAGCTGAAAGGTCGACCAGATCCCAGTTATTAATAAAGGTTGTTTTTTTAAGGTATAGATCGTACATTTGCTCTGGCAATGTTTTGGATTGAAAGACCATTATCAATAAAGCGCAAAGCCTAACCTCGTGTACTTCATGTGCTATCATTTTTTCAAGATCTGCGATGTCTAGATGTTTGTAGGTTTTAGCAACATTTCTAATTGATGGAACGGTGGCGCCCAAGAATATATCGCCTTCCGCGTATTGTCCAACACCTGTTTTAAAAAATCGTTGTAAACGTTGGGCTTTTTCCGGTGAGCCTAGTAATTTTACATCATTAATAATGTTATTCATGTCTGGCTCTAGCCGCTTAGCTTGGCTTGGTAAATGTTATGATGTACAGCTCATCATTTTTGGTTAAATAACTAAGTTTAATGTCTAACATTTCTTTGGACACCAAGTCAACTGGCGGAACAATAACTTCATCTCGATTTTGGAAAAATCTTTTGGCAATCGGTGTGTTTTCCCACTCTTTTGCGACTTTCTCTGTTTCGTCGGCGATTAAAAATCTTGTTCCAGGTTTGGCGACCCTTATCATCTCTTTGATTGCCTGCGCCCTGTCATTAAAAAAATTAATTCCGCCGATGTGAAAGACTACGTCAAATGTCTCATCCTGAAAGGGTAAATTTTCGGCCATGCCATGAACGAGTGTTATTTTGCGGGTTTTGCTATGTCTCTTGAGGCACTGTTTTAGCATGCCCAGCGATATATCAAGCCCGTAAAAATCGATATCTTTGGGCAGATCGTTTAAATTGTCTCCGGTGCCAACTGATACCTCCAACACCCTGTCGCCAGGCTTTATTCCAAGATCCGCGATGTATTGAAGCAGTGGGTTTACATAACCCTTTTTAAACAACGTATAAAAAAATACCATGATCTTTTGAATTGGGGTGTAATACTTTGCAAAACCGTCGTACAACCCTTGATACCGTTTATTCCTGCCAACAACCTCGCTATCAGCCAACGATTTGACGATGTTATCGGTTACTGGGAATTGTGTTTTAAATACTTTATCCATGTTGATCTTTTATTATTCCTCAACCAGCTGAAACACGTTGCCATCCAGATCTTTGAAGTAAATCATTTTGGGTCCATTCGGAACAACAAAAACATCTCCGACAAACTCAACGCCCTTGTTTTTGAGTTCTGCGATTGATTGGTCCAAATTGTCGACGGTAAACGTTACAACCGCATTGGCTCCAGGCTTTATATCGCATGGGTCTTGGTCGCAACTTTTTGCAACACCTAATAAACATCCTGCATCCGCGCCTTTAAATTCCGCCCATCCGAATTGCTCATTGCTTTCGCATAAATCGAGATTTAAAACATTTTTAAAAAAGTCGTTTGATTTTTTAAAATCAGAGACGGCTATCCATGCTAACCCAATCTTTTTGACTGTCATTTTTATTCCTTCGTTAAGATTTTTATAAAACATATCGTTTGGGGTATTTTTGCACAAAAATTTGGCTTAGTCAAAGTTGTGATTCATCGCATTATACATTCATGGTATATGTTTAAAACTATCTCTGGATCGATTATAATAAGAAAATTGTAATTTTTTAGATGCGGCCTGCAAGCAACGATCTGATCGTGGCTATCGAATAGCTTTTATAAAAATTGCAAAAAGTCAATTATTTGCAATTTATGTTTAGTGTATGGATGTCTTTATTCATTGGGACAACTCATTCTGCATGCTTTTGACGGTTAGTATAAGTATGTATATATTAATAACTAGTGGGCGTGGATTTAATTTTTATTTTATATTTAGGGACGTTTTTGATGAAAAAATATTTTATTTTGATCTTGTTGTTTGTATCTTTGTGTGGCTTTAATTCGGTAATTTGCATGGAAGACGATGAAGAAGCTGCTTGTGGATCTCCTGTTCGCGCCCCTCTGGCTGATATAACTCATTTGCATGTAATAATACCAGAACCAACAACTTCAGTAAGTTTATCTTTACCTTTTCCGTCGCAAAGTCCTTTGCCAAGCCCAGGGCCTGCAGTTTCTATTTTGTCGAATCCGGACGATTTTTTCATTTTTGGCCCATCTAACAAAAAAATGTGCTCCGAACTGAATGTCGTTGCTAGAGAGCCTTATATATTCCAATTTTTAAGAGAATCATTTTTTAATGAAGATGCGTTGATAAAAATAATTTATGAAGAGCCGGGGGTGTTGTTATCTCGCAATTCTGATGGATTAACACCGTTGCATCATTTGATATACGAAGGGCTTTATAAGCCAGAAAAACGAGTTTATGCTATAAAACGTATATTGATAGCATTATCTGACATGGAGCGTGGGCAATATTTTGATGATGTTTCGGAATTTGTTAAAGAAGCGTTAAATGCCAAAATTGAAAAAAATGGATATACGCCTCTTCACGTTGCAGTTTCTGCTGCTTGTTTAAATAGCTTTAAAATGGGGTCATTTTTTAAAGCTATTATTGAGATGTTAATTAACAATAAACATACTGATCTTAAAGCCTTAACAAATAACAATGAAACGGCTTTAGATAAGGCTTTATCTTATGCATTAAATTCTAAAAATTATTATGCTTATAATCTTGCTAAGTTACTTGTTTCACACGGCGTAACTCTTGGTGTCGATGTTTTAGCCCAATCGCACGGAATAGAGCGAATGGTTGCAGACGGTGATTTAAGCCCAAAAGAAAAGCTTATTTTACAAATAAAACAAGAATTACAGATAGAAGCGAATATAGCCGCTAATCATGTATCGCATTCAAAAATTCAAATATTTGAAGATGGGAAGATGGATATTGATAAGACTGTGCCATATCCTCCAGCTGATACTGAAACGTCCGAATTAATGCGGCAGTGGCTCAAGCAAATGAGATAGTTCAAAAGATCTTAAAAAGGGCATAATTTGAGCGAATAACTTAATTTATGCCCTTTGATCGGCCTTTATTGACATTTTGAATATAAATGTTAAGATTTAATTTGTTGATGGTAAAATTGTAGGAAATTCTGATTTTTAGGAGTTTTAAAATGAACGGCAACATCGCCATTCAAAATTTATCAGGAAGCCTTGCCGCACCGGCTTGCTATTCTGATTTGGTTGCTTTAAATTCTTATTCTTTTGTTTCATATCTTTCTTGCGTTTCAAACGCACATCATCATCACCATCATCATTCAAACTAATTTTTTGCGGCGTTTCGCTGCAGTTTTCGTTTTATAATTTTTTGTTTTGTTTTCAGGTTTTAAGCCTGACTTGTTTTTTGTATTTTTATTGTATTTAGCATGCATGTATTGCGCGTTTTTGCGTAAACATCGTGCAAATTTATTTAAAGGAATAATTATGTTTAAAAATATTAAATATATCTTCATTTCGGTAGTGGTTGCTGCATTTTTTGCGGTTAATTACTTTGTTTTTAAACCTGCCGAAAATAATAATGATGTTCTTGTTGTGGGAATGATGAGCGGTTGGGCTCCGTTTATGACCGTTAATCAAAATGGTGAATTTGAGGGCTTTGATGTTGATGTTGCTCAAAAAATTGCGGACAAGCTTGGTAAACAGCTTGTTATAAAAGACTTTGGTTCTTTATCAACATTGCTTGTGGCCATGCAGCAAAATAAGATCGATTTTGTGATGTCTGGGCTTGATATTACTACAAGCCGTCTGGCCATCATGGACATGGTTCCGTACACGGGACAGGCGGTAAGATCATTTTATCTTCTTTTCTGGAACCAGCTTCCAGCCAGCGTTTCATCGATTCAAGACTTACAACAAATTGTAGATCCAGTCGTTTGCGTAGAGCCGGGTTCAGCGCAGGCAAAATATCTTGATCAGTTTAAATTCATTCAATCAAAGTCACTTTCGAAGATTGAAGACATGATTCTTGACGTAAAATATGGCAAATCTCTGGCGATGATTGTTGAGCCTAGAGTGGCTGAGCGATTTATCCGCAGCAATCCGGATCTTAAGAAATTGGAACTACCCCTGCCTGCTGATTTTCAGACTTTTGGCATGGGCATTGGTTTTGCCAAAAACAGCGCGTTGACCAAGAAAGTTGCAACCCTAATTCAAAATCTGCGTAGCGACGGCACGTTGGCCACTCTTGAAAGAAAATGGGAATTGGAAATTGGGGAGAAAAAATGAACTCTGTAAATTTAATTTACGAATCTGCCCCGCTGCTTGCAAAAGCAGCGGGCACCACAATTCAACTTTGGCTAAGTGCTGCAATAATATCGTTGAGCTTAGGTGTTTTGTTTGGGGTTTTACGCAGCAGAAATGTTAGAATTACGTGGATTTCAGAGTCTCTTGATTTTGTAACATTTGTTTTGCGAGGCATCCCATTTTATGTACAGCTTTTACTGGCTTATTTTGTTGTCCCTGATTTGATTGGCATTAATCCGTCAGCATTTTCTTGCGCAATAATATCGCTTGGACTGTGTTCTGCTGCGTATATCAGCCAGATCGTTCGTGCGGGAATCAATGCCATTTCGCAGGGGCAGTGGGAAGCGGCGATTGTTCTGGGTTATTCCAAAATTCAGGCTTTGAAATATGTCATTATTCCGCAGGTTTTGCGCAATGTTTTGCCGTCGATTAACGGTGAACTGGATCAGCTTTTAAAGAGTACATCAATTATTTCGTCGATTGGGGTACTTGAATTAACACGGGCAGCGTTGAATATAATATCAATTCAAATGCGGCCAATACCGGTTTATTTCGCAATAGCGGCAATATATTTGACGATGTCGACGGGGTTAAATCTTTTAACGACAAGTCTTGAACGGAGGTTGTCATGATAAAAGTACAAAATTTATCTGTAAAAATATCTTCCGGACAACAAATTTTGAATAACGTGTCATGTTTGGCTCCGGCTGGACGAATTACCACATTGATTGGAAAAAGTGGGTCAGGCAAAACAACGTTATTAAGAACGATTGCACGATTAAATACGTTTGAGTGCCAGGGTAAAATTGAGATAGACGGAAAAAATATTGTTGCGCTTGGCAGCGTTGAACAGGCCTCATTGCTGGGTTTTGTTTTTCAGGACTTTAATTTATTTGAAAACATGACGGTTCTTGAAAATTGCATTCAACCACTAATTGTGGTCAAAAAATTAAGCGCACAGGCCGCAAAGGAGATTGCGCTTGAAAAACTTTCAAGTTTGGGAATGGGCAATTTTTTATCTGCATACCATAAAAGCCTCTCTGGTGGCCAAAAACAACGTATTGCAATTGCTCGGGCGCTTTGCATGGGATCCAAAACACTTTTGCTCGATGAACCGACTTCGGCACTTGATCCGGAAAATACCACAAATCTTGTTGCCTTGCTAAAAGGCCTGTGTGCTCAGGGAATTGCGATTTTGATTTCAAGTCAGGATATGACTTTTGTAAAAATGATTTTGGATCGAGTTTATTTGGTTGATGAGGGTAAAATCACTGATTTTTTTGATTTAAATGAATCAGCCGAATTGTTGGAGGATAGCAGAATGTATAAATTTTTGAACTTTTAAATTTTGTACATTATAATCTGCCAGATGAGTTATTATTAAGTTGTAGGCCAACCAAGCAATGCGAGGGAAGATGTTTAAGAAATTTTTATTAATATTGTTGTTAGCCATATCGCATAACCAATTTTGTTGTGCGATGGAGCCTGATTCTGGCTATGAAGATGAATATATGGCTAGCCCTGAAGGTGAAAGTACGGTAACCATGCCTGATACAGACAGACTAGCGCAATATTTTTCAGAATTTGGCTTAGCACATTTTGCAGAAAAAACTTTGCTTATAAAAGAAATGGCAGGCAGAGAGTTGCATCCATCTGCGATAGAAGAAGCTGTTGCTAGTGCTATTTCTAGTTATGCAGAAGCCTTTAAATATAAGCCGGAAAACAAACGCGTACGCAGGTTGCCTTGCCTAGAAAATATTAAACCTTGCATTAATAAAATAATGGAAGACCAAGGTAAAAGGTCGTCCATGGCCTTAATAGACGCGTCTATGTCAGTGATTAGGTCGTGGGAAGATGTAAGTCCGTTTGCAGGACGTGTAGTGGCCTACAGATCAGCTTCAGCTGATCTAACCGATGAACGTCCATATTTTGTACATAGGAAAATCGTCGATGGAAATCCTATAAATTCGGATGTTTCGCTTAGGTATGGATATATTGAGCCATCGGGAGGTTCTTTGTATTTCGATGGAGAGACAGGGTATATTATGGCGCGGTTGATGTCTCAAGGAGCATGTGGCGGAATGTCTGTGCTTGTAGGTTCGAGGATTCAACAAGGACTTTTCATAAGGCTTGCAACTATTGAAGAAATATATCAAATAGCCGACGCAATAAGTTCTGGTGATGCGATATTTCAAACTATTCCTACAAGCGATGTATTTATGATACTGCAAAGAGAGTTAAAAAGTATCTCGCCAACGTGGCCTATGTAGCGAGTTATTGTGCAGAATCTGTACAGAAAATTATTGGAGATTGGAAAGTGATGCAGAATAAAGACAAGATTTATAAATTTATTGAGCGAATGCCAAAGGTTGAGCTGCACGTGCATTTGGAAGGATCAATTAAACCCGAAACGGTGCTGTTGTTGGCACAACGAAATAATATCGAATTACCAATCAAAACACTTGCTGATGTAATAAGCTTTTTTAGGTTTAAAGACTTTAAGCATTTTGTTGATGTATTCACGCTTATTACAAGCTGCCTTAAAGCTGTTGACGATTACGAGCTAATTTCATATCAATTCGGATGCGAATGTGCAAGACAAAACATTCGCTACGCCGAGGTTACTTTTTCGATGGCAACAAATTGCCGACTGACAGGCCTTTCTTGGCAAGATATTCTTGAAGCATTAAATCGTGGCCGATCCAAGGCTAAAATTGAGTTTGGTGTTGATTGTGGTTGGGTGTTTGATATTTTACGCGATGAACCTGATACCCAAAATTTCGTGGCTGACGTTGTGCTTAACTCAAGAGATAAAGGCGTTGTTGCGCTGGGTTTAACAGGCAATGAAAATGCTGCTACGTCGGATAAATTTGTAAAAACTTTTGACAATATTCGAAAGCATTGTTTTGGCATAGTTCCTCACGCTGGTGAAACTTGCGGTCCAGAGAGTATTTGTGGTGTTATAAAACAACTTCATGCCGACAGAATTGGCCACGGCGTGCGTTGTGTCGAAGATCCGATTTTGATGGATTTTTTAAAACAAAAACAAATTCCGCTGGAAGTCTGTCTGACAAGCAATATCTGCTTGGGCATTTTCCATGATTTCAAAACACATTCATTAAAAAAACTGTGGGACTCAGGCCTTTTTATAACTATTAATTCTGACGATCCAGCTCTGTTTGATACCGATTTGAACAACGAATATAAAATTTTGGTGGACAATTTTGGCTTTGATTTGGATGACTTAGAACAGGTGAGCTTAAATGCTTTGCATGCGAGCTTTTTGCCTGACGATAAAAAGCTGGAGGTGGATCAGGAATTCAGGGCAGCGTTTGCAAGTCTTCGCAAATAATATAACTTATCAACAGCGGGGGGCCTAATCATCCCACGGCTTCCTGTCAGTGTTAAGCTACGAAGTTATTAATTTTCGAGGAGTTTAAGTGGTGTCCGCAATATTTGTGAATAAAAAGATTATTTTTATTGGTATTTTATTGAACTGTTTGATTGCTTGTCCATGTTCGAATGCATGCACAGGCTCTCAATTTGATAGGGTTAGCCAATCATATGTACAAGTAGCCGCTTTGAAGATAAGCGGGAATTATAATACTATGTTAGCGGTATCGTTGGGATGCGCTATGTTGGGAACTCTTGTTGGCGTGGCCGTTGTTTACAAGCGATTTTTTCCCAAAAAGAAGTTGCTATGCGATGGGCGTGTTCCAAATTTAAATAATATTTCCTATGTCCAGCTGGATTTGCCCAAAACCGTTGGGACTGGAGATTCAGCCAAACCTGATTTTAGGCCAATTTTTTATAAAGAGGGTCAATTGAACCAAGATGCATCGTATAAACTTCCCTCTAAAATTAATCAAAACCACGTCAAAACCTCACAAATTATTCCAGATACAATTTCTAAGCGCGTCATATATATTTATACTGGAAATGGCGCACAAAAAGAGTCCTTCTGTTATTTGTGTCAACTATTAAATGGCATTGTTGATTTAAATTATTACGAAATAAAGTCCATAAATTCGGATGAAATTCTACAACAAAATTGGACGAGTTGCTGTGATTTATTAATAATGCCTGGAGGCGCAGATCTTGGATATTGCGCAGCACTGAACGGCAAGGGAAATAACATAATTAAAGACTTTGTGAATTCTGGTGGTGCGTACCTTGGAATTTGTGCTGGAGCCTACTATGCTGCAAGCGTTGTTCGATTTGATGAAAGAGGAAAAAATGATGTTTGTGGGTCTCGTGAACTCAAATTTACTAAAGCTGACGCAGTCGGGCCATTGGTTCCATACGATTATTTAAGTTTTAGTGGGGCAAGGGCATGCCCAATCCGCATTAATGTTAATGAAGAGCAAGTAAGCGACATTACTGTCTTTTATAACGGTGGGCCGTATTTTTCGTTTCCCTGCGAAATACTGCCAAGTAACGAAAAAGTTCTTGCTTGGTATGTTTGCGATATTACACCTACTAATCAAAAAGCCCTCGAAGACCAAATGTACGGGTATTATTCTCAGGGTGAAGATGAAAGCCTTTCGCAGAAGCTTTTGCCTGCTATTGTGAAAATTAAACAAGGCAATGGAGTTGTGATTTTGTCAGGCGTTCATCTAGAGTATTCTCCCCAAACACTGGACCCGACTGATCGTTATCTTAATTCGATTGTGCCAGTTTTGGCGGATGAATCAGTAAATTCAGCTCGAATTAATTTGGCTAAGAGGTTGTTGCAGGACTTGCATATCAAAGTAGTTTGATATTTTGGCTCACATGAATTGTCCAGAACATGCATAGAGTTGCATTGGGTGGCTTTTGGTGTTATAATGCGCCAAGGGGTTGTCTTATTCGTGTTTTTAAGGTTGGAGAAAATTTATGGCTATGGCAGTTAAATTGTCGGACAATATCGTTTCAGAGGCGCAGGTTATGTCAAAGGCGCTAAATCGGTCTGTGGCTGGCCAAATAGAATATTGGGCAAAAATAGGTAAAATAGCGGAAGAAAATCCAGATTTAACTTATGAGCTCATCAAAAACATTCTTGTGGCTCAACAAGAAGCTCAGGCCGGCAAGCTTGAATCTTACACTTTTACTAAAAAGTAACTCATGAAAATACTGCAAACACCCACATTCAACAAGCAGGTTAAAAAGTTACATAAAAATCAAAAAAGCGATCTTGACGAGGCTGTGGAATGTGTTGTAAATAATCCAGTGATTGGCGATCAAAAAAAGGGTGATTTAGCGGGAGTACTGGTTTATAAATTTAAGATGGTTGGTCAATTAACACTGCTGGCCTATCAATTTGACGATAACGCCAATCAGTTGACCTTGCTTGTTTTGGGATCGCATGAAAATTTTTATAGAGACCTGAAAAAGTAGAAGGCTTAATTTTAGGGTTGCCATGAAAAATGATATTTTTGTAAAAAATGGAATTATAATTCCGGACAATGAAATCGAAATAACGACTAGCAGGTCGGGTGGCGCGGGCGGTCAGCACGTTAATAAAACAGACACGCGCATAACAGTGCGCTGGAACGTAAATACAACCACGGCTTTGAATGATGCTCAAAAAGCTCGTGTTATGCAAAATCTTCAATCGCGGTTAACGAGCGAGGGCAACTTAATCATACACAACAGCTCTTCGCGTAGTCAACAGCAAAATAAAGAGTCTGCTCTAACTCAGCTTGCAACCGAGGTTCGCAAAGCCCTTTATGTGCCAAAAAAGCGCAAAGCAACACGTGTATCAATGGCAGTCAAAGAAAAGCGCCTGCAATCAAAGTCTCATCGTAGCATGATCAAAAAAATGCGCAGCCGACACCAAGACGACTAAGAAACGCTTGGCTTAACCGGCAAAAGTTTTTAGGCCTCACATTTAAATTTTTTTTGCATAATTAGTTCCGATTTTCATTTCCTTAAACAAATTTTCACTTCGCCAACTCATCCAAAACATTTTGTTTAGCTAGCGCTTTATTTGCCGCAACATCTTCATCATGCGATTTTACTAAGTTTTATGAAGTTTTTATCAAAACTTAAACATATTTCCAATAACTTTTCTAAATCATGTGTTTTCAAAATTGGTTGGTTTTTAACAACGATATAAGCCTTTAAAGCCTTTAAAGCCTTTTCTGATGACTGTTGACAGTGATATGTAACTGTGGCAAAAAACTCTAGATTTAATATGGCTTTTGCAACTGCCAAATCTTCCTTTGCTATTCTTAGCCATTCATCAGGCCTGTGCATAAAGTACCTTTCCCTCTTTTTTTATTTTATATTCAAGTGTAGTTATTTCATTAGATTTACGTTCAAATACGTCTTTAGCTTGTACAATTATATCTTTAGAAAGGCCCATTCCAAACAATGCTCTATGTCCAATTCGAATGCAATCAAGCGATCTTGTTTCATCGGATTTATCAACGACAATCAATAAATCCAAGTCGCTGTCTTCGGTTGGCGTGCCCCAAGCGTATGATCCAAAGAGGTAGATGGCGATTGGGTCGTATGTTTTGACAAGCCTATTTTTAACTTCTTCTATCGTTTCTTTGTTTATCATAAAATTCTCAAATACTTCTTCGTTAAAATAATTTATTTCTTTCCAATCGCCATGATGTGCGCGCTAACGCCCAATAAACCAGGCTCTGTCTCCATGATCTCGAGAAAATTCATCAACGTTTGTTGAGTCTCCCGATTGTCCCACTCAGCGTCGAAGTGCGGCATAATCCACCCCGGCCCCTCAACGCCAATCACGTTTACATCTTTAAATCCAGATTCAATGAATTCACCCTTCAGATCTTCGGGTTGGTGATAGTAGGCTGTGGTAAAATATTCGATTTTATCGGTCGGATTTATGTGTTGACCGGTAAGCATGTCTTTCTTGACGATTTCGGCAAACACTGGATCTTTCAACATTCCATAAATCATGCCGTTCATAAACGAGGCATAGCGAGAGATGCCGACGCCAAGCACCAAGCCACCAGGTTTTAAAATTCGAAACGCCTCTGAAATAGTTTTTAGCCGATCATTTTTATCCGGAAGGTGATACAGCGGCCCAAGCAATAAAACGGCGTCTGCCATTGAGTTGGGTAGATCAATTTTTCGAGCATCGCCGACCATGCATGCTTTGAGTGGATGATTTGGCTGGAGCTTTTCAGCCTCTTTTGCCTGTTCGATGTGAAGCGGAACTAGGTCGATTAAATAAACATCATAACCTTGCGTGGCAAGCGGGAGCGCATAAGCTCCGGCACCGCCGCCAACATCAACAATTGTAGCAGAGGCTTTTGGAAGTAATCTCTTCAAAATGCTTTCAGTTCTGGCTTTTTCCACCTTCCATTGCCCAGTTGAAAGCCGCTCTGCCTCGCCGCCTTGCGAGTAGTATTTTTTAACAACATCGGCAACTTCAGGCTCTTTGTTAAATTTATCGTTCATAATTTGCTCCTCGATTATCCCAATCACATTTGACCACTGCAATTAAAATTTAGTGTACCAAAATTATACAGGATTGTTGTGTTGAACGCAAATTTTAGGCCATGGAAGCACCTGTCAAAAGCCCAATACTTAGGCCTATACATCGATCATGGCTTGCGAAAACCTTGTATTTGTCGACCTTGTCGAGAAATTGATAAGTTTTTAGATGCCGGCTACTAGCAGCGATTGGGTCGAGGCGGGCAAGAGTTTTTTAGAAAAATAGCAAAAAGTCGCATTGGTATTTAAAGAGTTGATCTGCACAAGCATTTTAAGTGGGCCAAAAGTGGCTCTGGCGGGTTAAGTTTTTTAAGATAGATTATTTCAAGAAATTGAAAAAATAATTGAGCTACTTAAGCAAAAAGTTGATAGCAACGTAACGCATGGGCTTTACGAAAAGAATGTTGATAATGCGTTGGTACCTTGGTTTTATTATGTAACAGTATCAACTGTTTTGCCGCAGTTTGACGCCTGGATTATGACGTACCATAAAGATTATTGTAAAAAATTGAACTCAGATAGTATCACGCGTAAAGACTACAACAAAGAATATAATGCCGTACCATTTGATAAAACAAAACTGTTTAAAGACATCGAAGAGGTAACGTTATTGTTAAGTGATGAAATTAAAATACAATTTATTAAACGACAGTTGTTGTTGGGATATACCTGTCAGGACGCTGAAGACTTCACAATTTGTCGCGGCCCAGGTGTTACATTTATACTAAAATCGTCAACGGATGGGCAACCGTGTAAGCTTTTAAAATTGCGCATGAGTTTGAATCGTAGAATTGCCTCCCATAACGTTCACAAGTTTGAAAATTCTACGCTCGAACTTGAAAACGATATGGCCATTTGGACATTTAAGTAGAGAGGATATATTTTTTTTGTTCTTTTATATGCTTAGATGCAAAATTGTATAATTTTAGAGCAAATTTTTTTGCCAGACTGCTTTCATCATTCAGATCAGTAATGCTTGAGTTTATTGCGTCTACGCTGCTATCTTGGAGCATGGAATATTCTTTTGCAAGAGCGCAAAAATCGCATTGATACTGGGAGCTGAAGTATTTTTTTAAAAAACTATGCCATCTAATAATATCTTCACGCTTGATCTCAAATGATAATTCTTCTGAAATTACATCATCAAAACAGTCGATAATGCCTGGTAATTGCCGTCTCATTCGTTTGTACAAAACTTTATCGGCAAAAAGTTTAAAGCTTTGTGGTGTAAACTGGGACTTGGGTAGCTTTTCATAAATATTTTGTTTTATCATAAAATCATCAAATAACTGATCCACAAAGGAATGAAATAAATACCCAATTTTGAAGGGATTTTTTTCTTGTAAAATTTGATCCCATGAAACATTTTTTATGTGAGTTTTTTTCCGATCAATAACATTCAGATACCGTATATCAGGAAAGCTTGTACCAATAATAAAACTTTTTTTATCTACACCCTCAAGCTGGCCTTGAAGAGCGATAATCGCGAGTGCTACGTGAATTAATGGTGCAGGCATATTAAAACCTTTTCATCAGTCAAACTAGTGGTTTACCCTCGATGAAGCAATTAAAAATTCAAAAGTGTTTCCGTATTGATAAAGTGGAGGTTTTCTGAAATCAACAGCGTTTGTGCAAGCTCTATTGTTTCTTCATGTGTATCGTTAATATGAATTGGATAATGGCCTATCTTAAATAATTTCCGGATCTTTTTTTTGCATTTTTTTACATTTTTTAGAGACTTTGCCTCAAATACAACGACCGTTAATTGATAAGAGCCGTCTGCTTGTGGAATAGTAAACCTCTTTTTTAGGTTGTAATATAACGTAAAGTTTTTGTAGGCTATTTTGAGTAAATTGAGTGGGCCATTTCCCGTTAGATTAACTGTTGTTTTATACACGATTTTTCCATAACGTTGAAACAGCTTCTTAATTTTTTCATCATGTCCATGGACGCATGGAAATAAAAGCGCTATATAAGTGTCTTTGTTCGATATACAGGTTTGAATGGCTATGGCATCAAGTATACTTGCCTTATCAACCTCTTTGGCACGCAAGTGCATGCAACACAAAATAACGATCCAAACCAATTTCCCTAATGAACGAAAAAAATTTTTCATGTTAGGTTCCTTTTTAAAACAAAGACTCTAGACCTTCAAAGCGCTAAATTTTTAATATTTTATACAACTTGCTCCTGGGTACAGTAGACACGCACATTCCAATAATAAAATTCTTTTTATCTACACCCTCAAGCGGGCCTTGAAGTGCGGTAATTGCAAGTGTTACGTGAATTAATGGTGCAAGAATATTAAAGCCTTTTCATCAGTCAAAAATTCTTCACGCTCAACCCAATGATTGAATTGATATCTCACAACTTCATGATTGAGTTTTATTTTTGTTTGACATGCTGCTTTATACCAAAAACATTTAACAGGTATACCCAATTTTTTCATCTCAGATGCTACACTTTTACAATGATGATAGCCGTCATCGAAAAATATAACATTGCTAGGCGTCCATCCGACCTTCTCAATAAAGGCTGCCAGAGCCTTGCCCTTGGGATTGCCCGCGGCACAAAGAATTCCCTTGTAAAATACCGGATAAAAACCAAACATCTTTTCAAGTTTATAAAAAGAAGCTTCTTGAAGCTCAAAACTCGTGCTGAAATTTAGACCTACCTGATTTAAGTTAGACTGGCGCCATTTTTGCATGCTTTCAATTACCACAAACCTACCCGTATTGCTGGAAGTTAAAGCTATGACTTTTACGCCATGTGATTGTAAATTTTTGACAATGGATACTGTGCCAGGTTCAGCCGAATTAAATTGAGTTTTAGCAAAAACAGCTGCCCTAAACTTATTCAAATAATCAGGATCATTTTTGCTGAAAGCGATTTTTTCAAAATCTTTACGAAGTTGTTTTACGAACTTAACATCTGCTGCGTCAAAATCATTGGCCTCTCGCCAGGTCAAATGAAACATATTATCTGCAGGAGCAATCAATGTGTCGTCCATGTCAAACACGACAAGCGTATTTTCATTGGCTTTATCAAGCACATCACTAACTTGTGTGAGCGATGCAATTTCTTTGATATTTGATTTAAAAAATGAGCATGCTGGAAGAAAAATAAGCGACAACATCAAATAAATATAAGGTTTACGATTTTGAAATTTCATGTTTTATATCCTCTACAATTAAAATTTATTGTAACAAAATTATACTGAATTATGACTTTGAACGCAAATTTAGGAGCAAGTATGCATACGTCAAAGGTGCAATATTTACAGCTATACATCGATTATGATTTGTTGAAGCCACGTACCAATAGTTATTGTCGAGAAATTGATAAGTTTTTAGATGCCGGCTACTAGCAGCGATTGGGTCGTGTCTGGCGAAGTGGTTTGGAAAAAAGTGCGAAAAGCGGCTTCGTTAGGTATGAATTTTACTATCAGTGCTACGGACCAACAAAGCTCGAGGCTTTGCGTTACAGGCTGAAAAATTCAATGACTTATAAATTAACTACTAACAATGCCAGTCGCTTTTAAAATCTGGACTACAAAATCGAATGAAAAATAAAGACCTATGCAGATGAAAAGCACGCCTGTGACGTAAGATGTAATAAATAATTGCTTACGATCAAGGTTGTGTCCAAGAAGTTTGCCTCCGAGTGCAACCAATGAAAATGTAGTTAACGAGCCAAGCGAAAGCATTGTGCTTGCGATTATAAAGTCAGGAGAAGCGAGGCGAACTACATTTTCTGGCATAATTTTGACGCTTATAAACATAAAAAAGAATACAGTTAATGGATTTACCAGCGTTAAAAATAATGATCTACCAATCGTTATCAAGAAATTTTCAGTACAATTCATAGATTCTGAAAGATAATGTTGCTGTTTTTTGAACATTATAATGCCAAGATATATCAACAAAACGCTTACCGTAAGATCCATGGCTATTAAAAATTTACGAGAAGTCTCTAAAACTTGCAAAATACCTAGCATACTGAGCCCAAAAAGAAGTCCATCGCCAACAGCTGCTCCAATGGCCGTCTCAAAACCCCTTTTAAATCCATAACTCGCACTACGATTAAAAATTAAAACAAAAATAGGCCCAACAGCCGATGCAGCCGTAACTCCGATTAAAAAACAATTTCTAAAAAGCGTGAAATTCATTAAATTCCTCTTAATTTTAAAAATAATTTCTTTATTATAGATTCTACCACCATGATTTAACATGGTAAACATGGTGTTGAATGTTTGTCCTGTGTCCCTATAAATATTATAGACTAAAATTATTTCAATTAGTATATAATATTTAAATTAATTATATTAGGTACGGTAAATTCATGAAAAATGCAATTTCTTTTGGCACTGACGGCGTGAGGGGAAGAGTTGGCATACATCCTTTTAATCCCGATGGTTTAAGGGTTTTTGGAGCAGCAATTGCAGAGTGGGCTTTGGAAAAATACCAAAAAATTAGTCCGAGGGTCCTTATCGGGTACGATTCAAGGATTTCAGGTACAGAAATAAAGCAAGATTTGATAGATGTGCTAACTCACTTTGAAATTGAGGTTGTTGACGCAAGAGTATTGACTACACCAGCTATTTATAGGCTTATAAGCATTGATACATCGTTTGACTTTGGCATAGCCATTTCAGCCTCACACAACCCATTCCAAGATAATGGAATTAAGTTGTTTGACGCTAAAAAATGCAAATTAGAACGAGACGATGAAGTTAAAATTGAAACATTGTTTGATTACTATTTTAAAAAACAAAGCCTATTAAATTTTGTAATAGTTGGCCAGGCCGTTATTTGGGAGAACGCAAAACAAAGATATACAGCAAGCTTAATCCAATACTTTAAGCCAAATTTTTTATCTGGATTAACAATAGTTCTTGATTGTGCCAACGGAGCTGCTTCTGACATAGCGCCGCATATTTTTGAAAAACTAGGTGCCAATGTTATAAAAATTGGAGCTTTACCGGACGGCAAAAATATCAATCGAGATTGCGGGTCGTTACATCCGAAGTTACTTCAAAAAAGCGTTCTGTACGCTAAAGCCGACATAGGCTTTGCTTTCGACGGCGATGCAGACAGATTATTGGTGGTTTCAAAAATTGGGCAAATTAAAGATGGAGACGATGTTTTGATGTTATTACTTGGCAATCCAAATTATAGCAGCACAAAAACGTTGGTTTCTACAATAACCGCAAATCAAGGGCTTGAATCCGAGCTCAAAAAACTTGGCAAAAACCTGATCAGAACGCAAGTCGGAGATAAATTTGTTGCGGCAGCGCTTGACGAAAACAACCTTTTGCTGGGCGGCGAGACCTCGGGCCACGTGATTATGAAGGATTACATGCCGACAGGTGATGGCATATTTGTGGCACTTAAGCTTTTGGAAGCTGTTATTTTAAATAAAAATTGGGATTTAAAGACTTTTGAAAAATATCCGCAGGTTTCGATTAATATCCCAGTAAAAAACAAACGCGATCTTACTCAAAAACCTTATTCAGAAATTATCCAAAAATGCAGAGAATCCATACAAGATGGCAGAATTGTAGTAAGATATTCCGGTACAGAGAATCTTTTGCGTATACTAACTGAAGCTAGCACCGATGCTATGGCTAATTCGGTTGCAAAAAATTTGGCAAATTTTTTGCAGGAAGCACTGTCTAACTAACTAATGTAAGGATGGATAAAAATGAAAATATCTGAAGTTCTGCACGTTGTTGCTCATGAGTTTAAGACTCTGTTTTTAAGCGGTTTATTCACAATTATACCGATTGCAGCAACCGTTTTCTTCATGAATTTTGCTTACGGGTTTGTTAAAAGGATGATCGAGCCAGTACGCAGCATGGAACCATCTATACTTCAACAAATACCAGGTGCTGAATTTGTCGTTTTAACCCTGGTTATACTTGTTTTGGGTGTTTTTTTGAAAGTTGTGATTGCAAAAACAGTTATTCATGAAGTGGAAAAAGTTATAAACCGTATTCCTTTAATCAGAATTGTTTATTCATCCTCAAAAATTTTGATTAATTTTTTTAATATGCCAAAATCTACCACTGTCCAAAAGCAGGTAGTTTTGATTCCTTATCCAAAAAAAGGCCAGTACCATCTTGCTTTTTTGCTTGAATCAGCCGCAGACAGCTACGAAAAAATTATTCCAGACAATTTTAAAGATCATCCAGGCGAAAAGTTTTGCAAAGTTTTTATGCCTAACTCGCCAAACCCAACCTCGGGATATTTTTTTATAATGCCGGAAAGCGAAATAATAAAAACTAATATTTCGTTTGAAGAAGCTCTAAAAACGCTTGTTTCATGCGGTTTGATTACCCCAGAATCAGTTAAAACATTAAATAAACAAAATTAATTACATGGTTTTTACAAGATATTTTTTTGCACGATTTTTTAAGTATTTTTTGTCAATCAGTGTCCTACTCGCTTGCATTGTTAATTTCATTGAATTTTTCGAGAAAATTGTGCACGTCCGACAAGCCAGCATACATACGATATTAAATTTTGTAGGAATAAACCTTATTCCATCTTTTTTTGATTTATTGCCGATTGCATGCTGGCTTGCTTCATGTCTGCTTATCAAAGAATTTTATCAACAAAACGAGTGGGAATCTATAGCTCTTCTAAACATTAACAATCGCACACTACTAAAACTAGCTTTTTATGTGGGGCTTTCGATCGCTTGCTTGAGTTTTATTTTTAGAGAAGTCTTTGTTGAGCGCATGGTTTTTAACTCTGAACAGTTTAAAATGGAAAACTTTAAACAAAAATCGGCCCAAAAAATTATGGGCAAGTGGCTTGAAATCGCGCCAAATATTTTTGCATATTTCAGCATGCTCGATTTTTCGACCAACAGCGGCACAGACCTCATGCTTTTGTTCATTAATCCAGACTTTTCGATTCAAAAAGTTTTAAGTGGCCAAACATTTGAAATAAAGCCAGAGATTAATGAAATAATTATTCGATCAGGAGCCTCTTTTGACGTTGACAACAATTTGCAGGAAAAATTTTTAAATAAACACATAACGTTGCCAACTTTTTTTTCACAAATAAAGATAAATTTTGAGCCAGCAACGCTATTTAATTTGCTCAAAAACTTCGCCAACAAACGCATTTTACCACCCGCAGTCCAACGCTCGCTGCAGCACCAGATAACGAATAAGGTTGGATTTTATCTTAAATTTATCCTCTATCCATTGCTAACGTTCGCATTATTCATATTTTTTTGGCATACCCATATCTTAAAATGGGTTGCTATTTTCGCCCCTTATCCACTTTTTGTTGGATATTCGATCATGTCAGATTTCATGTTTTCAGTTGGAATAAATCCATGGTTGCTGTTAATTTTCTACTTTTTGATTCTGTTTGTAACTTATTTAATCTTTTTTACTAATTTTATTCGAAAATGCAAGTTTTAGGCGTATAGCTGTTGAAAAAATTTCATAAATCACTAGAATAATACATGTGTAGTTGAATTATGTTTATTTAAAAGATTTATCAGGAGCTAGATATGAATTTATTAATTAAAAAACTTACTCTGGCGGTTTTAGTCGCATGCACGATTGGTTCATCGTTTGCAGAAGTAAGCGCTTCAGCTGTTGAGGCTGACGCAGTTGATGTTGCTCAGGTTGTTGAAGTTGCAACAAAAGCACAAGGCCGAGATGAACTTTTTGCCCGCGTTATTAAGGCGTCAGCAGAAGATAAGCCTTGCATGTTCTTTGAAAGCTTTGGCAAATATCCTCACGCCATCATTAGCTACCCTCGAAAAAATGAAGTCCGTGACATTCTTTTTGCTTGCGACAAAGATGAATCGATTGATTTTGTTCAAGACCCTGAAGATTTTGCAAATCTTGTACCTGCAAAGCTAAAAGTTGCCTGGCCATTGCTTGGTATTTTCACAGAAAAAAAATATAAAGGCTTTGTTGTCGATAAAATTGTTATGAAGGCTATCAGCTCAGACAATTACGAAGAACAATTCAAAACACCTTTCATTGTTTCTGAGTATGAATCAGGAATGGATATGATGTGGGTTTTTGGTTCTGTCGAAGAGTTTCAAGGCTTTAAAAATTATTTTTTGAAGAATGTAACAACTCCGGCCACAAAAAAGCCGTTTTTGGTTTTGAAAATTGAAAAAAATCAAGACGCTTTGACCGAAGAAGATTTAGCATTTTTAGACCAATATTTTGACGTAGCCGATATTTCAAATCAAGAGGCAAATGAACGTGCTGCTAAAATTACAGCATTGATTAAACAAATGAGCTACGACGTCTCTGATTATGCGACACATCAAGTTGGCAAGAGTCTGCATGACATGCTGATTGAAGATGTCGATACAGAATGGCTTGGCTTTGAGCACAAAAAGCTCGCCCGCGCAGCTTTCTGGACAACAATTGCTACCGCAGCCGTTGTGATTGGTGTACCTGTAGCGATTTTACTTAGCGCATACATAAAAGATCCTGCTACACTTTGGCTTAGAGAACAATTACCATGGTTGAACAACAAAATTAACAGTAATAACCAACGTGGTACAACTCTAAGTGCCACAAAATAATTTCTAAGCTAGCTTCAAAAAGAGCCCTCTCGAAATCGAGAGGGCTCTTTTCTTTAGAATTCTTTTTATGGAGTTTAGAGCAGGAGCAGTTTTCCTTATTTTGAAAATTTTAATTCGGCAAGCCACATCCAATCGTACGTTGCTGGCGGGGTCTAAAATTTTATTATTTTCTTTGAAGCTCTGATGAATACAGGACTTACGTATCAAAGTGCTGAAAACCTTTTGAAAACCTAGAAAATCTATCGATTAGAAAGTTCACAGATTTCGTCTTAAGCCGTCTGAGAGACTGCTCTACGGTGTCGAGTCTCGATAGCTT
>Ga0209417_1000385_pt1 | contig 109097 bp, 91 predicted proteins | sample RifGroF2_FD_184002 | JGI IMG/M metagenome (GOLD analysis project Ga0209417, IMG submission 184002) | Groundwater microbial communities from Rifle, Colorado, USA - Groundwater F2 (SPAdes) (version 2) | ecosystem: Environmental > Aquatic > Deep subsurface > Groundwater | place: Rifle, Colorado... | reverse complement strand
GTTATCGTATTAACCATACTGTAGCAAATTATTCGTTTGGTGCAGGTATCAAAGTTGATGTCGTTGGTTATTTGTTCCGCTTCGATTATTCATTCAGCAATTTCATTTTACTGAATGCAGTTCACCGCTTTGGTTTAGGGATAACATTGTAAATTGATCGGCAGTTTATTCCTTCTTTGAGTAAAGTGCTGTGATTTCATGGACCCAAACGGTTTTTATTTCATTTCGATACCTAAAGTTCATTAATGAAAAAATTTTTAACGGTTATACTTGTTATTTTTTTTACTGTACCGTATAGTCAGCCGTTCATCGGAAATTATCCAAAACCTTCTTCGGAGGTTTCCTCAAATAATGATTCAACTTTCCTATCTTTTCCTTCTTCGCATTACACACCACACGGTTATCTTGATAATCCATATCATAGTATGATCTTTAACCGGAGCGGAATTCTTCGCTCTTTTCCACCGATGGGATTTGGTTTTTGGCGGACAGATTTTAAAGGAAGTTATGGGGAAGGACCGCGTGATCATCAAAATTACTTATCGTTGCTGCAAATTGGAATCACTATCGACGGGCATTCATTCACGACAACAGATGATTTTTCAAAAGCTGGCGTAGAATTGTATTCTGCCTATCATACAAAAAATATTTTCAGTTACGATTGGAATTATGACAACATTAATGTCAGCATAAAATATTTTCTTCTGCGCGAACATTCACTGGTGTGTATTATCGAACTACAAAATTCTGGTAAGGATGACAAAATTGTGAGAGTCAATGGTACACATATATTCAAAATTGGAGATGTGAAATGGTGGGGCAGCAACGGAATAGCGTCGAATTATTCCGTCCAGAACGACGCAATCATCAGCAAAATATGGGCGTACGGTGATATTTTTGTTTTTGGCTCTGACCAGAACAGTGTTGCACATACATCAACCGAATCTGAAAAACAATGGAAAGATTGGTTGAAATCTAGTGTTGTGGGTTGTATCGAAAGTGCATCGCTCATGGGAAAAGGTCCGATGCATTCATTGCTGAGCTACAACATTAGTGTGCCGGCGAAAAGTTCGCGATCGCTAGTTCTCTATTTATGTCGGGGGAAAAATGAGGAATGGGCAAAGAAAGAATTTATCAATGCAAAAGCAGATGTAATGACCGCTTTCCAAAACAAGATCAATGAAGACAACCAATTCTGGTCGCAAGCTCCGATGCTCTCTGGCGATTGGCCTGAAACATGGAAACATGGATGGGTGTACGATTTTGAAACTCTGCGCATGAATGTGCGCCAACCTCTCGGCATTTATAAACATCCGTGGGATGCCATGCAAGTGTCTTCGCCGCGTGTTGTGCTAGGCGAAACGTGTATGGATATGATGACGTTAAGTTACTCTGATCCTGAGTTGGCAAAAAAAGTTTTGTATGGAACTTTTGCCGACGCGATCGCGCCCAATGTTCCCTGTTCACGCGAAGATGGCAGTGTCAATATGGTTTCTGCTGATGGTTCGGAGTGTGGTACCGCTCCAATGTGGGGTTATCCGTTTCATGTTATACAATTAATTTTTGCATTATCGGGTGATACGGTTTGGGTTGATTCACTTTATCCGTATTTGAAATCGTATATAGAATGGTGGCTTCGGTACCGCACAGATTCCGAAGGTTGGCTGCACTGCAACAACAGTTGGGAATCGGGGCAGGATGGTTCAAAGCGATTTATCGTTGCCGAACACAACGAGGGCGCGGTTGCAGATTTTGTACGTACAGTTGATGTTGAAGCAAGTATGGCAGAAGCAATGATGGTTATGGAAAAATTTGCCGATATTCTTGGAAAAAAACACGATCAGGAAAACTGGAAAATACTTTCTGAACAACGGATAAAAAATACGCACGCAATGTTTTTCGATAATTGGTTCCGAGATGTGGATGCGCGAAACGGAAAGCCGATTCTCCTGAAAGAGTATTATGATGTGATGATGCTGACTCCGCTTGCCTGTAAAGTAGCAACGCCGGATCAGATAGAGCAGGTAAAACCGATGCTCCATTATTTTGCGTCTAACCGCCGGCTCGAATGGCCGCCGGGTGTCTTTACCTTTACTGAAGCTGCATGGAATGCAGGGGAGCGTGAAATAGCGTCTCAAGTTGTTGTATCAACGGCAAATCGTGTGTATGAGCGTACCGATATGAAAACAATACTGTTCTCCGATTCACTCTTTTCATATCGAATCCCAGGGGTGGCAAATGAATTCTGGCCGTCGGATTTCGTCCCTGCAGGTGGAGAAAATTATGGGTGGGGAGCGACACTACCTCTCTATATCATAAAAAATATCATAGGTTTTAGAGAATCGTCGCACCAACGGGTTAAAGGATTTACACTTGCACCGATGCTGCCGAAAAAATATATGCAAAGTGGGATGAGCTACACTATTCGGAATCTTCATTATTTGAATTTTACTTTTGACGTGACCTATACCGTACAAAATGAGAATGAATTTCTAGTTTCATTGAAGTATCATGCATCAACACCTTTATCTTTTTCGGTTCTTGATGAACGAGGGAAAGAGCTTTACATTCTCAAAGAGAATATGATGAGTAGGAGTTTTACTTTCGATGGGGTTAACGGGAATGTATATCAAATTCGAATAAATTAAAATTCAAGTCACTCAAGAAAAAATAAATACTGACTACTAACAATCATGAGAACGATTTTTCCTCTTTTCCTCTTATTCATCTGTTATACGAGTTGTTCTGTTTCTTCGGAGGAGTTACCATACGTGATTCATGTTGTCGTTGTAAAATATTTTCCCATCCATGGAGACAACATCGACATTGAAAAGACTGGAGATTGGGGAAAGGGGTTAGTGTTTACTCAGAAAAAAGTGGATAGTATAACAGCCGAACTTGCTAAATTACTTGGTAATGCTTCCTGCTACCGTGGTTACAAAAATCCAGACGCTAAGCCTAGCATCAAATACGAAATAGTTAGTACATTCGAATTTTACGAACCGATGCCTACAGTTAGAGGAACGCATCTCGACCCACCAATGACAGATTACAATACTATTATCCAACGTATTGATGGAAAGGATTGGATCGAAAACAGAGATGTAAAGGAAATCTGGGTTTGGGGTTATCACGGCGGTAAAGTTGGGTTATGGGAATCCAATATGGCTGGTCCGTTTGGTGATATCAGCAATAGCGACCGTGCATTAGATGATCTTCCCATTTTTTCTAAGACCTTTACTTTGTTTCATTATAATTATCAGCGTGGTTTGTCTGAGGCAATTGAAGACCACATGCATCAAATTGAAGCACTCCTGAATTTTGTAGATGGACGTGATTCTACTGATGAAGACAAGTGGAGCGAACTTCTCTTCTGGGGGAAATTTGTCGGTAGCGATAAGAGCCACAAGATAATTCGACCTGGTTGCGGTTGGGTACACTATCCACCAAACGGAGAGAAAGATTACGACTGGGCTAATAAAAAGTATGTTGATACAGATATCGAAGATTGGAAACCGGACGGGACGGGTACTAAGCAAAACATGAACTGTGAAAGATGGAAGTGTAATAGTCTATCGTGGTTTCAATACTGGATGCAAAACCTCCCTGGTTATAACAGCGGACTTTCCTCCGAAGGCAAACCGTTGACCAACTGGTGGATTTTTGTAGGAGATTTTGACACAGCGATGAAAAATAGAATGAAGTTGACAGCACCATAAAATTCTTGAAGCCATGATGTACTTAGTTATATGAAAGAAAAAGCTATACAAAATACATTAAGCGTCATTGCTGTTACACTCATTTTATTCTTACTCACGAATGATGTGTGTTTTTCGCAAGGAACTTTCCGCGACTCGATCTGGTATGCGAACTTTGTTAAGCACTCTGATGGTTCGCTATGCAATCACATTGCGCCTACAGCGACGTTCGTGTGCTATCTTAATGGGGATCAGAGCAGAACACTCACTGAGAATGCCGCCCGCTGGGGTTTATCACCCGATCCAAACATCGATGGCAAGGGTGTGTTTGGAGTTGAACTCGGCAATTTCATCAATCCAAGTCTGAAAGTGGGGGATAGTGTTTTCGTTCGTTTCACCTGCTCCGCAAATGGAGAACAAGAAGTACTTTCTGACGTGGTGAACAATATTCCGCCAGTGCGATTTCCACTTTTTTTGAAACTTACTAAGAAAAATATTCCGCAGCAACTCGAGAACTTGACAATATCATTCAGCCCTGAAAAACACCGGGTGCTTCAATGGGATTCAATTTCGGGTGTAACATACACTGTGTATCGCCGCAATTTTTCTGACACATTATCAAATGGAAAGTCGCGCGGTCTCTATGAGCTTCTTGCATCAAATCTTACAACTACTGCTTATGTTGATTCCCTCCCCTTTACGAGTTACTATCACGGATACATTGTTTTTGCCATCTCGAGTGGTGGCGTTTACAGCGCCGCATCGAGTGAAGTGACCGAGCCTGACACGAATAGATTCCAGCTTAGTGTCATCCCCAGCGCGACGACAGTTACTCTTTCTTGGAGTTCGATAACAGATTCAAACCACGTTGTAAGGGGCTACAATATTTATAAACGCACTGAAAATAGTACATACGGTCAGCCGATTGGTTATAGCGGCTTAGATACATCATTCATTGTTTCTCGTTTGCCGCTTGGAACAAAATTTTTCTATAAAGTAAAAGGCAGAATCGATGCCGCAAAGGAAATCGGTGAATCAAATGAAATCGCCGCAACCACCTTGACTTCAAGGGACGGGTTTTATACGTACGCAAACCTTAAAGTTGCTGTAGTGATTTATATGAATACCAATCGCGGTTCAATTTCAGATGCTGAAGTAGTAAAGATTCGCAAGATGCTTGAAGTCGGAAGACTTTTTTATTGGCGGAATTCTTTAATGAAATTGAATACCCCATTTACCTACTATCTGATTGATACCTACAAGGATTTTCCAAGCCGGGATGATTATGCCGTGAGTCGAACGGCGAATGATCTTCAAGCTCTAGGTGTAATGAACACGCAGTACGATATTGTGTTTCGCATTTCTCCTGCAACCAGCGGCTATTGGTCATTCGGTGTGCTGAATTTGAATTTGCCAGGTCCCGCCCGAAGTACAGGTTTTTCACATTCAGAGTGGCCTGTCGGGACAGGTGTTCAGTTCCCCGCTTATCAACCCGGCATTAATTTCGGATTGACTTGGATATATATTCACGAAGTTCAACACGCTCTCGATGGGCTTTATGAAGCCAATGGCCAACCCCAAATGTACCATGGCGATCAACCGCATGAATTTCCTGTTCCCGCCGGCGAACAACTGGATTTTCAAGCAAAGATGTTCCGTGATTTCACTGGGTATGAGAGGTTGTTGCCTCAGTGGGGTGGAATACAAGAAGCGATTGATGGTGATAAGGATGGGTTTCCGGACAATGAGCCGCTTCTGCCTTTGGATGAAGTGCGTTTTGGCAGTAGCGCTTTCCAGGTTGATACAGATGGAGACGGCTATACGGATCGTCAGGAAGCTCTGGATGGAATCTACAACGGAAGCAACCCAAACAATAGTGACACTGACGGTGACAGTATTTCCGATGGGAACGATCCTTATCCGCGTTATCCTGTGAACACTCCTGTTCCTATCTTTACCCCTACAATTGACGGTGTCATCGAAAGCGGATGGCATCTTGCGAATGACACAATAAGTTTCTCACCTATTAACTACGAACCAAAAATCTATATTAACTACGACGACAATTATTTGTATATTGGTTTTAACTTGAGTTATCCGGGAATTCCCCAACTGCAGTTGGATTTTGGTGCAAATGGGTGGTGGTGGGGAACCGGAAATACGATCATGACTATTAATCCATCGCAAGGGCAATTCACAGAATTCCATACGTGGGATGCGAGCCCCGAGGTTCAAGCCTATGCCCTGTCGCTCAATCAGTACGGTGGAATGTGGGATGACAACGCTGTATATCAACAAAAATTCTCACGTAGGGTGATTGATCCTTCCTCTACGATCTTGAAAGTTAATTACAGTAACACAGTATCTCAAATTGAAATGGCAATTCCCAAAAGCGATTACGGGGGATTAACATTAACGAGCGGAAGTAAAATTGGATTAAACATTACATATTCTAATGTCAAATACGTCCCTGCATTCTGGGCATCAACATTCGACCGTTATAGCTTTGTAAACTTTGTTGTTGACAAACCTGTGGGCGTGGAGGAACAGAATAGACAAGAAGGAATTGTCTCCACATTTTCGCTGGATCAAAACTACCCAAATCCATTCAATCCCGAAACAGTGATCAGTTATCAATTGCCTGTAAACGGTTTTGTGTCACTTAAAATATTTGACCTACTCGGACGAGAAGTTACAACACTCGTCAATGAGCGGAAAGATGCGGGAAAATACAGTGTGGAATGGAAAGGGGTGAATCAACCAAGCGGAGTCTATCTTTACCATCTTCAGGTAGGAAGTTTTCATGAAACTAGAAAGATGATATTGCTTCGTTAAAAGACAAATCATTTAATCCTCAACTCAATAGAGAAATCATCGATGAAAAAAATAATCATTCTTTTTGTAATTGCACAAGTTGTTTCATTTGCGCAGCAGACGAAGCCCTATCTCTCCAACCTTAATGCAACAAAAACATCGCCGCTCTATACAACTTATGCCGCAGCAATGGAACGGTCGGAATTTACGCTTGACGAGGGGTATCATTTCCTTTTTTACGATTCGACACGTGGAGCAGATTTTATAACTGATAATGCAGGTGATTGGTCCCTCGGTTTTCGGAAAGGAGCAAAGTATGTCTCATCAATCAATGAAATGTACAAACAACCTATTATTACTGCATCCTATCCGGATTTAGTGAATTATAATTTTTATCCATTTGAAAACATCAAAGTTGATGTGATGTTTTTAGTGTACAGCTCGCATACCGCGATTCAGGATATAACAATCACAAATCTCGGTTCACAAAAAGCAGCTATCGATATTCTGCCTTATCTTAGAAACAATTATCGTTCATTCAACGAAGTGCAAATTCTTAAAGAAAAAAATGCAATGACATTTTCGCATGAAGAGTTTCCTGATAGTTGGGTGCTTGACCATAAAGTGCCGTATGTTGACAAAGTGTACGATGCATTTCTTTTTTCTGAGCCGATGGATCGGTATGCAAGTTTCAGAAGCTATAAATGGGGACCGGTGGAAATCCCTCAAAAGATTGAAATTGAAAAACAAAGCCAGTATGTGGTATGGGGAAGGATTTTACATAAGAATGGAGAACGTTGTCGTCATCTTCCTCCTGAACTGAAAATGATGGTGATGTTGAATAACGATAAAAGCAGAATCCTAACTGAAAACGCGCCACGATGGGGAAGTGCGGAAACGAATGTGAATTCCTACAGTTTGTATGGCGCTGAATTGGGAAATTTCGGTGCGGTAGAAATTGGAGATGCCTTTACATTTATCCTTGCATGTAAAGAATCGAATCAGGATGTCGTTATCAACGGAACAGTGACAGATACATCGAAAGAGCGCGATCAGCGGATCGATGGTAAACTGAATGATGCTACATTGATCAACGCCCCCCAAGGAGTGAAACGCGATATCTGGGGAAGCGGAACTGAGTTGCGTCTATATTGGAAAAAAAGTGAAACCGGCGTTAAGTATAATGTTTATCGTCGTGATTATTTAAAAAGCGGTTTTTATGAATTGATAGCCTCATCGCTTGAACAACCTTTCTTTACCGATAAAAATATTCCCGATGATAAAGTATATGGTTATGTCGTTACAGCAGTTGATGCACAAGGACGTATGAGTATGCATTCGGATGAAGTAAACAATATCGAAGGAAGCGATTTTCTTACTGATATTAAATATCCTGGTCAAGTAAAAGGGGATGCAAAAGATCTTGCAAAAATTATTTCTGCATCTAAGCGTTTTGAGGTTTCTGCAGGAGAAAGCGAACAACTTCGCATTATTCGTACAGTGCGAAGACCGACAGATGACGAGGATAAAACTATTACCGAATCGCGAAAATTATTTTCGGAAGATATAAATAAATATCTCACGGCAAATGAAAAACTTTTTTCATCAATTCTGGCGCCGAAATTCGATAACTCTGAAAAAGAAATGTTATACTGGACAGCATTTTCACTTATGCGCCAGGTAATGCTTCCGCCGGAAGGGGAAAGCAGCTTCAACTATTATGTCTTTTCACGCGAACCGCAGTGGGGATGGGGACACGGCGGGCAAGTCTTTCACGAGAGTCTAACGATGCTTGCCTATGCGTTGATGGATAATGTAAGCGCGATGAATTCTCAACGCGTATATCGAGAGCGCCAATATAAAGACGGGTATATCAATTACCGCACCGGTGCATTTCTCAATGAAACCATTCCGTATGAAAACCAACTTACATCTTCTGCTCCATGGTATGCTTGGCAGAATTGGGAAATTTATAAAATCACAAAGGATAAAATATTTCTTGAAGAGATGTATGAATCGAGCAAATCATTCTACAATTACTATGTAAGTAACAGAGACAGTGACGGCGATGGATTATGCGAGTGGGGTGCACACGCAGTACTAGAATGTGTTCGTGATGGAAAAGTTGCTGTGTGGGATGAAGTCGGTTGGCCGAGCAATTTTGAGGCGGTTGATTTGAATTCAATGTTAGTCATGGAAGAAAAATCTCTTGCAGCAATGGCGATGGAACTTGGAGAAAAGAGTGAAGCGAAAGAATGGAATCGTAAAGCAGCGGAGCGATCAAAAAAAATCAATGATACAATGTGGGATAATTCGACCGGATTCTATTATAATGTAGATAAGATGACAAACACGTTCACTCACAAAAAGCTCAACGATCTGAAGCGTGAGGAGATTATCGGATTCCTTCCGCTCTGGGCTGGTGTCGCGGATGAACAGCAGGCAAAAAAACTGATGCAGAAGTTGACAAATCCCAAAAAATTTTGGCGCAAGTATGGTGTACCGACACTTGCTGCAGATGATTTATATTATAATCCTAAAGGATATTGGAATGGTCCTGTATGGGTGCAGTGGAATTATTTAATAGAACGTGGCATGATTGATTATGGGTATAAAGCAGAAGCAAGAGAATTAGTAAACCGCGTTGCAACTAATATGATTGAACAACTGAAAAAAGATCATAATTTTTGGGAGTTCTACAGCCCTGATGAACAATGGGCAGGTTATAACAAAACGTATTTGTGGGCTGGTATTATAACACGAATGATGTTAGATGCTCTGCAATAACCGTCTTAGATGAATAGTCGAGACTTTCAATATTCTTTAAAATTAAATTCAATAAATAAAATATTTTCACAAACAAAGTGAATACTATGAAAAAATGGAAACAGGTATTATCGTTTTCATTTTTCTTATTTGCAATATAGTATTTGTGGTTGCGGGAATATTTTTGATATTTTTTTTTACTTTGAACTTTTTACTTGCATCGGCATGTCGGAGAACTACGGCTCCCAATAAAATGCTGCTAATGTTGGTTGTTGCAAATGATGGATTGTTCTCCGTACAGACCCAAGTTGAACTTAAGTGAATTGAAATATCAATGTTTTCTCTCTTTCGCTGGGTCATTATAATTTTGTTACACGGAGAACTACAAAGTAAAGATATTTCATAAAGGAGAATGATTGTGAATTTATTTAAAGTGTCATTCCTGATTCTGATTGTCTCGCTTTTTCTCTGCGAGAAAAGTGATCCGCAGGTGACGGTGCATGATGAATTTTTAAAACTCAATGCAAAAACAAACGATCCGCTCTTTACAAATTACGCGGCTGCAATTTCACGGTCGCGGTTTTTTGCCGATAAATCATACTTTATGAACTATTTCACTTCAGACAAACCGATCACATACTCCAGTCAATATGCCGGAGATTTCACTGTGATTTGGAAAGTGAACAATATGGTGATCAGCAACATTCGTGATTATGCAAAACAACCTGTTGTGATTGCATCATTCCCTGATATGGCTATATTGGAGTATGAACCGTTCCAAAACATAAAAGTTCAAGAAGTATTTTTCGTCTATACTTCAGGGTCTGCAATTATAGAGCTTACATTCGAAAATACCGGCAACATTCCGTACGATATTATGCTTTATTCGCTGGTTTACATGCCGGAAGATTCGATGCAAATTATGCAATATGATGAATCAAATCAGGGTTATGTTTTTACGCATCATGAACCTTACGAACGATTGCACAGCAATCTGTATAAAGAACGCGGTTATCCATCTAATTTTCTGAACTTGCTTTCCTGTAATACTTCTCTTCAAAGTTACGGTGCTTATAATGTGTGCGATCTCGATCAATTTTATTTTGACATAAAACGTTTGAGCAAAGTCCACGAAAATGTTATTGCACTTAATGAACAAAAAAGTGGACTTGTTAATATAGCAGCGCTGCAAAAAAATATAAAACTTCAACCAAGAGAAAAAACATCCGTCCGTTTTATAAGATCGGTTCAAGATGAACGAAGTCCTGAAAGTGAATTGATAACGGATTCAAAATCTGCTAAGACAATTGAGCTACAAAAATATGTGGATGAGAATATTGAGTTATTCAAAACTATTCCACGAATACAATTTAAAACAGCTAAAGAAAAGATAGTCTACATCGGTGCGTTTAATCTTGTGCGCCAATGCATGCTTCCTCCCAGCGGACAAACACCCCATAATTTTTATGTTTTTTCACGTAATCCTGTATGGGGCTGGGGGCATGGGCATCAAGTAATGCATGAATCACTCTCGATGATTCCTTATGCGTATCTCGATCCAATATCAGCGCAGGCATCTCAACGGGTTTATATCGAACAGCAATATGAAGATGGATTGATAGCTTATCGCCATGGACCCCGCGGACCTCAAGTTTATCCGCATGAAGGAATCCCTTCAACTTCAGCGCCGTTTTTTTCGTGGACTAATTGGGAAATTTATAGTGTAAGCAAAGATAAAATATTCTTAAAAGAAAGTTATGACGCCGGCTCGAAGTACATCCGCTACCTCGAAAAAGAACGGGATCAGGATCAGGACGGAATGTATGAATGGGGACCGTATGGAATAATAGAAAATGTTCGTGACGGTTGGAATGTAGTCTTTCAATTATTTTCTGAAGGAACGGATGAAGGAAGAGATATTTCCCACGAACTTGATGTTCTCGACTTGACATCAGAAGTTGCAAATGAAATGTTTTATCTCAAATCTATGGCAAAGGAGTTAAAAGATACTGCCGGCATTCGCGAGTGGACAGAAAAATTTGATAAAACTGCAAAGCTTATCAATAAATATATGTGGGACAAAAAGGATAAATTTTATTATAACGTCTCGATGGCAGATAACTCGTTTGAGTTTGAAGGGGCTAGTTTAAAACGAAAAGAACTGATCGGCTTTTTACCGATGTGGGCGCGCGTTGCAACCCAAGAGCAAGCAAGTGAACTTGTTAAGCATTTAACAAACGATAAATCATTCTGGCGGAAATATGGAATTCCCACTTTAGCTGCTGATGATCCGAATTATACACCGTTCATTGACGGCTGCTGTCGCTGGAATGGAGCTGTATGGCTGCTTTGGGATTATATGGTAATGGTAGGATTAAATAATTATGGATACGACAAACTTGCGCGGCAAGTTGCTGATAAAATGATGCTTGCCGTAACAACACAGCTTGAAACAAATCATCATTTCTGGGAATCATATAGTCCGGATTATCCAGTGCAGGAAAGCCCGTCAAATTATATATGGGATTCCATTATGGCGAAAGTATTGATTGAAATGTATACGAAGAACCGATAATAATGTCTTAATAGGATAGAATTAATTTGAAACTCAACAAACACACACATCGTCGGTACAATATACTTTCAGGAGAATGGATTCTTGTATCGCCTCACCGAGCAGAAAGACCGTGGAGTGGTCAAGAAGAAAAAGTACAAGAACAGAAACTGCTGGCATACGATTCAGCTTGTTATCTTTGTCCGGGGAATGAGCGAGCCAATGGTATTCGTAATCCGGAATATGATTCGGTCTACTCTTTTACAAATGATTTCCCTGCATTGTTTCCGGACACTTCTTTAGATGAATTCAGTTCAGATATTCTTCTTATTGCTCGTGGCGAATCGGGAACTTGTAAAGTTGTTTGTTTTTCCCCTCAGCACGATGTAACGCTTCCCGAATTGCCTGTTGAACAAATTCAAAAAGTTGTTGATATCTGGACGGAAGAATACCGTGCTTTCGCTTCTGATCCCAAAATAAATTATGTACAAATATTTGAAAACAAAGGTGCAGCAATGGGGTGCAGTAATCCGCATCCGCATTCCCAGCTTTGGGCGCAAAATTCTATCCCGGTAGAACCAGCCAAAGAACTTACTCAATTCGCTAATTATTATTCCGAAAAATCGAAATGTCTTGTGTGCGATTATCTTGTTTTGGAACAAAAACTACAAGAACGTTTCGTATGTGATAATGAAGATTTTATTGCGCTTGTTCCGTTTTGGGCGGTCTGGCCATTTGAAACGATAATCCTTTCAAAAATACATTTTGGAAGTTTGATGGAACTAAACGAAAAAGAAAAAATATCGTACGCGGATATTTTAAAACGCTTGACGACAAGATACGACAATCTATTTAACGTGTCGTTTCCTTATTCAGCCGGCATTCACCAGTCGCCCACCGATAAAAATGAACATCCCGAATGGCATTTTCATATGCATTTTTATCCGCCGTTACTCCGTTCGGCAACAGTAAAAAAATTTATGGTAGGATATGAAATGCTGGCGAATCCTCAGCGGGATATTACGGCCGAATTTAGTGCGGAACGTTTACGCAATAGTTCTGAAATTCATTACAAACATCGAAAGTAATCTGAGACAGTTATGAAAAACATTTTATGGTTATTTAGTATTTTTTTGTTAATCGTTTGTACGACAAAGGTATTTGCACAAAACAAAAATTATGTTTCTAACCGCCAACCACTTATCAAAAATCCATTTATCCAGCTTCCTATCGGATCGATCTCTCCAAAAGGATGGCTGTTGCAGCAGTTCAAACTTTCTGCAATTGGAATGACTGGGCGCCTCGATGAAATCTGGAAAGATGTCGGTCCCGATAACGGATGGCTTGGTGGAAAGGGAGATCCATGGGAACGGGGACCATACTGGTTGGACGGTTTAGTACCTCTTGCCTACACATTAAAAGATCCAATCCTCATCAAGAAAGTCCAAGCATGGATAGAATGGAGTTTGAAAACACAAAGATCGGATGGATATTTTGGACCTCAGAGAGACACCACAAGAAAATTTTCCGACAAAGAACGCTGGCAGGCATGGATGGAAAAAAGCAAAGAAGATTGGTGGCCCCACATGATAATGTTGAAAGTCATGCAGCAATACTATGATGCGACAAACGATAAACGCGTTTTGAAATTCATGCATAAATATTTCCAATACCAGCAATTGCAATTACCTACAAAGCCACTTTCGTATTGGTCACATTGGGCAAGATCTCGCGGTGGAGAGAATCTGCAAAGTATCTACTGGCTCTATAACAGAACAGGAAAGGTATGGCTGCTTGATCTTGCACAGATTGTATTTTCTCAAACCGAAGATTGGACGGGAATGTTTGAATCCGGTGATCCAAAATACTGGCATGGGGTGAACACGGGAATGGGAATAAAGCAGCCCGGAGTCTATTACCAGCAGTCAAAAGACGAGCGTCACATCAAAGCAGTAAAAAAAGGGATTGCTGATTTGATGAAATATCATGGTCAGGTAAACGGAATGTTCTCGGGAGATGAAATTTTACATGGGACGGATCCTTCTCACGGAACAGAATTATGCACTGTTGTAGAATATATGTTCAGTCTTGAAACTTTGCTGCAAATAACCGGCGATTTAGAGTTTGCAGAGATATTGGAAAAACTTGCTTTCAATGCATTACCTGCCGGTATTGAACCGGACTTTACAGGGCGGCAATATTATCAAACCCCAAACCAGATAGTCTGTGATACTTTATACCAGAACTTCAATACAAGGCACTGGGGAACTCATCTCTTCGGACTCGAAGATGGATATGGCTGTTGCACGGCAAACTATCATCAAGGATGGCCAAAGTTCACAAGTCAATTGTGGCTTGCAACGCAGGATAATGGGCTTGCAATTATGACCTACGCTCCATCGGAAGTATCTGCGAAAGTTGGCAATGGAATCGCCGTAAATTTTGTAGAAGAAACAAATTATCCGTTTGATGAAAAGATTCTGCTGAAATATACAGGAACAAAAGATGTTGAATTTCCTCTCTATCTTCGTATTCCGTCATGGTGCAGCTCTGCTACGATCAGCATAAATAGAATTCCACAAAATTCCCGTAAAGCAGGTTCTCTTGAAAAAATATCCAGAAAATGGAAAAATGGAGATGTTGTTGAAATTATTTTTCCGATGGAAGTCCGGTTATCAAAATGGCATGAAGAAACGATTGGAGTGGAGCGTGGTCCGTTAGTGTACGCATTAAAGATGAGTGAAGAATGGAGAAAAATAAAGGGGATAGAACCTTACGCAACGTATGGAATTTATTCTAACGATCCGTGGAATTATGGATTGATCATCGGCGATGAAAACGAACCTGATTCCAGTTTTACGTTTCAAAAAAATGACATGCAGCTTCAACCGTTTGTTGCAAATGCCGCTCCATTAACATTAAGAGTTAAAGCAAAACGTATTCCTGAATGGCAGCAATATGGCGGTGTAGCCGGTCCGGTACCGTGGAGTCCGATCCGTTCGAAAGAACCTGTTGAGGAAGTTACATTGATTCCGTATGGCTGCACAAAACTGCGGATCGCACAATTTCCTGTAATAGAAAAATAAGATGCAATTAGTAATCGATTATCATAAATATGTAAATAAGGATTTGATATGAAAAGACGCAAACACTATTTAATATTGTTTATTCTCTTCGTATGCGCAGTAGTAACACAGGCGCAGATAGTACAGCTTCGTACAGTTGATATAGGAGCGCTATGGAAAGCCGGAAAGGCACACCCAAATTTTGTTCCGGCATATTCCGGCGATACCTTAAAACCGTTTGACGGCAACCCGTTTAATGCATTAGAAATGTTGAATACAGATTCTCTGATTCTAACCGTTCAATTTGATTCAGCAATCAGTATTGAAAAAGCAAAAACATATTTTTGGCATAATGCTGAATGGTTTCTCGAATCTGCTAATTCACTTACCGACTTAAATTCAAAATTAGGGACATACTCATTACTTGTTCCTAAAAAGTCGGCAAATAGTTTTCAATGGGATTCTTCCGCATTTGCTAAGAAAGAAGTTTCGTTAATACGGTTGTCAATAAAAAATCCTTCTGATTCAACTATTCGCTTCGGTGAATTAGTCTTAGAAGGAAGTATCACATTCACGAAGTTTATTATTTTACCTCAACCGATTCAAATTATTCCCAACACATCTCTGCAATTGCAACTGAAGATTCAAGATGAACAAGGGAATTTCCATTCAAATTTTATTTCTTCACCGATTTTATGGGAATCTTCTAACCATTCAATTGCAACCGTGGATGAATTTGGTAAAGTTTCCGCATTTGCTCTGGGAGAATGTGAGATCACCGTGCGGACTCTGGACAACAAACTAAAAGGTTTTGCTCCGCTGATGGTTGTGCAAGATTTCCGTTCAACAAAAGTAAAACCGATGACAGTGAAAGTAGCATTGGTCATTCAGGATCCGTGGCTGCCATCGAGCAATCGAATTCATGAAGAATTTGGCTGGCGGGACCCGAAGCAGTTGTCGAATAAACTTGTGTTTCATTTTAAAGAAGCGACGGACAGTGTCGTGAATTTTCAATTCGTGGAGATCATTGATGCAAACATTCTCTTCACTCGCTTTTACGGAAACTTTCTTAGCGTTACCCAATATGTTGAACTGCTCAAAGAACCCGGATGGAAAACACTGCGCGCAGCTGAAGATTCAGGACAGATCTGGTTCGATTACCGCGAAATGGTGAAATACTATCATTTTGATGAGAAGAGAAACAATAACTCCATTGATGAGGTGTGGGTGTTTGCCGCTCCATTCCTCGGCATGTATGAATCGCAACTGATGGGACCCAAGGCATTCTGGTGGAACTCTCCTCCTATTAAAGACGGAACAGCATTGAATAAACTTCTTTCCGTGATGGGATTGAATTACGAACGCGGCGTTGACCAAGCGTTTCACAGTTTTGGACATCGCGTAGAGAGCGCTCTTGCATATGCATATTTTGAAGCCACGGGACTTAATTGGAATTCTACAAGGACTAATCCAACTCCGTGGGATCTATTTACGAGGATAGAGAAAGATATGCCAGGTGAGGCGCACGTCGGCAATGTTCATTTTCCACCGAACGGTGCTCACGATTACGATTATGGTAATTCAACTATAGTGAAGTCGTTTGCCGAAAACTGGTACCGTTATCCCTATCTTCTCGATCAAAGTAGTCAGGTGAATGTAGCTACGTGGCTTTACACTCCAGGAGAACCACTCGCCGAAGGACAGGATCATTTAGGGTTCTTGCGATGGTGGTACGGTCATATTCCAAGATATGAAGGTGTAAGTAATGGAGTGTTGAACAATTGGTGGCATTATGTTGTGGATTATGAAGCTGCGGTTGCACTTGCAAAAAGTACACATCCGGTTGGTCTGCGTGAAGAAAATTCTCTTAATCCGCCGCGAAAGTTTGGACTTGAACAGAACTATCCAAATCCGTTTAATCCTTCAACAGTTATAAACTATTCATTGGAGAATCCGTCACATGTTTCGGTAAAGATATTTAATATGCTTGGAAAGGAAGTAGCTACATTGATTGATAAGATAATGAGTCTCGGACAACACAACGTTCAATGGAATGCGCAAGGCTTTTCTTCCGGGGTATATTTCTATCAATTAAAAACCGGGGACATTATTCAAACTAAAAAAATGGTTTTGCTGAGATGAGAATCAACACTCACAAAAACTGTAAATAAGGATCTGCAAATGGGTAAATATTTTTTACTATTCATGCTTTTGTTCGCAGTGACAACTATAGCAATTGCTCAGCAAAAATATTGCATTGGATATTTGACATCAGCTCTTGAGATATCTAAAGAAGATGATGCCGCAATAGCATGGTTAGATAATTCGAAGAAATTCAATTGTAAAATTATTAAAAAAGTAGAAAAAGGAAATCAGGATTTTGTTGGAACGGATGTTTTATGGATTCACCTTCCTGATTCAATTGGATTAAACAATCTACTTAAACAAAAAAACATTCTTTCTCATTTAAATAAATATTATCAAAATGGTGGGAAAATTCTTTTCACGGATTATGCTGCTATGTTACCGAATGCCATGGGTATTGAACCTAAGAAACCGGAAATCCGTCATGATACGATTCAGAACGAATGGTTATTTGATAAGCGTGGATTTCAAGGGCATTTGGGTCATCCGCTATTTGCAGGATTTTTTGGTGGTGAGTACGTATGGGATGCCAATGAAGATCAAATAATGTCTTTTGTGGGATATTTTGGGAAAGATTTTCCGGAAAAGGGGAAAGTAATTGCCATAGACAAGGCATACGTTTTTGTCTATGCGGAAAGAAAGATTGTGATTGAGCACTCTAATAAAAAAGGGAAAGTAATTTCAATTGGTTCAAGTATTTATTTCAGCAAGTCAAACAATCTTCGGAACAATCTTGAACATTTTATGGAGAATACGCTTCAGTATCTTGCCGGTGAAAAATTTAATGAACCCGTTACTTACTGGAAAAAATTTACTAATAAACCTATTCTTTTTACTGAAAAGAATGTCCCTATAGTTCTTTCAAAAGAAAGGGAAATGAAAAATATTCCTCACTCCGAATTGCTTTTTACTCGTTTAGAACCGCAAAATAATTATTATGAAGCTTCCGGACGTCGTGCGCTTATCATGGGAAAAGAAAATGGCGGAATTGAGGAAGTATGGGTGCATCCATTAAGGATTCTTCGTGATTATGAGGTTGGAATTTTAACAGGTGATTCGATAACATGGTTGCAGAATTACCCGGTGAACGTTGAAATTCGCCCTGAATCCTTTAATCGGATTTATTCGACTCCTTTCGGCGAATTGAAAGAAATTATTTTTGCTTCATTATGGAAAGCTGGAGGCATTGCTCATTATACTTCAACTTTTTCAACGAAACTTATCATTCGCTTTCGTAGCGATTTGCGTTGGATGTGGCCCTACGATGCTAATGCACTTGGGGATGTGCACTATGCTTACGATGAGACGATGAATACCCTTCATTTAAAAGATACAACAGGGAAATTTTATTGTTTGTTTGGTGGTGATATAATTCCCTCATTAAAAATCAGTGGGCAGTTCCAAAAAATTCAATGGTCGCCGAAAGGATTTGTAGGAACCGAAACGAATGAGAATCAAGTATATCATGCGGTTATGTATGATCTGAGTATGAAAAATAATTTCACACTCAATTATACTTTTCTTGGAACAAATGAAGGGAAGGAAAAAGCGCTTACTGATTACCGAATACTTCTCGAAAAACCTGAAGAACAGTATGCTGAACAGGTTGTGCATACAACCGATCTTTTAAAACGCACAGTACAAGTATTTTCTCCCGATATAGAATTTAATGCGCTTTTCAAATGGGCGATTGTTGGCACAGATAAATTTCTTGCCTATACTCCTGGACTTGGAACGGGTTTACTTGCCGGATTTGCAACCTCAGCTCACGGCTGGAATGGAGGCCATAAAAACAGTGGGCGTCCCGGCTATGCCTGGTATTTTGGGCGCGATTCAGAATGGTCCGGGTTCGCTATTAATGACTACGGCGATACAGAATTAGTGAAAGAACAACTAAAATTTTTACAACGGTATCAGGATAGATCCGGAAAAATATTCCATGAAATCTCTACAAGCGGGGTTGTCCATTATGATGCAGCCGATGCAACTCCATTGTATATAATTCTTGCCGGTCATTATCTGCGTGCATCAGGTGATATTGAATTCATTAAAGAAAGCTGGATGCATCTTAAGAGTGCAATTGATTTTCTTTATTCAACTGATACAGACGGTGATGGGTTGATTGAGAATACAAACGAAGGACACGGCTGGGTTGAAGGTGGTGCTTTGTTTGGAGCCCATAGTTCTTTTTATCTTTCATCGTCTTGGGGTCAAGTATTAAAGGACATGTCTTTTATTGCTGCATTAATCGGCGAAAATGACCTGGCAGCAAAATACTCTATGGATGCGAAAAAAGTTCAAAAAATATTAAATACTGATTTTTGGAATGACTCAACTCAATTCTATAATCTCGGGAAATTGAAAGATGGAACTTATCAAACCGAACCGACCGTACTTCCAGCTGTAGGTGCGTACTTTAATTTGTTAGATGATGCTAAAGTAAAATATATGCTTGATGCTTATGCTTCAAATAGTTTTAGTACAGACTGGGGTACTCGTATTGTGAGTTCTTCTTCAAAATTATTCAAACCAACAGGATATCATTATGGAGCTGTATGGCCGCTTTTTACGGGGTGGACTGCTTTGGCGGAGTACGAGTATGGGAACTCAGTACAAGCGTTCTCGCACTTCAATGAAAATCTTGCAATTAAAAATTTTTGGGCGCTTGGATATGTTGAAGAGGTAATGAATGGCTCAGTATATAAACCATCAGGTGTTTGTCCACATCAGTGCTGGTCTGAAACAAATATTCTTCATCCAGCAATCACTGGCATGATTGGGTGGAAACCGAATGCGGTTGAACAAAGTGCGACACTCAAACCGAGATTCCCGCTTTCTTGGGATACTATCTCTGTTGCAGATTTACGATCAGGGAAGTCATTGCTTCAACTCTCGATGAAACGCGGATTAAACAGAACGGTGTACTCTATCAAACTTATTGAGGGACCGGAACTAAAAGTTCAATTCTCTCCTGAAATTCCGGATGGGATGAAAATTAAAAAGGCATTTATCGATAAGAAAGAAATAGCAATTAAAGATTCAACGTTCAGAGGACTTCTGGCAATTCCAATACAAATTCAACTAAAAACAACTGTGGAAATTGTTTTTGAACACACTGGAGGAATTGGGATGTACCCTGTTGTTCCACATCCTCAACCCGGTAATAGTTCTCAAGGGTTTAGAATCATTTCCACTTCTCTCTCAGGGAAACAATATACGTTAATAGTGGAGGGCAAATCCGGAACTGAAGGAAATTTTATTTTAAATGCTTTCGATCAGAAGGTTGTATATGTTGCCAATGCTGAATTTGAAACAACTCCAAAGCAAGGTATCATAAATTTGAAAGTAAATTTTGACGATTTGTCAAGTTGGATTGGGCGTAAAACGGTTAAAGTAATGTTGCAGTAAAACAATAAATATATTCATACCATAATTAAACAGCAGTTCGTAACACAAAAAAATATTTATTGAAAATAATGATTCGTACTTATAGGGAAAACGGTTTTTTACATTTGGTAATTGAAAATGAAAAAATAAGAGCGGTTTTTCTTCCAGAGATTGGAGGAAAAATGAAGGAGTTAATAAATCTGAAAACAGGTACGCAATTTTTGCAAGAGAATCAGCGCGAAGATAAAGTTTATTCCCGTGCTCTTTATGGTTCGGATTTTTTAAAATACGATGTCAGCGGCTTTGATGAATGTTTCCCTACAGTTTCAGCTTGTGAAAAAAATTTGAAGGAAGATAAAAAACATTGTTTTCCCGATCATGGTGAGCTGTGGTCAAGAGCATGGGAATTTTCACAAGTAGCCGACTTCATCACTTTATCAATTGAAGGAATGAAATCAAGATATCTTTTTAAAAAGAAGATCGGGCTAATAGAAGACACAATTGAAATAACTTATACTGTAAGGAATTTATCTTCCCGTACCTTTCCATACATTTGGTCTGCACATCCGCTGCTTAAGATTTCTGAAGGTGATAAGCTGCTTCTGCCGGAAAATACGGAGGCTGTTGCTTTGTATTGGGCATCTGATCCAGTAATTGGGAAACAGGGAGATCTTCTTAACTTATCTTATATTACAAGGGATCAAAACGAACTTGATTTTTCAGTCGTACCGAATAAATCTACAAATATTGCAATGAAATGCTTTACCGGGAAATTAACCAAAGGTTACGCAGGTCTTTATAAGAAACAGAAAGACGAAACAATTTTATTCACATTTGATGCTGATGAGATTCCTTATTTGGGGATTTGGCTGTGTTACGGCGGTTGGCCTATAGGTTGGCAAAAGAAGCATTATACTATTGGATTGGAACCAACAAATGGAAATTCTGACTCACTTGCGGAGGCAGTCAAGAAAGATAATTATTCGGAACTTGGTTCGTTTGGAGAACATAACTGGACTCTAAAGATTACTTTAGTTCAAGGCATACCAGAGGTTTTCTACAATGAATCGGATGAAAGAAAAATTTCATACAAAAACAATAACTAAAATTAAAGGGAAAGATACACGAGAAAAAAATAGAATTGTCTTTTTCTGATTGGTTGATTATTGCAATCTATTTCGGGTTTGAACTTGCCATTGAGATTATTCGGCTTGCATGTTGTGGAATTACATTGTGTTTGATGGATTAGAAAATATGGATTTAATTATGTCTCGTGTATCGGTAGAGAAAAATAAAAACTTATAACAAATGAGTGGTTAAAAAATGAAACAATTAAAAATCTTTTTCGCAATTTTATCTATAGTTCAAATTACTATCTCTGCCCAAGATGGATTGATTAAGAAGTTTCAAATAAAACAAAACGATCTGACTCTAACACGTCCAGCACAATCAATTCAGTACATGGATAAGATTGGTAACAAAGCTGCTCTGTTAGGATTTGAAAACGGTTCATTCGAAATGTGGATCTGGCCGTGGAAAGTTCTGCGCAATTTTGAAATACAATTTTTTGTAGGAACCACCACACAACCGATTCTTGCTAAAGATATTTTGAGGGATATTTCTGTAACTCCGGAAGCTACAACACTCACATTTGTTTATGAATCGTTCACAGTTAAAGAAATAATTTTCATTCCTCACGATGAACCCGGTGCAATAATTCTTCTTGATGTGAATACAACAACTCCACTAACAATTGTTCCGGGATTCATGCCCGTTATGCAGCCGCAATGGCCGGCTGGAATTGGCGGACAGTATAGTTACTGGGATGACAATGTGAAAGCTTACGTAATATCGGAATCACAGCAAAGAGGATTGTTCTTGTGCGGTTCGCCTGTCGCACAGCAAATGGCTGCCCCGCCCGCCCACATGTTCGCGGATAACCCGATTCAATTTAAAATTGATATCAAACCCGGAGAAGCAAAAAATAATTTCATACCGATTGTGATTGCAGGTAGTCCGGTTAAAACAAAATATGATTCTGTGAAGTCGCTTTATAAAAATATTACTGCCAACGTTGAAGATCTATATAACAAGACTTATGAGCACTATAAGAATTTACGTAAATCAACAGTTGAGGTAATAACGCCCGATGAAAAATTAAATCTTGCATTTGAATATGGAAAAGTTGCGTTGAACAATTTGATGGTTGATAATCCAACTCTCGGTAATGGATTAGTTGCTGGGTATGGATTAAGCGGCGGTGGCGGACGTCCCGGCTTTGCGTGGTTTTTCGGCGGTGATGCATTTATCAATTCACTGGCAATGAATAGTTATGGTGATTACTCAACTGTTCGCTCTGCACTCGAGTTCACTCAAAAATGGCAGCGGCAAGATAATTTCCCGATTAGGAAAAAGTCGAAGGAAGAAAAAAATATTGATGTTGGCAAAATGTCGCACGAGCTTTCTCAGAGCGATGGACTTATTGATTGGTGGAACGATTATCACTATGGATATAACCACGCAGATACATCTCCATGGTATCTTGTAGCTATGGGAGATTATTTTAGAAAAACCGGAGATGTTGAATTCATAAAGAAAAGTTGGAAATCAATTGTGCAAGCATATAATTGGTCAAAGAGTAAAGACAGCAATGGTGACGGCTTGATGGACCTCAAAGGCGCGGGACTTGGTGTGCTCGAGTTTGGTGCACTCGTGAAAATTTTCAACGATAACTACACTCAGAGTTTATGGACGCAAGGAATTAAAGAAGTAAACTTGATGGCAAAGTATTGTGATGATAAAGAAATAGAAAAAGAAACTGAAATACTTTATCCAAAAGCACAGCAAACATTGGAAAAAATATTTTGGATTGATGATCTGGGGTTCTACAGTTTCGGTGCAGCAGAAGATGGCAAACAAGTTCGTGAAAAAAACATTTATTCTTCGGCGTCAATTCTTTTTGGTTTGATGAACAATGAACGAAGCGTAAGTACAATAGAAAAATTTAACGAAAGCGATATGGTGACCGATTGGGGCGTACGCAATCTTTCAAATAAATCTTCTATGTATGAACCGATGAACTACAATTATGGCACTATTTGGCCATTCACGTCTTATTTTATTGGCGCAGCGCAATTTTATACTCACTTTAATCTGCAAGGATTAGAAACAGTAAGAAAGTCAGCGCAACATGTTTTTGATTATGGTCTCGGAATTGTGCCGGAAGTTTTTTCCGGTGATATTAACACTAAACTCGGCGAAGCTTATCATAATCAAGGTTTTTCTGTTAGCGGTTACGTTTTTCCGATGATACGCGGCTTGATTGGATTGGATGTTGATGCTCTTAATAACAAAATCACATTTTCCCCCAAAATTCCGGTGGATTGGAAATTCTTAAAAGTTCATAATGTAAATATCGGTAGCGCAATTGTTAATTTGGATTTAATAAATGAGAATGGTCGGATGGTATTTTTAGCGAAGAAAATATCCGGCAGAAATATCCAAATTGAATTCTCTCCCGATCTTCCGCTTGGGACAGAGAGTAATTCTATGCACGTGAACGGACAACCGGTGAAACCGGCGCTGATTCATCATAAACAAGCAGAGCAATTAAAGATCACTTTTGATCTGGAAGAGGAGTCCTCCGTTGTTTTAATGTATAAACCGACCGTCTCGGTTTTTCTTCAAGATCACATGACACCTATCGGAGCCACAAATGAAGAACTGAAAATTGTATCTCAAAACTTGGATGGAAAGAAGTTAACCGTTCATTGCGAAGGGAAGCCGAACAAAGATTATGAATTGGAAATTATGAATTACGAATTAGTAAAATCTATCTCCGGCGCTGAGTTGAAGGATGGAAAATTGATTGTGAATATTCCCGGAACCGGAAATGATTTTTTAAAACACGAAATTGAAGTTGAAGTCAGATAACAATTGTCAATAGATAATAATTTTTCTTTAAAAATATTTTTTTGAATTCTTATTGGAATAGAAAATCAATTTTAATAGCTTTTGGACGTGCTTAAGGTTACTACTAAATTATTTTATTTAGGAAACATGCTTCCAATAACACTTGAACCTCAACAACAGATAAATCTTTTTCTAAAGCATTCTAGCAATGCCTCTAATTTCGAATTAGAAGTTGTTAACAAAGGACTCGCCGCAGAAATTCGTCTTTACTTTTTAACCAGCAAAAAAGAAAAAGTTGTTAGACGAACTAGGAAAAAATCAATCCCCAAACACGAAACAATATTTTTGTTTTAGCACAAGGAACATTTATGCAATCTATCGGTCTATCAATCGTTGATTGGATTATAATCTTAATCTACTTCGCATTCGTTCTTGGTATTGGATGGTATCTCCGCAAATTCACAACAACTAAAGAAGATTTTTTTCTTGCGGGTAGAAAAAATTCTTCGTGGGTCGCCGGGTTAGCGTTTCTTTCTGCAAACCTCGGTGCGCTCGAGCTACTTGGAATGACAGGCAATACATTCAAATACGGAATGTATGTGGCGCACTTCTACTGGATCGGTGCAATACCGGCCATGCTCTTTCTTGGTATTTACATGATGCCGTTCTACTATAGCAGTAAAATTAACTCTGTACCGGGTTATCTCAAGTTACGCTTCGATGAAAAAACTCGCGTGTTAAATGGAATTGCATTTGCAATAATGACGCTTCTCGTTTCAGGAATCAATCTTTACGCTATGGCGCTTGTACTTCATACTTTTCTCGGATGGAACTGGGACATAAGTATGTGGGTTTCAGCAATTACAGTTGCCTGCTATGTAGGATTAAGCGGATTGATGTCGGCAATTTTTACAGAGATAATTCAATTCTTTATGATTTGGTTTGGACTCTTTCTCGTTTCAATTCTTGGAATAATCGAAATTGGAAGCATGAAAGAAATATTTGCTCGCATTAATGAATACAGCTCTCAGGTTTCGTTCACAACTCTTTGGTCAACCGCATCGGATCCAACTCAGAACGGAATGTTCATTCATTGGAGCGGAATTGTCTTGGGACTTGGTTTTGTTCTATCATTCGGATATTGGACAACGGATTTTCTAGTTGTTCAGCGAGCATTCTCTGCAAAGGATTTACGCTCCGCGAGAATGACACCGATCTTAGCGTCATTTTTTAAAATGGCTTTGCCATTTCTCGTAATTCTTGCAGGATTGATTGCGATTGCTCTTTCAATAGATCCAAATAGCGGCTTCAAGCTTTTGGAGGATGGAGGGCAAATAAATTACGATTCGGCTCTTCCTCTCCTGATTGCGAGATATTATCCATCGGGATTGGTTGGGCTTGGTGTTACTGCATTACTTGCAGGATTCATGGCAGGACAGGCAGGTAATATAAGTGCGTTCAACACTGTATGGACTTACGATATTTATAAATCTGTTTTGAATAGAAAAGCTTCAGATGCTCACTTACTCTGGATGGGACGTGCCTCAACAATTGTTGGAGTTATCATTTCTCTCGGTACTGCATATTGGGCAAAAAGTTTTCCGAGCATCATGGATTATATGCAAGCAATTTTTTCTTGGGTTAACGCGCCACTATTTGCAACGATGCTTCTCGGAATGTTTGTTTGGTGGATTACTCCTAACGGTGCATTCTGGGGATTGGTTGCGGGAATGTCGTCATCATTTTTTATGTGGCTGGCAGTAAAGTTTCATTGGTTCAGCGAAAGTATTATAACATTGTCTAATACTCAAAGCGATATGGCCGCAAACTTTTGGCGCGCTTGGTGGGCTTGGTCAATCTGCGCAGCAATTACAATTGTCGTCAGTCTTATCACAAAAAGAAGACCAAAAGAAGAACTTGTGGGATTAGTGAAAGGATTAACAGAAGAAAAACATGATCAGCATTTACCATTCGTAAAACACCCGGAGTTTGCTGCTATTATTTCTTTGATCATATTAGCTCTTCTGAACATTTGGTTTTGGTAAAACCGAAATTGTCATCATAAGAAATTACATTTAACGAAAAGAAGTTGAGTTTGATGAACAATCTCACAAATATAGGTTTAGAGATTCTTCACGTTGTTCAGAATTTTAAAGGAGAAAATAAATGAAACCGATCTGGTTTTTTGTTGGATTAATTTTACTTGTAATGGGCGGAATAATTTTTCTATCGGGAATCTATCAATTTATAAATCCTCCGGAAGTAAAAACTGTTCTCGCCGAAACTCATCCGGCTATATGGTGGGGAGCCGTAATGTTTATCTTTGGCGGTATCATGTATTGGAAAACAAGGAAGCAGACTGTAGAGTAACAAATGAATATTACTAAATCCGTCCGCAAAAAATTCAAAGAACTTTTTAACGAAGAACCATTGCTTATCCGTTCACCCGGAAGAGTTAATCTAATCGGTGAACATACCGATTACAATATGGGTTTTGTTCTTCCGGCAGCTATTGATAAGGCAATTTACTTTGCTATCGCACCGCGAAGCGATGATCAATGTAAACTTTATGCAGCAGACATGAATGACAATTATCAGTTTTCAGTTGACAATTTGCAGTTTTCAAAAAAGCAGTGGCCAAATTATTTGATGGGAGTTGTTGATCAACTCAACAAGAGAGGATACAAAACAAAAGGATTTAACTGCGTGTTCGGCGGAGACATTCCGCTCGGCGCCGGTTTATCCTCGTCAGCGGCTCTGGAAGCGGGGTTAGCATTTGCACTCAATGATATTTTTAATTTGGGAATTGATAAACTCTCGCTCGTTAAGTTATCGCAAAAGGCCGAAAATGAATTTGTCGGTGTGAATTGCGGAATTATGGATCAATATATTAATATTTTTGGTGAGCGCAGAAACGCTCTTCGTATTGATTGCCGCTCGCTTGAGTATGAATATTTTCCATTTGATTATAAAAATATTTCGATCGTTCTATTTAATACAAATGTTTCTCGTTCACTTGCTTCGTCGGAATATAATCAAAGGAGAAGAGAATGCAGCGAAGGTGTTGAGAAAATCAAAAAAGAATTTCCGCAAATACAAAGTCTCCGTGATGTTTCCATTGACCTTCTTACCGGATATAAAAACAAGTTAAATCCGGTTATCTACCGACGTTGTAAATATGTTGTTGAAGAAAACTCAAGATTGTTGAATGCATGCGATGCGTTAAAAGTGCATGACTTAAAAACATTTGGATCATTGATGTACCAAACGCATGAAGGACTGAGTAAAGATTTTGAAGTAAGCTGTAAAGAACTCGACTTCCTGGTTGAATTGACAAAAGATAATCCGGAAGTCTATGGCTCAAGAATGATGGGAGGCGGATTTGGAGGTTGTACTATTAATCTAATTGAGAATAATGCAATTGAGACTGTAAGTAAAACAATTACCAAAATGTATAAACAAAAATTTAATCTCGAAGCCAAGACTTATGTAACAAATATTAGCGGTGGGACAAGTATTGTCATGATTAAAGAAAATGCAACAATTTGATTTAAACGATTATCCTCATAGAAGGAAAAATATTTTAACCGGAGAATGGATTTTAGTTTCTCCTCACAGAACAAAACGTCCTTGACAAGATGAGATTTCTATATCGGAAAAAGATGTCCGGCAAAAATACGATCCTCAATGCTACTTATGTCCGGGCAATAAACGAGCGAATGGAGATGTCAATCCTAATTATGAAAGCACTTTTGTTTTCACAAATGATTTCTCTTCTTTGCTTGAAAAAATTACTACTGGGCTGAAAAATAAAAATGACTTGCTAATTAGTCGATCATTAAGAAGTTATTTTCAGATTTGGAGTTGATAAAATATGAAGAACAAGTAAAACAGATACTTGATCAGGCAGAAGAAATTAACCGTTGAATAATATACAATAGATTTAGTGAAAGAAGTTACGGTTTAGTATGTGGCTTATATGTTTACAGAATGTTTGCTATCGAAAGGGCAAGCGGCAGTAATTTCGTAAATGAAAAGAAAATGATAATGCTCAAATAAGATTCGTACAATGTTCTTGGAAATAAAATGGGTGATAGTTTGGTCACCCTTTTTTGTTAGGATTAACTAATATTAATTATTATCATAAAAATAATTTTGATATGTTTCAAATGTGGGATGGTCTATAAAATTATTAATACTTACTATTCAATCGTACTGTTCATTGACTTTTACTTTTGAAAAAGAAACAGAAATAGTGAGCAGTATTTTCTAGCTGGCAGAAGCGTCGGTTGGATAGCAATCGGGGCTTCACTTTTTGCCACAAATAATTCAAGCGAACATTTCCTCGGCTTAGCCGGAACCAGTTCAAAATCGGGATTAGCAGTCGGGCATTTTGAATGGCTTGCTTGCTTGATTTTATTTTGGATTATTTTGGAAAAGAGTTAATGGAAAAGGCGCAATGGCAGCACTTATAACGGGTTTACTTGTCGGTGCATTCAGATTGATAATTGAAATACAAAGTAAGACTGAAGCAATATCCACTGTTATATTCCAGGATTTTGCATCCATAAATTTTCTTCATTTTGCCATATACCTTTTTATTCTTTCCTCGTTCGTTTTGGTGATTGTGAGTCTTTTAACTCAGAAACCAGCCGAAGAAAAATTGACTGGACTAATTTACAATCGTTATGCAGTTAAAGAAGAAAGTGCATGGAGAACTGCCAACATTTCTTTTTCAATTTTACTGGTAATTGTTTTAATTTATCTCTGGTTCACTTTCCGATAAAATAATTTTTAAATATTTTCACACCACTTTGAGTCTTAAATGAAAAAAATGATAATTACACTTATTGCTTTTTACTTTGGTCAATTTGCATATTCGCAGTCTTATGAAGTAACATCTCCCGGAAATGTTCTAAAACTGTCATTCAAAGTTGAAAATGCAATTCCATATTATTGGCTTTCAAGAAAAAACAAAGTAGTTATTAAACCATCAAGATTAGGTTTTTTATTTAATGATGTAGAACCGCTCAATGGTAACTTTAAAATCAAATCAACTACTCAAAATGCTTTTGATGAAACATGGACTCAAGTGTGGGGCGAGCAGAAATTCGTGCGCAATAATTATAAGGAACTAAAAGTATCGCTTATTGAAGATTCAAAATTGCCAAGAAGTCTTGATATTGTATTTCGTGTTTTTGATGATGGTATTGGTTTTAGATATGAATTCCCTGTTCAAGACAATCTGCAATATTTTGTTATCTCCGAAGAACTTAGCGAGTTTGCTCTAACTGGCAACCACAAAGCGTTTTGGATTCCCGGGGATTACGATTCTCAAGAATATACTTATAGCACATCAAAACTAAGCGAAATAGATGCGAGTATAGGAAGTAAGTTTAGTGAAATTGAAGTAAAATCTTTAATTGATGATAACTTCGTTCAAACTCCTTTGATGATGAAGACAGAGGAAGGACTACACATCAATATTCACGAAGCGGCCTTGCTCGATTATCCTGCAATGCACCTAACTGTTGACAAGAAAAATTATAAACTTCAGTCACAACTTGCACCGGATGCGTATGGAAACAAAGCATATCTTCAAACACCATGCAAAACTCCTTGGCGTACAATTATAGTAAGTGACCGGGCTGAAGATATTTTAGCATCAAAAATTATTCTAAATCTAAATGAGCCGAATAAAATCGAGGATGTAAGCTGGATAAGACCGCAAAAGTATGTAGGCATTTGGTGGGAAATGCACGTTGGTTATTCCACCTGGAATTATTCTGATTTAAAGAACGTAACGCTTAAGGATATGGATTGGAATACTGTTAAGCCAAATGGTAAGCACGGTGCAACGACACAAAGGACCAAAAGATATATTGATTTTGCTGCTGAACACGGATTTGATGCAGTGTTGGTTGAGGGCTGGAATGTTGGATGGGAAGATTGGTTCGGCAATTGGAAGGAAGAAGTTTTTGATTTTGTAACTCCTTACCCTGATTTTAATGTTGAAGAACTCAGCAATTATGCGAAGAAAAAAGGAGTTAAGTTAATAATGCATCATGAAACTTCTTCATCAGTAACAAATTATGAACGAAGAATTGATGAAGCATTCAACTTCATGAAAAAGTATGGATATGATGCTGTTAAAACCGGTTATGTTGGTAAAATAATTCCGCGAGGGGAACATCACGATAGCCAGTGGATGATCAATCATTTTACCCGTGTTGTTGAAAAAGCTGCAGACAAAAATATTATGATCAACTCACACGAGTCTGTTCGTCCTACAGGTTTGAGCCGCACATATCCGAATTGGTTATCTTCAGAAGCGGCGCGCGGTAATGAGTTTAATGCTTGGAGTATCGGTAATCCTCCGGAACATGAAACAATACTCCCGTTTACTCGCTTAATGGGCGGACCAATGGATTACACTCCTGGAATTTTCCAGATTAAAATGGACTATTACGATAAGAATAAAAAAGAACACGTGCATTCAACTCTTGCAAAGCAGTTAGCACTTTATGTTACAATGTACAGCCCGCTGCAAATGGCTGCAGATCTTCCGGAAAATTATGAGAGATTTCCCGATGTATTTCAGTTTATTAAAGATGTACCCGTTGATTGGCATGAAACCAAAATACTTGCTGCTGAACCGGGCGACTACATTATTACAGCTCGAAAAGAAAGAGACGGTGAAAATTGGTTTATCGGAGCAATTACCGATGAACAGGGAAGAGAATTTAATTTAAATTTAGATTTTCTTGATGAAGATAAAAATTATTCCGCCACCATGTATCTTGATAGTGAAAATTCTGATTGGAAAGATAATCCCATGTCATATCAAATTAAATCGATGCAGGTAGATAAAAACAGTAAAATCAAATTGCACTTAGCTCCGGGTGGAGGAGCAGCAATTACGTTTGCTCCTCATGATTAGAAGATTAAAATCAAATTAATTAAAATTTAAATCTTATAAATTATTTTATTGCGTTATGTGTGAGTTGCATATCTGCTTTCATTATATCCTCCACTAATGCTATTTTAGCATAACAGTTATCCAACAAATACTTTTATTATGCTCGAATATTCTTTGCTCAACAAATCCAAACTCAAAGAAGAGGAGTGGGATAATTTCGTCAATCAATCCGATAACGGCACTCTTTTTCACAAGCGTGCCTTCCTAAATTACCATCCCAAAGACAGATTTAATGATGCTTCAATTTATGTAACCAAAAATGGGAAGATACTTTCTATTCTTACAGCCGCTGTAATTGAAAGGGATGGAAAAAAAATACTCGTTTCACATCCAGGGGCAAGTTATGGAGGATTTGTTTATGATTCTGATCTAAACTTCAAGGATGCTCATGATTTGGTTGATATGCTGCTGGATTATGGACAATCATTAAAAGTTGATCGAATTCAACTCACAAGTCCGCCTATAATTTATCAGACAAAATATTCAAACTATATTGATTTTGCTCTTTACAGAAATGGATTCACTTATCTAAAACGTGATGTCTCGAGTATTGTTCAGCTTGACTTTGATAAGGATAAGCTACTCGAAACTTACCGTGCAGAAGCTCGCACAGCGACTAAGAAAGCAATGAAGCAGGGAATTGAAATTGTTGAATGCGATTTGTTTGATGAGTATTATGAAATTCTAAAAAAGAATTTGAAGCTGCGTCACAATGTAAACCCAGCTCACACACTAAATGAACTGAAGCTTCTTAAAAAAATGTTCCCATTGGAAATTAGGTTATGGGGCGCATTTCTTAACGATAGACTTACTGCCGGAGTCTGCAATTTTTCAGTCAATCCAAACGTCGTGCTTGCTTTTTACATCAGTCACGATGAAGCATATCAAGAGTATCGTCCTGTAAATCTTTTATTCTATGAAATCATGAAGCAGTATCAGCAGGAGGGATTTCGCTTTCTCGATTTCGGAATATTCACTGTGAATATGGAGCCAAATTGGGGATTAGGGAGATTCAAAGAAAATTTTGGCGCACGTGGAATTTTTAGAGATACTTTTTACAAAGATCTTTAATGCTGAAGATATTACATTTAGCTCCGATAAATTTTGCTGGCGTTCCCTACAGTTTTTATGATATGCACAATAATTGCGGAGATTATTCGCGGCTAATTACTTTTCATAAAAACCAGCGCGATTTTCCTGAAGATATTTGCCTTAATCTTCCTTTGCCAAATTCTACTTTAGCAAAATATTGGCGGAAGGAGAAAGTTGCTTTCCGGGAGAAAGATAAATCCTCTTTGTCACTATACTTCAAGCCGAAAAATTTGATCGAGCAGATTTATTTTACGATGAATGATTTTTACAAACAAAAAAAAGTTTTTTCAATTGTTAATGAATTAAAGCTCGATGAGTTTGATATCATTCACTACGATTCCGGATTAGATTTTTTCCGCAATTCAAAGCTGGCAAAAAAATGGAAGAAGCAGGGAAAGAAAATCGTAAGCTGCTACTACGGAAGCGATTTAAGAATTCGTGGAATCATCAAGGAGATGGATGAAATATCAGACCTAAATCTTACTTCAGAATACGATCATCTTGCGCTAAAATCAGACTTGGAATATATATTTTATCCATATGATCTGTCCGAACTGCCTGCACGTGAAAAAAGAGATAATAACTTGCTTACAATCGTCCATTCGCCGACAAACAGAAAATATAAGGGTACCGACTTAATTGTATCGGTAATAGAGAAAATCAAATCTGAGAGGAAAATAAATTTTCTGCTGCTTGAAAATATGCCGAGAAATGAAGTACTGATTCTAAAAAGTCAAAGTGATATTTGTATCGATCAAGTGGGCGGCGCAATGGGTGGAACCGGTTATGGCAAAGCTGGTCTCGAAACCCTTGCAATGGGAATTCCCACAATTACAAACATGACCAAAGAATATTCTGATTGGCTTTCCGAAAATCCTTTTGTAGTTGCAAACACTGCCGATGAACTTTACAAGAAATTATTTGAATTGATAGAGAGCAAACATTTACGTGAAGAGTTTGGTGAAAGAGGGCAAGTCTGGGTGAAGAAATTCCACGGTTATGAATCTGTGAACAGAAGATTGAAAGAATTGTATAAATTGAAAAATATCATTTGATGCAAAAAAAATCCGGTTTATTTGAAGTAACTGCTTGGTATGGAATAGGAAATTTATTTGTACGATTAGTAGGATTTATTTTATTGCCGCTCTACTCCAATCTAATTCCGGTTGAACAATTCGGCATATATTCTTTGATGATGTCTACATATGCTATTGCCGGAGTTTTTTATCAATTCGGCATGAGTGCTTCCTTAACCAATTTTTATTTGAAGGAGAATGATGAGTTTAGAAGAAAAATAATTTTCTCCACTGTTATCAATTCAGTAATTGTATTAGGTCTTATTCTCTCAGTAATTGCTTTCATAATTTCACCTTTCCTTACCCAAAAAATTCTAGGATCGAATGAGTATATAAGTTTGTTTGTGCTGCTGATCATAATAATTTTTGTTGAAACGATATCCAATTACATTTTACAATTATTTAAAGCTCAAGAACTATCAAAAAAGGTAGTCATCTATCTTTTTGTTGGAGCCATGATAAATTTATTTTTAAATATTTGGTTTGTTTATGGTTTAAGAATGGGCATTAAGGGAATAATCTTCGCCCATCTTTTTACCTCAATAATTGTTTTTATTTTCTTACTGCCGTTAGTTAAAGGAACCTACACTTTCAGCATTGATAAAAAAATCTTGACTTCGGCTGTAATATTTTCTTTACCGTTGTTTATATCAGGAATATTCTCTTCGGGAATGGACGTAGCAGATAGATTCATCCTTGATCATTTTTTTGGAAAGAAAGAAGTGGGCGAATACAGCTTTGCTTATCGGCTTGCAATGATTACAAATATTTTTGTCATTTCATTTCGCGCTGCTTGGATGCCATATGCTTTGAACAAATATAAAGAAGGAAATTATCGTGAAAATTTTGGTAAGATATTAATTAAAGTGCTTTCAATCGGTGTATTTATTCTTTTGACAGTTTCTTTTTTTGCTGATGACTTGTTCAATATAAAATTATTAGGGAAGAATTTATTTAATCCGATCTATGAAACCGGACTAATAATTTTGCCTTACGTGGTTATAGGTTATATCTTTAATTCATTAGCATCTTTTTATTCTTTATATCCATTTACAGTAAATAAAAGCTATCACTTCTTGATCTCTGACGGACTTGGAATAATTTCAAACTTAGCTCTTAATTTTATTTTAATTCCGTCTTATAGTTTGCTTGGAGCTGGAATTGCTACCAGTATAAGTTTTATTATTGCCGCGGGCTATCTTTATATTATTTCTAAGGATAAGATTGGAATTGTCTACCCAAAGAAGGAAATAATAATCATTTGTTTTGCCGGGATGTTATCCCTAGTGATTGGTATGATCTATAATTACTTATTGATTCAAGTTTTCCTTGTTATTTTGTTCTTGGCTCTACTAATCTTCGTCATAAAACTAAAACCCGCGTCATTATTAAAAGTCTTACAATGAATTTATAAACGATATCAATTTACTCGATTCTTGCTCCCAATTTTTTTCAGTCTCAATTATTTTTCTTGCACTTTGGGAATGCTTCAGAAGCAGATTCTCATTATCTACATAAGTCTGAATTGATTTTACAATCTCGTCAATGTCACTAGGGTTTACAAGAAATCCGTAATCGCTATAATTTAATTCATCTCGAATAGGTTTTATATCTGAAAAAATAAATGGTTTACCGCATGCCATATACTCAAAAATTTTAATCGGCAGCGAATTACTGTAAATAAAATTATGTTCACGAAGATCGAAACAAATATGAACATCGGATAGAAGTTCGGCTATTATAGGATAGTCAGTCCAACCAGTGAACTCAATTTTAATTTTCTTCTCGAATTCATTTGTTTGCTTAAATTTATTCTCCTCTTGCAGAGACTCAAATTTTCCAATCAACTTTAATTTTATTAATAAATCTGTATTTAAGTCTGAAAATCTTTCTGCAGCCTCTAATAATTGTTTGATTCCGCGATCAAATTTTAGCAACCCGGCATAGCAAAATATTATCTCTTTTCTATCGAATTTTGGTGCCGAGTAATTAAAAAATTCTAATACGGGATAGTATGATACTATTTGTTTCTTTTTAAATGGAGCAATAAGATCATAGCGTTTTTTCTTACCTGGTTCTCCAATTATAATTGCATCGCATAAATTCGAAGTAAGAATATTGAAAAGAAAAAGTGAAGCATATGCAGTGTATTTTCCAATTCCGCTTTGTTTAAACGCAAAATTTTCGGGATACCACTCAGTCACATCATAAATGATACGAACATCTTTTCGTCGCTTCCTAATTTTATTCGCGGCCAATATTGGCAGCGGCTCGCAGCATATCATTAAATCCGGTTCAAGATTTTTCAAATACGTTTCAAACTTGCTAACCTTTTCGGATTTTTTTAAGTTGCCCCCGTCAAATCCGATGATGTGAATATCATCTTTCAAAAAGTCCAGGTTGCCTTCAGCAGTTGAACAGACGACTGAAACTTCGTAACCGTGCTTGTTCAATGAACGGGCAAACTTGTAAAAAATTCTTTCATCGTAGTAGGGATGACCAGAAGTAATTATTGCAATTTTCTTTTTCATATTCAAATCTAAGAAATTGTTGTGGGTGAAGATAAACAAAAAAGATTTTTAATTATTCGTCCAGATCGAATTGGCGATGTTGTGCTTTCCACTCCAATTCCCCGCGAACTTAAAAAGATGTATCCTAACAGCTTCGTTGCAGTACTGCTGCGAGATTATACAAAAGATATTTATCAAAATAATCCGCATGTTGATGATGTAATCATTGATTTAGGTAAAAAGGAATTGAGGTATAAATTCCAACTGATAAAACAGATTTGCTCTCATAGCTTTACCCATGCTTTCATGCTTCTGCCGACAGAAAGAATGAGCTGGATTCTGTTTTTTGCCGGAGTAAAATATCGGATCGGCGTTGGGCACAAGTTCTATCAATTTCTTACCAACGCAAAAAGTGTCTATCGCAGGAAGTACATACCGCTTCGGCATGAAGCCGATTACTGTATGGACATGGCAAGAAAAATTGGAGTCGAAACTTATAATCTTGATACTGAAATATTTCTAAGCCAGGAAGAAATGCAGCAAATTACCTCGCTGAGAGAAAAGTTTGGGGCTGGAGAGCAAGTCTTAATTGGAGTTCATTCAACGAGCGGAATTTCTTCACCAAACTGGAAACCGTCAGCGTATTGTGAGTTGATAGTTAAGTTAAAATCTCTTCACAATGTTAGAGTGGTAATAACAGATTTATTGATCCCGGATGAAATCAGAGAAATTGAGGGAGTGATATATCCTGAACAAAAAGACTTGAGAGATTTAATCAAGATTATTTCCAACTTGGATTTAATGGTCACTTCGAGTACAGGACCAATGCACATTGCCGGGGCATTAAAAGTCCCTACTATTTCTTTGTTCTGCCCGCTTCCAGCTTGTTCACCGGAATTATGGGGACCGAAAGGAAACAAAGCAATAAATATTTTACCCGATGAAAATTATTGCGGCGTTGTTTGTTCCGGCAATCCCAAGCAATGTTATTTCGAAGGGGTGGGGGGAATTAGTGTAGAAAGAGTATTTAATGAGGTGAAAGGATTTATTAATCAAAAAAACATTACAACTTGAATTTTCTTTTCACAATTCGGTGTTATTAAATAATTTTATCAGAGCAATAGATTTTGATAAATACTTATTAACCAAAGTACCAATCGTGACTGAGCTAAGCCGAACATGAAATTCTTACTATTATGAAAAGACTCCAGTCAGCAGCATCAATGCAATTATTTACCTTTTTTTTAGTACTTTTGAAAAAATAATTTTAACCTAAAATGAGTAAAACTGATGGCTGAAACTTCCGAAAAATTAGAAAAATTGCGTGTTCCTGCTATAGATGAAATTCTTGGTGTGCCCTTTAAAGTTCTGAAGGATGGTTTTGTGCGGGTTATTGATTACCTTGGTTCGGATGAATCAATTGTGCAAGCAGCACGAGTTTCTTACGGAAAGGGCACAAAAAAAATTAGAGAAGATGAAGCGCTGATTCGCTATTTGTTAAGACATCAACATACGACTCCATTTGAAATGTGCGAAATCAAGCTGCATGTTCGTGTACCTATGGATTGCTGGCGGCAATGGATTAGACATCGCACTGCAAATATTAATGAATATTCAACGAGGTATTCAATTGCAATTGACGCTGCTGAAACAACTCAGGTTGATGAATGGAGAGGTCAAGCAATTACAAACCGACAGGGAAGCGAAGGATTTCTTGATACTGCAATTGGTGAGGAACTAACAAAACAAGAAAGTGAACTTCACAGGTTTACAAGAGATGTTTATCAGAAAAGAATTGATGCCGGAGTTGCGAGAGAACAAGCAAGAAAAGACCTGCCGCTATCGACATACACTGAAGCGTATTGGAAAATTGATTTGCATAACCTTCTTCATTTTTTACACTTGAGGATGGAATTGAACGCTCAACTCGAGATAAGACAGTATGCTGAAGTAATTTGCAATGAAATTGTAAAACGATGGTGCCCGGTTACATGGCAGGCGTTTTGGGATTATCGTATGAACTCAATGACTTTTTCCGGATTGGAAATAAAAATCATTACGGCAATGTTGAACGGTGAAAACAAAAAGGTAAGCGAGTATGCCAGGGAATTCGGATGGCTTAAAGAAGATGGAACCAAGAAAACTTCAAACCGGGAACTTTTTGAATTCGAAGAAAAATTTGAAAAATTGAAAATCAAGTCACCATTGTAATCTTCAGGTTTGATTAAAGATGCTTAAAATTCTGATAACTGCAGTTGCGAAGAATAATGTTATCGGTCGATCAACTGGTGAAATGCCATGGCATTCAAAAGAGGAAACTCAGCACTTTAAACAAACTACTCTGGGTTTTCCAGTTATTATGGGGAGAAAAACAATTGAAGCTCTTGGTAAGCCTTTGGAAGGAAGAATCAATATCGTTATTACAAAGAACTCAGCGATAAAAGAAAAATTTGAAAGTTTAATCATTTACGACGCATTAAAAGATGCTTATAAATATTGTGAAGCCAATAATTATGAGAAGGTTTTTATAATCGGCGGCGGTCAAATATTTGAAAAAGCCATTGCTGAGGCAGATGAGATGATTATTTCTTACATGGATTTTAATGCGGAAGGCGATGTATATTTTCCCAGAATAGATTTTTTAAAATGGAATGTCTCATCTCGGGAAAAGAGAAAAGATTTTGAAATAGTTACATATATAAGAATGAAATAGTGTCGAACAAAATTCAAATATTACCTGAGAACCTTGCAAATAAAATTGCCGCAGGTGAAGTCATTCAGCGGCCTGAATCCGCTGTGAAAGAACTTCTGGAAAATGCTATTGATGCCGAGGCAACAAGAATTGAAGTGCTGATAAAACGCGCAGGTAAAGCTTTAATTCAAGTTTACGATGATGGAATTGGGATGTCCGAAGAAGATGTTGTAGTATCCATTCAGAAACATGCCACAAGTAAAATTTCCACGTACGAAGATTTGGAGGCAATCAAAACGCTTGGTTTTCGAGGAGAAGCTCTTAGTTCCATGGCAGCGGTTACGCAGCTTGAAATTAGAACCGAACGCAGAGAAGACGAAATAGGAACACTAGTTAGAATTGATGAATCCGGAAGTCTTGTTAAGGAAAAAGGTTCATTTGCTAAAGGTACTTGTGTTTCGCTTAAAAATCTTTTTTATAATACACCGGCTCGACGAAATTTTCTTAAAACAGACGCGACTGAACTCAAGCACATTATCGACACATTCAACAAAGCTTCGTTGGGTCATCCTAAAATCCATTTTAAGTTTTACAATGATGATGATTTGATTTTTGATTATCCTGCCGGGACATTGGAAAACCGTATCGAATCAATTTTTGCCGCTAATATGCTGGATGCTTTAATTCCTGTTGAAGAAAAAACTGATTACTTGGATGTTCATGGATTTATTGGTAAGCCAAGTCTTCTCAAAAAAAGTAAAGGCGAGCAATATCTTTTTCTTAACTCGCGCTATGTAATAAGCAAGCAAATAAATCACGCTGTATTTTCTGCCTTCGAAAATTTTCTTGAGAAGGGAGATTATCCTTTCTTTATTCTTTTTATTGACATCGATCCCCATCATGTGGATGTAAATGTTCATCCATCGAAGCTTGAAGTGCGATTTGAAAATGAAAAAGAAATTTACACGTTCGTTGTTGCGGTTATCAAAAAAAGTCTGGGACTTTATGATCTTGTTCCGAATATGAGTTTTAGCGATTCACCTGTTCAAACTGAAAAATTAGAGCAAATCACTTTTTCAAAAACGGAGAAAGATGATTTCTCAGACAGGCCAAGTTTCAAAGAAAAAGGATCTTCTGCAAGAACAAACTTTAGTGATAAAGAAATTGATCTACTGTTTAGTTCTCTTCCTGATATTGAAACACAGGGTAAATCTGAACCCATTGATCATCCATTCCAGGAAACCAGGCAACGAGAAATAGTTCACACGGATGCAAAGTATACTCGTGATTTATCGGAAGAGTTTCCATTCATTATTCAACTTCACAACAAGTATATTCTTTCGCAGATTAAAACAGGATTAATGATCATTGATCAGCATGTTGCCCATGAAAGAATTCTTTATGAGAAAGCTTTAAAACGTCTTGATGCCGATCTTCCATTTTCGCAGCAGTTATTATTTCCCAAAACCATTGAGTTAGATCCGGGAAGATATCAAGTTCTAAAAGAGATAAATACATTGCTTAACAAACTTGGTTTTGATATAAAGTATTCCGGCAAGAACACCATTGTAATTGTTGGCGTTACCGATGATATTATTGCCGGTTCCGAAGAAAAAGTTTTACTCGAAATAATTGATGAGTACACAGATAATCAAAGAGAAAAAACGCTTGAGGAGAGAGATAACATTGCGAAATCATACTCTTGTCATACAGCTATTAAGTCGGGTGATAAGCTCTCGGAAAGAGAAATGAGATTACTGATTGACCAATTGTTTGCAACATCGATGCCGTATGTTTGTCCTCATGGCAGACCAATCGTAATTAAAATTTCATTGGATGAATTTGATCGTAGATTCGGTAGAACTTCCTAACAAAATTGATGTTTATTTTCATAGGTGTATCAATCAAAAAGGTTAAAGAATGAAATCAAACTATAAAGAGAGAAGAAACGATTACCAGAAAAAAGCTGAAGCCGCAAAAAATTCGGGTATGAAGTTTACGACTGTGAGTGGTGAACCGATTGAAATGTTTTACGGTCCTGATGATATTGAAAATATTAATTACTTAAGTGAAATTGGTTTTCCAGGTGAATATCCATACACGCGTGGAATTCATGTTAATGGTTATCGTGGTAAAATTTGGACTATGAGGCAGTTTGCCGGTTTTGGTTCTCCTGAAGATACAAACAAAAGATTTCACTACCTATTAAATCATGGTCAAACCGGATTGTCTGTAGCATTCGATTTACCAACGCTTATGGGCTGGAATTCCGATTCCCCGATGAGTGAAGGCGAAGTTGGAATTTGCGGTGTTTCGATTTCATCTTTGGAGGACATGGAAATATTGTTCGATAAAATTCCGCTCGATAAAGTTTCAACCTCAATGACGATCAATTCACCGGCTGCGATGATATTTGCATTTTATCTTGCTGTTGCTAAAAAACAAAATGTTGATTTGAAAAATCTAAGAGGAACTTTGCAAAACGATATTCTTAAAGAATACATCGCACAAAAAGAGTATATCTATCCCCCTCATCCTTCAATGCGAATTATTGTGGATATGATTGAGTATTGCGCCAAAGATGTTCCTCAATGGAATCCGGTTTCAGTCAGCGGTTATCATATTCGTGAAGCCGGATCAACTGCTGTGCAGGAGCTTGCTTACACTTTAGCCGATGGTTTTGCGTACATAGAAGCTTGCATCGAGCGTGGAATGGATGTTGATGAATTTGCTCCTCGAATTTCGTTTTTCTTCAATTCACATCTCGATTTTTTTGAAGAGATTGCTAAGTTCAGAGCAGCAAGAAAAATTTATGCTAAGAGAATGAAGGAAAGATACGGAGCGAAAAATCCACGTTCATGGTGGATGAGATTTCACACTCAAACTGCAGGATGTACACTTACAGCGCAGCAGCCGGAAAATAATATTGTCCGCACTGCATTCCAGGCATTGGCAGGAGTTTTAGGCGGAACTCAATCGCTGCATACAAATTCCATGGATGAAACTCTTGCTCTTCCCAGTGAAAAAGCCGTAAAGATCGCTTTGCGAACTCAGCAGATCATAGCATATGAAACAGGTGTAATCAATACAGTTGATCCATTGGGTGGAAGTTATTTTGTTGAGGCTCTTACAGATAAAATGGAAAAAGGAGCTAATGAAATATTTGAACAGATTGATACTTTAGGTGGCGTTATTCCTGCTATTGAATCTGGTTATTTTCAAAAGGAAATAGCTGATGCGGCATATCGTTATCAAAAAGAAATAGAGCGGAAAGAAAAATTTATTGTGGGAGTAAATGAGTTTGTTGAAGAAAATGAAAAGATAGATATTCCAATTCTCACGGTATCACCAGAAGTTGAAAAAATGCAGCGGGAGAGATTAACTGCATTAAGGTCAAAGCGAAACCGAAAAGCTGTTGAAAATAGTTTGGAAGAAATAAGAATAGCTGCAGCTGAAAACAGAAACCTTATGCCGTTATTTGTTGACGCTGCGTTAAATTATGTTACACTTGGCGAAATGACTGAGGAACTTAAAAAAGTTTTTGGTGTTTACGAAGAAACGGCAGTATTCTAATGTTTAAAATTTATTTTAATCTCTTACGAATTCCTCAATGGATTAAAAACTTTTTTATATTTGTTCCTCTTGTGTTCTCTCAGCACTTATTCGATCAGAATTATGTAAAATTATCCCTCCTCGGATTTATATTATTTTGCCTTGTTTCAAGCAGCATATACATAATTAATGATTTGATAGATATTAATGAAGATAAGCTTCATCCTGTAAAAAAGTTCCGCCCTATTCCCGCCGGATTAATTTCAAAAAGCAAAGCTGTTGTACTTGCTGCGATTTTAGCGGCGATTTCCTTTTCATTACTTCCTTTTACTAATCCTTACTTTAGTATCACGGTATTCTCGTATTTTGCAATAACCATTTTGTATTCTGCGGGTCTAAAAAACATTGTTATACTTGATGTGTTCACAATCGCCGCGGGGTTTATACTGAGAATTTTAGGCGGTGCATTCATCATCAATGTTGAAATTTCAAGCTGGTTAATGTTAACAACAATGTTCATATCACTTTTTCTGGCTGTGATGAAAAGGCGTTCAGAGCTTAAACATGTTACCGGGGAAGATAATTCTTCGACCCGGAAAGTTTTAGTGCATTATTCTATCGATTTTATAGATCAGATGTCAACCGTAACGTCTGCAGGGGTTATTATTTGTTACGCACTTTATACCGTATCGCAAAGAACAGTTTCAATATTCAAGACGGAAAACTTAATTTATACTACGCCATTTGTTGTATTTGGAATTTTTAGATATATGTATTTAGTTTACATTGGTAAGAAAGGAGAAAACACTTCAGAACTTTTGTTGTCAGATCTCCCAATGATGATCAATTTGCTATTTTATATTTTAACTGTTGTGGTAATCATTTATAGATAAATTGCTCATGAAACGAATTCGTTTTTCAATCATTATAATAATAGCAATGTATTCGCTAAATTTAGGAAGTGCACATCAGCCGGTCGGAGGTGGATTGAATTTATCCATGAAGGCAGCTAAGATAGATTCATGGTTGAACTTAATACCCGGTAGTCCCGGATCCTTCCAGTTTACTGGTGAGTTGAAAATAAAAAGCAAAGAAGATTTTGATGCTAAAAATCTGTTGCTAAGTAATATAACAGTTATGCAGAATAATATAGAATTATTTTCCTTTACTCCTGCTTTTATGCCAAAGGTTTGCATTCCCCATCCTACTGACCTTATCCCAATTTCTATTCCATGGCTTGAGTCTGAACCTGAAACCGACATCATTCCCTCTAGAGCTGAAAAATATTATCTGTTTTACACTAAATCAGGCATAACAATAAATAAAGAGCTTGATGTTGATTTACCGATTAAGCCTATAATGTTATTTTAGGAATATGATGATTCTTTTATATATGAAATTGAAAACATAAAAGTTGAAAAGGTTTGTAAGTGATTAATGATCTTCTGATATTGATCATACTTCTGGCATTGAGCGCATTTTTTTCGGCATCTGAAATAGCGTTTATACTTTCAAATAAGATTAAGCTGGAAATCAAAGCTCGTAAGAAAAATTTTGCTGCTCAAAACGCATTGTATTTCAATCAGCATCCTCAAAATTTTTTTTCAACGATGCTTATCGGAAATAATATTGGTAATATTGCCTTTGCCTCAATCAGTGCGGTTCTCCTGTCAACACTTTTCAACCTTGATGAATTTGCAATACTTATTATTTCCACAATAGTGCTGTTGTTTATAGGAGAGCTTATTCCAAAATATTTGGCACGAGAAATAGCTGATCGCTTTATTCTGTTATCCTCAATTCCACTCCGGGTTGTATCATTCATTTTATATCCTTTTGTAAAATTTATTTCTTGGATTTCATCATTTCTGACTCAACTGACACCAAGTAGCGAAATCGGTATAAATTCATTATTCAATCGAGAGACTATTGATTCGTTGGTTAGAGAAAGTCGTGAGGCTGGAATTGTTGACCAAAAGGAGAGTGATATCATCAACAAAGTATTGAATTTGGCTGATCAGCGAGTTTACGAAGCGATGCGTCCCAGAACCGAAATTGTTGGGGTAGAGATAAATCAAACTATTGATGAAGCCCTTTCAATTTTTATCGATTCCGGCTACTCAAAACTGCCTGTTTATGAAGATAGCGTTGATAATATTAAAGGTGTTATTTATTCGTACGATATTTTTAAAGTACCTGAAAATGTTCAGGCAATAACAAGAAAAATTTTATTTGTACCGGAGACGAAAAAAAGTTTTGAAATGCTTAATGAGTTTTTATCCAATCAGATTACGATTGCTGTTGTAGTTGATGAGTTCGGCGGCACCGCAGGTTTAGTTACTATGGAAGATATAATCGAGGAGCTTTTCGGTGAAATTAGAGATGAGTATGACGTTGAGGAAAATATTTGTAGAAAGATTGCTGAAAAATCCTTTCTAATAAGCGGTAAAGTTGAAATTGATTTTATAAATGAAAAGTATAATCTAAAATTACCAACAGGCGATTATGAAACTATTGCCGGCTACATTATCACTTCATTAGGTCGCATTCCAATTCAAGGCGAGAATGTTAAAATTGATCATTTTAATTTTCTTATCGCAAGAGCATCAAATAAAACTGTTGAAGTAGTAAAGATCGTTGTAGAATCTGATCACGAATAAATGATCAAAATAAACTAATTCAAAAATCAGTGACGATCAGTCTAATCTGTGTGGTATTCCTCCATTTGCGACTCGATATTTCCAAATTGGCAGTTGAGATTATTTGAAGTAATTTTATAAGGAAAATTTTCGAATACTTTTAAGGTAATTACTATTATTTGTTAAGCTTTGAGATTTCAGCTAAAGATAAAAATTCTAAAGCAAGAGCCGGATTATTTAGAACTGATCACGGAGTTGTTGAAACACCGGTTTTTATGCCTGTTGGAACTCAAGGTACTGTAAAAGCGGTAAATCAAGATTGCTTAAAAAATCATCTTAACGTTAAAATTGTTCTTTCAAATACTTATCATCTTTACTTGAGACCCGGAACTGAGGTTCTAGAAAAAGCAGGCGGCTTACATATGCTGATGAATTGGGATAGACCTATCCTAACCGACAGTGGAGGATTTCAAATATTTAGTCTAGCTGATTTAAGACATTTGAAAAATGATGGAGTGGAGTTTAGATCTCATCTCGATGGTTCTAAACATTTTTTTACGCCTGAAAGTGTAATCGAAATCCAGCGAAGTATCGGTTCGGATATCATGATTGCTCTTGATGAATGCAATCCGTTTCCTTGTGAATACGAGTATGCGCAAAAATCAGCTAAGCTTACTTCTAATTGGGCTTCCATAGCTAAGAATACATTCGAAAATTCAAAACCAAAATATGGTTATGATCAAAACCTGTTTGGAATAATTCAGGGCAGCACATACAAAGATTTGAGAGAACGTTCGGCAGGTGAAATTATTGAAATGGATTTCAATGGTTATGCGATTGGTGGTTTAGCTGTTGGTGAACCAACTGAAACAATGTATGATATAGTTGACTTCACAACTGATTTTATGCCTGCTGATAAACCGAGATATTTAATGGGTGTTGGGCGACCTGAAAATCTTCTTGAAGGAATTGAAAGAGGAATTGATATGTTTGATTGTGTTATGCCGACAAGAAATGCTAGGAATGCTTATCTATTTACATACAATGGAATTCTTTCAATGCGGAATGTTCGTTACAAAGATGATTTTAATCCAGTGGACAGTAACTGTGAATGTTACACTTGTAAAAATTTTACTCGTGCTTATGTTCGACACCTATTTATTGCCAAGGAAATTCTTGCCCTTGAACTTGCAAGCATTCATAATTTATTCTTTTACCTAAACCTTATGCGGACAGCAAGAACTGAAATTATGAACGGAAATTTTTCCGAATGGAAATCGAAAATAATTAATAAACTATCTATAAATTTAAATAATAATCCGGAGGACTAATTGGAACTTTTAATTGCTATGGCTCCCCAAGGTGGAGGAAGCGCAAATCTAATCAGCACACTGGTAATGTTTGGTGCTATCTTTTTAATTTTTTATTTTATGATAATCAGACCACAGCAAAAGAGGGCTAAGGAAAGAGAAAAAATGCTGAGCAATATGCAAAAGGGTGATAAAGTAATTACAAGCGGCGGATTGCATGGTACTATTGCCGGTCTTGATGAAAAGACAGTTCTTTTGCAAGTTGGTGATAATATCAAAATGAAATTTGAAAAATCAGCAATTGCAAGTATTTCGGCTTCTAAAGAAGGTACTTAATTTAGCTCTTAGCGTATTCTTTTTGGAATAAAATACATATAACTAATAATAAAACGACTTTATGTTTTGTACAGTTGAAGAAGCAATTGAAGAAATAAAGCAGGGCAGAGTTATCATCATTGTTGATGATGAAGACCGTGAAAACGAAGGCGATTTCGTCTGTGCCGCCGAGTATATAACTCCTGATATTGTGAATTTTATGGTTACTCATGGTAAAGGAATGTTGTGTGTGGCACTTAGCGGTAAAAGATTGGATGATCTGGGACTTCCATTGATGGTTGACAAAAGCTCTGCACTTCATGGAACTCAATTCACCGTTACAGTTGATGCAATTGAAGGTACTACTACAGGAATTTCTGCTGCCGACCGCGCAATGACTATCAAAAAATTAACGGATCTAAATTCTAAAGCATCTGATTTTGCACGACCTGGACACATATTTCCACTCAAAGCATTTGAAGAAGGCGTACTGAGAAGAGCAGGTCATACTGAAGCAGCGGTTGATCTGTGTAGATTGGCGAAGATGACCCCGGGAGGAGTTCTTTGTGAAATATTAAAAGATGATGGTGAGATGGCTCGTGTAGGCGATCTTCAAAAGATAGCTAAAAAGTTCAGCTTGAAGATCGTTACTGTAAAAGATATAATCACATACCGTATCACAAAGGATAGATTAGTCGAAAGAATTACCGATATTAACTTTCCAACAAAACATGGTGAGTTTCACCTATTTCTCTATAAAAATTTACTCGACCAGAAAAAACAGATTGCAATAGTAAAAGGTAAAATTAATCCATCCGAACCAATACTCGTTCGTATGCACTCGGAATGTTTAACGGGAGATGTTTTTCATTCTTTGCGATGTGATTGCCATGATCAGCTAAACTCTGCTTTAGAACAAATTAAAACTGCCGGAAACGGTGTGCTCGTTTACATGAGGCAAGAGGGAAGGGGAATAGGCCTTGTTAATAAAATCTTAGCTTATAAGTTGCAAGATGAAGGTAAAGATACCGTTGAAGCTAACGAGGCATTGGGATTCAGACCGGATCTGCGGGATTACGGAATCGGTGCACAAATTCTTCTCGACCTGGGCGTTCGCAAAATTCGTTTGCTAACCAATAATCCTAAAAAGGTTATTGGACTTAAAGGTTATGGATTAGAAATTATTGAACGCGTACCAATCGAAATGCCCACTAATAAAAATAATGAACGTTACCTCAAAACTAAAAGAGATAAGCTGGGACATATAATATTGCAATGAAGTCTACGGAAAACTTCAAGGTTAGGGAAACGCCTGATCGTATCTTAACCTTGAAGGTTTTTAAACACTACAGCAACTCCAAAATATTTGTATTATCAACTGTTTCCGTTTTCACACCTTTCTCAAGCCCTTTCGGGGTTGGCACTTCCATAGAATATGAAATCTGAATTTTACTGTTAGTCTTAGATTTTTGAACGCATCCCTTAGTTAAATTAAAATAAATTTTTCCTTCGGCGAATGTTACCGGTTTCTTAAAAACATAGGTAGCTCCGCGATCAGTTACTTTGTTATCACCTGAAATATCTGTTTTAAGGCCGGCGTCTATTACGGCAATTTTATCATTGTTAAACAACTCAAGACTTTTGACTTTATATGTGCTTGTGTTCTGCACTTGAAAGACCATAAGCTTTGTTGGTTCTTGTGGATTTGACCAGAGCGAATCCTTAGCCATTATTTCATCCGGAAGCTGACGGAATACTTGAACCACAATTGGTTTTAATGCACGCTCTATCATATCTTTTTTCAAATAATCTTTCTCAGATGCTGTTACTGAATCTATGGCACCTTTTAGTTTAAGGAATTCATTAATAATTCTATCGGCTTTATAAATCTCGACTACCTCACCGGTTTTGCTGACTCTTACATTAAATTGATTATTAAGCACTGCAACATACTCTGAATATCTTACTCGATCCATTGAATCTTTTGATTTACTTGACTCAAAGTGAAATTTTTCTCCATTTGCATTTGCATCAAGCTTTACTGATGCTATGTTAAATCCTATCTCATAAATGCTGTCGATATCAATATCGAGAACCTTCAGCTTAATCAGGTAAGTGAGAGTCTGCTTAACTTTTTGTGAAAGAAGTGTATCATTTGCGTTTACAGTTTGAGTATTCTCGGCAATATTCGTCAATCGATATTCATACTCATTACCCTTATCGAAAGCATATTTGATATAAAATTGCTCATTCTGATTCTCAAGCTGAACCGTTTTTATTTCAGTTGTATCAGTTGCATACTTGTCTTTTATATCTACGGGTTTATCATCTTCCTTTTTACAGCTAACCAGGATTAGGGGTAATGATAATAAAATCAGTAAGTGTTTCATTTGTTTTTCCTTTTAGTATAATAAATATTTTTTGCGTATTTCTTTAAAGTCATTCAGTTCAATTTGATAAAACTTAATAATTTCCTCAACCGAAATCTCATCTAAGATTTTTAGTCGAATTGACCTTTCGCCAGTCAGTCTATCAAAAGAATTATCTCTAAACTTGAAATCAGTCGAATATAATTTATGAAGAGTTGAAATCAACTTAATTCCAAATTTAACTGACTCAAACTTATTACGATCTGTTATTTTAATTTTTACTCCGTAACAATTTTCATTTTTATATTTGGGATTAATCGCAACACCAGGAATTTCAATTGGAGTAAATGAAATTGGTTCGAAATTAATACCTTCGACACTTTGCTTGTTTAATTCTTGAACTAACTCTCTTGAATTTATGAATGGAGCACCAACAGTTAGAAAAGGCGAATCGGTTCCTCTGCCTTCTGAAATGTTAGTCCCTTCTATTAAGCAAGTTCCAGGATACGCAATTGCGGCATCAAGCGACGGAATATTTGGTGATGGCTTTATCCATGAGGATTGAAAGCTGTCATAAAATAAATTCCGATCCCAATTTTTCATCTTAATAATCTTCAGATCAACTTTAAGATTATTGCCAATTAACCTTTCGCCAACAAAGTATTGCGCAAGCTCACCAACAGTCATTCCGTGAGTAATTGGTATCGGTGCAATTCCCACAAAAGAATTTAGTTTAGGTTTTCGAATTGGTCCATCAACATAAATTCCATTTATAGGATTAGGCCTATCTAAAACTATTAAGCGGATATTGTTTTCTGCTGCTGCTTGAACAATATAAAACAATGTTGAAATGTAAGTGTAGAATCTTGCGCCAACATCTTGAATGTCGAAAACCAGAACTTCTACGTCCTTAAGCATTTCTTTTGTTGGTTTTCTATCTTTACCATAAAGGGAGTATACCGGTATTCCAGTTTTTGAGTCAATTCCATTTTCAATTGTCGATCCAGCCGCATTATCTCCACGAATGCCATGCTCAGGTCCGAAGAGTGCGTTAATCTTTATTTCTTTTAACGAATACAGTGTATCAACCAAATGTACTCCATTTGATAAAACTGCGGTATGATTTGTGACTACTCCTAATTTTTTGTTTTTGATGTGATGGAGATATTCTGATATCAATTGGTCTGCACCGAATTGGAAATCACTTTCATTCTGTGCTTGGCAAATAGGATTTAATGCCAGCAGTAAATTAATAATAAGAATAAAAAGTAATTTCATTTTGAATTTGTTTTTAGATAAACGAATAAAACTGGGAATAACAAACCCAGTTCCTCAAGATGTGAGTGTTGGTTCTAGGAACTGGATTTATGATGACTAAAATGTTAAATAAGCTCTTGTGTCGAAAAGAAATGTGCAATTTCAATCTCTGCATTATCATCCGAGTCTGAACCATGTACAGCATTTTCTGCTTTATCTTTTGCATATAATTTTCTTACGGTGCCTTCGTCGGCTTGAGTTGGATCAGTAGCCCCAATTAATTTTCTAAATTCAGTAACAGCATTTTCTTTTTCCAATGCCATTGGAATACAATGTCCTGAAGTCATGTACTCAACAAGATCATTATAAAATGCACGATCCTTGTGGATAAAATAAAATACTTTTGCAGATTCCTTTGTCATCTTAATCATTTTCATACCTTTAATTTTGAAACCGGCTTGCAGAATCATTTTAATAATATCGCCGATATGATTCTTTCTAACCGAATCGGGCTTGAGTATTGCTAAAGTTCTATTTCCCAATTTGTACCTCTGTTGTTTAAAAATATTCTGAGAATCAGTTTTGATTTATCTATCTTAAGAAATTAGATGAGTCATCGTTTAAACAAACCTAGTTTCTCACGATACATGGTACTGTTCAAAGAAACTGGGTCTTTAATTACCTGACTATCTCTTTTTACTTTCTACTTTTTGTTTTATGGCTTTACTTTTTTTAGAAATAACCTTCACTTTTTTAAATGTCTTAACTTTCCTTGCCGGAGCAGCTTTTTTGGATTGCAGTTTCTCAATTGCTTTCAACATTGTTGTTCCAATTTCTGCCGGGCTTTCAACTACATGAATTCCCGCCTTTTTCATCGCCTCCATTTTTTCTGCTGCGGTTCCTTTTCCTCCCGAAATAATTGCACCTGCGTGTCCCATTCTTCTCCCCGGAGGCGCAGTTCTTCCGGCAATGAATCCAACAATAGGCTTCTTAACATTTTTCTTGATAAACTCGGCAGCTTGTTCTTCAGCCGTACCGCCAATTTCTCCAATCATTACCATTCCTTTAGTTTCAGTATCATTGTTAAAAAGTTTAATTATATCCGTGAAGTTGGAACCGATCACAGGATCACCGCCGATTCCAACGCAAGTTGATTGTCCTAATCCAACATCGGTTAATTGTTTTACAGCTTCGTAAGTTAAAGTTCCACTTCGGGAAACAACACCAATTTTTCCTTCATGGTGAATAAATCCAGGCATGATTCCAATTTTAGCTTTGCCCGGAGAAATAATTCCAGGACAGTTAGGCCCAATCAATCTCACATCTTTATTACGAATTGAATTGTATACGCGAATCATATCACGGGTGGGAATTCCTTCAGTTATACAAACTATTACTTTTATTCCTGCTCCTGCCGCTTCGAGAATTGCATCTGCAGCAAATGCCGGAGGGACAAAGATCGCTGATGTGTTGGCTTTCTTTTCCTTCACGGCTTCTTCAACGGTGTTGTAAATAGGAATTATATTGTTGAAAAGAGTACCGCCTTTTCCTGGAGTTACTCCCGCGACTACTTTCGTTCCATATTCAATCATCTGCTGAGTATGAAAAGAACCTTCATCACCGGTAATTCCCTGAACTACTAATTTTGTATTTTTATCAACTAAAATGCTCATGAAATTTTCCTTTAACTGAATAAAATTTTGAAGACAAAAATAAGGAAATTATTCAGAAGTATAAACCGAATCTAAGCTATAACTTTATAACCGATAAGATGTAAAACTTCCGTATCGCCCATTTTGAAAGGTTCTTCTTCGACGAACTGAAAGCCAATTTTTTTATACCATTCAAGTGCTTTAACATTATCCTTCATTACACCAAGCCAAACCTTCTCATACTTTAATTTTGCTGCAATTTCTTCAGCTTTCACTAAGAGTTTCTTACCAATTCCGTACCCTTGTAATTCCGGAAGAACATAAAGTGAGGAAATAAAAAATTTATCTCTCAATTCGTCATTAAATAGTTTCATCCATCCAACAGATTTGTTTTCGATCTCTGCTAAAATTCCCATTACCAGATGATTGTCAAATAGTTCGAGCAGTTTAGCTTCGCCATAATAATTTTCGAGATGAGTGATGATGTCTTTTTCGGGAATGAAATTGTAAGCGTCTTTCCAGGTTACAAGTAAAATATTTCTTACGGTTTGGAAATCTTCTTTAGTCCAGTTACGCAGAGATATTTTAGGAATGGATTTCATTCAAAATAGAATTTGCCGCCTGAAAGAGTTTCGCTTCCTCAAATTGATTTGCAAGAAGCTGCAAGCCAATCGGTAAGTTGTATGAATCTTTTCCAATTGGAATGCTGATTCCCGGAATGCCGGCAAGATTTGCCGAAGTTGTGTAAATATCGCTTAAGTACATTTGCAAAGGATCGTTTGACTTTTCCCCGATTTTAAATGCAGTCGTTGGAGTGGTTGGAGTAAGAATAACATCAACTTGTTTGAATGCTTCGTCAAAATCATTTTTAATTAATCTGCGAACTTTTTGTGCCTTGCGATAATAAGCATCATAATAACCAGCAGAAAGTACATAAGTGCCAAGCATAATTCTTCTTTTCACTTCACTGCCGAATCCCTTAGACCTTGATTTTTTATACATGCTTGATAGTGCATCGAATTCATCCGAACGGTATCCGAAGCGTGTTCCATCATATCGTGCTAAGTTGGAAGATGCTTCTGCCGTTGTGAGTAAATAGTAAGTGGCAATTGTGTACTCGGTGTGAGGAAGGGAAATGTCAATTATCTCAAATCCATTTATTTTTAATTTAGAAATTGCATTTTCGATTGCTGTGCGAATATCAGATGCTAAACCTTCACCGAAATATTCTTTTGGAATTCCAATTTTTAGTTTATCACTTTGATCGAGTCTTGTCGAATAGAATGGGACAGGAAGATCAGAACTTGTCGAATCTTTTTCATCTTTGCCTGAGATTGTTTCAAGAATCATAGCGGCATCGTGAATATTATTTGCAAAAGGTCCAATTGAATCGAAGGAAGAAGCAAAGGCAGTCAGTCCAAAACGGGATACTCTCCCATAAGTCGGTTTTAAACCAATCACACCGCAAAATGCAGCAGGTTGGCGAATTGATCCTCCGGTATCAGTTCCAAGTGCCGCATCACATAGTTCTGCTGCAACTGCTGCTGCTGAACCACCGCTTGAACCGCCGGGAACTCGTTCTGTATCGACAGGATTTCGAACCGGACCAAATACTGAATTTTCATTTGATGAACCCATTGCAAATTCATCACAATTAGTCTTCCCGATTATTATTGCATCTTCGTCAATAAGTTTTTGAACAGCCGTTGCAGTGTATATCGAAGTGAAATTTTTAAGAATGTTTGATGAGCAGGTTGTTTTGTGATCTTTTAGCTGCAAAACATCCTTCACTGCGATAACAAGTCCGGCTAATTTACCGTGCTTCCCATCTTTAATCTTTTGTTGAATTAACTCAGCTTGCTGAATAGCTTCTTGCTCAAAAACCTCGTTAAAAGCGTTGAGATGAGAATGGTCAGAGATTCTTTTAAGAAAATGCTTCACATTTTCTTTAAGGGATAGTTTCCCCGAAATAATTTGTTTTAGCTTTTCTGAGTGATTTTTGTAATGATGCAATAATTTATACGCTTAGTTATTTGTTCAATTTCAAAATATCTAAAAATATCCTCTGTATATAAATATAAATAATCCCCAAGTGTTTAGTCTAATGGGCTTTTTACTCCAAGTCCATAGATAGTTCTATTTCTTCTCGTCAGTAGGTTTATCTGTCGTTTTTATTTCATCCTCAACATCTTTCAAACCCTTTTTAAATTCGCTCATTCCTTTACCAATACCGCGAGCAAGCTCAGGAATTTTCTTTGCTCCAAAAAGCAGAAGAATAACAAGCACGATGAGAATTATCTCAGTAGCGCCAAGATTTCCAAACATGTTTTACCTCAGTTAAAAATATTTTTAGCTAATGAATTAAAAATTAATGAACCGTCTGTTTTCCCTAATATTTTGCTGCTGCATCTTTCGGGATGCGGCATCATTCCAAGCACATTGCCTCTCTTATTAATAATTCCCGCAATATTCATCACTGAACCGTTGGTATTAAAAGCTTCCAAACTTTCACCATCTTTTGAAGAGTATTGAAAAACTATCTGGTTATTTTCTTCAAGAGAATTTAATGTGTCTTTATCAGCGAAATAATTTCCATCACCATGTGCAATCGGAACTTTAATTGTCTTCACATTTTCAATTCCTTTTGTGAAAACGGTATCTTTATTTCTGACGGAAAGATAAACATCTTTGCAGATAAATTGTAGAGACTTATTTTTCAACATACAGCCAGGTAATAATCCGGCTTCTAAAAGAATTTGGAAGCCGTTGCATATTCCAAAAACATAACCGCCCTTTTCAGCAAAGTTAAAGACCGAATCCATGATGTGGGAAAACCTGGCAATTGCACCTGTTCTTAAATAATCACCATAGGAAAACCCGCCAGGAAGAATAATCACATCGCAATTTTGAATGTACGTGTCTTTGTGCCAAAGAAAAACAGCATCATAGTTCAAAATTTTTTTAATTACATAGTATGCATCGTGATCGCAGTTGGAACCTGGAAATACTACTATTCCAAATTTAGGTTTCATTCCACTTCTTCAAGAGAAAATTCGTAATCCTCCATTATTGGATTGGCAAGAAGTTTTTTGCAATAATCATTCACTTCTTTTTCCGCATCAATTTTATTTTCTGCATCAACGCTAAACTCAATGTATTTTCCTATTCTGGTATCTTTAATATTTGTCAGCCCTAATAGTTCTGCTCCTTTTTCAACAGCTTTTCCCTGCGGATCGAGGATTGAGGGTCGTCTTTTAATAATTACTTTCGCTTTGAACATTTTGTTGAGATTAGTTATTTGTTTTAGTTAAATAATTCCACTTTGTGGGCTATCCAAAGGATTCCTTCGGAAAAGCCCAAATAAATCATAGGATCTGCTAACCCCAGCTTTAAAGCTGGGGTTAAACAGTGGACAGCGATCATTTGGACTTTAGTCCATCATAAATTTGTAATTTCACTTTATCCTTTCTGATCATTCTCCCGAATGTGATTTCCTTAAACTTATTTTATCCACTGTTTTGATAAGTTGTAAACATGTCGAAAAATACCAAATACGAGTATGAAAACAAAAATGTAGAACAGAGCTTTACCCTTTGTAATAAGCATTGTAATGAATGCCAGCACCAAGAAGATTGACGTTGCAGGTTTTTCCTTAAAGCCGCTGATACTTAAGGTTGGAAGAGTGTCATACTTAATTTTACTTACCATCAAAATTGATAAGAGAATTACGAGCGGAATGATCAACTGAGCATAAAATTGTGAAAATCCTTCGCCGTCTTTGTAGAAGGTTAACATGAATGATGTTAAAATAATTGCCGCTGTTGGGATTGGTAATCCTCTGAAGAATTTTTTATCAAAGCCAACTAATTGGACGTTAAATCTTGCAAGCCGGAAACCGCCGGCAATTAATAACAAAGAGCTGATTAGCACGCCCCAAACATCATACTGAATTAGATAAGCGCTGTAAATCAAAAAAGCTGGAGCAGTTCCAAAGCTAACAATGTCCGAGAGTGAATCGAGTTCAACTCCAAACTCACTTGCTGAATTTGTTAAACGAGCGACTAGACCATCGAACATATCGAAGATTGCGGCTATAATTATGAGCCATGCGGCATAATAATATTTTTGCTGGCTGGTGTTTATGATGGAAAGAAAACCGCAGAACATATTCATTGCGGTGAATAGATTCGGTATTACTGAAGGTGTGAAACGATATTTAATCATTATTTGGTTTGATGCTCGAATAAAATTGTCTCGCCGGCTTTTGCAATTTGATTCATAGCGACGTTAATTTTCCAATCGCTTGAAACAATTACATCAACACGGCTTCCAAATTTAATCATTCCAAATCTTTTCCCAATTTGTACAGAATCGCCTTCTTTGATTTCGTAGACAATTCTTCGTGCAACAAATCCGGCTACCTGCATGAAGAAAACTCTACCATACTTGCTTTCAATTCCAAATTCAGATCGCTCATTTCTTTCGGACGCTTTTTCCTCAAAAGCCATGATGTAATCACCTTGATGATATTTAACATAGGTTACTAAACCGTCAATCGGAATTCGATTTACATGAACATTAAGCGGAGACATGAAGATTGAGATTTGCTTTGCGGGTCCATTTACAAATTTCTTATCTTCAAAATCCTTAATAATAATAATCTTTCCATCGGCAGGGGAAACGACAACATTATCTTTGTTAGGTGTGTTTCTCTCCGGATCACGGAAAAAATTTATTGCGAATATAAAAAATAAAATTGGTAGAATAATAAGAAGAGCTTTTAAGAAATTATTCTGAACAATAAAGCTAATCACAATTAACAAAAAGGCTATAATGGCAATTACTCCGAGCGTGGAATATCCGTATTTAGTAATCATTTTTAGGCAATCAAACGGTTATGTAAATAATCAGTATAGTGTGTAATTGATGATGCTGAATGCAAATTATAGGGATCAATAGCGCTATGGTTTTTATCCAATGGGATTACTTTCAAGCTGTTTGGCGTGAAGTCATCAATCAAATAAATTTTGTCTTCTATCTTTCCGAAATAACATGAAACTTCGGCAAGGGTTGAGTTTCTTCTTGCAAAATATGATTTAAGAATTGCATTTACTTTTAAACAAATCCGGTTAATTATTTTTATGTCTTCTATCGTACACAAATTAAAAGTAATCAAATGACTTTCGGATATAATAGAATTTTTATCATTGCTGTAGTGATATTCAAAAAGGGGAAGTGTTAGCGGTTCACTTTCTTTCTTACCAAATATTTTTGCGATTCGCTTATCACATAAATTTAAGATTTTTATGTAAAAGTCAAGCTTATCATGCTTTAAATATCTTAATGAATTTTTATTGTAAGCTTTAATAAAAGCTATCGGCAATTGATATTCCTTTAAGTATTCAAGAAAAAATGAATTGATGGCAACGAGCTTCGCTCCAAGTCCCTTACATTTTATTTTACTTTTTCCATCAGCGGAAAACGAATCTGAATAATGATGAAGAATATGATTGTTATCTAAAAGAGTAATCGTTTTAGAGCTACCGTTATTCATATTTTCTTATGGTTTGTTGGATAGTAAAAATCATTTTTATAAGGTGCTTATAATTAGATTTAAGAAATTTACTTCAATATATTATATTTGTACAATAATAAAAATAATAAGCTTAATAAGAATTTAACATTATAGGAGGAATTTTGCTGAAAGGTGGAATGCAAGGAATGTTCAAGCAAGTGCAAAAAATGCAGGCTGAAATGCAAAAAGTACAAAGTGAACTTGGAAATTTGACCGTAACCGAAGATTCCGGCGGTGGAATGGTTAAGGTAACTGCTAACGGAAACAGAGAACTGATTTCACTTGTGATCGATCCTCAGGTACTTAAAAGTGAGGATAAAGAAATTTTAGAGGATTTGATTGTTGCCGCGGTAAACAAAGCAATTCATTCTGCATCAAAAATGGCTGAGGAGGAATTAGCTAAAGTTACTAAGGGAATGATACCTCCAGGACTAAATATTCCGGGATTGTAAAATTGCAAATAGCTGAACCTCTCCAAATAGCTATTGAAGAATTAAGTAAGCTGCCAAGTATTGGTAGAAAAACTGCTCAGAGATTAGCCATACATCTTTTAAAGAGTGATATAGATGCCGTAGAAAAGCTTCTTTCTGCAATTCAAAATCTTAAAACTAAACTTCGTTTTTGCAATCGATGCTTTAACATCTCAACTGAAGATTTGTGTGACATTTGCAGTAATCACAAACGCGATCACTCATTAATTTGTGTTGTTGAAGAAGCAAGTGATGTTATTGCCGTTGAAAAAAGTAACGAGTATCACGGTAGTTATCATGTATTGGCAGGAGTTTTATCCCCGTTATCCGGTGTCGGACCTGAATCGCTTCACATAAAAGAATTATTGAAAAGGTTTGAGACAGAAGAAATTCAAGAAATCATATTAGCGCTTAATCCCGATACCGAAGGAGAGGCAACTTCACTTTATCTTGCCAAGTTAATCAAACCGCTCGGAGTGAAGGTCTCCCGGATTGCGAGAGGTTTGCCAATTGGCGGTGATTTAGAGTTTGCAGATGAAGCTACTATTGGACGAGCTGTTTTGGGAAGAATTACTCTCTAATGGCGGAATGGTTTGAAGAGTGGTTTAATACTGAAGAATACCTTAACGTTTATCGCCATCGAAACGAGGAGGATGCGAAAAATCTTTTTAATCTGATAAGGAAAAATATTGTACTTGAAAATGGTTCCAAGGTATTGGACCTGGCTTGCGGTGCCGGACGACATTCGATTTTATTTGCTAAAAATGGTTTTGATGTTACCGCAGTCGATATCAGCGATAATCTTTTGAATGTTGCAAGAAAAACAGCCGAAGAATTCAAGCTAAATATTAATTTTATTAAAAATGATTTAAGAAAGCTCGATCTTACTGATAAATTTCACTTGATAATAAATTTGTTTACCAGTTTCGGTTATTTTGAAAGTGATGATGAAAATGACGAGGTAATAAAAATTGCCTCCCAACACTTAGTTGATAACGGCTATTTTGTGATGGATTTTTTCAATATCATTTATTTAAAGAATAATCTGATTCCAATTTCTTATGATAAAATTGAGGACGGAATAATTAAGCAGGAAAGAGTTATCGAAGGAGATAGGATCGTCAAAAAAATTACTAGCACAAAAAAATTTAATGAAAAATACTATTATGAATCGGTTAGAACTTACACCAAGGACGAGCTTGTTTCCTTGATGATTAAGAATCATTTAAAAATTCAAAATATATTTGGAAATTACCATGGGCATGAATTTGAGGAAGCTAGTTCCCCAAGAATTATTATCATTGCAAGAAAATGAAGAAAATAATTTTCATAATTACATCAATTTTTATCAGTAGTTGTGATCTTTTTACAACCCGTGATGCCCAACCACCAGAAAAACCTAGATCTGATTATCAAACAGCTTTTACTCCAGAGATATTAATTTCGAATTTTATTAATTCCCTTAGAGATAAAGACACAGAAAATTATCTTTCATGTTTATCTGATCCGGCTTTTACTGATAAGATATTTGCATTCTTGCCCTCAAGCGAGGCTCTTGCTCAGTTTCCTGCTTTGGGAAACAATTGGAACAAAAGTAATGAATCGCAATACATGAATAATCTTAAAGTTAAAATTCCTGATGAATTGCCAATAACTTTAATCTTATCGAATTCATCATCAAGCGTTCATGGTGACAGTATTACTTTTGTGGCTTCGTATTCATTAAATGTTCCTCTTAATGAAACAACAATTCCGACAAACTATCAAGGTGAATTGATTTTCGAACTGGTTAGAGATTCACGATTTGTTTGGAGTATATATTTTTGGCAAGATATTAAAAGAATCGATTCGCCAAGCTGGAGTGAATTGAAAGGGAGATTTTATTAATTATTTATCTAAACTTGGTGTTTTATTTTTTTTAGTAATAACAGGATGTAAAAATCCTTTTGCTCCTGCTTTAGATACAAGTACGAGCGAGGATGGTTCCACAATTTCAGATTTAAAAAATGTTGATGGTGTTTTCAAGAATTTTCAGTACGCATATGTTTTTAAGGATACTACAATTTATGGTAAGTTAATTGCCGGGGATTTTCTTTTTACATACCGCGATTATGATCAAGGAATCGACGTATCCTGGGGAAGGGATGAAGAGATGAAAACCACTTACGGCTTATTTCAAAATTCCCAAAGACTAGATTTAATTTGGAATAATGAAGTATTAAATACGCAAGATTCGTTAAATGCTATAATCATTCGTGCCTTTAATTTAACAATTACATTCAATCCCACGGATATTGTTCGTGTAAACGGAAGAGTTAATTTATCACTAAGAAAAGATCCAATAGCTGAAACCTGGGCTATTGTGAAGTGGATTGATGAATCGAATTTTTAAAATTTTTGGTTTGAGATGGTAATCTTTTGGTTTAAAGAAGCATTAAGAATTTTTAGCCGGGCAAAATCCTCTTTCATACTTTCTCTGATTTCACTAAGTATTTCGATAATGTTAATTGCTGCTTGCTTCTACTCAATTTTTCTTTCTCAAGAAATTGAAAGAAAAATTAAGGAGCAGTTTATCCTAAACATTTTTCTAAATGATAGTCTTTCCATAAAAAGCATTACGAATCTTAAAACCGAATTAGCTGATAAGAACTTTACTTCATCCATAACTTTTATTGATAAAGAAGAAGCTGCCAAAACATTCATTAAGGATACAGGAGAAGATTTTCGAAAAATTTTGGATTACAATCCAATTCCTGCTTCTCTGTCGCTTACGTTAAAAGCCGATTATGTTGATAAGGATTCAATTGAGATGATCAAGAAAGGATTAAATGTTTTCGCCGGTATCGATGAGATTGTATTCGAGCACGAAATTTTAGATAGGCTTGTAAATGCACTTAAAGGTCTTCAGAAATATATTTTTATTATTACTGCGGTGTTGATTTTAATTTCAATCTATATTACTTATACCACAATAAGATTAGTGACAACTTTAAAACGCGATGAGCTTGAGACTATGAAATTAGTTGGCGCAAAACTATCGACAATTAAAATGCCTATAATTCTAAACGAAATTTTTACAGGACTTCTTGCCAGCCTGTTATCATTTATTCTTATCAAAATATTGTTCATTTTTATTTCTAAGTATAGTTCTCTCACAAATTTTTATGAGCCGCCCGATGAATTGTTAGCGATAATCTTCTTGATTGGACCAGCAATCAGCATTATTGTCACTGTAATTGTGCTAAGGAAAATAACTCTCAAAATTTGAAGATGAGCGATTATTTGATAGTTTTATGCGTCATATTTTTTCAAATCCTATATTTTAATAATGTTTAAGAAAAATGATATTTTCATAAATACTAGCGTAAGATTTAAGCTAATTATTTTATTATTGTTTCTGATGAGTCTGCCCGAATTCCAATTAGCGCAAACCAATCCCGATTACAAAGAAAGATTATTTCAAAATTCTAAGGATTCGCTTAAAAAATTTTCAGCAATAGGTATCGGTGAAGCGACGATTGATCCCGATCAATATAAAATTGGACCAGGTGAAAACATTTTTATTTCCATAAGCGGAATTGAAGAGACTAACTTCAACCTATATGTTAACATGGAAAACTATTTATTTTTTCCCAAAGTCGGCGGGATAAATTTAAAAGGCTTAACTCTTGCACAGGCCAAAGAAAAAATCAAATCAACACTTGAAAAATATTATAGGAATGTTGAAATATTTATTTCGCTTGCAAATCTAAAAAAAATAAAAGTATTTCTTGTAGGTGATGTTCAAAAACCAGCATCAATCGTGGTTGAAAGTAATACTAAACTTTTTGATTTATTACTGGACTCCATCAGTTTCAATAAAACTTCTAGCTTTAGGAATATTCAAGTTAAAAATGTTAATGGTGAAGTCAAGTATTATGATTTTCTAAAATTTTTAAGATATGGAGAAAAGAAAAACAACCCACTCTTAAATGACGGCGATGTTGTTTTTGTTGATAAGGCAGATAAAGTTGTTACTATTTCGGGTGCCATTAAATTTCCAGCTACTTATGAATTTGTAGTGGGGGAAAGTGTTAATGATTTGATTAAACTAGCAGGCGGATTTTTATACAATTCCAAAACTGATTCAATCGAAATAGTGCGATATGATAAAGAAGGTAAGAATCAGAAAAGTTATTATTATTCTTACCGGGAGATTGTAGAAAAAAATATGTCGTTAAATTTTAAGGACAATGTTATCGTTCGCCTCATTCCCGACTATTACTTAGATAACTTTGTTCGTATCGAGGGTCGGGTAAAATATCCAGGGATTTATAAAATAAAAGAAGATCAAACAAAATTATCTGAAATAATGAAAGAGGCGGGTGGATTTAGGAAGGATGCATCAATTAAAGATGCTGCTTTATCAAGAACAACAGGTGAAGTTGATTTTGATCCGGAATTTGAAAGGTTAAAGCTCATACTTCGTGCGGACATGACAGATGATGAGTATGATTATTTAAAGGCAAAATCACGCCAGCGCAAAGGTAAAGTTGTTGTGGATTTTGAAGAGCTATTTATTAAAAATAATTTTGATGAAGATGTTGTTCTAAAGCGTGGAGATGTCATTAATGTACCTGAGGCTAAAAATTACGTTACGATGTTAGGACAAGTTATTAATCCAGGAAATGTTTTATACCATGAAAATTTTACGGTAGATGATTATATCCGTCTTTCAGGGGGATTTGGCTGGAGAGCTGTTGAAGGTGATGTGAGAGTAATTAAATCAAATACTGGTGAGTGGATTGACGATGAAGATGTCGAATCTATAGAGCCCGGAGACACAATTTGGATTCCGGAAGATCCGCCGGGGTCAAAATTCTGGGATGTTTTCACAACTTCATTACAAGTACTTGGGCAGGTAGCTGCAGTAATTGCAGCAACTGTTGCAGTAATTATAGCAACGAGGTGAAACGATGAGCTATCACGAAATAATTAATACAATAATATTTTATCGTGTCCCAATTTTAAAAGTTACAGTACTTACCTCCGGTATTTTATTCCTTATTTTGCTTTTTGTTTATCCCGTATCTTATGAAGCTCCGGTAACAATTCTCCCTCCTGAAAAAAATAATCAAATGAGCGGTCTTGGCGGTTTACTAGGCGGAGAAGATTTTTCAGGTTTAATGACATCGGGAATGTCAAATGCCAACGCTCAGCTTTATATGGAAATGCTTAAAAGCAGATCTGCTGCTTTGTATGTTGTTAGAAAACATAATCTGGTTAAGTTTTATGATGCCAAGAATGAAAATGAAGCTGCAAATAAGTTATCCGAAAAATTAAATCTTGATTTAAGTAAGGAAGGGATTATTAAACTAAGTGTAAACACCGCAACTTCCTTATTTCCTAAGTTTACATCTCAAAACGATTCGATCAAGAAACTGTCTTCTATCCTTTCGAATGCATTCGTGGAATCGCTCGATATAATTAATAGAGAGAAATTATCGTCGAAGGCAAAACGCGCGAGGATTTACATTGAATCACAATTACAGAAAACTAAATATCTTTTGGATTCAGCAGAAAATTCATTAATGTTATTTCAGAAGAAGAATAAAACCGTTTCGCTTCCTGAACAAGTAAAAGCTACAATTGATGCTGCGGCAAATCTGAAGACTGATATTGTCAAAACAGAAATTGAACTGGGATTGGTTCAGCCAAATTTAAGAGAAGACAGCAGAACACTTCTTACACTAAAAAGCAAATTACAAGAGCTTAGAAATCAATACAATAAAATGGAAATGGGTAATCAAGATTATCTTGTTGCGTTTAAAGATGTGCCCGAAATTGGAAGAGAATTAGCTCAGCTTGTAAGAGAAGTTAAAGTTCAGAATGAAGTTTATATGCTTCTTCAGCAGCAATACTTTAAGGAAAGAATCCAAGAGAATAGAGATCTTCCTACAATTGAAATATTAGATGAAGCGATTCCACCTTTAAAAGCATCCAGCCCAAGATTAATATTTTCAACCGTTCTCGGTGGGATTTTTGTTTTTCTTTTGATGGCATTTTTGTATGTGGCAAACGAAATGAAAATTATTAATTTCAAAAAAAACTGAGGTAGAACAAAATGTTCAAACGCACTGCTGTTGTAACCGGAGGCGCTGGATTCCTAGGATCACATCTTTGCGATCGACTTCTTAAAGAAGGTCTTAAAGTAACATGCATTGATAATTTACTTACTGGTAATGTTGGAAACATCTCGCATCTATTTGGTAGAGAAGATTTTCAATTTCTAAAGCATGATGTGACAAATTATATTTATGTTCCTGATAGAATAGATTACATTCTTCATTTTGCTTCACCGGCAAGCCCTATTGATTATCTTAAATTTCCGATTCAAACTTTAAAGGTTGGCTCTCTTGGCACTCATAAAGTTTTGGGACTTGCTAAAGAGAAGAAAGCCAGATTTCTCCTTGCCTCAACCTCTGAAGTATATGGAGATCCTTCAATACATCCTCAAAATGAAGACTATTGGGGGAATGTAAATCCTATTGGTCCACGCGGCGTTTATGATGAGGCAAAAAGATTTGCTGAAGCTATCACGATGGCTTATAATCGGTATCATGGAGTTGATACACGCATAGTGAGGATTTTTAATACCTTTGGTCCCCGCATGAGATTAGATGATGGAAGAGCACTGACAGCATTTGTTGGACAAGCACTTCGAGGAGAAGATATATCGGTGTTTGGTGATGGCTCTCAAACACGAAGTTTTTGTTATGTGTCCGATTTAGTTGATGGAATTTATAAGCTTCTGATGTCGAATGAAATTTATCCGGTTAACATTGGTAACCACGAAGAAATAACTATTAAAAAATTTGCTGAGGAAGTAATTGAACTCACCGGTTCCAAAAGTAAATTATCATTTCATGAATTACCTGAAGATGATCCAAAAGTAAGGCAACCGGATATTTCAAAAGCCAAAAGAGTGCTTGGTTGGGAACCGAAAGTATCGAGGAGCGAAGGATTAAAAATTACAGTTGATTTCTTCAAGAAGGTAATTCCCACTCTAAAAAATGTCTGAGAAATTCGCCTCGACAATTGCAGGCGCTACAATATTAATAACAGGTGTAGGATTAGTTTCAAAAGGCTTTGGATTTTTAAGAGAAATTGTTTACGCAAATAATTTTGGTCTCCACTCAAATTTTGACATTTATTTGATTGGTGCTGTTCTTCCTATCACACTTAATACTTCAGTAATTTATCTTGCACAAAATTATTTCATTCCGGCTTATCATAATAAGTTATCACTTGGAAAAGACAAGGCCGAAAAATTTTTCTCCAATACCTTTTGGCTTTTCGTAATCTTAGCTGGTATTTTTTCTATAATTCTTTTTCTTATCTCTCCATTTCTAATAAAATCCTACTTAACTAATACCAATCCTCAAGTTCATGAAGCAGTACTTAAAATATTTAATATATTTTTATTAACAATTCCTCTTAATGCCGGATTTTCCATTCTATCTGCTTACTTTCAATCAGAATATAATTTCAAAGCACCTGCGATTTCATCCTTATTTCAAAACATTATCATTATTCTCCTTGTATTGGTTTTTACCGGTGCTTTGGGAGTTTTAACAATTCCAATTGGATATTTGTTTGGCACGATAGCTCAATTTTTATACTTACTAACTTTATTGAAAAATAAGAGGAAGCTTATCTTTAGAGCTGTAGCATTTAATCTGCGTGAATTAGGTTTTGTTAACAAAACATTACTATTGATTATTCTCGTAGAAGTAATTAATCAGCTCTACATTTTAGTTGACAGGTATTTTTATGGAAGTGTAGATTCTGGTGGTATAGCTGCCTTAAATTATGCCACAGTGTTGTATTCTTTACCTATCTCTATATTCTCGATAGCACTTTCAACGGCAATATTTCCCAAATTGTCCCAATCGTTTGGCTCTAAAAACAATGTTCTGATTGAACAACAATATTTAACCGGGTTACAAACAAATATTTTTCTGTTTATACCAATAACATTAGTCTTAATATTGTTTGGAGATTCGATTATTAGAATTTTTTATCAAAGGGGGAGTTTTACTTCAAATGATACATTTATAACATTTGATATTTTAAGATTGTACTCTCTTAGTCTATTATTTTATTCTTCTTATGCAGTAATCAATAAAGTAGTATACGGAGCTGGATTAATTAAGAATCTTTTGGTTATCTCTATTTTTATTTTTCTTTTAAAAATAATTTTAAATTTTGTTTTGGTAGAAAAGTTTAAGCAAAATGGTTTGGCTATCTCCACATCAATATGCTATATCAGCTTAAGTGCAAGCTGTTATATCTTAATATTAAAAAAATTGAAATTTAGGATTACAAGGCAAGTTATTAGCGGAATCTTGTTTTATAGCCTTAATGGGCTTTTTGGTTACTTAATTTTAATTACAGTTAAGGAATATTTAGACTTCTCTTATTTGATAAACTTATTGTTGATGTTAATAATATTCGTTGGTGTTTACATTCTAAATATTGTAATTATGAATCCCAAGGAATATTTGATTTTCAAAGAAACACTGCTAAAATATTTCTAGTAATGCAATTTTAATTACACTTCTTTATCACTACCTCAATCGAATATTCACCATCACTGTGGAGCATGGGATCTGTAATAGTATGACCTTCATTACATTCTTTTGCATAAACTAATTCATATCCGGTTAAGTTTCTTTTTATAAGAGGAATTATACCAATAGTGTCGGGTAATTCATCTCTATCTATTAAAAAAAAGAAAGTGTGTGTCGGGTTAAATCGTGATGGTAAGGTTTTTTTCTTCTCGTAAAGATCACGATGAGGAATATAAATAATTAAATATCCCCCATTCTTTAATATTCTGTACCAATTTTTTAAAGCTATTGCAGGATCTTGCATATGTTCTAACGTATGGGAGGAATATACAAAATCGAATTGTTCATCTTCAAGCCCGTTAAGATATTGTGCATCGCCATGTTCAAAATCCCACCCTTGTGCGCTTGGTAAAACTAAATCACCTCCAAATCCAATATCTAGCCCATTCCCATTTAAATATTTTTCATAGAAACCCTCTCTTAATCTCCTAGATTTGGCCTTGGAGGTTTCACCAGGAACAAAAGGTCTTTTTCTCTTCAAATATTTGTTCTTTAAATATGAATGATAAAAGCGGCTTCCAATTTTCCAGAACGGTTTTGGTGTTACATTGTGCAATAAAGAGAGAATATTCATAAGCCATAAAATCCTAGTTAAGTTTTTGAGAGATTAACACATTCCAAAATTCTTCAACGATTGAGTCACGATTGAAATTCTTGCTTACATAATTAAATCCATTTAATCCTGAAATATCCGCAAGTGAAGGAGAATTATATAGCTCGATAATATTTTTTGCAAGATCTTCTGCATCTTCAGGGATGAAACTTAATCCACATTTTCCATCAGTAATAAATAAATCTTTAGCTTCGCCCTCAACTCCCAGTAAAATAGGTTTTTTAGATGCTAATATCTCAAATATCTTTGAAGGTATGGCACCTTTGAATAAATCAATCTTTTTAAGGGGAATTACTGAAGTATTGATCGATTTTATAATTAAGGGCATTCTTTCTTTTAACTCGGGGTCCATGAATAAAACATTTTTCAAATTCAAATCATCACTCAACTTTTTTAGTCTTTCCTTTTCCGGACCATCTCCAAGGATAATAAATTTAATCTCGGAATTAGATTGTAAGATTTTCGCTGCATATAAAATCACATCTAAACCTTGTGCATATCCAAGAATTCCTGCATACAGAACTAAGAAATCATTTGTGGAGAAGCCTTTTTCAATTCTCCATTGATAATTGCTAATCTTTTCAAATAGTCTAGTATCAACACCATTTTTTAACCAATAAGTCTTTTTAGCAGGAAATCTTGCAGAGATATTATTTATAATGCCTTGAGTTTGGCCTGTTATAATGTAAGATTTTTTATAAAGATATTCTTCAAGATTTTTGGAAATATTCAATAAAAATTTATTGTTAACCAGTCCCAATTTTTCAGCACTTTCCGGCCAAAGATCCGACACGTTAAAAATTAATTTAGCCCTTTTAATTTTGACGAGGATCAATGCTGATATACCAAGAAATAGGGGAGGAGACTCGCAAAAAATATAATCCTGTTTCTCAATTTTGATGATACCAATAATTATCGAGCTAATAACGAAAGAAAAAAAATTCAATAATCTTACAAATAGTGATCTCGATTTTTTTACGAAAATATATGCACGGTGAATTTTCAGTAAATCCAAATTTTCAAAACAATAAAATTTTCCTTTGTACTTTTCCATTAAAACCATTCTGGGGTAATTCGGCATTGCAGTTAAGATCGTAATCTCAGCCCCTTTATTTTGCAATCTGATAGCAAGTTCATATAACCGATTTTGTGGCGCACCGACTTCAGGCGGGAAATATTGTGTGAGAAATAAAATTTTCATTCAGAAGGATTAAACAAATTACTGAAGTTCATATAGGGTATCTAAAATGATTTGGCTGGCATTGCCATTTCCATAAAGGTTTATATCAAAGTTATTGTTCTTATGAATCATCGCTTTATATGAGTCATAAATTATATTCTCATTCGATCCTGCAAGAACATTAAAACCATTTTCAACTAATTCAGTCCATTCCGTTTGTTCCCTAAGAGTCACACAATTTTTTTTAAAGAAGAAAGCTTCCTTCTGTAGTCCTCCACTGTCAGTTATTACTAGTGCGCAATGCTTAAGCAGTTTCAGCATATCCAAATAACCAAGAGGATCGTATGTTTTAAAATTTAACTTAGTTTTATTGGAATCTATACTTTTATTCGATCTTGGATGTAGAGGTAAAATTATTTCAATTTCATTTGCTATTCGATTAAGCGCATTTAAAATTGATTTTAGTTTTTCAGCATCATTTGTGTTCTCTTCGCGATGGATTGTGCATAGAATGAATTTTTGATTTTTGAATTTTCTGATTGGGAACTTTAGATCATCGATTATTTTTTTACTGCGCAAAGCAAGGTCAAACATTACATCCCCATTTTTAATAACTTTACAATCAAAATTATTAAAGCCTTCATTCTCAAGATTTGCAACTGCTTTAACTGTAGGACAAAAAAGTATATCTGAAATACGATCTGTTAATACTCGATTTACTTCTTCAGGCATTCTCATGTTAAAACTTCGTAATCCGGCTTCAACGTGGATTATCTTAACATGGAGCTTTTTTGCTGCCAAAGCGCCGGCAAGTGTGGAATTTGTATCTCCATAAACTAAAACAAGATCTGGTTTTTCCTGTAAGAGTAGCTTTTCCAGATCTATAATCATTCTGCCAGTCATTTCTCCATGAGATACGGAATTAATATTTAGATTATACTTTGGGATTGGAATTGACAGTTCATTAAAAAATATTCGATCCATGTTGAAATCAAAATGCTGACCAGTATGGATGATCGTTTCATTAATAAAGTCAGATTCTTTAAAAGTTTTACTTACAATTGAAGCTTTGATAAACTGGGGTCGTGCTCCTATTATTGTTACAATTTTAAGCAAATTATTTCCTGATGAATTTTCTGTGAATTGAATTTATTATCTTTTAATGTAAAAAATTAAATGTTTAAATTTATGTGCAATTATTTTTGAAATAATTTTAAGTTAAGTTTAACTCTCTAAATTGCGTGATCAAATATTGGAAATAATTAAGAAATTAGAAAAAAATAAAATATTTGATTCAATTTTAGAATTCATATCAAATACTTTATTATTAATACTTCGCAAATTCATAAGAAAAAATATCAACGGCAATATTGTAATAATCTCGCTGCATAGATTAGGCGATACAGTATTCACGATTCCTGCTGTAAAACAAGTATATGAACATTATTCTGCTAAGAACGTTTATGTTCTAACTTTCTCCGATAATAAAGAAGTTTATAACCTTGTTTTTAAGGATGAGTCAATAATAACTATAGAAAAAAGTGAATTCTCCTGGGGAACTAGAATAGCCTCAAGGAATGCGAGAAACACTCTAAAAGGCTTACACCCCAAAATTATTTTTGATCTAACAGGAAATATAGCCTCAGCTTCATTGATAGCTGTTTCCAATGCTAAGGAAATCGTAGGGATGAATACAAAATATTATAAATCAATCTATGATGTTTTTGTGCCGATTAGACACAAACCTCATTTGATAGATCGTTACTTGGATGTTGTAAAAGCAAACTTAACATTTGATGAAAATAAAATCATCAAAGAATTCCCTATTAAGTTTCAAACTGATGGAAAGATTTTAATCCATCCTTTTGCCGGTTGGAAAGCTAAAGAATGGAATTTAAATAAATTCATTGAGCTTGCACGCTTATTGAATTATAAGTACGAAGTAGAAATGATTTCTGCTGGAAACTTGATTCCGAACGATATTGTACATGAAATTAGAAATCATAAAGTACCACTATCTTTTACAGCTTCAATTAATGATCTTGTAAATAAAATTAAGGAATGTTCCGTTTTTATTTCGAATGATTCCGGACCGTTATACATAGCCAATTTGCTTGGTAAAGCTACGTTTTCAATCTATGGACCCACTAATCATGAGTTCTCTCATCCATTTGGAAAGCATCATAAGTTTATTCAAAAAAAAATTTCTTGTTCTCCAGACGGCACTCAATATTGTTTTGCACAAGCAGGATTGGATTGTCCTTCGAACGAATGTATGAACTTGCTTCAGGTTGAAGAAGTTTATAACACTTTTCAATCTTTTATAAGTGAACTTGGGATAAAATAAAAATTTATTACAAATAAAGTCTAATGGTCAGAATGGTTTATAATTTCGTAGTTAACAATAAGAAAATATTTATTGTTTCAATTCTTCTTTCAATTTTAGCGATCAAATTAGATCCGTACTCATGGATCGGGATTATCCTGTTAATATTTCTTATAGCTTTCCAAATATATTCTACTAAAAATTTTATACTATTCTTCATTTTATCATTATTGGTTGTATCGAGTGATATAAGTGAAACATTAAGAATAGTTCTTAATACTTCTGCATTAATCTTTTTAATGTATGTCTTTTTTAAAGATTACGGACTTCAAATAAATTCATATCCAAAACTTCCTTCAATAATCAAGGGTTATGTATCTTTCACTATTGTCATCATGGTTTTCTCTTCACTTTTTTCGGACAATATTCTAACGGGTTTTGATGAAACTTTAAGGCAAATCCTTTTCTTCGTAATGTGGTATATTCTTTTTGCATATTTAAGTGAAGAAAAAGACTCGTACAACTATGTTCTAGTCTTGATTTCAGCAGGAGCAATAGTCGCAATTATTATTATTTATTCATTTATTGTTTCAGATATATCAATTTACTTACTCCAGACGCAGGGAATTATACACGAAGGAGGGAGTTTTAAGAATGTCACAGCGGCGGCAGGTATTTTTGCAGTAACAATTCCGCTGACTTTTATATTATTGCTTCTCAACCTTAAGATGAATAAGATTTTAACATATTCTTTATATGCCATTTTATTAATTCAAGTTATAGGATTATTTCTAACGAATTCTCGATCAGGATTAATGGCAGTTTTTATAAGTATTTCAATTATTCTTTTTATTCTTAATAGAAAAACTTTCAAAAGGTTTATTTTATTTGCATCATTATCATTTATTCTATTTTACTTTATCTTGCCCTCTATCTCAGAATTGTTCGCCATCTATTTTCGAACTGACAGAGTTTTTGAAAATACCAGGTATTATCTTTGGAATATGAGTATAGGGATAATCATAGATAATCCAATCTGGGGAACCGGTCCTGGGCAATTTAAAAATTTCATGTACCACCATATTCCTGTAATGCTTGGTTCATGGGATGAAAGTCAAATCGCTTGGATATTTAAGAATGCAGGATTGGGTGAATCACATAATTTCTTTTTATTTAGAACCGCCGAGCTAGGCTTTTTAGGATTATTGGGAGCCATTCTTTTACCGGCGATCTTTATCCATTTAAGTTTCAAGGTTATGAAACGAAACTTCTATAATAGGAGAAATTATTATCTGCTTGTTGGGATCTTTTCTTTAGGAATTGGGATGTTAATTCGATCCTTCTTTGAATCAACAGGTCTTCTTTCTCATGGCTGGATTACAAGGGATCTTCCATTCTGGATTTGTTTTGCTATTATCATTCATTTCTATGTTATTAGAACAGAAAAAATTCAGAAAAAATAATGAAAATCTTATTATTGGCAGATTCTAATAGTTCACATACAGTTAAATGGGCAACGTCTCTTGCTGAAAGAAGTTATGAAATAATTCTATTTAGTTTGACTGAAAATGTGACGGATATCTATAAAAAATATGAAAGTATAGTGGTTATAACAGCTGGGATTCCGGCAATCAAAAAGCTCAGCGAAGAAGCCGATATTTCAAAAATTATCTACTTAAAATCTATTCCGCTTGTAAAAAAAATAATAAAGAAGTACAAACCTGATATTGTACATTCTCATTATGCTTCAAGCTATGGATTAATTGGTGCATTATCAAATTTTCATCCATTTATAGTTTCTGTCTGGGGATCAGATGTATTTAATTTTCCAAATCGTTCTCTTATACATAGAAAGATTTTAAAATATAATTTATCAAAGTCAGATAAAATACTTTCTACCAGCTTAATAATGGCTCGGGAAGTCGAAAAATATTCTACGAAATCAATTGTGATTATTCCATTTGGTGTTAATTTACAAAGGTTTAAACCCTTGTATATTAAAAATATATTTAATGAAAAAGATATCGTAATCGGTACGATAAAAAGTTTAGAGGATAAATACGGGATTGATTTACTTCTTAAATCTTTTAAGAAACTAAAAAAAAAATATCCTTCACTTTCATTAAAATTACTTATTGTTGGGAAAGGTTCTAAGGAGAAAAAACTTAAAGAATTAGCACAATCTTTAGGGATTATGAATGATACCATTTTTACTGGATTTATTGAGCATGAAGAAATCCATAAATATCACAACATGCTTACTATATCATTATTTTTATCAAATGAGAGTTTTGGTGTTTCTGTAATTGAAGCATCAGCTTGTGAAAAGCCAGTTATCGTTTCTAATATTGGTGGACTTCCTGAAGTAGTTGAGAATGATGTCACTGGTATTATTGTTGATCCTTTCAATATTGAACAAATTATACAGGCGATAGAAAAATTAATTTTTAATAGGGAATTGAGGATATGGCTTGGGAAAAATGGCAGGGAGAGAGTTAAGAAGCTTTATAATTGGGAAGATAATGTGAAACAGATGGATGATTTATACGGAAAAGTTTTCGAAAATTTTAGGATTAATCCGGGTAAAGAGAATGCTGTCTGAAGAATTCAAAAAAGAAATTGATGAAATAAAAAAAAGATTTGATCGTAGGGGAAAATATCCAATAAATTATTACAATATTTTACTACCTGATGTACATCAAAGAAAACAGGAGTTTGAAAGGGCGATAATTAAATGGTTAAATTGGAAAAAATTTCTAAGTCTCTCAGAAAAAAAAATACTTGAAGTTGGCTGTGGTGGTGGGTCAAATTTGGCTAAATTTATTGAGCTCGGTTTTGAACCTAGAAATATTATTGGTAATGAACTAATTACGGAGCGTGCTGCTGCTGCCAGAAAAATTATTCCTAAAGAGATTGAGATAATTGAAGGTGATGCTCTTAAATTGTCCTTTACTCCAAATTCATTTGATATAGTTTTCCAATCAACAGTGTTTTCTTCAATATTAGATTCAAGCTTTCAAAAAGAATTAGCAAGAAAAATGTGGAGTTTTGCAAAACCAGAAGGTGGAATACTTTGGTATGATTTTACTTATGATAATCCTAAGAATAGAGATGTTAGGGGGATCCCGCTAAAAAAAATTAAAGAATTATTCCCTGAAGGTAAAATTAATCATTGGCGATTAACACTAGCACCACCAATAAGTCGAACAGTGACTAAAATTCACCCAAGCTTATATCATATTTTCAATATGTTTCCATTCCTGCGCACACATTTATTATGTTGGATAGAAAAATCGTAATAATATTAATCATCAATTAAATGAACAATAACTTTATCCCATTTCACAAACCTTATATAACAGAGGAAGAAATCAACGAGGTAGTTGATACTATCCGTTCCGGATGGTGGACAACGGGCCCCAAAACAATAAAATTTGAAAAAGAATTTAATTCTTTCATAGGGGCTAAATACTCCGTCTCCGCAAATTCCTGGACTGCGGCGGCACATTTAGCGCTTGAAGCCATTGGCTTGCAAAAAGGAGATGAAGTAATTATCCCTGCCATAACATTCACTGCTACTGCAGAAATTATTTGTTATTTTGGAGCAAAACCAGTTGTTGTGGATGTGCAGCCCGATACTTTCAACATTGATCCAATCGAAATTGAAAAAGCGGTTACTTCTAAAACAAAAGTAATTATTCCGGTACACTATGGTGGTCACCCATGCGACATGGGTGAGATTACTGAAATTGCTAAGAAGCATAATTTAAAAGTTATTGAAGATGCAGCTCATGCTATTCCGGCTACCTACAAAGGGAAAAAAATCGGAACAATCAGTGACGTAACTTGTTTTTCATTTTATGCTACAAAAACTCTTGCAACAGGTGAAGGCGGGATGCTTTGTACGAATAATCAAGCAATCGCTAAACGAAGTTCGATCATGCGTTTACATGGAATTAACAGTGATGCCTGGAAAAGATATACATCTGAAGGTTCCTGGTTTTATGAAGTGATAGCTCCAGGCTTTAAATACAATTTTACAGATATTCAAGCTGCTTTAGGATTAGCACAATTAAATAAAGTAGATTTTCTTTGGAAGTGTCGAAAGGATATTAAAAATCAATACGATCAAGGTTTTGCTTCAAACGAATTTATTAAAATTTATAAGATAAAAGAAGATCGGGAATCGGCATATCATCTCTATCCAATCCTTTTGGACCTCGAAAAACTTACAATCAATCGTTCTCGCTTTATTGATGAATTAAAAGATCTAGGAATTGGATCTAGCGTTCATTTCATCCCATTGTATAGGCATCCTTATTATCGAGACACATTTGAATTGGAGTTAAAAAATTTTCCCGTTTCAGAAAAAATATATCCACGTTTAGTGACTTTGCCCATTTGGCCCGGTATGAAAAGTGAAGATATTCATAGAGTAACGGATAGTGTAAATTTACTAACCAGAAAATTCAAAAAATAGTTGTTATTGTTGGTTTGATTATGTGGACTCAAGGGCGTTATATTTTGTAGTCAAATTTATTCTTTTTAAGTAAGGACCATTTTCGAGTAATATGTACATAATTGTAAAGAGACTATCGGATATCTTAATTGCATCATTAACTCTTTTAATATTGTCACCTGTACTAATACTAATTTCTATGGCAATTTTAATCAGTTCCGGAAAACCAATTTTTTATTTGCAAGAAAGAGTTGGTAAAGAATGGAAAAAATTCAAGATCATTAAATTCCGCACAATGATTGATAATGCAGATAAAGTTGGCCCAGGGGTTGCAGCCGAAGACGACAAACGCGTAACCAGGATAGGAAAATTTTTACGAAAATATAAGCTTGATGAGCTGCCTCAGTTTTTTAATGTGTTATGGGGCGAAATGAGCTTGATTGGACCCAGACCGGAACTTCCTAAATACGCAGAGTTTTATAAAGATGACTACTCCAAAATTCTTACTTTAAAACCTGGAATTACTGACTATGCATCCATAATTTTCCGAAATGAGGCAAAAATGTTAAACGGGAAATCTGAAAGTGAGTCCTTTTACTTAATGAAAATTCTTCCTAAAAAGATTTTTTTATATAAAAAGTATTTACAAGAAGTTGGTCTAATCACGGATCTAAAGATTCTTTTCTCCACTTTCAAATTAATTTTCAAATGGTAAAAAATAATTTTCATCTCTTTCCAAAATCATATTTCATGCGAAGAGTGACTTTTCTACTTTTTGATATTATAGCTTTTTCCGCATCTCTTATTCTAGCATTCGAAATCAGATTTGAATTTAATCCATTATTAAATTTTAATTATAATTTACCCCTCTTTCTCATAGTTTTTATAACCGTAAAAATTACTGTTTTTTATGCATTCCGACTCTATGACATCTCATGGCGTTTTGTGTCATTACAGGATTTGGCAAACATCGGTAAAGCTATTTTGCTAAGTAATGGTATTCTGTTCATAATTATTTATGGATTTAATCTGAGGTTGTTTGCCGGTTTTCCTAGAAGCATTTTGCTTGTTGATCTTATATTTAGTTTTATGCTTTCTTCCGGTTTTAAAATATCAAAGAGAATGTACCTGGAAGTTATGCGGCAGCGTATTGGAAGATCCGATCTTAAAAGAACATTAATAATCGGAGCTGGAACCAGCGGTGAACAAATATTAAGAGATATTAATCGCAGTGATACGAGAAAATTTTATCCAATCGGATTCATAGACGATGATCCTCTGAAACAAAATTTATATCTTCAAGGAATCAGAGTATTAGGAAACACGAAAGAGTTATTAGAAATCATTAAAAGATATAAAGTCGATTCTATTTTAATCTCAGTTCTGACTGCTGATAGAAAATTCCATAGAAAAATTTTAAACATTGCTCGGGGAGCCGGGGTTATGGACGTTAAGGTAATTTCTACAATTAACGATATATCTGATTCGGTAAAAGTTAGAATGCAAGATGTTCGTGATATTGATGTTAGCGATTTAATCGGGCGCCAAGCTGTTGCGATTAATACAAAGGTTATAGGAAATTATCTCAATAATAAAAGAGTATTAATTACCGGTGCTGCTGGTTCAATTGGATCAGAAATATCAAGACAGGTGATATTTTATGAGCCTAACGAAATTGCTTTAGTGGATATTAATGAAAGCGATTTAGCTGATCTTGAATTACAATTAAAATCAATGTTTAAAATCAGTGAAGTTAAAATGTTTCTTTGCGATATTTCAGATAAGAGCAAAGTTGATAAAATGTTTGAGGCATTTAAGCCTGATGTGGTTTTTCATGCCGCCGCCTATAAGCATGTACCGGTAATGGAAAAATTCCCTGAAGAAGCTGTAAGAGTGAATATAATTGGAACGCATAACCTTGCAACTGCTGTGGACAGGTTTAATGTGGGCAACTTCGTTTTAATTTCTACCGACAAAGCGGTAAACCCGACTAGTATTATGGGAGTTTCCAAGAGAATCGCTGAACAGATTGTCACTGGTATGGCTAGTCCTTCTACTTTTGTTGCTGTTAGATTTGGCAATGTAATTGGAAGCAGGGGCAGTGCACTGCCAATCTTCTTAAATCAATTAAAAAATGGTGGGCCGATAACTATTACGCATCCTGAAATGAAAAGGTATTTCATGACCATCCCGGAAGCTGTAGCCTTAGTTTTGCAGGCTGCAGCCACTGGAAAGAATGGCGATGTTTTTATTCTTGATATGGGTGAACCAATTAAGATTGTTGATCTTGTGGAAGACTTAATCACACTTCATAACCTGATTCCTAACAAGGATATAAAAATTGAATATACCGGTATGAGAGAAGGCGAAAAACTCGTTGAAGAAGTTTTAACTGCTGAGGAGGGAGTAATTCCAACCTCTCATGAAAAAATATTCAAAGCAAAAATGATCAGCCAACATAATCAGGAATCGATTGATAGTATGGTTGATGAATTTAGAAGTCTGAACGGTCATACTGCCAAAGAAGATTGGAAAGTTTTATTTAGGTATTACGTCCCAACATATCAGCCGTCTTTCTATAAAAATAATCTGCCCGAAGAGTTCGATGACTCAGTTTTTATTCTACCTCCAAAGAATAAAAATTAAAATATTTCGGTAAGAAATTAGTCAAACTTTAACAACGAGCCCGATTTCATTTAATGAGCTATTCCTTCTTTAGAAAATCTTCAGTTTTATTTTTACTTTCATTCTGCTTTTATACTTATTCATTTGCACAAATTGAAAATGTACCATCGCGGCATCCCATTTATCCTTTCTTAAAAAAAATGCAAGTACAGGGTGTTTTAGAAAATTATGATGACATGATAATTCCTTTGTCGAGGATCGAAGTAAATTCTTTTTTATTGCAGATTGACAGCAGCAGAAATTCATTAAGCCCTTCCGATCGGAAATTTTTAGATAGAATGAAAGAAAAACTATTTTTAATAAAGGATGAGAGAATTAATCTGTTTGATGGTTTCCCTGCTGAGATAGAAAATAATATTACTGCAGATATAGAAAAACATTTATATTATTACTACGATTCATTGGTTACTTTTTATATCGACCCCATTTTTGAATATAAATATCTTCATTCATCTCTTTCTGAATCCAGCGCTTCCTTAGTGAATTATGGCGGAGCTATTACTGGCACATTAAGTGATTGGCTCGGATTTTATGTTGAGGGAACTAATGGTGTAGTCTGGGGAAATCGTAATACAGCCGGAATAGATAAACGGGTTGAACAAAGCTTTACATTCAACGATACAAAAATTAATTTTTTTGATGGTACACAAGGATATTTGCGCCTTTACAAAGATTTTTTTGATCTCCAATTAGGAAGAGAAAGGATTTTGTGGGGAAGGGGATATCTGAATAAAATGATTTTATCAGATAATCCTCCTCTATTTGATTTTATTAAGTTCAACATTTCATATAAGGCTCTTAAGTATGATTTCATTCATGCTTGGCTTATCCATCCTAAGACTATAGTTTATATTGATTCGTTGAGAGGTGAATCTCGAAACAAACCTGCAAAGTATTTAGCGGCAAGCAGACTAAGCTATACACCGAATAAAAATGTGTCTTTAGGTATTTCTCAAATAATTATATATGCAAATCGTCCGTTTGAAGTCGCATATTTAAATCCATTTCTAATTTGGGAATCGGCTCAGCGTTCATTAAACGATTTAGATAATTCTTTTCTTTCACTTGACGGCAGATATAAAATCACCGATGGACTGGAAATAAATTCAGCGATACTTATAGATGATATAAATTTTGGAAAGTTGTTCAACAGTTGGTCAACTATTCAGAATAGGGTTGCTTGGCAGGCTGGTTCAATGATTACCAGTCCGTTGATTTTTGATGATCTGACAATTAAAATGGAGTATCTGCAGATAAGGCCATACATTTTTATTCATCCGGGTCTGGGTGAATCGCTAACATATACGAATAATACATACATGCTTGGTTTTGATCTTCCGCCTAACTCGATTCGCTTTTCTACCGAATTAGGCTATCGCTTATCAGCCAGAATGAATTTGGCTTTAAGATACGATCATTCGATACATGGCAAAAATTTTTACGATAAGGATGGTAAGTTGGTCAGAAATGTGGGAGGAAACATTTATGAGAATAATACGATAAACGATCCTGAAACAGCATATTTACTTGATGGTGAAAGAGAAGTAACGGATTTTATTTCAATCAACTTGCTCTATGAGTTTTTATATGGACTTTATCTTGAAGCTGTGTATCAGCATAAAAGGTTTGTTTCAGTAGAAAAAAAGATAACGGATAATATACTATGGGGATCTTTGAGGGTTAGTTTTTAAGTGCTTTAATTATCTGCATTCAAATCACTTAAGGTAATTTTTCACCTTGATTTGTTCTCCTTAAAAATCTAAGTTTCACAAAAATTTTTAATTAGCAAGGTTTAAATGAAACTTCTCATTATCTCAGCTCTATACCTTTGCGTCGCTTGTTCGTTAACATTTGCTCAGAGTTATAAAATTATTGAGTCTAGTTCTGATAACATAAAGATAGAATTCAATTTTGAAAATAAGTATAGAATTCGTGATACTTTAATCGAAGGGAATAAATTTCAATATATCGAGGGAGATGAATACTTTTTTGGAAACCCGGGTGATCCATATATTCCTGGAGTATTATTAAACATCGGTATTCCTTTCAATTCTAATCCGCCAGTAAAAGTTTTAAGCATAGACCAAGAAAAAATCCAACAAGTTTTCCTAATCCCATACCCTGATTCTTTAGGTCAGCCATTTAATAAATTAAATTTTAATGACACGATCTATAATTCAAATAATTATTTCCCAGGATCACCTGCATATATTAAGTCCACTGCGAGTTTTAGATATGCGCGAGTGGCCGGAGTAATGGTTTATCCCTTTCAGTTTAATCCCATCACAAGAGAATTAATTTTAAATAAGAAAATAACTTTAATGATAGATTATTCAATCGATAAAGTTAGTCCCCGATCCATAGTTAAAATAAGTGATCAAATGACAGATGATATGCTTAAACTAAATGTAATTAATCCTAAAGAAGCAATTAGTTTTACAGGCAAGGTTATTAGTGCAGCAACTTCATCAGTATCTTCAGAACCTTATTGGTACGATCCGCAAAAAAATTATTATAAAATTTATTTAAATAAAAAAGGTGTTTACAGAATAACTCATGATTATTTAAGCGGAGCTGGTATTCCCGTTACTGGATTATCGTTAAATAAATTAGAGTTGATAAATATTGGTGAAAATATTCCTATTGATGTTGTTGATTCTGATAGTAATAATATATTTACTTCCGGAGATTACTTCCAATTCATTGGTTATCCGCCTTCTCCAACTCCTTATAATACCTCGAATATTTATAATCTAAGCAACGTATATTGGTTTTCTTATCAAAGTACATCTGAGCCCGTTCGATATGAAAACAAAAATGGTTTTCCTGCAGTTTGGACAAACTCTTATCAATCTAATCTTGCTACAATCCATTATGAAGAGGATAAATTCAGTGAAAAGCTGGGTTATGCAAATGACGATAAGCGTGATTTTTGGTTCTGGGGAAAAGCATCTGCTCGAAGCGGAAATAGCACTCAAAGTTTCACCGGAACATTTCAAACATTTCAGAATTATATCTTAGATTCCAATAGAGTTACACTGAGAGTAAATATGCATGGCATGACGACGACAAGCTCTTTTCAGTGTTTAAATAACCATAAGGCTTACATATCAATTACCGGTCAGCCAATAGGAACAGCAATCTGGAGTAATCAGAATACACATACTTTTATAAAATCATTTTATGTTTCACAGGACAGCATTAATATTTATCCCACTGGTAATACTCTTAATGTTTCTGTAAAAGGTGATGCCTGTCCTATCACTGACAGTGATGAAATAAGAATTAATTGGTTCGAATTTGAATACTGGAAGGAGAACAGGACAAATGAAAATAATTTTTCCTTTCAATGTGCATCTCCTTATGTCGGTATAAATCGTTTCTGGTTGTATGGCTGGCAAAGAAATAACATGAAAATCTACATTCCTCAAAGAGGTGAAATTATTTCGAATCCGCAAATAGTAAATGACGAGTATAATTCAGTGTTGTTTGTTGATACGTTGTCAGAAAAAACGGAATATTTTTGTGCGGGTGATGATTATTTTATTCTTCCCGATTCTATTGTTGCCGATCAATCTTCTGATTTGCGCAATACAGGTAATGGTGCAGATTATATAATTATTACTCATCCGAAATTTATTAGTGCGGCACAGAAATTATCTGATTTTCGATCAAGTAATTTAACTGGATTTACTGCTCCCAGGACAAAGATTATTGATGTTAATGAAATTTTTGATGAGTTTTCATTTGGATTGTTAGAGCCAAATTCTCTTCAAAAATTTGTTAAATATGCCTTCGAAAACTGGCAATCTCCATCACCTTCCTATATCGTAATTATAGGGGATATGAGTTCCGACTACCGAAAGATTATGAGCACGAGCCGTTCGAATTTCGTTCCTTCAATTTTATATTTTTCTCGTACTTTTGGGCATGTACCGAGCGATAATTTGATTGTTGATGTTGTTGGGAACGATTTGTATCCAGATTTGGCTGTCGGTAGACTTTCATGTGAAACTGTTGAAGAAGCAAATACTCTGGTTGATAAGATTATCAATTACCCGGCGGATAATTCAAAAGCCTGGAAGGAAAATATTTTATTTTTAGCATCGGGGCTAAGTGAAAGTGATCAGATTTTGTTTGGATTTAATGATTCCTCGAAAGCTTTGGAAAGAGACCTACTGCTTCCCAAAGGCTTTACGACAGCGAAAGTATTCAATTATCCTGATCCCAAGATACCCGGAGATCTTATCTATAAGGGTTCCGGACCAAAAATGAGAGAAGAATTAAACAAGGGTGCTGCAGTTGTAAATTACTATGGACATGGCGGCGGGGGGCAGTGGGATTTGATTTTTACAAACGACGATATTTTAGAACTTAACAATGGAAATAAACTTCCAATTGTTCTCAGCGTAACTTGTTACACAGCTCAATTCGATAATCAAGATTGTTTTGGGGAAATATTTGTTAAAACACCCAATAAAGGGGCAATTGGCTTTTTGGGAAGCACAGGACTTACATATTGGGGACCCGGTACTATTATGAACAGGAGAATATATGAACAGATATTTTCAAATAAGAATTACGTAATCGGCAAAGCGATCCTAAATGCAAAATCACATGTTGGTGGTTTTATTGATATGATCGCTCAGCTTACATACTTTGGTGATCCGGCTCTAGAACTTGCTCTGCCTAAATATCCTGATTTTGAAGTTCAATCTTCTGATATCTCGATTATTCCTGAAAGCCCTTTGAAGAATGACACTGTTTCCATTAAAATTAATATTAGAAACGTTGGTATTATTTTTTCTGATTCTGTAACGGTCGAGGTATATAAAAACTCAACCGATATTTCTAACCTGGTGGGGACCAAAAAACTTGGGGGATTTGGACAGAATGGCTCGGCATTAATAAAATGGATTCCCGGGGATGCAGGCTTGTACAATTTAATTATAAGAATAAATGAAACTGATCCGATTACTGAAGTTGATCATTCTGATAATACTGCCTCTGCTTCTTTTGCCATTTACGATCTAAACGAACCAGGTGTCATCAGACCAATTGACGGATTTAGTTCCTCTACAAATAAAATAGAATTTTTGCTCGCTGATATCAGTGAAAATGTCGGTAAAAATCTATTTTATTTTATTGAAATAGATACTTCTCTCCATTTTCTAAATCCCCTAATTAAAACTCAGGGAATTGGTCCGGAAAATGGACTTGTAAAATGGTTTTCACCAGCTTCACTTTCAAATGGTGTTTTCTTTTGGAGAGTACGTATTTCTGATGGCGAGAACTTTAGTAACTGGAGTAAGGTTAGGAGTTTTTCTATAATTGAAAATCCTAAAGATGGATATCTTGCTTTTGATAATATTCTTAAAACATTTGAATCTAATAATATAAGTTATTCAGAAAGCGATAAAAGCTTACAGTTAAATTTGTCGCTTTTGCCTCCAAGACCGTCCAATGAAACATTTATTGAAGATATAATACCAAATACAAATATTACTGATAGCGTTGGGCTGACAACGATAACTACTGATGGCACTTATCTATACTTTGGAAATATTTGGTATTATGCGCAATATTACAATTCTGGGGGCAGATCATTTATTTATAAAATTGGAACCGGTAACAATGGCACCGTAAAAGGGGGATACTATGGAACTATCCCAAATTTCTATGATAAAATAGCATTTCAGATTTTCTACCATAGCGATGGTTTTTTATATGCTGCTGTGGGGGATCCATATCAACTAAAGAAAATAAATCCGATTAATGGAGATACTTCATCTGTTTTCATACCTCAAGGAATTTTAGACGGACAAACAGGTAAACCAACACTCGGTTCTTTTTATATTACCTCGGATGGAAACTATGTTTATAATTTAGCTTTAGTCGATTCTCTTGGTGCTCAAAGGTATTTGCTTAGAACTTTTAATTCTTCAGATAATTGGAATTTATTGAGACCTGATATTCAATTAACCAGTACGAGCTACTATGGTTTTACCGGTTTTTTTGCTGCTGAAGGTTATGTATATCCTCACGAAAATTATTTCAGTGGTTTTATGCGCCGCATTAGAGTAGATGATGGTTTTTTCGAAGAGGAATGGATCACCTTTAAACCTTTCAAGAGTTATTATGCATGGTGTTGGGATTGGCAAAACAATCATGTATATGCATCTGTATATCGAAGTAACAACCTTCCGAAAATTTCTAAGTTTGAAGGTAAATATCTGGATGCACATGGCAGTACAATAAGTTCGGAAATCGGTCCAGCGTTAAAATGGAATCAAGTAAGTTATGAGATGGAATCAAATGGTTCAGCCGGTTCATACAATGGAATGCTTTTGGGCCTCAACAAAAATACGAACCTATGGGATACGCTAAATGCAAACCTTCCGTCGTCCTATTCTCTCGTAGACCTTAATGCTTCAATTTATAACAAGCTTAAACTAAGATTTGATCTTCGGGATACGACTTTTGGAGTCTCCTTGCCGCTGAAGTTTAAAAGTGTTAATGTTTCATATCTAACGCTTCCGGAAATTGTTCTGACAAGAAAGAATTTGACATTTCAACCCGATTCAATCCTACAAGGTTTTCCAATTTATATGGAATTGAAAGTAATGAATGTTGGCGATGAAAATGCCGATAGTATTAAGATTGAGTTTTATTTGAATGATTCCGATTCAGTCCTTCATCGCACAAATATTAAAGTTCCTGCTGATACATCAAATAAGGTTGAATACATAATCCAGACCGATCAATTATCTCCACATGCATCTCACAAAATCAAAGCTATTGCTTCACTTCAGTCATCAGATGAGTATTATGTTTATAACAATATTATTGATAATAGTTTCTTCGTTGTGCGCGATTCGATTAAACCTATCTTCACTGTTACAATTGACGGTAAAGAAATTGTTAATGGTGATGTTGTTTCAGCTAAACCCGAAATATTAATTACTTTAAAAGATGATAGTCCCCTGCCTTTAGATACTTCACTGTTTACAATAATTTACAATAATATTCCATTATCATTCAGCAGGGCAGATGTTCAATACACTTATACACCATATCCAAATTCAGAGTCGAAAATAAGATGGACTCCGGATCTACCTGATGGTAAACATACGCTTGAAGCCCTTGCAAAAGATGCATCCGGAAATTTTTTCGATACAACTTCATTAAGGACGGTGTTTTACGTATATAATCAGCCAAATCTACTCTATGTTTATAATTATCCTAATCCGTTCAAGAATGATACATATTTTACTTTTGAGCTACGAGGAACTGTTGTACCGGATGAATTTCTAATAAAAATATACACGGTGGCAGGTCGGTTAATTAAAGATATTACGGTACCTAGCTCATCATTGAACATTGGATTTAATAGAATCTATTGGGATGGTAGGGACGAGGATGGTGATGAAATCAGCAATGGCATCTATTTTTACAAAGTTATCAGCCGACTGAATGACGAAACTAAAATCATAACACAAAAATTGGCAAAAGTTAAATAAATAATGGTTTTCTAAGGCATTATTTTTGCTCGATTAAGCTATTTACAAATCTTTTTTAAGGATATTTATGTGCGGAATTGTCGGATATGTTGGCGAAAAAAACTGTATTCCCATTCTGATTAATGGATTAAAAAGACTCGAATACCGTGGATATGACTCCGCTGGTATTGGATTTTTTTCTTTAGGTTCAACTCACGTTATCAAGAGCAAGGGCAAAGTTTCCTTGCTTGAAGAAAAACTGAACTCACATGTTTACGAATCACATTTAGGCATAGGTCACACCCGCTGGGCAACTCATGGAGTACCGAATGAAGTTAATGCCCATCCTCACTTCAACTCGAACAACAATCTTTTGATCATCCATAATGGCATTATTGAGAACTATCAAACTCTTAAAACAAGCTTAAAGAATATGGGGTACAGTTTCATCAGTGAAACGGATTCTGAAGTAATTGCTCATTTAATTGATAGCTTCTTAAAAAAAGGCAATGAACTGTTAAAGTCCGTAAGATTGGCATTAAGTGAAGTTGAAGGCACATACGGTTTAGCAGTAATTTATGAAAAGGAACCTGATAAAATAATTGCTGCACGAAAAGGTTCACCATTAGTTCTTGGTATTGGTGAAGGTGAAAATTTTATCGCATCAGATGTATCTGCTATTTTAGCGCATACCAACCAGGTTGTTTACATGGAAGATGGTGAAATTGTTGAAGTTTTTAAGGATAAATTCATCACCAGGACAATTCACGATGAAGAAATACAAAAAGAAGTTCACGAGATAAGCTTGTCGTTAGATGAAATTGATAAAGGCGGCTATTCTCACTTTATGCTAAAAGAGATCATAGAACAGCCGGACTCAGTTACAAACTCGATGAGAGGGAGATTACTTCTTGATGATGGAAATGCGAAACTTGGTGGATTGGATAATGTTTTGGAACGATTATCAAATTGCAAACGAATTATTATCTCCGCCTGCGGTACTTCCTGGCATGCAGGTTTAGTTGGGGAATATATGTTCGAACAGTATGCTCACATTCCAACTGAAGTTGAGTATGCATCCGAATTTAGATATAGGAGTCCAATAATTTATCCAGATGATGCAATATTTTTTATTTCCCAGAGCGGTGAAACTGCCGATACTTTAGCAGCGATGAAAGAAGCTAAGACTAAAGGTGCGCTTGCCTTAGGAATATGTAACGTTGTGGGCAGCTCTATTGCCAGAGAAAGTATGAGCGGTGTTTATACGCATGCCGGACCGGAAATTGGTGTTGCATCCACAAAAGCATTTACTTCGCAATTAGTGGTTTTGGCATTAATCACACTTTTATTAGCTAGAAAAAGAGGGATGAAATTAGACGAAGGAAAATGTATTGCCGAACACTTGAGTAAAATCCCTGAACAGATTACGAAGATTCTTGAGCTAAATAGTCAAATTGAATTTATTGCATCTGAATTCCAGGATGCAAAAAATTTCCTATATTTGGGACGTGGATTTAATTTTCCTGTAGCACTTGAGGGTGCCTTAAAGCTGAAAGAAATTTCTTACATCCATGCTGAAGGTTATCCTGCTGCGGAAATGAAACACGGACCAATTGCACTGATTGATGAGAATATGCCTGCAGTGTTTATTGCTCCAAAGGATTCCACTTACGATAAAATCATCAGCAATATTCAAGAAGTTAAAGCACGAAAAGGGAGAATTATTGCTATTGCCAGCGAAAGCGATTCTGAAATTGATCATCTTGTAGATTACACAATTAAGATTCCCGATACTACAAGTATGCTCATGCCGCTGCTTACGGTAATTCCGCTTCAACTTTTAGCATATCATATTGCCGTTAAAAAAGGATTAAACGTAGATCAACCGCGTAATCTTGCAAAAAGCGTAACCGTAGAATAAAGGAGAGTATATGGCTCGAAAAAACGTTCTTATTATGGGAGCCGCCGGAAGAGATTTCCACAATTTTAATCTGTACTACCGTAACAATAAGGATTATAATGTAGTTGCTTTTACGGCTGCACAAATTCCTAATATTGAAGGCAGATTGTATCCTCCTGAATTGTCAGGTGAACTATATCCTAACGGAATAAAAATTTACGATGAATCAGAGTTAGTTCAATTAATCAATAAACTTAAAGTTGATGAGGTTGTTTTTTGTTATTCTGATGTACCATTCAATTATGTTATGACAAAGGGAAGTATTGTCAATGCTGCGGGTGCATCATTCAGTATGCTGGGAACTAATGGTACGATGATTAAGAGCAGCAAGCCAGTTGTTGCCGTAATTGCAGTAAGAACCGGTGCAGGCAAATCCCAAACATCACGTAAAGTTGTTCAAGTATTAAGAGATCATGGGAAAAAGGTTGTCTCAGTTCGGCATCCTATGCCTTATGGCAATTTGGTAAAACAAAAAGTTCAAAGATTCGGATCACTCGAGGATTTAAAAAAACATAATTGTACTATCGAAGAAATTGAGGAGTATGAACCACACATTGCAATGGGCGGTGTGATTTATTCAGGCGTCGATTACGAAGCTATTCTTAGAGAAGCCGAGAAAGAAGCTGATGTAATTATTTGGGATGGTGGAAATAATGATATTCCATTTTACAAAGCCGATTTAGTTTTTACTGTTGTTGATCCACATAGACCGGGGCATGAGCTTTCGTACTATCCCGGTAACACTTCATTAAGAATTGCTAATGTGGCAATTATAAATAAAGTTGGTTCAGCAAAACCCGAAAATGTTAGAACTGTAAAACAAAATATTTCGAATGTTAATCCTAAAGCTGAAATAATTGAAGCAAATTCTCCAATTTCTGTTGATCAATCAGAGCTGATAAAAGGTAAGAGAGTACTTGTTGTTGAGGATGGTCCAACGCTTACACATGGTGAAATGGAATACGGAGCTGGGATGATAGCAGCTTGGGATTTTGGAGCGAAAGAAATAATTGATCCAAGACCTTTCACAGTAAATTCGATTTCACAAACATTTAAGAAATATCCTAAAATTGGCAAGCTGCTTCCCGCTATGGGTTACGGCGATGAGCAAATTAAAGATCTGGAGGATACAATAAACAAAACCGATTGTGATTCTGTAATTATCGGAACACCAATTGACCTTGGAAGGATTTTGAAAATAAACAAACCAAGCACCAGGGTTAGATACGAACTACAGGAAATTGGCAGCTTGACCATTGAAAAAGTATTGGCGAATCACAAGTTGATTTGACTGGCATCTAGGACTAATCTTTTTTGAGATTACTTAAGAAATTCATATTTTTACTAAGAATTTTTTAAGGGCAGATAGCTCAGTCGGTAGAGCAATGGACTGAAAATCCATGTGTCGGGGGTTCAATTCCCTCTCTGCCCACAACAATTTTGCGAATTCATAACGTATTCGCAATTTTGGTTTTAAAGATAGTTGGTACTGAAAGGGATTGATTATAGTTTAATTATACGAAAAATGGAAATCATTAATCAAAATTATAAGCAGCTTTTGATGTGGTGGCGAAAAATAAACACAAAAAGAAATGGCACACAGATGACACAGATTAAACTGATTTGCGCAGATAAATAATTTTTGCCAACCACGAACCTTGCACTTAAAAAAATATATAAGCTGAACGAAGGTGTGCAGATGGGATTTTCAAACACACCGAAGTAAGGCGGTGATGAACTGTTAAGGTTCTGTGCCGAGTTTACATAACCCCACATTATTAGATTGTGACAGAAAGATTAGAAAATGTAAAGATGATTGCCTTGTTGAATAATGTATGTTATGTAAATCTGGCTGACAATGTAGTAATGAGGTGATTAAAAAAATGAAAGGTTGGTTTATCTTTTGGGAATTACGATTTGGGATTTGAGAATTTATTAAACTGAATCGTTAACTGGTAAAGCTTGAGGTGAATTAGACAACAAGCAGCTTTATCCTTTTAACACCAATGAGATTTTGAAAAAATGGCCCCGCATTTTGCGAGGTTGTTTTTGATGAGGTGATGGGTAGAAAATGAAAGCACAACCAAAGGTGTGGCTATGTTAAAAACGTTATTTTGCCGACAACTTTTACGGAAGTTGCAAGCACAAACAAGAAGAAACAAACCGAGCCTGGCTATGGCCTTATAAACCGGATTGTGCTTGGGGGCTACGTCTTCGTACTTTAAGCAGGGCTACCTAAGGGCAGGCAGAGCTGGCCAAGACTTCGGCCATACGCCGGAAAATGCTATTACAGCGGGGTAAAATTAGAATAAAAAAAGATGAAATAATATAAAATGATTAATATAAATTCGGAGATTGTGTTTGTCTTTGTGCAACAATAACATCTACGATACTTTCCAACTTATGCTTTGAAATCCATGCAGCATAGTTTCCACTGTAACCGGTATTTCGCTGATAGCTCTCAACTTTTTCTATTATGGAACGAATCTTATCTACACTAAGCACCTTCTTCTCGTTTAGCATATTGGCGATTTTATCTACTCTCTCTTTTGTTCTTTCCGAACTAAACTGAAAGATCTTTTCATAATCCTCTTCTCTCCATACTAAAAAGTGCTCGAGTACATGGGTCGCTACTTGTTTTCCATGTTCAGATGATGCGATTATGTTACCTTTTCCGGTTACAACGTTTCCAAGTGCAAATACATTGTTAAACTGTTTGAGCTGACCCGTTTCCTGATCGGTCAAATCATATAATTCACCTTTCATATCAATTCCTTCAATTGGCACAGGAATGCTGCCAACTGCAGAAATGACAAGAGGCGAAAGAACATTATGTTCCGTATCATTCTTCACCTCAACCCTGCTATTGATGATCTCAGTTTCTTTAAAGATGATTCCGGCTAAACGAGCATTATTAGTAATTATTCCCCACGGCACACGACATTCCCGGACTTTGAAAAGGTATTTATCCTGGAAATTTCTCAATATTTTTTTACGTACCAAATAGACTTTCTCTCTGGCTTCCGGTGATGCATCGTGCGGCATCTGCGCTAACGGCATATCCATTACTCTGCGGCGATAAAACAGAGTACATCCCTTTAGTCCCAATTTTTGAAGAGTTAAATTATACCGGGCAAGCACCTTGTGGATGGATTCACGTTCGAGTTCCAGGATATCAGTTTGTATTGTTAACTTTTTCAGGGCTGCTAAAACCGTTTCAATCATCACTATTTTCACCACGTCTAGAGATGCTAACCCGCCACCGATAATAATAGCAGAATCCGGGATCTGATAATGCTCGCCAGCATAATCGCTTTCATGATAATGATTAAACCAGTGGACAAAATCATTCTGATAGAGCAAACCTTTACCAACGAACTCATCAATTCCATCGATTTGCAGCGGTCTGTCCCGCCATGCGCCGTTAGCAAGCAATATGGCACTAAAACCCCAATTCTTAACTAAATCAATAATGTTGAGATCTCTTCCCAATCCTATATTTGGAACAAACAGAACATTTACGTGTGATAGCTTTTTATCTATTTTGCTTATTTCATTGGCTTGAAGCTTAACATGCCATTTGGGCAGCCCATCTTCAATTTTGCCATAAGGACGGGGATTTTGTTCGAAGACAATAACTTTAATGCCCCTTTGTGCTAAATTAAATGCAGCTTCTGAGCCAGCCACAGCACCGCCAAGAACTGCAACAAAATGTGAAGGATATAGTTCCATTTCCTGATCATCCATTTATTCGTTTTCTAAACATCAGTATAGACAAACATCAATTTTGCCTAACATAAGAATTCAATCAATTCCTTGAATTAAGAAAGCTCGCCCGTCGTGTTTCATCTTTAATTCGTCGATAGACTGCACTCAAACCCTGCAGTCGCATCATACCCAATGAAGACGCTAAACCAGTGCGGTTCAAAATATCAGTAGGAGCCTTATCTATTTCGATAGGAGAAGCACCTGTAAAGGCTTTGATTAAAAGTGCAATAAAACCTCTGACAGTTGGGGATTCACGAGGAACATCTGCATATATTTGAACTTTACCGTTAACGACATTTACCCAAAGAGAAACCGACGTTTGACATTCGTGTACGCGATGCGCTTGCTTCTGCACCAGGGTACAATACGCCTCAGGTATAGGGGGCAATTTCTCGGCAAAATCAATCAGAAGTTGCAGACGAGACTCATTATCGAGGTCCTGAAAAGTTTCGATGATTTCTTCTAGTTTGTTCATGAAATTCAGCAACTCAATTTAATAAATGTACATTCTCAGGGTCTTTCGACCGGTGCACGCACTAAATTACCCCATTCTGTCCAGGAGCCGTCATAATTGCGAACGTTTTTATATCCCAGTAGAAAAGTAAGTACAAACCAGGTGTGAGACGACCGCTCCCCGATCCGGCAATAAGCGATTACCTCATCATCCGGCTTGAGCTCCACTTCAGTCTCATAAATCTCCTTTAATTCATCTGCCGATTTGAAGGTTCCGTCTGCGTTAGCGGCACGTGCCCAGGGAACGTTTTTAGCGCCAGGAATATGGCCGCCTCGTAGCGCTCCTTCCTGCGGATAGTTTTCCATGTGCAAAAGTTTGCCAGTATATTCATCCGGAGAACGCACGTCAATTAACGACTTGTTTTTTTCAACATGAAGTATGACATCTTCACGAAAAGCCCGGATTGTCTTCTCATTTATTTTACCTACACAGTACTTAGTTTTCTGAAACAGAGGTATGTCCTTTGTTATTTTACGATTTTCCTCTAACCACTTTTGGCGACCGCCATTCATAACTAAGCAATTCTCATGACCGAAAAGTTTAAACGTCCAAAAGGCGTAGCAAGCCCACCAATTACTTTTGTCGCCGTAAAAAATTACTTTGGTGTCATTGGAAATCCCTTTTTGGGACAAAAGCTGCTCAAAGCGTTCTTGACCGACATAATCCCGTCTTATCGGATCCTGAAGATCTAACTGCCAATCTATTTTAACGGCATTAGGAACATGACCTGTTTCGTATAATAAGACATCTTCATCAGACTCAACAATCCGCACATTGGGATCATTGATATTATCAGATACCCATTTGGTGCTAACCAGCACTTCGGGATGGATATATTGACGCATGATTACCTCCTTACGAATTTTCACTTATTGCTATTATCTTTTCGCATTATGAACGCTTGCATATTTAACGGAATTACAGCAAAGCTGGCGCCTAGAACAACAATGCAAAATCCGGAATCTTAAAAGGAAGGAGAAAATTCATCTTTGTGAAATAAGAATTTAAGAATATCCTTTTTCTTTCTTGTTTGATTGAACCTCTTCAGGGGTTGGATTTTTAGTACCCTCAGGTCTTATTGGAACAATCCGAGGTTGAGCGACTATTTTTGCATTGAGTTCAATATCAGCACTAAAAATGGCTGGGACTTCATCATTAGGGAAAATTGCTTCCCATGGACATTCGGGAACACAAGCATTACAAGATATACATTCATCCGGATCTATCAATAGCATGTTCTTTGGAATTGACGGATCATCACCTGTATATTCATAAATACAATCAACCGGACATACCTGCGTACAAGAGATATCTTTGCAATTCATACATAGTTTTGTTATTGTATATGCCATATTGATACTTGACAGAAAGTTAGAAATAATTAATAAACGGCAAATTTTGAAAAAATATAATATTAATATCGAACTATATCAAGTGTTAAAATAGGTCGCATTCCAGTGTGCATATTCGTGCTTTTGCAACAACAAACGCAGATATGTTTTCAGCATACAGATTTGATTAAATAAAACTTTTGACGAGAGCAACTGCGGAAACATATTGATGAGGTGAGTTCATCTTATACCAATTTTATAACGAACAATGAATACTGAATTCTGAATGATGAATCCGCCAAAGGCGGACAGGAATTTTTGTTCCGCCAATACGACGGATGATAACCGAGACGGACAGGGAAGTGAGTGAACAGAAATTACTTAGAAGGCTATGAGAGAAAATTAAATTTGAAAGTTCATCCATTTAGAGTAAGGACATTGAAATTTAATTTTTTAATGTGAGAGGCAAGAAGTAAATGGATTTAGATGTTCATAACGAGACGGAGGTTTGTGATCAGGTTCAATAAATGTTTTCGATTTTTATCAGTTTTATCTAAAATTAAATCGCTGATAAGCATATCGGTGATGAATTGAGATGTATCAGAGTTTTTAATTTCGCTATCTAACAGTTCTTTTATGAAGGTAAGTGAGGATGGAGAAGCAAGTTTTGCAATGTCACGACCGAGAAGCTTTGCACCGGTTAATTCATAATCGAAATCGTCATCAACCAGATCATTGTTTTCTTCAAAAAGCCGTTCTCTATTTCCGGCGTCAATGTAGTTTCGAATAATATAAAGCATGTCAAGAGCATCGCGAGAACGTGATGGATATCCATCTTTCCATGCAATTAATTTCATTATTGCGAGACCACGCACAGAAGCTATCTTAATGATTAAATCGGGATTAGAAATAATTTTGACAAGTTCGGAATCAGTAAAACATTCTTCAAATCCTAAAACATTTATGGCTTTTGCTTGATTATCGGGCCAAATAATGGAAGATGTGTTAAGAGATATTTTACCAAATGGGATAATATCTATACCGGGAATAGATTTATAGTGAAATTTGTGGACAATATTAGATGACGAAAAACCTTTAGAGAGAAGTGCATCGGTTAGTTTTTTGTAGTCTCCCAATTTTTTAATCGTACACCAAAGTCTATGTCGTTTGTAGCACGATAGATATTGATATTGTGAACAAGATTAAAAATAATATCGCGAGCAGCAGCACCAATTATGAAAAAATTAGCTTGTACTGAATCGGCAGCTTCTGAAATAAGTTTTAGAACTTCGAGAGTTGAGGAATCAATTTTATTTGAGATATCCAGCAATTTCGCGCTCATAGATTATGTTAGCAGTTTCAATATTGCGGGGATCTGCAGTGATCATTAAATCCGTATAAATTAAAATAGCGGGAACGAGGTTATCCTTTGTGTAATCATCGTCAAAGTTCCAAAATTTTTTCATCAAGATAATATTACCATTAGGATTTTTTTTAAGACGATTCTTCAGAATAAATTCGCCGAGTTTATCGCCGATATAAATTGTATGAAAAAAGGGACGCAAATAATTAGTCATTTTAGCTGCTGCTGTTTCGCCGCCGAAAAGAGCATGAAAGTTTTGGATATTTATTTTTCCAATCAGGTCAAGATCATCAGCTTGATATCTGTCCAATAAATATTTTTGTTTTATTTTTACAGGATAACCGGTAAGCCATTCTTTAAGCAATAAATTTTTATTTATTAATTTTTTATCACCATTTTTTAGGATAGTGATATAGCCGAGGTTTTCAAGATATTTAAAAGTAAATACAACAGTGCCAAGAGCGACATTAGCCATCTGAGCAATCTCACGATAAGTATTTTTTTCTAAATTTGGATTACAGAGCAAAGTAAAAATGATCTGGAGACCGGCAGTTTGAAACTTACCGGTCGTAATGCCTTTGGTATTTTTTGGCCTATCAAGCTTGTTTCCTTTAATATTTATGTATAATGGGGGAACATTTATATATGCATTACCAGCGGCATCAATAAAATTTATTTTCAAGTTTTTGAGAAGATCAATGTTTTCGGGATTTGCGTACCAAGTTATAAGCAGTGGGATATTGTCAAATCTGTTTAATTGATTTTTTATCAAGCCAAGCTTTGCTTTATCTATTAAAAGTTTTACTTCACCATTAAATTTAAGATCGTATTCTTTTTCTCTAAGTACAACATCAATCTTTTCATTGGTGAAGTAAGGGCTTAACCGCAAACCAGTTTCTTCTTCAAAACGAGCTAAAGCTCGATCTACAATATTTTTTTCTTGATTTTTCATTAAATAATTCTCTGTTCATTATTGGTAAAAATAAGTGAAAAATGAACAAGATGCAAGAAAAAAGTGATAATTTTTAATGAAATGTTCAATATTACGAAGAATTATGAAAAAATGAACAAATAAGAGTAAGTTAAAAGATTCCGCCTAAGATGAGTTAAAGATTTATTATTTTTTTGTAAGGGCAGATAGCTCAGTCGGTAGAGCAATGGACTGAAAATCCATGTGTCGGCGGTTCTACCGAAGGTACTCCTAAGGAGAATTCCGTCTCTGCCCACAACAACATTGCGGATTCATAACGAGTTCACAATTTTTATTTTAAACCTTCCTATCCCACAACTGATGGATTAAAGTTAGACTTCAACAATACTTATCGCTATTTTTGTTCATAATATTTCAGACTTGCATAAATACGCTTCGATAAATACTTTCCTTTGGGTTGAGTTGGTGTGTAAGGAAACAAATTATTTAAAATTACTATAACTTAACCACTACTAATTCTCATGGCAAAAAAAAACGAAAACCGAACAAGACGAACCTCTCGAAAAGAAACTGTGGAAAACTGCCGATAAGCTCCGCAAGAATATGGATGCTGCCGAGTACAAGCACGTTGTATTAGGATTGATATTCCTAAAATATATTTCCGATGCACACGAAGAGCTTTACCAAAAATTGCTTGAACAGAAAAGCGAAGGAGCTGATCCCGAAGACAAAAACGAGTACACTGCTGAAAAAGTTTTTCATGTTCCACCTTCAGCAAGATGGAAGTGGATACAAGGCAGAGCAACATTACCAACTATCGGTAAAGATGTTGATGATGCAATGGATGCAATTGAGAAAGATAATCCTTCCTTACGAGGAGTTCTTCCCAAAGTGTATGCACAAGAGAAATTGGATAAAGCAACGGTTGGTGGTTTAATAAATTTAATTGGAACGGCTGTGTTAGGAACTAAAGAAGCACAGAGTAAAGATTTTCTCGGTAAAGGGTATGAATATTTTCTCGGTGAGTTTGCTCTTGCGGAAGGTAAGAAGGGTGGACAATTCTATACTCCTTCCAGTGTTGTTAGATTATTGGTAGAAATGCTTGAACCGTATGAAGGAAGAGTATTCGATCCTTGTAATGGCAGCGGTGGAATGTTTGTGCAAAGTGAAAAGTTTATTAAATCGCATTCCGATCATTTCAACCCGCCTGCCGGACGGGCAGGAACAAAAAACGGAAGAGGATTAAACCTCAATCCTTCAGATCGTATTTCTATTTACGGACAGGAGAGCAACCAGACGACGTGGCGTTTGTGTAAAATGAATCTTGCTATTCGTGGGATTGATAGCAGTAACGTTAAGTGGAATAATGAAGGAAGCTTTCTTAATGATGCCCACAAAGATTTGAAAGCAGATTATGTTTTAGCTAATCCTCCGTTTAATGATAGTGATTGGAGTGGTGAATTATTGCAGAACGACGCACGATGGAGTGTTTTAGGTGAGAAACTAATTCCTCCACCCGGAAATGCTAACTATGCATGGATCATGCACTTCCTTTATCATCTTGCACCAACGGGACAAGCTGGTTTTGTTCTCTCCAAAGGTTCGCTTACTTCGCAGACAAACACAGAAGGAGATATACGAAAAGCACTTATTGAAAAAGGTTTAGTTGATTGCATCGTGAATCTTCCGACGAAATTATTTTTGAATACTCAAATTCCAGCATGTCTGTGGTTTGTATCCCGCAATAGAGCAAACGGAAAATTTAGAAACCGAGCAAGTGAGATTCTTTTTATTGATGCTCGTAATCTTGGTTATTTAGTTAATAGGCGTAACCGTGATTTAAGTGAAGAAGATATTAATAGGATAGCCAACACATATCATAATTGGAGAAAGCCCTCATCCCCAGCCCTTCTCCCAAAGGGCGAAGGGAGTTATGAGGATATACCCGGTTTCTGTAAATCTGCTACGATAGATGAGGTGCGTAAACTTAATTATGTGTTAACGCCGGGAAGATATGTTGGCTTACCGGATGATGAAGATGATTTTAATTTCGTTGAACGATTCACTTCACTAAAAGCAGAATTGGAAAAGCAGCTTGCTCAAGAAGATGAGTTGAATAAAACTATTATTGAAAATTTGAACAAAATAAAATTATAATTGTGCAAGTGCCACCTGCACAAATCAAAAAAGCTTTTGAAAACAATAAGAAGCAGGTGAAACTTTGAAGTCACAGATTGTGACATCAAAAGAGAATCTTTAAGGTCGCAAATTGCGACCTTAGACAAAATAATTCTGAGATAAATATGGAAGAATCTAAAAACAGTTTGATCGTTTATGACTCTGCGGCCATTCAGAGGAGAATTTTTACTATTCGTGATGTTCAAGTAATGTTTGACAAAGACTTAGCAATATTTTATGGTGTTGAAACGAAGGTCCTTAACCAAGTTGTGAAAAGAAATATTGAAAGATTTCCTCAAGAATTCATGTTCCAACTGGATGAAAAAGAGTGGGAATCTTTAAGGTTCCAAATTGGCACCTCAAACATTAATTCTTTGAGGTCACAAATTGTGACCTCAAAAAAGAGTAGAAGAGGTGGGCGACGATATTTGCCCTTTGTTTTCACCGAACAAGGCGTTGCAATGCTTTCAGGTGTTTTGAGAAGTGATATTGCAGTTAAAATGAGTATTCAGATTATAAGCGCCTTTGTTGCAATGAGGAAGTTTATTATTAACAACGCGCAGCTTTTCCAAAGGATTGATTCTGTTGAAAAAAGACAACTAAAGCACGAAATTGAAACCGATGAGAAGTTTGAAAAGATATTCAATATATTCCTTCAGATGAAATTTTGAATAAATCTATGGTCTGGTGTGAAAGTACACTAAAAAAATAAAATCGAACAACAATCAAATCCGCACACTCACACAACTTCGGGATACACTGTTGCCCAAGTTGATGAGCGGAGAAATACGTCTGAACTGTGATTCTCATGATTAAATGATTAAAATGAAAATACACATAGGACCTAAGATGCAAAACAATAATCACAACAATCATATAAATCAGACAAATCAAAGTTAAGACAATGATTAAAGAAGAATATAAATACTCAGCACTTACAGCAAAGATTATCGGCTGTGCTATGACAGTTCATAAAACATTAGGTAATGGATTTCAGGAAGTTATTTATCAAAGAGCATTGGCAATTGAAATGAACCTCGCAGGAATTGCATTCAGCAGAGAATATGAGATGCCTATTTCCTATCGTAACGAACAAATTGGAACACGAAGAGTAGATTTTTTGGTTGAAGGAGTAGTCTCTGTGGAATTAAAAGCAATTACGAAATTGGAAGATGTTCATTATGCTCAAGCTATAAATTATCTGGAAGCTTATAATCTTGAAGTTGGGCTCTTGATAAATTTTGGTGAACAAAGTCTAAATTTTAAACGGCTGACAAACAAAAAATATAAAGTCTGAACTGTGATTCTTATGATTAAATGATTAATATGAAATATGAAAATGGTATTCTAAATGAAAAATTATAATCACAGCAATCATAAAAATCAGATAAATCATAGTTCAGACAAATGAAACCCATCACCGAAGATAAAATAGAATACTTCGCAATTGAGCAGCTTCACTCATTCGGTTGGGAATGTCTTCATGGTTTAGCAATTGCTCCCGAGGCAGAAAAAGCAGAGCGACAAAGCTTTGAGCAAATCATTTTAACTGAACGGCTGCGTAAAGCAGTTTCAATAATCAATCGTCACATTCCCAAAGAAGCACAAGAGCAAGCAGTTCAAAAAATACTCCGTATTTATTCTCCCGATCTTCTCCATAACAACGAGACATTTCATCAATACTTAGCCGAAAAAGTTAAAATTCCTTATCAGCAAGACGGTTACGAGCGAAGCCATGAGGTAGCGCTTATTGATTTTGAAAATATTGATAACAATCAATTCCTTGCAGTTAATCAGTACACGATAGTTGAGAACAACCCCGCCTATTCTCTGTTCGATCTGGTTGTCGTTTTTAGGTTTTGATGTTTCTTCTTGGTTGTCCATTTGAAGGTAGTTTTGCTGTTAAACTTGAAAACCTTTCTATTCAAAAGTGCAACCGCATTTCTCAAATTCTCTGGTCTTGGGTGCATGTAAATTTGAGTAACCCTAATTTCCGAATGTGCAAGAGTTAACTTACTTCATAAATAGATACGCTTCTTTGCACTAATCCCTCTCTGCCAGAGCAAAGAGGTGAAACTGAACGCCTCTTTTTTGTTCTCGCTCGCTAATTTCTTTTCTCTCATTCTTCGACTAACTTGTCGGTAAATTTTTCTTCTTAGAAACATCAAAAAATTAAATCTAAGCTAAAAAAGCAATGGCATAGTTAATGTTTTATTTCGTTATTATGATGAAAAATGATTACTTAGAAAGGATGAATATGTATTGGGTTGAAGAGCCGAATAAGGCGGCAGTTTCTGAATTGTCTAACAGTCAAATCCTAGAAAACCTTGCCTATGCTGGGAAAAGATTCGAATATTTATATTGCAGAGAGTTACGAAAGCTGGAACAGGTACAATCAAAAGCGATTATCAAAAACCTCGAAGAATTTAAAACAGCCCAAACAAAGTACTTCCAAATTAAAGGTATGCATCCGAAAATATGGTTCGAAAATTGGGATGTGTACAAGGAAATTATTCAGGAAGCCGGCAGAAGAAACCTCGCTTTAGCCGAGAACGAAATGAATGGGTCGGAAAAAACACTTTGTTTTGGTTAGTAAGTCACATTACACAGAAATGAAGAATACAAACCCAGTTCCTAACGCATAGTACTAAAAATCAAAGGAACTGGGTTTGTTTGTGAATTTCTATCATTAACTTGCGTAACGTGAGTTAGTAAAATAACATCTGTATCCTTCGTTAATTCAAGTCAGCATATAAATTAGGGTTTGCTTTCCTTTTTAATTTCTGTCCCCAAAACTTCAGTTATATTTCTTAACCTAGGAAGACATGGCAGATAAAATCCTACAACTTTTACCCTATATGTTACACCTCTTTCGAGTTTTCTGTAAATTATTTCTGCATTTGTTTTTCTGTGGTAAAACGAGTCGGAATTTTCAAAAACTTCATCCGGTGTGAAAATCAAGTATCTGCCTTCTTCATTTCCAAATTTTTCTTTGTTTATAACAGTTAGGCTAATTTCTTTTTCAGTTAAGAATTTCTCAAAGAAAAGATAAGAGAAACCAAGGAAGAATAGCGACAAGATTATCGCAACAAAAATTGCCATCTTGAACATCGGATTTTTTAATACCATAGTTAACTCCAATAATCATCTGTTATCTTTTAAAACTTTGTAATTCAGTCCTTATACTTAGCAGCAGTTTTCTTCAATGTCGACATCAAAAAAAATCAAAACACAAAATGAGATTTAACTAAATCCTAATACGAGAAATATTAAGCGATACATTTTTACTAAAACTCTTGTAATAATTTCTAACGGAGGTAATATCTATTTTTCCAGCAGCAGTATTTAAGCTGAAAGCCATCGAAATTTGTAACCTGGAAATAGATAATTACGATCCAACAGCAGATAGCCCAAAATCCATACCAATTTTAGTGTAAATTTGCTTGAACGAATATGAACTTTATACTAAATTAAGAATTGAAAGCCAACCGGTTTATAAATAAAATATTAATTCGCATAATATGGATCAAGAAATAATTCTTAGTACAAATTTCCCTAATCTTAAATTATTCAAACGCGGTAAAGTGAGAGATGTTTATAGCGTTGGAGATTTTTATTTAATCGTATCAACTGATCGGTTATCCGCCTTTGATGTTATAATGGCGCAGGGAATTCCCTTCAAAGGTAAAGTGCTCACAAAAATTTCGGAATTCTGGTTTGATTTTATCAAACATATTATTCCCAATCATTTAATTTCAACCAATGTTGATGAATTCCCCGCCCAGTGCCGGCAATATGAAACTATTTTACGTGGAAGATCGATGCTAGTAAAAAAAGCAGAAGTTGTTCCGATCGAATGTATAGTTCGAGGATATATTTGCGGCTCAGGATGGAACGATTATATGCAAACCAAGTCAATATCAGGAATAAAACTACATGAAGGTTTAGTTAATTCGGAAAAGCTCGATGAACCAATTTTCACACCTTCAACCAAAGCTGAAATCGGATTACACGATGAGAACATCTCTTTCGATCAAGCTGAAAAAATTGTTGGTAATGAGACAATAACTAAGCTAAAAAATATTTCGTTGGAAGTATATAAATCAGCCTCTGAATTTGCACTATCCAAAGGCATAATCATAGCTGATACAAAGATGGAATTTGGATTCCATAATGGAGAGCTGATCCTAGTTGACGAAGTTTTAACTCCGGATTCATCAAGATTTTGGCCTGCCGACCATTATCAAAAAGGAAGAAACCAGGAAAGTTATGATAAACAAATCATACGCGATTATCTTCTGTCAATTAATTTTAATAAACAGCCCCCTCCGCCAATTTTACCTGATGATGTAATTCAGAAGACAAGTCGAAAATATCTTGAAGTGCTGGAAAAGCTCACCGGAGAAAAGCTGGCATAAATGTTTCCAACTACAATAAGAGTATTGGATCAAACAAAATTATTACTGAAGTGGGATGATAATTCAGAAACGATCATTACTTTGGAGAAGCTTAGAAAATATTGTCCATGCGCCACTTGCATGGCTGAACGAGAAAACCGTAGTTTAACATTCATCCCATTATTTCATTCTGGTCAAACAAAGATTAATAGAATAAATAAAATCGGTAATTATGCAATCGGTATACTTTGGGAAGATGGGCACAATACAGGAATATATGAGTTCCAATTTCTCAAAAATCCTTCTGAAAATTGAACCTGCTGAATATCAATGGTATTACCAAACCAATTAACCGTTTTACGAATTATCTTAACTCCCATTTTTTTTATTCTTCTTCTTTCGGAGGATACTTTTTTAAAGCAAATGGCACTTGGAGTTTTTCTGGGAGCTGCTATTACAGATTGGTACGATGGCTGGCTCGCAAGAAAATTCAATTACATAACTAATTGGGGAAGAGTCTGGGATCCGCTTGCAGATAAGATACTTACTTCAGCCGCTTTTATAGCTTTAGTAATTCTAGGATTAGTTGAACTCTGGATGGTAATCGTAATTATTTTGCGAGATTTTATCATAACTGGTTTGAGAATTTTTTCAGACTACAGAAATATTCCATTTCCGACTTCGATTTACGCAAAATGGAAAACATTTATTCAAATGATCTTCTTATATTATTTACTTTTTGTTTATGTTGGATCGTTAACTACACAAATTTATATCGGCAAAGAAAAAATATTTGAGATACTGCTTAATCAAAAATTAATTTTCTTCGGAATGCTATTTATAACTCTGCTGACTTTACATTCAGGTTTAACTTACTTATTCCGTAATCGTCAATTGATTAAGAAACTTTTTTCAAATGAAAATTAATGCAGTAGAAAAACTTATAGGTTCCGGACTCTACACGGGGTACATTCCTTTAGCATCTGGTACCTTTGGAAGTATTGTAGCTTTACTGATCTATTTTATTCCTGGTTTCGAAAAACCCTATGTGATTGTTCCGGCAATTTTAATTTTTGCTTTTTTAGGAATACATTTAGGAACGAAATTCGAGAGCTTATATGGTAAAGATCCGGCTGAATGCACAATTGACGAGGTTGTCGGGATGTGGATTTCGTTATTATTTCTGCCAAAGGATTTTTTCATAGCTTTAATTGCCTTTGTCATTTGGAGAGCACTGGATATCATTAAACCGTTTCCAGCAAGAAAATCAGAGTCGCTTAAGGGCGGATTGGGTGTTATGATGGATGATATAATTTCGGCGGTTTATTCATTGATTATTGTTCATTTAATTTTAGTTATTTTTACTAGGCAATTAATTAATTAAAAGAAATAACATGGTTGCGCACATTATCACCATTGGTGATGAAATTTTAAATGGTCAGACTTTAAATACTAATGCAGCATTCATAGGCGATCAGCTCGCTAACATTCAGGTTCAGGTGAATAAAACTTCCGTTATTGGAGATGATCATGATGACATCATGAGTGAATTTAAAAATTGCTGGGCCAAAAATGATCTTTTAATTGTTACCGGAGGGTTAGGTCCAACTCACGATGACATAACAAGAAACTGCATTGTAAAATTCTTTAAAACAGAATTGATTCAAAGCGATGATGTTTTGGATGATATAAGGCAAATCTTTCAAAAACGGGGTAGAGATGTAAGAAAGATAAATGAAGCTCAAGCTTTGGTTCCCAAAATTTCAAAAGTCATTCGAAATCACGTTGGTACAGCACCCGGAATTTGGATAGAAAAGGAAAATAAAATATTTATTGCAATGCCCGGTGTTCCGTACGAAATGCATGCCATGATGCATTCATTCGTCATTCCAAATCTGATTGATAAGCTAAAAGACTTACCTAATGTTCAAAAGAGCGTAACATTGGAATCTACTGGAATTCCAGAATCGTTTCTTTTTGAAAAGCTTGGCGACATATCAGAACTGTTGGATGGTGCTAAGATGGCATTTCTTCCAAGCCAGATTGGCGTTCGTTTGAGAATAACTGTAAATGAAAAAACTGAAGAGGACGCATCCAACAAGCTGAGTGAAATCGAGCAAAAAATTAGAAGTAAAGCAGGAAGATATATATTTGGTCGAGATGGTGAAAAACTTGAAGAAGTTGTTGGCAGAATTTTACATGAAAGAGGATTGAAAATTGCAGTCGCGGAATCTTGTACAGGCGGTTATCTTTCAAATTTATTTACTAACATAAGTGGAAGCAGCAATTACTTTGAAAGAGGTGTAGTGGCTTACGGTAATGCCTCAAAGGTTGAAATATTAAAAGTTGATGAGGATACGATCTCAGAGTACGGAACTGTCAGCTTGGAAGTAGCAAAGCAAATGGCCGAGGGAATAAAATCAATCAGCGGAACTGACATTGGTTTGTCAATTACAGGAATAATGGGACCTACCGGAGCAACAGAAGGTAAACCCCTCGGTTTAGTTTATATCGGTCTTTGTGATGAGGAAGTTTGCACTGCGAAAAAATTTACTTTCGGAGAGGATAGAATTTTAAATAAGCAGCGAACTGCACAAGCCGCTTTAGAAATTGTAAGAAGACATCTTTTAGGAATTTCTTTTGATGATTAGACTTTTTGTCGCGTTAATAATTCCCGACGAAACTAAAAATCAAATAATTCAAATTAGAAAAGAACTCTTACCCGGTCATATTAAATTAAGGTGGGAAGATAATTCAAAAATTCATCTCACCTTGAAATTCATTGGTGAGGTTAAAGAAGATATCCTTGAATCCATAACAAAAGAATTAAGTTTTCTCGAACATTATCAAAAAATAAACTGCAGAGTGGAGAGTTTTGGATTTTTCTTCAAAACTAAAGCTGAACCTCGAATTCTGTGGCTTGGACTAAAATTAGACAATGTCATTTTTTCTATTGTTGATCAGTTGAATCAACGATTGTCAATGTTTTCAATTCCTATTGAAAAGAGAAAGTTCAAAGCACATCTTACTTTGTTAAGAATAAAAAATGATGTTCCTAAAGATTTTATAAGTAAATTTTCAAATGTGGAATTGCCTGAATTTAATTTTACTGCAAATGAAATTGTGCTGATGAAGAGCGAGCTATCTTCAAGCGGCTCGACGTACAAAGAAATTCATAAATATTATTTAAAATGATTCGGAGGAATAATGAGTACTGACAGAGAACAAAAGCTTAAAATAATCGAAGATGCTATTTTAAGCATCGAGAAAACTTATGGAAAAGGTTCCATCATGAAATTGGGCGATGGTGTTGTTGCACCAGTTGATTCAATTCCAACAGGAGCATTATCGCTTGATCATGCATTAGGTATAGGCGGAATTCCCCGTGGTAGAGTGACAGAAGTATTTGGACCTGAAATGAGCGGTAAAACTACACTTTGTCTTCACATAATAGCAGAAGCACAAAAATTGGGAGGTCTGGCAGCATTCATCGATGCTGAACATGCTATGGATGTTAACTATGCAAAAAAATTAGGAGTTGATACAGCAAATCTTTTATTATCTCAACCCGATTTTGGTGAGCAAGCTTTGGAGATCACAGACACTCTTGTGCGAAGCAATGCCCTGGATATTATTGTGATTGATTCCGTTGCTGCGTTAGTTCCAAGATCGGAAATTGAAGGTGAAATGGGTGATGCAACAATGGCTGTTCAAGCAAGATTGATGTCCCAGGCATTACGAAAATTAACGGGTGCAATCTCAAAATCTAAAACAGCCGTTGTATTTATTAACCAATTGAGAAGTAAAATTGGAGTGATGTTTGGAAATCCTGAAACTACTACCGGTGGTAATGCACTGAAGTTTTATGCCTCAGTTCGGCTGGATATAAGAAGAATTGCCGCAATCAAAGAGGGTAATGATGTAATTGGAAACCGCACTAAAGTTAAGATTGTAAAAAGTAAAGTTGCTCCGCCTTTCAAGGAAGTTGAGTTTGATATTCTTTACAATGAAGGAATCAGCAAATCCGGTGACCTGGTTGATCTCGCTACAAATTTAGGCATGGTTAAAAAAAGCGGTGCCTGGTTTACCTATGATGAAGATAGATTTCAGGGCAGAGAACAGTTTAAACAGAAACTCAATGAAATTCCTGTTATGTACGAGAAGCTTTCGAATGAAGTAAAAACTAAACTTGGAATGGTTAAAGAAGAAAAAGAAAAGGCCGAAGAAAAACCAACTGCGAAAGAAAAAAAATCTCCAAAGTAATTTTAAATGAAAATAGTTAAGGTGAAAAAATGCGGAAGGAATCGCGTAGAAATACTGTTTGATAACGATAAAAACGCAGCTTTAGCTTATGAAGTTTTTTTAAAAAATCAGCTTAAGCTGAATCAAGAAATTTCAGAAGAATTCCTTTCGTTTCTCTTCGATGAAGATCAGAAATACCAAGTAAAACAAAGTGCCTTAAATTATCTGGCAAGAAGACAGCATTCAAAAAGTGAAATAAAAACTAAGCTAAGACAAAAGAAATTTGATAAAACTCTTGTCGAACTTACACTTGATGAGTTAGAACAAAATTATTATGTAGATGATCGTTCCTTTGCAAAACTTTTTACTGATGAAAAAGTAAAAGCAAAAAATTGGGGAAAAAATAAAATTAAGTCCGAACTAATTAAGAGGGGGGTCTCTTCAAAAATTATAGCAGAGGTAATCGAGGAGAAATTCAGCAATGATTTGGAAATTGAATCGGGATTAGAATTAGCAAGAAAAAAACTTAAAAAATTAATTAACCGAAAATTAGATCAAAAGAAAATTCAAACGAGTATTTATTCTTTCCTAGTTTCACGCGGTTACGATTACGATTTATGCAAGCAGATTTTTACTAAACTATTTAATGACGAAGAGTTAGGCGACCTTTAATTTTAAATTTAATTCTTTAATCATTTCCCCAATTTCCGGTATTGCAATTGCTTCTAAAGCTTCTTCCGGAGTAAACCACTTTCTTTTTCTATCGTTTTTTTCCGGATAATCATCAAGCACTTCATGCACTTCCATTGTAAATACTTTTATCAAACAAGTGCCTATTGGTTTGATGAGCTTGAAAGTACCAACTTCAAATGTTTCATTTGATCCCAAAACACCGGCTTCCTCGTATGCCTCTTTCTTAGCAGATTCAAACGGTGTCAGGTTAAATTCTATGTAACCCTTGGGAACAATCCAGTGTTTTCTCTTAAGGGAAGTAATCAGCAATATTTCCAATCCTTTTTTACATAAACGGTAAGGAATTACTGCAGACTGACTAAAATTAATTTCTAATTTCAATAAAGCTTGTTTAATAATTTTTTCTTATTGTTTATTTAATAAAATTTCTTCGGCTTTCAAAATGTGTCGAACAACAACAGTTAAGTTTACGGTTTCGTTTTTTGTAGTCTATAAAAATCTAAATCAATAGTTGTGCCATGCGAGATTATTTCGTTTGTTCTAGCTGAACCCGCGAAGTAAGATTCAAATATCAATAGATAATTCCTTTCCCTTTTAAGTAATAAATCCTTAATAGATTTTCATTCCAATCTGAACCTAAGCATTTGAGTGAAAATATTTGCTTGACTGAAAAGTGAGATAAAGTGATGGTAAATGTTTTAGGTTAAAATATTTATCTTTGATAAGCAATAATTGAAAATCATATGCAAATTCATCAAAACTATTCATTAAAGAAACACAATACATTTGGGATAGATGTATGCTGTAAGTACTACGCTGAAGTTAAAAATGAAAATGAGATAACGCAGCTGCTTTCCGAAGCCCGATTCAAGAACAAATCAAAACTGATTATTGGAGGCGGCAGCAATATCTTGTTCACAAAAGATTTTGACGGTTTGGTTATAAATCAAATCTCAAACAGAATCATTTTGTCATCCGAAGATGAAAAGTATGCATTCGTTTCGGCAGAAGCAGGAGTAATTTGGCATGAGCTCGTTCTGTTTTGCGTGAATAAAAATTTAGGTGGAATTGAAAATTTATCTTTGATACCTGGAAAAGTTGGAGCAGCACCCATTCAAAACATTGGGGCTTATGGTCAGGAACTTAAAAATGTGTTTCATTCTCTCAAAGGAATTCACATCGATGATTTGAAAGCGGTGAATTTTTCTAGTTCAGATTGTAAGTTTGGTTACAGAGACAGCATTTTCAAAAAAGAATTAAAAAGTAAAATTATCATAACGGAAGTAATATTACGTTTGAATAAATATCCTGAATTAAATACAAGCTATGGTATAATCGAAGATGAATTATCAAAGCTTAAAAAAGATAATATAACTATTAAGAATGTGAGTGATATTGTTTGCCAAATAAGAAGGAATAAACTTCCCGATCCACAAAAACTTGGGAATGCAGGAAGTTTCTTTAAAAATCCTGAGATCTCAATTGAAGAATATAATTTGTTGAAAAGTAAATACAGTGAATTACCGGGATTAAAGGTTTCAGATACAGTTATTAAAATTCCAGCCGGATGGCTGATTGAGAAATGCGGATTCAAAGGAAAAAGAATTGGAAATGTAGGTATTCACGAAAAACAAGCATTAGTTATTGTTAATTACGGTAATGGAAAACCTGAAGAAATATTAAAGTTAAAAAATAAAATTATTAAAAAAGTAAATTTAAAATTTAATTTAGAGTTACAGCAAGAAGTCAATATCATTTAGAAAATTTTCTCGCTTACAAATTCAGTTTCCCCAACATTTTATTAAAAAGTAAAAAATAATTTTTAAAATATTTTCTTCTTTTTCTCATAATGATATAAAATATTTTTTCAGATCACATTAGCTGAGTGGATGTTTTATTTTTATGCAAAAAATAGCGCTTTGCATTTGGTATAGAATCTGTTAACTCCTTGTATCATAATTAGATTGGCCCCTATTATCTATCGTGTTGCGCCAAAATAAAAGGTAACCAAAGCGAAAAATAGAGAAGTCAGTTGTTGATAATTAAGTTAACCGATTGTTAAAGAGAAAGATTTAAGGCAATAATAATTGTTTCTTTCTTTTTTTGCTACTTTTTTTCTTTCTTTGTTGATAAGTGGACAACTAAGAACTGATAGAGTTTGAGAATATTTTTGATTTTGTTCTTCATGTTATTTTCAAGCTTGTAAGGATCGAGTGAAGTAAAGATTTTAATAAGTTCTTTCTTTTGGGTCTTCGCGTAATCGAGTGGGTCATTTTATATCTTCTTGAGCATACAAGTGAGAATTTTTAAGCGGAGATATTCCTCGTCTCGTAGGCCATAAGCCCTTCTTTGTATTACTCTAATTTTGTTGTTTAATCCTTCGACAAAACCCAAAGAGACTTTGTTCTCTGGTCTGCTGTATGCTGCTATACCGTTCCAATGCCGTTCAATCAACTT